>Ga0138256_10009710_pt1 | contig 10097 bp, 5 predicted proteins | sample KNB2016incub_MG_FD_105486 | JGI IMG/M metagenome (GOLD analysis project Ga0138256, IMG submission 105486) | Active sludge microbial communities from wastewater in Klosterneuburg, Austria - KNB2014incub_MG | ecosystem: Engineered > WWTP > Activated sludge > Unclassified | place: Austria...
CGGTGAAGAGCAGCGCAAACGCAGCGCCTGCCACCGAGAGCGGGAGGATCGTCAGCACCGTAATCGGATGCAGGAACGAATTGAACTGCGACGCGAGCACCATGTACGCAACCGCAATGCCGAGCAGCAGCGCGAAGACCAGGCCCCCCATGGACTCGCGAAACGCAACGCTCGCTCCGCCAAGCACCACGTGATACCCGGTAGGTACGTCCTTGCCAATCTTTTCGACGAGCGCGAGTGCGTCGCTTTGTGACTTGCCGGGAGCAATGTTGCCAAAGACGGTGATCGCTCGCTCGCGATCGCGGCGTGTGATCGCTTGAAGCACCGGACGCTCTTCGTACTTCACGAGCGATGCCAAGGGTACGAGCGCCCCTTCACGCGTGCGCAAGTGCAGCCGTGACAAATCCTCGGGACGTGAACGTTGATGCGCCAAGAGCCGCATGCGCACGTCGACGCGCCGGCCCCCTGTGCTGTACTTGCCTACGCGCACACCTCCGACGAGCGAGTTCAGAGCCGTCGCGATTTCTTCGACGCTGATGCCAAGATCCGCAGCTCGCGCTCGGTTGGGCTCGATTTGCAGCTCGGGCATGCCCAGGCGGTAGTCCGTGTCGAGGTCGGTGACGAGGCCGCTCGCAGCGAGTTCCGCTTTCATGCGTTCGCTTTCCGTGACGAGGGTGGACCACTCGGCGCCGCGAATGGAGAACTCGACAGGGAAGCCGCGTTGCGCGGTGAAACCAGATTGCGACAAGTCCTGAACGACGGCGCGAGCGCCTGGGATCGCGTTGAGTTCCTTGCGTAAGACGGCGGCGAATTCGTTTTGCGTCAACTTGCGTTCGTCGCGAGGTTTCATCGTGACGAACATCATGCCGCTGTTGACGGCGCCGGTGCCAAACGATCCTATGACGACAAACGATCGCAACACTTCCGGTCGGTTGTGCAAAAACTGTTCGGCTTTGGAGACGATCTTGTCGGTCTCATCGAGGTTGGATCCGACCTGGGTCGTCAGGCGGACCATGAGACGACTTTGATCTTGCGACGGGACAAACTCGCCAGGAAGCTTCTGGAACGTGAACACCGCTCCCACGAAGATCGCGATCGAAGCCACGAGGATGACGGCCGGAAAACGCATGCCACGGGCAAGAATGAAGCCGTAGGCGGCTGCGAGTTTGTCGAAGGCGCGGTCGACGAAGCGGCCGAGAGCACTGCGATGTTCGCGCGATGTGGTCAGAAGCTGCGCACAACGCGCGGGTGCAAGCGTGATGGCTTCGACGTACGAGAGTGCAACGGCCACGCAAAGCGTTACGCCAAACTGCAAGAAGAAGCGCCCCATGATGCCCTTCATGAACACGACGGGGATGAAGATGGCGATGACGGCAACGGTGGCAGCAAGAGCGGCAAACGTGATCTCCGCCGTGCCCTCGCGCGCGGCGCGCACGCGATCTTTGCCTTGTTCGGCGTGTCGAAAAATGTTCTCGAGCACCATGATCGCGTCGTCGACGACGATGCCGACAGCGAGCGAAAGGCCGAGCAGCGTGAAGGTGTTGAGTGTAAAGCCGAGGAAGTAGATGACGCCAATCGTGCCGAGAAGGCTCATCGGGATGGCGAGGACGACGTTGAGCGTGCTCGAAAGCGATCCGAGAAAGAGCCAGCAGACGAGGGCCGTGAGCACGATGGCGAGAAAGAGCTCGCGTTCGATCTCGTGAACCGACTCTTCGATGAACCGAGTCGAGTCGAAGTTGATCTGAACGTTCATGCCGTCGGGCAGCGTCTTGCGAATGCTTTCGAGTTCGTCCTTGACGCCTCGAGCGACCGCAACGGCGTTGGAGCCGCGCTGTTTCTTGACGCCGACGCCTTGCGCGGGAAGGCCGAGGACGCGGGACATGCGGCGCACGTCTTCGAATCCGTCTTCGACGAGCGCGACGTCCTCGAGGTACGTCACGGTGCCGCCTTGCTCGCGCACGACGATGCGCTCGAGCGTGCCGAGGTCGATGGCTTCACCGAGCACGCGAACGTTGACTTCGCGGCCTGCGGCTTCGATCCTGCCGGCCGGAAGTTCGATGTGTTCGCGACGAAGCGCAGTGGCGACGTCGGAGACGGTGAGAGATCGCGCCGCAAGTTTGTCCGTGTCGAGCCAAATGCGAACGTTTCGTTCGAGCGATCCGCCCATCATGACTTCGCCGACACCGGGAACCGTTTGGAGTTTTTCCTTCAGACGGTAGCGGGCGAAGTCCGAGAGCATTTGCGGCGGAAACGCTCCGGACAAACTCACCCACATGATGGGTTGATCTTCGGGGTTCGTCTTGGAAATGACGGGGGGATCGATGTCGCGTGGAAGGCGCATTTGCGCTTGCGAAACTTTGGCCTGGACGTCCTGAAGCGCGGCATCGACATTGCGCGACAAGTCGAGCTCGACGGTGATCGATGCGCTGCCTTGGCGCGATGACGAGGTGATCGATTGGACGCCTTCGACCTGGACGACGGCTTCTTCGATTTGTTCGACGATGTCGTGTTCGACGGCTTCGGGAGCGGCTCCTTCCCAGGAGACGCCGATGTTGATGGTGGGAAAGTCGACGTCGGGGAATTGGCTGATGCCGATGCGCGAGGCAGCAACGATGCCGAAGAGGATCGTCGCGAGCATCATCATCCACGCGAGGACGGGTTTGCGCAGGCACGCTTCGGTGATGTTCATGGCGCGCGTTCTCCCTTCGGTGCGGGGCTGCCGGAACTTGGCGCTGCTGCGCTCGATGATCCGGTCGGTGCACTCTGTTTGGCGGGCCCAACTTTTACCTGCGCCCCCTCTTTCAAGGGTTCTGCACCGCGAACGACGAGTTGTTCTCCTATGGCGAGACCTTTGCGCACTTCGACGCGACCGTCGGCGGTGCGCATGCCGAGCTCGATGACGCGTTCGTGGGCGATGTCGTTTTCTATGACAAACGCGAGAAATCCTTTTTCGCTGGGACGAATGGCCGTTTGCGGAATGACGGGCGCCGCATCGTTTGTCCCGACGGGAACGGTGACGTCGGCAAAGGTGCCGGGCCTGAGCGAGTCTTTGGTGTCGCCTTCGACTTGGGCGACGATGGGAACCATGCGCGTGGTTTGATCCGATGCGTCGGAGACGAGCGTGATGTTGGCGGTGTGCGAGCGCTGGTCTCCCGTGACGTGAAAGCGGACGGTCATGCCGGCGCGAAGCGATGGCGCATCGGCTTCGGGGACGGAGAACCGCAAGAGGAGCGGGTCGCGCCGCAAGGCAGTTCCGAGGACGGCGCCTGCTTGGACAAACTGTCCCGTTTGGACGGACCGCGTTTGCATCTTGCCATCGATCGGCGCGCGCACGTAGGCGTCGCGCAGATTCAGGTTGGCTTCGTCGAGCGCGGCGCGGGCTTCGGCTGCTTGTGCGGCCGAGGTGCGCAGGCGCGTGCGCCAACCTTCGATGTCTTCCTTCGAGAATACGCCTTCGTTTTCGGCGGCGGCGGTGTCACGCCTCGCGAGGTTCATCTTGGCTTCGGCTTCGGTGGCGAGAGCACGATCGAGCGTGGCTTTGGCGCGACGAACGGCGAGGTTGTACCTGGCCGGGTCGATTTCGACGAGCACCTGGCCTTTCTTGACGATGTCGCCTTCGGAAAAACGGACGTGTTCGACGACGCCAGCGACGCGAGCGGTCACCTGCACGCGCTCGTACGCGTCGACGGATCCGACGGCGGTGACGGTGTATTCGACGCGTTCGGCAGCGACGGCCACGAGCTCGACGGGGTATGCGAGTTTGCCCTTGGGGGGGCCGCTTCCCGGCGCACCGTCACCTTTCTTGCCGCACGCGAGGCACAATGTCGTGACGAGCCAAAGCAGCGCGATTCGTGCGGCGAAAAGCAGAGGTTTTGTCGGACGCATCGTCATGGATGGGGGCAGATAGCACGCCTGGGAGAACCAGGCCGTCGTTGGTCGTCGACGGATGCGGGGTGTCACCTTTGCGCAATGGCGGTCATTACGTTTGGACGAACCATCGCGTCTGCCAAATTGCGGCAGAGGCGGTCTTTTCTCTGGACCGTCGGGTCCTTTCGTAGAAGACTGGTCGTGATGGGAGACGCGGCTGAACAACTACGCATGACCGAAGACGAGTACCTCGCATTCGAGCGCGCTTCGGAGGAACGTCACGAGTTTGCCGATGGCGAGATCTTCGCGATGGCAGGGGGCTCGAGCAACCACAGCACGGTCATGTTGAGCATCGGAACGGAACTGCGTGTCGCGCTTCGGCATCGACGCTGCCGCGCTCACGCTTCGGAAATGCGCATTCACATTCCCACGAGCGGTCGTTACGTGTATGCAGACGCATCCGTTGTTTGTGGGCGGCCGCAATTCACGGACGACAAACACGATACGCTGCTCAATCCGCGTGTGATTGTCGAGGTTCTTTCGTCATCGACCGAAGCCTACGATCGAGGCGACAAGTTCGCTCAATACCAGACGCTTCCTTCGCTCATGCATTACGTGCTTGCGGCGCAGGACAAACCGCGCATCGAGGTATTCACGCGGATCGGCGACGGTTCTTGGAATCTGCGGACGTATGGTCCGGGCGATCGCGTCGTGTTATCGGCCATTGAATGCACGATTGACGTGGATCAGGTGTACACGAACGTATTCGATGCCGATTACGACGACGAACCAGCGGCATAACGGTGGCCATCGCCAGGAATGCTCGCTTAGGTAGCAACCCCACGTTATTTTGAGTAAAACCGTCGTATTGGGTGACAATTGGATTGACAATCGGGTTGTCTTGGAACATTGACATGCGCCAGATGCCCCGCAACCTATCGGATCAACTTGGCAAGAACATCTTGCGGGAGCTGCTTTCGCTCGGCGGAGACGCTCGAACGGAAGAAGAGGTACCGCCTGGAGATGCGCAACGGATCGACGTTTGGTTCGTCCCGGATGAAGCACGGCGGCATGTCTTTGCGAGCGTGTCAGGCATCGTCGAGCAAATGGCCAGCACGCCGACCATGATTGAGTTGTGGAGTGAGGCGCTTGGTGTGCGCGACTTTCACGCGAGCATGCGCAAGTTGTACGACTGGCATCATGCGCTTGAATTGCGAGACAACCGGCCATGGCGGCTACCGGCCATGTGGCACGTGTGTGCGGGAAGGCCCGAGTCGGTGCTTGCCGATTTCACGTTCGATCCGGCGTCGAGTGGATTCTCGGGACACTACAAGTTGTCGGGGCGCGGCTTCCCGGTGTTTCTGGTGGTCATTCCAGACTTGCCGTGCGTCCGTGAGACGCTTCTGTTGCGGCTTGTGGGTCGTCCTGCAGTTCGTCTTGCCGCCATCGCTGAACTGAAGGCACTCGAGCCGGACGCGGTCGAACATCAGGTGGCCGACGAGTGGCTCGTCAGGTTATACTCGGAGCTGAGACAAGCGGATCCGGCAACCCTTGCGGAAGAAGAGCGGGAGTTTTTCATGGGCGCATGGTTGGAAGAGCGCGATCGGAAGCTGGTGCAGAGTGCTGTGCAGAGTGCTGTGCAGAGTGCGGTCGAGAAGACGAGACGCGAAACGAGACGCGAAACGAGACGCGAAACGAGACGCGAAACGAGACGCGAGCTGGGACTTGGGCTGCTGCGGCCGCTGCTGGAGCTTCGCTTGGGCCGCGAGTTGACGAAGTCGGAGAGCGCTGCGCTCATGCGACATGTGCTCGATGATGATGTCGCTCAGTTGGGCCAGGTTGCATTGCAGTGGTCTCCTGTGGAGCTCACGGCGTGGCTCGCGTCGAAGAGCAAGCGATGACGGTGGCAGTTCATTGGTTTGTCGTCAACGCTGGTGCGGTTTGTCTTGTGTCGTCAAGGATTCGGTGCCGATAGCACGGCTCCGCCCGATGGGCTATTCTTGGCCATCCACGCGCTGAGCGCGTCGTACCAGCCCGAGACGTCGCCCTTGCCATCATCGGTACCAGAGAGCGGATCGATGTGCGTCAACTTGATCACGTCGAGCACGACAAACGCGTCGGGATTGGTGCGAGGCTGGCCTTCGAGCGGTCGGCCAGCGCCAATGGGAACGTTTTGCACGAGAGCGCGAAGTTTGTCCATGGCGGTCGTGTCCCCAATGAGATTGGCAATGGCGCCGAAAATGGGCAAATCCATCGACGCTCCATGGACCGCACGCAATGCATATTTGTCATACGGCCAGTCGCCGGGCTTCAGGACGAGCGTTGCGCCGGCTTGCGCATCGAGCGACAAACGCGCAGGGAAATACCATTCCGCGAAGTCGAGCGACGGGCCTTCGAACCACGAGCGGGAAATGTCGTCGAGCGACGTGTGTTCGCGCGGGTTTTTCTTGTCGTATTCGACCCAGGTGTATGTCGCTTTGGGGTCGGATGGATGAAAGAGTTTGCCGAAAATGCCCTCGTATTCCGTGATAGGACCTCCGGCGCCTTCTCCGCAAGAAACCGCGGCAAACGAGACACCATTGGATGCATCGTCGAAGGCAAATCCCATCGCAGCTCGATTGGTCATTTTGGGGATTTCGGGCAGCGTCAGCAACGTCAAGAATGATTTGTCGCGATAGGGGTCGTCCACGATTTTGTCGGGTGACCAGATGGCGCGCATGGCGCTCGTGGCGGCGACGGGATACACGTCGAGGTTGAGAATGGGCAGCGAGATATAACGCGTCGTCTTTTCAATGGCATCGAGTCCCGGTGGATTGAATCCCGCAGGTCCACCCATCGGACCCTCCCGATATTCTTGTTCGGTGATCGTCGGTGCAGCATTGCCTTCTTGACGCGAAACACCATCGACGAGAACCAAACCCGCCAATTCAGAAAACCCTGCCGCCCCGTCGAAGTCCCATGCAGCGTATTCTTCGGAGATGGAGGCACCGAGCGAATGACCCACGAGAAACACGCGTGACTTGCGTTCGCTTTGTGGAACCAATTCGATGACCTTGCGCAAGTCGCCAATCGTCGTCGCGAGCCCCCATTCCGATGCAAAATCAAGCTCGCCCTGTCCGACAAACCCTCCAAAGGTTTTCCCTTCTGCCGGCTCGGACTCGAAATAGTATCGCATCGCAATTTCCGGATCCTTGCGAACTTCGGCCACATCGAGCCCGTGGTGATCTTCGAGCAGATTGCTTCGGCGATCGATCGCCCAAGCTTCATAAGCGTCATTCGCGGTGGATCTGCGGACGAGGGCGCGAGCCATGGGATCGTAACTGCTCGCGCCACCGAGAAAACCGGGCATCAGGACGGCGACCGCTCGCGCAGGACGCGGGGGATCGGAATCAACTCGATAACGCACGACGCGTACGTAGTTGTACTCGGCGGGCGTGGGACTTGCGGTGAGCGAATTGGGCAAAGGCGTGACGCCAGGCACGAGAAAAACTTCGCGCCGAATGGCGACGCTACCCTCTTCGACGAGGGCAGAGGCAGGAGGCGGCGTGTAGGGCGCGTCCGCAATGGGAAGCTGTGCGGGGTCCGAACACCCGGCGGAAAGAAACGACAAGAGCGCAAAAGCGCGAGGAAGCGACGAGGTCGAGTCATGGAGCATGGTGGGAGTTTAATGCAAAACGAGCCACAGGAATAGCAAAATGATGTCGATGGCGATCACTCGTGCCGCGTCGCCGTCTCTGCATATTCGAGCACACGGGCGATTTGCTCGTCGTCACCGGCATCGAGCGCTCCGCGAAGGGCAGAACGCGGCGCGGGAGACACCGTGTGTTCGAGCGCGATGCGCAAACGTTTGACCGTATCAGCGTTTTTCGTTGCCGCCAGTGCCACGAACGCAGCCGTCCGGTCGACCGTGGGGGCATCGGGGCTTTCGGCAATTCGAAACAAATCTTCGGAATCCACCGCCGGCGTTCGAGGATCGAAATGAGCGCCATGACCCATGGCCACGAGCGCTCGCGCCCACGAGGCATGCGGACGGCCTGCGCGAAACAATGCTTGATTCGTTTGCGGAGGCTTTTTGTTTGTCGCAGACTCGACGTACACACGAATGAGCGATATCAGCGCGTCTCGTTCGGCCCAACGTTCTTTGAAGACGCTCGTGGCAAAAGCCAATGCTTTGCCATTTTTGAATACAATGCTGATTCCGGGATGACGCAACCAGAAGCCGTCCGTGGTCTCAACGGAGTCGATGTCTCGAAAACGAATGAATCGAGTGCCCAGCCAAACGAGCAACAAGCCGTCATGGCCCACCATGAGTTTGCGCGGGACGAGGATGACGACGAACGTTGCCAGGGTGATGGCCGTGGCAAGAAGTGCCCCCACGGGGCCGCTTTTGATGAATCGCGGTGCAATCAAAACGACCACGGCAAAAACAAAAATGCCGCCCCATGGCAAAAGTGGAGAGGGCAGTGAAAATATGGGGTGTTCGTCGGGCGAGCGACCGAGATCCCGAAGAAGAACCGCCGTATGCTGTTCAGAGGGGGCACGAGGACGACCGTCCCGCGCGTATTGTTTGTTCTTTTTGCCTTTACGTTGTCCCATCGGGTTGTCTCGGGCTTTGGGGAGATTCCAATGACGGGGCGTGCTTTACGGTTCGGGTCCGTGGATATCTGGCTGTGCGGCGTCCAAGCGGGGGCGATTGGCATCGCGCGCGCAGCGCAATCCGCTCATGACCATTCGAAAGCGAGGGGGATGATGGACTCGATTGGTTGCCCGCAAGCCGAGGGCGTGGTAATTGAATCCGCCGCCGCGCAGCACGTGTTCGCATTCGGTTGGGATGGGGTTCGATCCTGTAAAACCTTGTTGATTTCGCTTTTGCAAGTCGGCATAAGCTTCTTCGGCCACGGCGCAACTGACGGATTGCCCGGTCGATGCTGCCTCGCGACGATACGCGAATGGATCGTAAACATCCTCGAGCCATTCCCACACGTTGCCAGCGAGGTCATGGTGGCCGTAGGGACCGTCCCCAGACGGATGTGTACCGACGTCGAAGGTGACGGATTGTCCAAACACGGCGCGCGTTGGGCCTGGAGGCGTGTTGCCCCATGGGTAGAGGCGGGCATCGGTTCCGCGCGATGCTTTTTCGAATTCGGCTTCGGTTGGTAATCGTTTGCCCACGAACGCACAATACGCTCGGGCGCTGAACCACGACACGCTGCTCACGGGTTGTTTGGGGCCGCGAAAACGTTTGTCTGGACCTAGACCATTGCGTTCGGCATTGGCTGGTTCTGGAGGTGGGCATTCGTTGGCCGCGACGCATTTCGACCATTCTTCATTGGTCACTTCATGTTCGTCGAGGTAAAACGATGGGAGTGTCACCGTGTGCGCAGGCCATTCGTCGGGTTCGCCTCCTTTGTCGGCCCCCATGGTGAAAGGTCCGGCAGGCACGAGGATCATTCCATCGATACGCTGCGGAAGTAGTTTGTCCATTGCGGTGACTTGGGGCGGAGCGGGGTTTTCCGGGGGAGCGGAGGGCGTCGTATTGGCGGGCAACATGGACGATATGGGCGGGTGATCCGCGGGCTCACGGCCAGGCGTCGATGTTGCGCCTCCTGCACAAGAAGCGAGCGTCGTGCTGGTGAACAGCACGAAGAGGCGGATGATTCCCGGAGCGGTCATTGTTCGGAAATGAAGGTTTTCTTGAGCGCTTCGGGCCACGTTTGACGGGAGAACGGTGCATGGTGTTGCCCCGTGGTTTCTTCGCGATGCATGGGGTTGCGGCGTATTGCAAACAGTGTGATGTCGTCGTATTGAGCGGCCGAGCCGATGTGCTGTTTGACGGCCGCCTCGATGTCGCCGAGCAGCGTCGTCACGGATGACGAACCGCATCGCACGATATCGAGAAAAGCCTCTTCGCCGAATTGTCGTTCTCGTGCATCGAGGGCATCGACGACGCCGTCGGTGAATGCAATGAACGTGTCGCCCGGTAACAAGACGACTTGGCTTGTGTCGAATTCGAGGTTGGCGATGGCTCCCAGCGCGGGGGCGGTGCATTCGAGGCGCGATTCGGTGCCGGTTGGGGCAAGGATGATGGGAGCGTCCTGTCCGCAGTTGACGTATTGAAACTTGCCGCTTTCCGGGTCGACGATGCCGAAAAAGAGCGTGGTGAACATGCCGGCATGGCCGTGATTGAGAGCGAGGTAATCGTTCGTTTGCGGAATGCATTGGAAAAGCTC
>Ga0138256_10009711_pt1 | contig 10096 bp, 3 predicted proteins | sample KNB2016incub_MG_FD_105486 | JGI IMG/M metagenome (GOLD analysis project Ga0138256, IMG submission 105486) | Active sludge microbial communities from wastewater in Klosterneuburg, Austria - KNB2014incub_MG | ecosystem: Engineered > WWTP > Activated sludge > Unclassified | place: Austria...
ATTCGCGTCGCGCAGGGCTTTTCCGCGGTCTCGGATCCAACGCCACGAACCATCTTTATGTTTGAGCCTGATCTCGACGTCGTACGATTCGGCCTTCCCCGACAGATAGTCATTCAGCGCTGTAATCGCGCGCTCATGGTCATCTGGGTGGATGAGATTTTCCCAATCTTCGAATCCTTTGGTGAGTTCGTGCACTTCATACCCGAGCATGGATTTCCAGCGCGGCGAATAATAAATCTCGTTGTTGGCGATATTCCAATCCCACAGGCCGTCATTGGCGCCCTCTGCCGCCAGGGCGTATTGTTCCTGACTCTTGCGCAGTTCCTCTTCTGATTTCTTGCGCTCGGTAATGTCACGAGCCACCCAGAAGACGTTGTTTTCATCAAGTTTTGAGAGGCTGGCAAGGAACCAATATGTTTCGTTTTCAACCTGAAGATCATATTCGATCTGACTGGTTTCACCGCTGTCAAGCGTTTTTGTGATGGCTTCCAGAAAACGATCGGCTGTTTCTTTTGGCATAACTTCATGCATCAGATGACCGAGTAATTCCTCGGGCGGTTTGATCAGCCGCGATGGATTTGTAGGAGCGATACGGACATATCGACCATCACGGTCGTATACCAAAACCACATCTTCCATGGATGAGAACAAGGCGCGAAGATCTGCTTCAGATTTGGCGAGGGCTTCCTCGGATTTCTTGCGCTCACTGATGTCTTGATGCACGGCCAGGAAGCCGAGCACCTTTCCATTATCATCAAGAATCGGGCTATTCGTCCCTGCGATCGAGATGATACGGCCGTCCTTGGTCTTGTTGATGATTTCGCCAGAGATCGTGCCACCGTTCAACAGGGTTCCCCAGAAATTTTTATATTGATCATCTGGAATGATCCCGGATTTCAGAATGCGCGGCGTTTTACCAATCGCTTCTTCGTTTTTATATCCGTACACCTTTTCAAAACCTGGATTTGTGTATTGAATGACGCCGTTTGGGTCGGTAATAAACACTGCATTGTCTGTTCTGTCGATACCAAGTTTGAATTTTTGAGTTTCAAGGAACAGGCGCGTATTTTCAATGGCAACCGCAGCTTGTTGGGCGATGGTTATCAAGATGTCGCGTTGATGTACGGTGTAGATGTTTTCTTCGTTAGGGTCCTGCACTACGATTGCGCCGAGCACACGGCTACCAATGGATAGTGGCACACCCATCCAGCTTTTGGCCGAAGTGGGATTTCCGATGATGGTAACGTTAATGCCCAGTTCCCGTGAGCGTTCATTCACCTGATTAGGCAGAAACAGGGTTTGGTTCGTGCGCATGACGTAATCTGTCAGGCCGTTGCCGTTGGCTTTACGTGATGGCACTTCCACTCTTTCACCATCATCAATTACGAGCGGGAAGCTGACTTCCAGTTGTTTTTCGTCGAGCAAGCACAGGAAGAAGGAGCTTGTTCGCATTAATTGGCTTGTGTACTTGAAAACGGAATCGGAGATATTGGTGATACCGGAAAGTGTGGAAAGCTCACCGCTAAGGCCGTTGAGTACGGCGAGTTCTTCATTCCTTTGTTTTGCGTCGTTGAATAACTGGGCGTTTTGAATACCGATGGATATCTGATTGGCTATGTTTTCCAACAGGGCCACATCGTCCTGTTTGTAGGCGAAGTAATCATAGTTTTGGATTGAGAGGCAGCCCATTGTTTTTGCGCCGGACCGAAGCGGCAAAAATAGCATGGTTCCATAATTCTTGTTTTTGTTGCCGAATGATTCTCCGTTAACCGATCTTTGTGCAATGTCTTCCGGTTTGACGGTCTCGAATATTAGTTTGCCAGATGTGATGACTTTTCCAGTGAAGTTATCTGGATTTAATAGCTCGCTGGATTCTTCAAAGGATTTTCCCTCGTCGATGACGATGGGATATGAAATCAGATTCGATGCTTCATCGTAAAGTGCGACGAAGAACGCATCCAGTGGGATGAGTTTGACGATTTGTTCGTAAGCTGTAGTGAGAACGTTCTTGAGCTCGATCTGCTCGGAAATTGCCTGAACGATCTCATTCAAGGTGGCCAGTTCGCTGGCTCTTTTCTGTGTTTCCTGGAAGAGTTGTGCGTTTTCAAGTGCCAGTGATAGTTGATCGGTTACCTGCTTGACCAGCAACTCTTCATCAGGCGACCATTGGCGTTGGTTTGTTTCATCCGTGATACGCAGTGTGGCCCAGTCTTGATAGCCAGTTTGGATGTTGATCGCGTATGTGGATGCGATGTTTTCCTGCTCTTGCGTAATGACGGGTTCCGGGGGAATTAACGCAGACGTGTGAATACGAGCCTGCCTCGGGGAGGGGATCGTATCAATTTTTTTCGAAGCAGGTTTCGGGTCCGGTTTTGATGCGGAGGCGGGAGTTGTCGTCGGAGGTGTTGATTCCTGTCCATCCTTCGAAACCTGTTGCGACCTGGAGGCACTCTCTTCCAGGTTGATGTCTTTGAAAAGCTTATTAAGCCGCTTGTCTATTTTCGGTTTCTTTGGCATATTCAATCAACTCCTGGGCGAGCACGCGATATTGAATGGAACCGCGTGCTCCTGGCCTATAGCGTGAGATAGGCAGACCGGCAATCGGGCTTTCGCGCAATTTTGTATCGGTTTCGATCACTGTGCTAAAGACGCCTTCGCCAAATGTGGAACGAAGCTGGTCGTGAATATTGCGATGTGTACGGTTGCGTTTATCCAGCATGGTGACGAGGACGCGATAGGCAAGGTTGGGATTCTCTCCTTCGCGGATGCGTCGGATGAGGGTCATCATATTCCGAAGTGCATAGGCGGAGAAGTACTCGGCTTGTGTGGGGATGATGAGAAGGTCTGATGCAATGAGGGCATTTTGTGTTATGGCACCGAGGGCAGGTGGACAATCGAAGAGAATATAGTCGTAATGCAGATTTGGAGCACTGGCGATGGCACGCTGGAGAATGGTGGTGTAGCTTGTGCGCACGGGCAGAAACTGCTCGGCAGTTTCAATGCGCGAGTTGGATGGGATAAGGTCGAGATTTTCAACTTCGGTTTTTCGCAATGCGCTTAGCAAGGGCGCATTGTCCAGCATGACTTCGCTGGATGTGATCTCTGATTCACCCGGCTCAAGGCCGAGCGCGAGTGTGAGGTTGGCCTGTGCGTCGAGGTCAATGAGCAGAACGCGGTTTCCCATATCCACGAGAGCGGCACCAAGGGAGATCGTGGTTGTGGTTTTTGCCACCCCACCTTTTTCATTCGAGATTGCGATTTTTTTAATCATGATTTTCATCCAGTCTATTTATCCGGCGGCGGAGCATTTTTTCTTGGGACAATTTCAACACGGGAAGCTCCCAGTACACGTTGTAATTCCTGAACCGCGGTTTTTATCATTTCCTGTGGATCGTTCGTGCCGCGGATCTTGGTGGTGATATCTGTGACAAGGCGTTCACGTGAAGCGCGTGAGGATGTTTCTTCGAAGAGACGGGCATTGTCCAAGGCCAGACCAAGGCGTTCGGCGACCGCATTTACGATGTTGATCTCATCCTTGCTCCAGGTGCGATCTTCCTTGCTCGGGCGGATGTGAACGGTACCGATCACCTGGTCACGCAATTGAATGGGGATTGCCAGCGTATTTTCGCCATCCTGAGTTTTGGCGTCAACTTCAGCGGCTTTGTTACCAGTGACCAGTTGGCCGCCTGTAAGGGTTTGATAATACCCGAAAATTTCAGATGCAGATTTGCTTTGCCATGCGCCAGCAAGGTAATCGCGGAAAACAGATTGAGACTCTGCAAGAGCGTTTCTGGTTTCTTCAAGCAGGCGAACGTTGTCGATCGCAATGGCAATTTGGTCGGCCAGGAGACCGAGGATTGATACGTCGGTTTGAGTAAATGCATTTGGAACAGTGCTTTGCACGTCCAATGCTCCAATGATCGCGCCACGAGCATTAAGCGGCAGAGCCATTTCTGAATGGGTTTCTGGAAGGTCAGGATTGTTAAAGAAAGCAGCATCCGCCCCCGTATCCAATGCGATGCGGGGGATGCCTGTGGCGGTCACATTTCCGACGATACCAACCTGACCGACTTCAAGTTTGTGTTGACGCCTCAGCATAACCTGCCCACCCGGGCTGTTGGCTGCGCGAAGGACGGCAAAATTCCTATTTTCGTTTAACAGGAAAATGCCAACATGATAAAAACCGAACCTTTCACTTACGGTTTGCGTGATCAGCGTCAGGAGCTTTTCAAGGTCTTTTTCAGCTGAGATGTAACCTGATATTTCCGCAATGGTTTGCAGTTCGCTTGCACGTTTTTCACTTTGCTTTGTGATTTTTTCCAGATCGGTGGTGCGTTGTTCCAGTTCTCGAGTGCGCTGTTCCACACGCTGTTCAAGACCAGAAACAAGATCGCGTATTTGCGAAGACATCTTGTTGACAGTGTTTGCAAGTGTTCCGATCTCGTCTCTTGTATTGACCACGGCTTTTTGTGTGAAATCTCCAGCTGAGATATTTTCAGCGACTCTGGTCAACTGCAAGAGCGGATTAGTAAATATGTTGGAGATGACCACAGCGCTAAACGCAGCCAGGAATGTGATGATCACGCTGATGAGAACGGCGTTGCGAGTTTGGTCAAGTGTAATATTTGAGATCGTGCTAATCGGTTGACCGGTAACCACTATCCAATTCGAGTTTGATATTCTTATTGCGGAAGTTTCTGCTGTTTCATTGTCATTTTCAGCAGATGGGGCCTGAAATGCAGAGATGTTGTCTATATTGCTTAATCGCTCGACGATTTCAGGCTGGGGAATGCTGATCGATTGCAAATCCTCCGGGCTTAATAATCCCTGTGCTTGTAGAGACATCAGCCGTGGATCGTCCGTGTTTAGGTAGGTCTTGTAATCGAGCGTTAAGGAGGTCGAGTGAGCAAGTATGAAAAAATTAGTTTCATCTATCAAATATGTGTATTCATCGATGGCGACAGTTGGTCGTGCTCTTAACATGGCGTCCATAACTGCCTGGAGGATCTTTGCGTTATAGGTGACGACAACCATGCCCAGCATTTCATTGGACTTGGAGGTGATGGGCGATGCAAAATAGATGACCTGATCATTGCGGTCATTTGTCAGGGTCAGGCCAGATGCATAAGGTTTGTTGTTTGCAACAACATATGAGAAGAATGGCTGTGTAGAGAAATTACTGCCAACATTGGCTGGATTTGTGTCCAGTAAATTAATTCCGTTCTGGCTGACTAGGGCATAGGAACGAATATTCGTTGGGCTTTTATCCTTCAGTGCATTTAATGTTTCTGTTGCAACGGCCTCAGCTTGTGAGCCTGTTCTTTCAGCAGGCGGGAGGCTTAAATATTCGATGACTTCCGGAGTGCGTGCGATTTCGCCCGATATCTTGTGCTGCGAGTTTGTGAATTCTTGAAACACATCGCTTGTTGCAAGCGAACTTTCCAATATTTTTTCCTTGATCTGGTCGCTCAGGATATTTCTGGTTGTTGTATAGGATTGCCAGCCGAGGATGATCAATGGCAATGTTGTTAGAAGCAAGAATCCGAAGATTAGCTTGATACGCAGGGGAAAGTCCCTAAATTGTGTGGCGATAACTACAAGATAGACAACACCCAGAATCGCGGCAATGATGTTTGCTGTTTGTGGAGAGGATGAGGTGGGAACTCCGACCGTATACTGATCTATGATAATGGTCGCTGCTGTAACGAGTGAGGAAACCATAATAGCAACCCCGGCCCACCTTCGACTCAGGGTATAGAAGGCTATTCCAGAGACAATAATGATATTGGTAATCCCAGTGGAGACCGCCTGACCTTTTGTGATAAATACACGACTTGCTGCAACCAGGATTAAGATGGAAATGAGCAGCCCAATTCCCAATTCGCTTTTGTTGCGACGGCTTAGCCATGCGCTGATGAGCGCCCCAAGGATGCTTGCAATTAAGCCAGCAAGACTAATGATATCCAATGAGGAAGAACGGCTGAAAACCAAAGCTGCGATCAGGCTTAAAGTAAGCAATCCGGCAGTTATAACGCTGATGCTAAACGCATTGCGTTCCTGCTTTTGCCTGTCTATTGGGTGGTTGTTGACATTATTCTCTTGCATCATGCTGGCCTCTAATGGTCTGCTTGCTGATTATCCTGCTCTTTATTTTTTGCTGACTGTAATTCAATAAAGATATCAGCATTATCCAGTAATTGACTTAATTCTGTTGCAGTTGTGCGGAGAATGTTTTCCATACGGACTGAAGTGCCGATCTTTGAAGAAATATCGGCAATGATGCGCTCTTGTTCAGCGCGGCGGGTTGTTTCCTCGAACAGTCTGGCATTTTCAGCAGATAAGGCCACCCGCTCGGCGACCGCCTTGATCAAGTCGGTTTGATCGGCAGTAAGGTGTTCATGTTTTGGAATTTGAACCGAAAGGTTCCCGATGGTTTCGCCGCGCAGACTAATAGGTACTTTGACCGTTCTTTTCTCGGAGGCATCTTCCTGCGAAAAGCTCGAGTCATCTTCTGCAAGCGGGCTGGAACCAATGATCGAATATCGGAAGCCTCTCAGCTTCTCTTCCTTGGGGAGGCGGCTCCATGTTTCGCGGATATATTGGCGTTGAATTGCGTTGGATTCCGCAAGCATTTTTTCGGTCTGGTCGAACAGGCGGGCATTTTGAATTGCGAGACTGACTTGGTCAGCAAGCGCCGACAGGGCTTCAAAATCGTCGTCTGTAAATGCACCAGCCTCGGTGCTCTGGATGTCCAGGGCGCCGATGATCTTGTCACCTGTTTTGAGCGGGAGTGCCATTTCAGAGTGGGTATCTGGCAGATCAGGGTTGTCGAAGAAATTGGCATCTTCTCCAACGTCCAATGCGATGCGTGGATTACCTGTTTGCGTAACGTACCCCACGATGCCTTGTTCACCGATCTTTAACTGGTGGCTGCGGCGCAACATTCTCCGTCCGCCTTCGCTGTTGGCTGCGCTTAACACCGCCATATGGTTTGCGGGGTCGTTTAGGAAAATACCCACATGATAGAAGTCGAATTGCTCACTGATTACTCTGGAGATTTGAGGGAGCAATTCCTGTAAATTATGTGTGGCACTGATCGCGCGAGCCACTTTTGTAATGGCCTCGAATTGCTTTGCGCGTGTATCAGATTGCTGTTTCTCTTTTTCAAGCTCGGCAGTGCGTTCTGAAACACGAGTTTCAAGGTTTGACACCATTCCTTGCAACTGGCTTGTCATCGAGTTGAACACCTGAGCCAGTGTGCCAATTTCATCGTTTGTCTGGATATTAACGCGGGCTGTTAGCCTGCCTGCTGCCACATCTTGTGCTGCTGTTGCAAGGTTTCCAAGCGGAGAGGTGATCGTATTGCTTAGTAAAGCCATGATGAAAACAGCGGCGATGATTGTCAATAATAGAAGGGATAATGAGGTGTAGGTCGATTCGAAAATCGGCTTTGTGATGGTATCGATTGAGACAAACGTTCCGATGTACCAGCGTGGTGCGTCTTCATTTGGCATTGTCACAGGGGCGTAGATGATGAGGTAACCGTTCGATTCCAGACTCCCGGCGTTACCACTGGTTAGATTGGTTAGCAAGTCAGGGAAGTCGCTGCCGACGGTCATACTGGTGTTCAGGTCTCTGCCCCAGCGCTTGGAATCTTCCGGGTGAAATAAATAGTATCCATCTATGTCCACAAGAAAAGTATCTGCTCCTGATGCGGATAGTATGCCAAGGAATTTTTCAGCATAAATATTCGTGAGAATGACACCCTTCTTTTGTGTGTTGATCACCAATGGCGCGCCAAACTCAATAACAGGCTCGTGCGGGGTGATGATTTGACCACCTTCTGTCGTTAGACTGATCGGGGACTCGAATAAGCCTCCGGCCGGCAACAGGCTTGTTTGAGTAAAGTAGTTTAAGTCTTTTGCGGGATCAAGTTCCTCGCGTTTCCGTAATTCGAGCTGCGGGACGATCGAGGACACTCCATTCAGGTCGGTTTCTATTCTAATGATTTCGTTGCCGTCATTGTTTAGAAAACGAACTTCCTGGTAAATTCCGCGACTTTCGGTGAATCGGCGGAATTCGCGTTCCATAATAGTTCGCGCCCTGACCACGATGTTAGGATCAGCAATATCGTCGATCGTTTTTACGTAGCTATGGATAACTTCGGCTTCGCCAAGGAAGACTACATCCTGCCTGGCTGCTTCGAGAAAATCGACGATCGCTGCACGTTTTACGATCAGGTCATTTTCAAGGTTTGTAGCGGTTTGAGTGCGTTGAAGCCTGTAACTCTGGATGGCGTTAAAGCCACCGGTGACCAGTAATGAGGTTACAAGCATGGTAACGAAAACAAGGATTAATTTTGTCTGGATGTTGAATGTCTTGAATTGACGCCAGATAAGAACGATAAAGATCGCCGTTTCCAGGACGGCAAGGATGCCAACTGTAATGACCAGTATGCTGGGGATGGGAATGCGAAATGAAAATGGCAGGGAGCCGAGCAGGATGATAAGAGCGCCGCCAAGGGCGCTAACCGGAATCGCCCTGCGCGCGATCTTTGAATCCAAGGTTTGGCTGATGATCAGGGATGAAACCAGCATGCAGAATAGGCCGACGAGGGTTCCTATCCCCTCAAAGAGGATGGGGAGAATGGCAATGGTCAGGATTATCGAACCTGAAACCAGGAAGACGCCGGGGACTATATTTTTTTTCTGGATCTGCCTTAGACCGATGTATGTAAGAAATAGATATAGTATATTGCTGCCATATAGTGCAAATAAATGCCAGCTTTTTAGAGAGATGGCGATATAGAGAACAGTAAAGGAGATCATCGTTCCTGTAACAAGGAACGCGGCTGCAACAGTCAGGGCGATGCGCTGACGCTGCTCCTTATCTGTGTCTTGGAAAATCGGGGTTTCAGAATAAGTGGTAGCCATGATTATTGTTCCACATTCCCATTCTTTTGTTCGAATTCGATCGTTACTTCTGATCCTGGGATTGCATGGCCCAACTCCTCCACTGCAGTTTGTAATACGTTCTTCAAATTGATGGACGCGCCGATCTTGCCGGTGACTTCGCTGATCGTTTGTTCCTTGATAACCTGGCGCTGCGACTCCTGAATGAGGCGCGCGTTCTCGAGCGCAAGTGACAGGCGTTCTGAGATGGCTTCTGCCAGATTAACTTCATTTTTTGACCAAAGACGATTAGTAGTCGGAGCTTTGATGTTCATCGTCCCAATGATCTGTCCGCGAAGTTTGATGGGGACGACGATGGTTGCATCATGTCGATCTTTGTCGGCGTTGAGCACCAGAACCTCTCCACGATTGATTGCCTCGCGGATCTCGTCTGTTTCAATCGGTTTGGATATTTTTTTGCCGCTCATCAAACTCTGATGGTATCCGATGGTTTCTTCTTCGCGGCTGAAGGCTTTCCAGCTCCCTTGCAAGTTTTGACGATATTGTGCCTGTGCCTCGGCCAACGCATATTGTGTCTGCGTGAATAGCCGTGCGTTTTCGAGGGCAATCGCAATCTGGTCAGCCAAAATGCTAAGTGTGCTTGCGTCATATTCGGTAAATGCACCTGGTTTTTCACTTTGTACATCAAGTACGCCCATGATACGGTTGCGGACTTTGAGAGGCAGAGCCATTTCGGAGCGGGTGCTTGGAAGGTCGGGATTGTTGAAGAAAACCGCATCCTGCCCAACGTCAAGAGAGATGCGGGGTGTTCCAAATTTTGCAACATAGCCGACAATGCCGCTTCCACCGACCTCGAGCCTGTGTTCGCGCGCGAGCATTTTTTGTCCACCTTCGCTGCTTGCGGCTTGTAGAACGGCAAATTGATTTGTATCGTTCAGAAGGAAGATTCCTGTGTGATAAAAGCCGAAGCGTTCACTTACGAGTCTGGAGATCAGCGGAAGCAGCTTTTCTAGCGCCTGCTCTCCGGTAATGACCTTCGATATCTCGCCAATGGCTTGAAGTTCGCCTGCGCGTTTTTCGCTCTGACGCCGCGCGATTTCAAGGTCAGTAGTTCGCTCAACCACGCGAATTTCAAGGTTTTTGAAGGTTTGATTCAATTCATCTGTCATGCGGTTGAACGACGA
>Ga0138256_10009713_pt1 | contig 10095 bp, 9 predicted proteins | sample KNB2016incub_MG_FD_105486 | JGI IMG/M metagenome (GOLD analysis project Ga0138256, IMG submission 105486) | Active sludge microbial communities from wastewater in Klosterneuburg, Austria - KNB2014incub_MG | ecosystem: Engineered > WWTP > Activated sludge > Unclassified | place: Austria...
TAGGCTGTTACGATCTAACGATCAACGACACCGCCAACGATGGAATGTGTTGTGCTTATGGTAGTGGGTACATCGCCGTGGTTGATGGAAGCATTCCACTGGCCTACGCAGGCAGCTTCACCACCAGCGTAACCGTCAACTTCTGCATCGGCTCATGCTTGACAACCCTGCCGTACAGCGAAGATTTCGAGACCGGTTTCGGCCAATGGGCGCAGAGCTTCACCGATAGTTTGGATTGGACACGGCTTTCTGGCACAACACCCAGTGCCAACACCGGCCCTGCGGGGGATCACACCACAGGAAGCGGGTTCTACCTCTTCACCGAGTCAAGTTCCCCGAACTTTCCCAGCAAGGTGGCCGAGTTGTATAGCCCCTGCATCGACCTTAGTGGGCTTGGCACCGCGAGCATGACGTTCTGGTACAACATGTTGGGCGCGACCATGGGCGCCCTTAACGTGGATGTGTGGAATGGGAGCACGTGGAGCTTAGGCGTGTTTTCGATCACAGGCAACCAAGGGGCGAATTGGGTGCAGGCCACGGTGGCGCTGGATGCGTATGTGGGTGGGAACATCCGGTTGCGGTTCAGGGGGATCACAGGCAGTGGTTTCACCAGCGATATGGCGATCGATGACATCCTGATCGATGGTACGGCTTCTGCGGGTATCTCACTCAGCGCGAAAGCGTTCTTGGAAGGGCCATACAAAACGGCGAACGGACTAATGGCGGACAGCCTGCGCTCCAACGGCCTCATCCCGCTAACTGAACCGTACACCGCCTTGGGCTTCGACATGGCAGGAGGAGGAGGAGAAACCACGACTTCCGGGGTCTTCACCACAGCGGGCAACGATGCGATCGTGGATTGGGTCCTGGTCGAATTGCGTTCGACCGCCGATCCAACTGTGATCGTGGCCACAAGGGCCGGCTTGTTGCAACGGGATGGCGATATCGTGGATGTGGACGGGAGTTCTTCGCTCAGCTTTCCACTTCCCAATGGAAACTACCAAGTGGCTGTTCGGCATCGGAACCATTTTGGTTGTATGACCGCTGATGCAGTGGCCTTGAGCAACTCGCCTGCAGTGGTGGATCTACGGAATACTTCCACCGGAACCTACGGTACCGAAGCGCTCAAGAGCACCGGCGCTGTAGCCGCGTTGTGGGCAGGCAATGTGATCGTGGATGGATCCCTGAAATACACGGGGACCTTCAACGACCGGGACCCCATACTAACCCGCATTGGAGGCAACGTGGCAACCAACGTTGTTAGCGGTTACTATCCAGAGGATGCCAATTTGGACGGTGATGTAAAGTACACGAACGCTGGGAATGACCGCGACATCATCCTGGTGAACATCGGTGGATCCGTTGCGACCAATTTGCGGTATGAGCAACTGCCTTGATCGAAGATGGCACGTACTTTTGCCCGCATGAAATACATTCTGGCACTCACTGCCATTTCCTTTTTGACCGCCTGTGGTGATGGTAAGAAGGAAGCAGCGGAACAACTGGCTGAAACGACCCCTGCAACGACCGAAGCTTGGATAGTGGACCTATCCTCCGAGGACTTGCCGCTCAACGTGGACCTAGGTGATCGCGGAACCTTGGGCGCGGACTCCGCGGAAGTGGCGTTCAACGAGGAATTCGGCCATGTGCGCGTTAAGGCCGGGGATCGCTTTTCCATTACCGTTACCGAAGCACCTGGGGACTTCGACCGGCTGAAGGCCGATCTGGAGCGCGATATGTTGCAGAAGCACACCGTGATCGAGGAAACCCCGGAAATGATCATCTACCGGTCACAATTCCCGGATGATGAGTTGGTCTTCATCCACTTCCGTAAAGTGATCACAGCTGGCGGTCGCACGTTCATTGTGGAGGATGCTGCTGAAGGTCGGTTCAATGAGGCCGACATCAAACGCATGTCGAACGCAGTTGTGGCGAAGGAAGGAGTATGAAGAGTGCATTGATCGGTTTCTTTTCCGTGCTGTGGGCGGTGTCTGTACATGCGCAACCGGAGAGTGGAAAATGGCGTTCGGAATTGGATATTTATTGGGCCAAGATCGATTCTGCCTACAGCGACACGGTACATTCGCCATTGCCCAAGGAGGAACGGGAGCATTTCAAAGGGCTGGAGCGGTTTCCAGTGGATCCAAAGTATCGTGTGAAAGCACAATTTCGGCCAGCCGAAGGACCCGTGTTCGGTATGAAGACCTCCACGGAACGCGAGCCGAAATACCGCAGCGTGGGCACACTTCATTTCACATTGGAAGGCAAAGATCAGGTGCTCACCGTCTACAAGAACATAGATCTCAGTCGGTTACCGGACTACGTGAACTATTTGTTCGTACCCTTTACCGACCTTACAAGTGGTGAGGAGAGCTATGGCGGAGGTCGCTACTTGGACCTCGATGGTCCACTCGGGGAGGAAGTGGAACTGGACTTGAACCGGGCCTACAATCCATACTGCGCTTATGGGGGACACTATTCTTGCCCTATTCCACCAGCGGAGAACCAATTGGAAGTGGCTGTGCGGGCCGGGGTGCTGAAATACCATTGACCACGGCGGTGGTGACCTGATCTTACGGGGTCCTGTAACCCCATTCGTTGCCCGTCCGTAAACACGCGTCTAAAATCCCTCGGAAATGCGATCCGGATCCCGTATCCTTGCAGTTCTGAAGGCACATATCATGCGTATATTTCCACTCTTCCTAGCCGCCGCACTGAGCATGCCAGCAACCGCTGGTGTGATCGTCCTTGAAGGTAACTATCAAGGCAAGAACCTCTTCATCCAGAACCCGTTCTCCGAAGCCGGGGTCGGTTTCTGCATCTTCGAGGTCACGGTGAACGACCAGATCGCCACGGATGAGATCAACAGCAGCGCTTTCGAAGTGGACATGGCCAATTTCGGCCTGAAGGTCTCGGATAAGGTGATCGTGAAGATCAAGCACAAGGACGGTTGCACACCTGTGATCTTGAATCCCGAAGTACTGAAGCCAAAGAGCACTTTCGATATCGTGAAGCAGTCCATTGCTGCGGATGGCACCTTTACTTGGGTGGCAACGAACGAGACCGGCGAGTTGCCCTATATCGTGGAGCAGAAGCGTTGGAACAAGTGGATCAAGGTGGGAGAGGTAATGGGGTCCGGCGCTCCCGGTGAGCATACTTATACCTTCAAGGTAACACCGCACAGTGGGGAGAACACCTTCCGCGTTAAGCAGGTGGACCTGACCAAGCGTGCTCGCTACAGCGAATCCGTGGAGTTCTCCGATGCCAGCGTAATGCCGGTTACTTGGGGTCCACCAAAAGTAAAGGACGAGATCGTGTTCAGTCGTACCACGTTGTTCGAGGTGTATGACCAATATGGTAACATCGTAAAGCGCGGGTTTGCCGACAAGTTGGAAGTGGCTTCCTTGAAGAAGGACCTCTTCTACTTGAACTACGACAACAAGACCGGTGAGACTTTCATTAAGAAGTAAGGTCTACTTGAATGCTTTGCAAAGCCTCCTTCGGGAGGCTTTGTTAGTTTTGGTCAACATGAATACACACGCGCACAACCCAAGATGATCCGCATAGAACACATCGGCATCGCCGTAAAGGACTTGGAAAAGGCGGAAGAGCGCTATGCCAAATTGTTGGGCACCGGGAGCTACAAACGCGAAGAGGTCGCGAGCGAAGGGGTGCTCACCTCGTTCTTCCAAGTGGGTCCGAACAAGATCGAGCTGCTGGAAAGCACGCGTCCGGATGGCACTATCGCCAAGGCCATAGAAAAGCGTGGCGAAGGCATGCACCACATCGCATTCGAAGTGGATGATATACGCGTGGAAATGGCACGTTTGAAAGCGGAAGGGTTCACCTTATTGAACGAGGAACCCAAGCGCGGAGCGGACAATAAGCTGGTGTGCTTCGTTCATCCGAAGAGCGCGAACGGCGTTTTGGTGGAGCTGTGCCAGGAGATCAAGTAGCCATGGCCACGCGCAAAGAAACAGCGACCTTCATCCTCGATCAACTGGGCTATCCTGATCGGTTCAGTGTAAAGCCCATGTTCGGTGAATTCGCGCTCTATGCCGATGGCAAGCCGGTGGCATTCATCTGCGATGATCAGCTGCTCGTGAAGATCCTTCCGGAGAGTGCGGCCTTGGAGAACAGGTGCGAACGCGCACCGGCCTACCCGGGCTCCAAGGACTATTATTTGGTTCCCGAGGACCTGATCACCGGCGACGACAAGCTGGCCGAATTGCTCATGCATGTAGGTAGTGCAGTTCCTTTCCCAAAAGCCAAGAAGAGGGCAAAGAAGGATTAAGGAACAAGCAACCCCAAGCGTTCCATCAGTTGGACCACATCTTCTTGCGCCAGATCCAAATGTTCGGCATGGAGTCCGGCGCTGCGTGCACCTTCCACATGTTGAATGGAATCGTCGATGAACAAGGTCCGTTCGGGATCGGCAGCGTGCCGTTCCAGTACATGATGGAAAGCAGCCGCATGTGGTTTGCGCAAACGCATTTCGCAACTGTAATAGGCTCCGTCGAAGAGGCTCTTGAAATCGGTGATGCCGTTCTCGCGGGCAATGATCCGTTCAAAAGCGGGCACGTGGATCGCATTGGTGTTGCTCAGTAGGAGCACTTGGTAGCGGTCCTTCAGCCGTGCCACAAGGGTCAATCGTTCAGGCGGCACCGAACCGAGCATGGCATTCCAGCAATGATCGATCTGGGCATCGGTTAGTGCGGAAGTGTGCAACTCACGGATCCGATCGCGGAACTGGTCAGGAGAAAGTTCCCCGGTCTCGAAGCCATCAAACAAGTGGTCCTGTTGGGCCTTGCTGTACAACGCCTCGAAATCGGAAAAGCCCAATGCCGCGAAAGCCCGTGCGGCTGCGTGGTAATCCACATCGATCAATACCCCGCCGAGATCGAGCAGGATGGTCGAGAAGGGAATTTTCATGGGTGGCAAAACTATTCTTCGGATCCGCCATTGGTGCATTCGCTCTATTTTCGCGCTCCCGCCGAAGATCAACACCACAAGGCAGGTAGACCGGGCCCATAGCTCAGCGGTCAGAGCAGGGGACTCATAATCCCTTGGTCGCAGGTTCAAATCCTGCTGGGCCCACTTCGCTTTCCTGCAACTCAGAACGGGTTCACGGCAGATACCCGCATGAACACGTCATCGATCAGGGCGGTTCCCTTGCGGTCCCGGTTCCAAAAGTGGAAATTGAGCTCATCTCCCTTCTGCAAAGGCGGTACAGGAATGCGGTACTCCAACTGCTCCCATACGCCGGGCGTACCGGGTAAGGCATTGATCGGGAATGAACTGTAGAACACTTCTTTTCCTTCGGCATTCACAACGGCGGTAACACCCAAAATGGGTAAGGAGGCTTCCTTGGTGGCTTCAAAGCGTTGCAATCCGATCTCCAGGAACAGCCAAGTACCCGTGGGCAATGTGTCCGTTCCGGCTTTGAACGCTAGTGCGAACTCCTCTTGGGCATTGAAGGCCACCACCTTGTTGAGGCTGAACGCCCGCGGATGATCGCTTGGTTTTCCGGACCAGTATCGAGGTGGGTGATCGAGGTCCCAGCTTTCGGTAATGATGGGGCGCATACCCTTGGGGTGGTACGGTGCTTCCTGATAGTTGCCACCGAGCTTGTTGGTGTGGTCGGCATCGAAGCGCAGGAAGGTGAATTGGTACATGCGTCGGTCCATGCACACTTGGTGAAGGATGTCGTTGTGGTATTGCCAGAGCTGGGCCAAGTTCAGTCCGATGCACAGAAAGATCAAGACACGTGCGGCGCTCACCAAACGCTTGCTCCACTGTTGCAGCACCAGCGCGAACGGCAGCACCAGCAAGGGGAAATGCTCAATGTAAACGCGACTGCCGAAGCCGCCGCCGTAGTACCAGATCCACCAACAACTGATGATGTAGGTGATCACGGCCCAGTACGCCAACGCCCATGCGCTTCGCTGTCGATCGGTGCGCCAGAGCAGCACGGTGCAGATCACCACAAAAAGCATCAATGGGGTCCACAGGAAGAGTCCGCGACGGAATCCGAATAGAACCTTCAGCACTTCTGGTCGTGTCCAATAGAAGCCTTCACTGGTGTAGCCCCACTCCAAGAAACTTCCGGTCTGGGCGAACCAGAGCACAGGTTGAAAGGCCACGATCACCATGGACAGGAAGATGGATCCGGCCAGCCACCGTGGGTTCGCAAAAAGGCGTGTTAAAAGTGTTCTGGTGTTCGGTCCTGCGACGATCGGAACGGCCAAGACCACAACGGCATTCACAGGTCTCACCAGTATGATCAGCCCAAGAAGAGCGGCAGCCGCCAATACGTTCCGAAGGGAACCGCCTATCGCAATTCGGTGCACCATTAGCAGGAACACGCTCACCAAGCAGAACGAATACACATGTGACCATCCCGGTTGTATCGCCGCATATTGGATCAACGGTGTGCCCAGGGCCAGACCGGCAAGGACCCACGCAACAAGGCCATCACGCACACCCGAACCCAAGAGCAGGGCGCGTAGTGCAAGAAGTCCCATGAGCAGATAGACCCACGCACCAATGGCGATCGCCTTTTGTTCATACACGCTTGTTCCGTCTTGTGGAACACCAGGGTCGTTCACGGCCAACGCATGTCCGATCGCGAACCAAGGCGCCATCATGATCCCAGTACCGCAGAAATACTTGTTCAACGTGCGACCATTTGCAGCGTATTGGGTGTACTCGTTGATGAAGGGTTCGTGGCCCAGATCATGGCGAATGAAGATCGCTTGCAGGTAGCCGTAATAGCCCATGGCATCGCTGCGGATGGTCTCGGTCCATCCGTTGCCGTTGTTGGTTTGCCAAAGTCCCTTCACTGTGACCATGGCGGTAACGCACACGAGCGCGTACACCACGAACAGGGAAACGGAACGGGATCTATTTGCGATCATATGACTGAGGCAAGGTGCTGTGGGCGCGAAGTTGCACGATCATAAATGAATTGGACAAGCAGTATACCCACGCACTGAAATGGGTGGTGCTAAAAGGTCCACCCCGAAACCACGGCGGCATAGGTGCAGCTGCTGCCGAGCGAGGCTCCCAATAGGATCTGCGCCTGTGTATGATCGGTGATGTACAAGCGGGCGGCACCCAGCACTCCTCCCGCAACGATCACCAATGCCACCAATGGCAATAGCGGCAAGGCATGGACCAAGGCGATGCCGATAAGTGCCCCGACCAAGCCACCGATGCCGACCATATGCGCACTGATCTTCCAGCGCAAATTGATCAAGATGGTCAGGAACAAGGCCAACAACACACCTAAGAACAGGGCATGCACCAGCGGATGCAGAGGGGTCTTGCCCAAAAGGTAATAGGCCATTCCGTAATAGATCAGCGTGATCGCGAACGGTGCGGTACGTTCCCGGTGATCCGGCATTTGCAAATTGCTGATCAACCCTGCACGTTGCAACATCAATGCGCTCGTTATCGGAAAGGCGATGGTCATAATGCCCAACATGCCCAACATCATCCACCTTCCGGGCGGCGGAAGGAAATAGCCCAAGTGCGGGTCCAATTCCAAAGCGAGCCACACTGTAAGCAACGGCATGAACAGCGGGTGCAGCGCATAGGACAGGAAAAGGGCGAGGGCTTTCAAGATGGTCCGTTGGAGTTGGCTACAACTCTTTCCGCAATCGCGCCACGGGCATGGCAAGTTGTTCGCGGTACTTGGCCACGGTGCGCCGTGCGATGTTGTAGCCTTTGCCTTTCAGGAGCTCGGTGAGTTCATCGTCGGTCAAGGGCTTTTGCTTGTCCTCGGCTTCAATGGCGGAAGCGAGGATCGTCTTCACCTCGCGGGTGCTCACCGTCTCACCGCTGTCCGTGCTCAAGCTTTCGCTGAAGAAGAACTTCAACAGATAAGTGCCGTAATTGGTTTGCACGTATTTGCTGTTCGCTACACGGCTGATGGTGCTGATGTCAAGTCCCACGCGTTCGGCGATGTCCTTCAGGATCATGGGCCGCATCTTGGTCTGGTCGCCGGTAAGGAAGAATTCACGTTGATGGTCCATGATCGCTTCCATGGTCACGAGCAAGGTGTTCTGTCGTTGCTTGATGGCATCAATGAACCACTTGGCCGAATCGAGTTTCTGCTTGATGAACTGAAGTGCTTCGCGCTGGTCCTTGTCCTTCTTGTTTCGACTGTACTCCTTGATCATGTCTCGGTACGCCCGGCTCACGCGAAGTTCTGGGGCATTGCGTCCGTTCAGTGTAAGGTCCAGTGCACCATCGATGGACATCACGCCGAAATCCGGGATGATCTCCTGCACCGGTTTGCTGGTATCGCGGCTGGTATTTCCAGGCTTGGGATTCAAGTGCACGATCAGGTCGATCGCATCCTTCAACGCCTCCTCATCGATCTCTAGTTTGTCCAGGATCTTTTGGTAATGCTTCTTGCTGAAGGCCTCGAAGTGTTTGTTCAGGATCTCGTGTGCTACACGCTGCTCCAGGCTGTGCGGCATGCGATCCACTTGCAAGAGCAAGCACTCGCGTAGGTCCTTCGCGCCAACACCACCGGGGTCAAGGGACTGCAGCACTTTCAGGGCAGCAGCGAGTTCCTCCTTTTCGCACATTACATTCTGGCTGAACGCCAGGTCGTTCACAATGGCGTCCAGGTCACGCCGCAGGTAGCCATCTTCATCCAAGTTGCCGATCAGTTGTTCGGCAAGCATTTCGGTGCGGTCATCGATGCGGCGCAAAGAGAGTTGCGCGCGCATGTTCTCTTGGAAGGTGGTGCCTCCGGACAGGGGCATTTCGCGGTCCTCTTCGTCCGGGCCTGTGTTGCTCACGTTCAACTTGTAGTCCGGCGTGTCGTCGTCCTGAAAATAATCGGACATATCGAAATCGTCCCGTTCATTCTCCTCGTTCCCATCGGCATCCTGGCTTTCGTTGATCGCCTGTTCCTCGGTGATCTGGTCCTCTTCGTCCTGGAGCTCGCCTTCCTCCAACGCGGGGTTCTCCTCGATCTCCTGCTTGATCCGCTGCTCCAGCTCCACGGTGGGCACCTGCAGCAGCTTCATCATTTGGATCTGCTGCGGCGAGAGCTTCTGCTGTAGTCGTAGGGAAAGGTGTTGTTTGAGCATGTGTGGGGCAAAAATACGGGAGTGGCGCATGTTGTCGTACCAGAACTTCTTCCATGTCCCCAAAGAGGATGAACTGTTGACCCGTTGCATTCGGGTCCATCAAACGAACGAACTTCGCACCACCAATGTCGACCATCGGGCGATCAAGGAGGATCATCAGACTGTTGCTGCGTCTGTTCACGGCTTTGGCGTTGCTGCTGGCGGTCGCGTTGGCCATCTTGGCGTGGTGGGTTCCGCGCCATGGCGAGGCCTGGCTGGACCGTACCCTTCGCGCACGGATCACACGTATCGTTGATGATGCCAGTGTGGAAGGTTACCACTTCAGCATGGAGAAGTTGGAGACCGATCTGCAGACGCAAAGTTTGGTCATCAGTGGTGTGGAATTGGATTTTCCACCGGCGCTGATGGACAGCTTGCGAACGGGCGCCGTGCAATACTTGTTCGCTGCAAGTGCAGAGCGGATCGAGTTGCGAGGCTTATCGTTCTGGCAGTTGTTGCTGAAGAGTGAATTCAAGTTGCAAGCGTTCGAACTGCAGGGACCCCGGATCAACTATCTTCTCGGTCGTGGAAAAGTTGACCTCGCCGACCCCTTCGCCAGAATTGGTGGTCGAGGGGCCGCGTCCATCGACGTGCTAGGTGCCGATACGCTCGTGGTGCGTGGGGCCATGGCAACGGTGCAGGACCTTGGTGAACGTTTGCCGCAATTGCAACTTGTCGGACTCGATCTGGAAAGCAGGGATGTGCGTGTCTCCACCGGGCAGCGGCACAGTGGTGTGCATGTGAATGTTGGAACGGCAGAGCTACGATTTGAAAGTGCCTCCGGCCAGCTGGCCGATGGCGATGCGATACGTGTGGATCGCGTGCAGCTGTCATTGGGCAAACGGTCGGGTAGGGTGTTCAACTTCCAACACGTTCCGCAAGCGGTTTCCACTGATACGGTGCGACGCACGGTTCTTGATCTGCGCATGGACAGTTTGGTACTGAGCAA
>Ga0138256_10009714_pt1 | contig 10095 bp, 7 predicted proteins | sample KNB2016incub_MG_FD_105486 | JGI IMG/M metagenome (GOLD analysis project Ga0138256, IMG submission 105486) | Active sludge microbial communities from wastewater in Klosterneuburg, Austria - KNB2014incub_MG | ecosystem: Engineered > WWTP > Activated sludge > Unclassified | place: Austria...
ATTCCTACTGTGATCTGATCGAAATAACGATATGCAAATTCTTCTGCAATCTTTTTACCTTCTTTTGAGATCTTCAACACTAATTCAATTTCGTGGTGAATATCTTTTGAAAAGTCAGGCAAATAAAATGCTCTGTCGCGAGGAAGAACTGCTGTATCCGGTTTTAGAAAAAAAACGGGCTCGCCGGGAACGGCATTGTTCAGTTCTTTTGCATGTTCAACATAATTTCTTCCGATACAAATAATTTTCATGCTTTATTTGTTGAACATTTTTAATCGCAAGGCTGTAATTACATTCTTTGTATTCGTAGGGAAATCGCCTTTCATCATCCAGTCGTAATACGATGTGTCTGTTTTAAAGATCTCCACTACCGGACGACCTTTGTATTTACCAAAGTTGAAGACTTCTTCATTTTTATCGTTGAATACAATTCTACCTGCTAAATCAACATTTTTTGTAATCGCACTGAAGGTTGCAAGAAAGTCGACATCATTCTTCAATGAGTCGTATTTGTCAAGCTGTGATAGCATGACTTCATACGTCGCCAACGTATCTGCTTCTGCAGAATGTGCATTTGTTAGATCTTTATTACAATAGAATTTATATGCTGCAGCAAGAGTACGTTGCTCCATCTTGTGAAAGATATTCTGAACGTCTATCAATTTTCTTGTCAGGATATCAAAATCAATATTGCAACGAGTAAATTCTTCGATCAACAATGGAATGTCAAACTTGTTAGAATTATACCCCCCCAGATCACTTCCACCTAAAAACGTATTCAGTTCTGCTGAAAGATCTTTGAAAGTAGGAGCATCTTTTACGTCTTTGTCGTAAATGCCATGGATCTTCGAAGTCTCTTCTGGAATTGGTATCGTCGGATTAACCTTATATGTTCTTGAGTCTTTTGAACCATTCGGAAATATTTTAAGCAAACCAATCTCAACAATTCTATCAGCCCCAACATTTGTTCCTGTCGTTTCCAGATCAAGAAAAACGATCGGGCGTTTTAAATTTAATTCCATCAGATTTTATTTAGTTGTTTTAACTGTCACATTGTGCACGATCTCCTTCGGTGGATTTTCAGCTTCAATGGTCAACTCTTCATTATATGCTTCAAAGTTATAACCTTCAACATGTAAAGTATACTTTCCGGGTACAACCGGCAATACAAAATCAGTGAAAGCAGAGGTAGGAGCGAACAAAGTAATTTTACCGGTTTCTTTATTCTCAACTGTCACTTTTGTGATCTCCGTTTTTCCACCTGTACTTGAACTTACTACTCCTGAAATAAATGCTGTAAATGGATGATTTGTGTCGTCAGCAAATTCAACTTTATAAATGTCTTTATCGCCAAATCCGCCCGGGCGAACAGTTGAAATATACGCTGTCTTGCCATCGCCTGTGAACGAAATAAAATTATTGTCATCAACATCGTTCAATGGATAACCAATGTTCTTTGGTTCGCTCCATGATGACGTACTTTCATTCCATTCTGAACGGAAGATGTCAAATCCTCCCATGCTGTTCCAGCCTTGCGATGCAAAGTACAATGACTTACCATCTAACGACAAATTAGGCGAGTCTTCTGCATATTTTGTATTGATCGTATTTCCTAAACTCGTAGCAGTTGACCATTCACCATTCGTTCCTTTTTTCATCATGTAAAGATCGCTTTCACCTAAACCACCTTTTACGTCTGAAGAAAATATCATTGTTGTACCATCAAGTGAAAGTGTAACCCCACCTTCAAAAGATTTTGAATTCAGATTAGTAGGCATCATTGCCGGACGTTGCCACATTTTTCCTTTTAGCATGGACGCGCCAACATCTCCATAAAATTCCGCATTATCGAAATAGATAAAAACAAGATCTCCGGTTGCAGAATAACCTACGGTCTCTTCATCCCATTCTGTATTTACCATTCCGCCTGCCCCTTTTGCTTTGGTCCAGATCGTGTCTCTCCAGATTGAAGAGTAAATATCAGCAGTATAAATACCAAGGTCAGCGATGAACCCGCCAACATTTCCTTTTCGACGCGATGTAAATATCAATTGCTTTCCATCCGCTGAAACAAATGGATTGTATTCTTCAAAAGGAGTATTGATGGTCTTTCCAAGATTTGTAAATGTGACATTGACAGGAGATGCAATAAGCGATTTTCCATTTCCGCACATTTCGATCAAGCGATCCGGAGATGTCATTTCTTTGGAAAGTTTTTGTTTTGAATCCCTGAAATCTGTAAATGCTTTTATCGCTTCATCAAACTTTTCATTGTACATATAGGCAAGTCCAAGTTGATACGACCATTCTTTTTTTGCTGCCGGTGACTTGCACGCTTTTTCGAGATAGGGCAGTGCTGCTTTTTTATCACTGGATGTTTCCAGATAACAATATCCTAACTTGTAATTATAATCCACATTGTCAGGAGCGCTTTTTACAAGGTCCTTATATGATAGAAGTGCTCCGGCATAATCACCGGTTGTAAACATTGTGGCTGCATCTTTCTTGACTAGCTTGGCTTCGTCAGTAGTAAGAACATGCGTTTTTGCTTTTTGACAATTTCCTTCAAAAGAAATTAAAGCAAAACCGAAAATTACCAGCAGAGATCTGATACCGGTTGAATTCATTGTGGGAGAGACTTGTGTGTTAAACCAATATTAAATAGTACGATCAATATCAAATTGCTCCATGTAATCTGCAATTCGACGAAGGAAACTTCCGCCTAATGAGCCATCAACAACACGGTGATCATAAGAAAGTGAAAGGAACATCATGTGACGAATGCCGATTGAATCTCCTTCAGGAGTTTCAATTACAGCAGGCTTTTTGCGAATCGCCCCAACTGCTAAAATTGCAACTTGTGGCTGATTGATAATTGGAGTACCCATTACATTGCCAAATGACCCAACGTTGGTGATCGTAAAAGTTCCGTCCTGAATTTCATCAGGTTTTAATTTGTTAGTTCTTGCACGGTTCGCAAGATCGTTCACGCTTTTTGTAAGACCGATCAGATTTAAATGATCTGCATTCTTGATAACAGGAACAATCAAGTTTCCAGTTGGCAATGCTGCAGCCATTCCTATGTTTATGTATTTTTTTACAATGAGCTTCGTTCCATCTACAGAAATGTTCACCATCGGAAAATCTTTGATCGCTTTTACTACCGCTTCAATAAAGAGTGGAGTAAAGGTGATCTTTTCGTTCTCGCGTTTCTCAAATGTCTTCTTTACTTTATCGCGCCATTTCACCATATTCGTTACATCTGCTTCTACGTATGAAGTAACGTGTGGCGAAGTTTGTTTCGACATCACCATGTGATCTGCGATCAGCTTACGCATACGATCCATTTCAATGATCTCTACATTTCCTGAAACGGAAACGGCAGGCGATGAATACGCTGGTTTGTCCTTTGCAGGTGCAGAAGGTTGTGCTGCAGGAGCTGCAGTTGCAGGTTGACTTCCACGACTTGTTAAGTGTTGCAGAAGATCTTGCTTTGTCAATCGGTTATTTGCTCCGCTGCCTTTGATGTTTTCCAATTCATTCATCGGAACACCTTCTTGCTTTGCTATATTTCTAACAAGCGGAGAATAAAATCTTCCACTCGCTGAATTTTTATCAATTGTAACTTCTGCTTGTACTGCCGGCTTCGGACTTCCGTTTGATGATGGAGCCGCAGTTTCTGATTTTGCTACTTGAGGAACTACAGCAGGTGCTGCAACCGGAGCTGCAGAAACTTTCTCACCTGACTCAGCGATCTCAGCAATGATCTCACCGACCTTTACAACTTGCCCTTCTTCGAATAAACGCTTTGACATAATACCGGCACAAGGAGACGGGACCTCTGAATCAACTTTGTCAGTTGCAATTTCTAAGATCGGCTCGTCTGCTTCAATCGGATCACCTTCTTTTTTTAACCACTTTAAAATTGTCGCCTCAGCAACACTTTCGCCCATTTTAGGCATGATCAGTTGGACCATGGAATTAGTTCAGTATTTGTTATTGTTAAAATCATTTCCGTTGCCGGATTTCACAAATTTAGAAATTATCAGCCTCTTTAGACCGCTTTTCTCCCTAAATTTCTCCACCCTTTACGAATGATTTGAAGGTCTGTATAAACCTTGTAATCTTTTGCATATAAAGAGTTTAGCCTATTTGTCGTAAGTTGTTCCTTAGGGATGTTGTTCAATGCATCGATTGGATTCAAAACTCCGGGTCTAATTTTAGGCAGCATATTGTCTGTGCCTTGGTTTTTAGAATACCCAACCCATGATATTTTTCCTGCTAAAACTTTGAAAATATTGGCGATAAATCCTCCCGGATTTTTTTGCAATAAAAGAATGATCGGTGAGCAACCTAAGAGAACTAAGGCAAGAATCAAATCGATAAATCGTTTGTTCCGCTTATTGACTATTTTATTAATGTTGTTAATGTCGATCACATATAATTCACCCGGATCTTCTACTGAATTACTTCCAATTATGAATAAACTTTCCGGTGGTGCGATCTTGAATTCAAGTTCATGACGTTTTACCTGCGACATCACATCGATGATCTGTTGAGAGGAAATATCTTTTCCGCAGAAAATTATTTCATCTACTTGAAATACTTCTGTTATCTCAGCCAGTCGATCAAAATTACCCAGGAAGTATTTTTCATACTCATTTTCAGTATGCGATGTTTGTAATTTGTTTTCCGGCTGGACAAACCCGATGAAATTGTGAGATGTATCAGAAAGTTTAAGCAATGTTAACACACGATGACTTTCTTCTTCCAGTCCAACAATAATTAATCGTTTTCTGTGATCACCGGTAAGATTAAAATCACGACGACGAATAATATTGATCAGGAAACGAAAAGCAACAATACTTAGTGTCGACCAAACAGCTCCGAGTAGAATCAATGCTCTTGAGAAACGATATGTTTCAGGAAGTAAGGCATAGATGACAAGGATCAAAAGTGTTCCTGAGAAAACGCCACGCACGATTCGGCTTAATTTGATTGGTTGATCATAGCCGCCACTGAAATATATAGAAGTGACCCAGATCAATCCGTATGCAGGTACTGCAAATTTCATGAACTCATCAGGATATCGGATCATGAAATTCATTCCCCAATAATTTTTCAAGAGGAAAATTCCGATAATAACTAAACATAGGTCACAGATCGGCAAAAAGAAGTTATCAATGAATCGCGAAACGATTGCAGCTCCTGCTCTTAGATAAATTGCTATCTTGATGAAAAATGAAAATATAGAAGCATTCGATTTTGAAAAATGCTTTTTCGCAAAAATGATCATTGCATTATAAAAAACGAAAACATAATTCACGCTGCTGCGCTTCGTACTTTCACCTTTGTAATGAATGATCCTTGTCTCCGGGAAATAATAATTTTTGTAACCGGCTTTGATGATTCGATAGGAGAGGTCTATGTCTTCACCATACATGAAAAAGTCTTCGTCCAGTAAGCCAATTTTGTCCAGAACGCTCCTGCGAAGCAACATAAAAGCTCCGGCAAGTATTTCTACAGGATGAGTTTCGTTTTCATTCAGAAATCCTAAATGGTAACGACCAAATGTCTTTGATTTCGGAAATAGTTTTGAAAGTCCGAAGATCTTGTAAAAGGCAACATCATAAGTGGGTAGCCCACGTTTTGATTCCGGTAAAAACTTCCCACTTCCATCTATCATTTTAACACCTAATCCGCCGGCATCAGGATGTTCGTCCATAAAGCGCACAACCTTTTCAAAGGTGTCTTCTTCAACAACTGTATCCGGATTCAAAAGAAGAACATATTCTCCGGTAGACTCTCGGATGGCTTGATTGTTTGCCTTGGAAAAACCGCGATTGTCTTTGTTGGCGATTAACTTGATAGATGGAAATTTCTTCGCAACCATTTCCACGCTGCCATCGACAGAATTATTATCGACGACCCAGATCTCAGTCTCAACTTTTTGAGCAGCTTTCAGAGAGGAATGCAGGCATTGCTCCAGAAAATACTTTACGTTATAATTAACTATGACAACTGATAACTTCACAAGTGGATTTTGTAGTTTATTTCATCAACGAATTTTCGTATGGCACTCTTTGCAAAATTGATCTACCAAGGGTAACTTCATCTGCAAACTCAAGATCGCCGCCAACAGAAATACCTCTGGCAATTGTAGAGAATTTCAATTCTGGCCGATCGATCTGGTTGATCTTTTTGAATATGAAAAAGGAAGTAGTGTCGCCTTCCATTGTTGCCGGTAGCGCTATGATTATCTCTGTAATCTCACTATTCTTAATCCGTTCCAATAATGTTGGAATTGCCAGGTCATTGGGTCCTATACCATCCATTGGAGAAATTATACCTCCCAATATGTGATAATGCCCCTTATACTGTTGGGTATTTTCAATAGCAATTACGTCGCGGATATCTTCTACAATACATAAAAATTGCCTGTCGCGCTTTGGGTCAGAACAGACTTCACAGACCTCTTTTTCAGAGATATTGTGACAAATTGAGCAGTATTTAACTTCACTGTGCAATCTTACCAACGCTTCACCTAAACGGGAAGAGTCTTCCTTTGAGGCTTTTAGCAAGTGTAAAACCAATCGTAAAGCAGTTCGTTTCCCGATTCCGGGCAAACGACTAAATTCCGTAACGGTCTCTTCTAAAATTCTTGACGAAAATGTACTCAATGTGTTGTTGATAATTTTGAAGCGACGACTTGCCCTTTCGCTCGCTAAATTACTTACTTCAGCCCTTATTGGCAAGTATTTTTGCTAGTCAATCGATGCTAATAACTAATCATAAGCCCAGTCCATTAGGCGCAAACTTTCATCAAATTGCAGTATTAAGAACTCTTTGCTGGAAAGTCCCGACAAAGAAGTTCTCCACGAACTGTCACCTAGTTCATTATTAGTTATTCATTATTCGTTATTCGTTACTAATTATGTCTCCATTAATCATCCTTCTCTGTGTAATTGCCTACTCTGCAATGCTCTTTTACGTCGTATGGAGATCAAGCAGAAATGCAGATAATGAATCATATTTCATTGGTAATAAGTCGTCGAAATGGTATTTGGTGGCGTATGGAATGATCGGAGCTTCTTTGTCTGGCGTTACGTTTATGTCGGTTCCCGGAATTGTTGGCGCAACGAATTTCTCCTACATGGTATTGGTTTTTGGTTACTTTTTTGGTTACGCCACTATTGCTTTAGTTCTCTTACCGCTTTACTATAAAATGAACCTGACTTCAATTTATACCTATCTGGAAAACAGATTCGGATTCTGGAGTTACAAGACCGGGGCGTTCTTTTTTATCTTGTCAAGGACAATTGGCGCAGCCTTCCGACTATACATCGTTGTTAACGTACTTCAGCTTTTTGTATTTGATGCTTGGGGAGTTCCTTTCTGGCTGACTGTTATGTCATTCATCATTCTCATTTTACTCTATACTTATGAAGGTGGTGTTAAAACAATAGTCTGGACCGATACCCTGCAAACTACATTCATGCTCTTTGCAGTTGTTATTTCTGTCTTTTATATATCGAATGAATTGAACATGGGATTGTTCGATCTCTTCGGCGCCATTCATGAGAAAGGTTATGATAAAATGATCAATACTGACTGGCATTCTAAATCGTATTTCTTAAAACAATTCTTTGGTGGAATGTTCATCAGTATTGCAATGACGGGTTTAGATCAGGAAATGATGCAAAAAAATATAAGTGTTAGAACTTTAGGCGATTCACAGAAGAATATGTTTTCATTCAGCATCGTTTTGGTGTTTATCAATTTTCTGTTCTTATGTCTGGGTGCATTGTTATTCTTATATTCTTCAGCAAAGGGAATTGAATTGCCGGTCAAATCAGATGATCTATTTCCAATCATTGCCTTAAATCATCTGGGTGGAGTAGTTGGAATAATTTTTATCATCGGACTAATTTCTGCGGCGTATCCAAGCGCAGATGGTGCTTTAACTGCCTTGACGTCCTCATTTTGTATTGACTTTCTCAATTTCAAAAAGACCAATTGGACAGAGGAAAAGAAAAAAAAGATCCGATACATCGTTCATTTTTCTTTTGCAGCAATCTTACTTTTAGTGATCATCATCTTTAGGATCATCAACGATGATGCTGTGATCAGTAAATTGTTTACCGTAGCCAGTTATACCTACGGACCTCTCCTCGGATTGTTTGCTTACGGAATTATAGCTAAGCGAGAACTAAAAGACAAATTCGTTCCAATTATTTGCCTACTGTCTCCGTTGATCTGCTATATCCTGAATGAAAATTCCGTTGAATGGTTCAATAATTATAAGTTCGGTTTCGAATTACTGATTGTCAATGGACTGATCACTTTCTTTGGATTGTCGCTAATTTCGAAGCCTAAAATTCTCTCCCCTTGAAATTTGGCACTTATTCTCAAATGAAAATTAACTTTATTTGACAATTGTACTTTCAACCCCCAAACTTTGAGCTTTAAACAACTTACCTGTTGAAAACAATGTTCATTCTACGGCACGGTTTTTATATAGTCGGGGCAATCAAAACCATAGATTTACACAATGAAAAAACTGAAGACCTTCTTCTTCCTGTTTCTTACTTTAAATGTAGTATTTGCCCAAACTGATAAGCTACCAAAGCAAACGGTCGATGGAAAAACAGTATTCGTATACAAAATTGAATCAGGTGACGGTTGGTATTCTATTGCAAGAAAATTCAGTATCACGTACTCTGAATTGAAAATGGCAAATAAGAATACCGATAAATTAAAGGTCGGTGAAAAATTGAATATACCTTCAAAATTAAAATCCAACGACCCTTATTTCGAAAAAAATAAGGTTGATGAAAATAAGTCTGTCGAGAAAAAATCCGAAAAAAAGATCACGCACAAAGTTGCATCGACTGAGACACTTTATGCAATTGCTCAAAAATACAATGTATCAGTAGATCAGATCAAAAAGTCAAATAATCTTAAATCCTCCACGATCAAGAAAGGCCAGGTGCTGGTGATCTCTGAAGGAAAACCTGTAAAACAAAACGTAATTGAAAAAAAGCCTGATGAATCTCCAATGCAGGTAATCAATACCCCAAAAAATACCGAAGATTTAAAACCTGTTGTCGTAAAAAACGAAAAGCCCGAGGAAGTTGTTGAGAAAATGAAAGTAGAGGAAAATGTAAAGGTGAGCAAGAATGATGATAACGATGACAAGAAAATTATTTTTGCAAATGGGCGTCAGGAAGTAAATGAATCAGGTGTTGCATCATGGATCGAAGATGAGTCTTCCGGTAGCAACAAATACTATGCTTTACACAGAACTGCTCCATCCGGCACAATAATCAAAATTACAAATCGAATGAACTCCAGATCGATCTATGTAAAAGTGGTCGGATTGCTTCCTGATACCGGCGATAATGAAGGAATCATCATCAAGGTTTCTAAATCAGGTGCTGAAAAATTAGGGGTGATCGACCAACGGTTTCAAGCCAGCTTACTTTACGGCATTACCGCTTCTAAATAATCTATTTGCGAAATTTTGCTGACACAACAAGATCTTTGCTTCCTTCTTTGTATTCGTAAAATCCTGATCTGCTCTTTACACCCAGATTTCCTGACATTACCATATTTACAAGTAGAGGGCAGGGTGCGTATTTTGGATTTCCGAAGCCATCGTGTAATACTCGCATAATTGACAAACAAACATCCAGCCCGATAAAGTCTGCAAGTTGCAATGGCCCCATCGGATGGGCCATTCCTAACCGCATCACAGTATCTATCTCTTCAACACCTGCAACACCTTCGTAAAGCGAATAGATCGCTTCATTTATCATTGGCATCAAAATTCTATTTGCAACAAATCCGGGATAGTCATTTACTTCCACCGGAATTTTCTCCAGCTTTCTTGAAAGATCAAAAACGATCTTTGTAACCTCATCACTCGTTGCATAGCCGCGGATAACTTCTACCAGCTTCATAACCGGTACGGGATTCATGAAGTGCATTCCAATCACTTTGTCAGGTCGCTTTGTCTGTGCTGCGATTTTAGTAATCGAAATAGAAGATGTATTGGTAGCCAAAATAGTTGCTGAATCACAAAATGAATCCAGG
>Ga0138256_10009715_pt1 | contig 10094 bp, 5 predicted proteins | sample KNB2016incub_MG_FD_105486 | JGI IMG/M metagenome (GOLD analysis project Ga0138256, IMG submission 105486) | Active sludge microbial communities from wastewater in Klosterneuburg, Austria - KNB2014incub_MG | ecosystem: Engineered > WWTP > Activated sludge > Unclassified | place: Austria...
GCCAGGAATCGTCGAACCTCGCGTGGGGCGGTATAAAGTATCTGGAGACCCTCGAGTTTGGTCTCGTGCGCAAGCTGTGTATGTCGCGCAACCATCTCATTCGCAACTACCCTTCGACAGTGCAGGAGATCCGCTTCTTCACCACGATCGAAAAAGGTTTTCGTTTTCCCGTCTGGTTCATCTGGCTCGGCACGTGGTTCTACTGGCTGATTGGCAATTTTTTCACGCGCCGGCCACGGTATCTCACGCGCCGCCGCATCAACAAAGACGAACCGATCGTGAATACGGCGAACGCAACCGGCGGTTTTGAATATTCCGATGCGTACCTGCACGACAACGACGCGCGTTTTGTGTTCTCTTTTATTCGCACCGCGATGAACAACGGTTGCATTGCGGCGAACTATGTCGAGGTGCTGTCGGGCACACGCAAGAACAACCAATGGACGATTCAGGCGCGCGACACGATCTCAGGCAAAAAATTCCAGATCACGGCGGATGTTCTCGTCAATGCGTGCGGGCCCTATGCGGATGAATTTAACGTCAACACACGCGTGCAGACGAAGCACCAACACGTTTTCTCCAAAGGTATTCACCTGATCGTACGGCGACTTTCGAAAGAGCCGCGCGTGCTGACCTTCTTTGCCGACGACGGGCGCCTGTTTTTTGCGATACCGATGGGGGCGAAGACCTGTATCGGCACGACCGACACACGCATGCCGTCGCCCGAATCGCATGTCACCGAAGAAGACAGGGAATTTGTGCTGAGTAATATCAACAAGCGCCTCAAGCTCGATAAACCGCTGACGCGTGGTGACGTGATTGCCGAACGCTGCGGCGTGCGCCCGCTGGTAACCAAAAAGAACGTCGGCAGCAGCAAAGACTGGATGCAGCTGTCGCGTAAGCATGAAGTCGAAGCCGATATCGAAAAACAATACATCACGATCTTTGGCGGCAAGCTGACAGACTGCCTCAACGTCGGCGACGAAATTTCAGAGCTCGTCGAAGAGATGGGTATCACTCTGCGCTTTGCCAAACGCCGCTGGTATGGCGAGCCGCATGACTCGGTGCGCGACGACTATTTCCACCAGGCGAAACTGATGGACCTCGACAGCTACACGGCGCCGACGTCTTCAGAAAAGCTTTCGACGCGTTTCTGGCGCCGTTACGGTTCGCACGCGTTGCACCTGCTTGAAGAAATACGCGAAAACCCGGCAGAAGCCGAGGTCCTAATTCAGGGCGCGGAATACACGCGCTGTGAAATTGAAGAGGCTGCCAAACGCGAAATGATAACCAAGCTCGAAGACTTTCTGCGCCGCCGGTCAAAAATTGCGCTGGTGATGCGCAAAGAGGACATCCGCAAATCGAAAGGCATCAAAGACGCCTGCAAAATTTTGTTCGGCAAAGAGGCCGATAAAAAATTCCGCGAATATTTTTCTTAAGGGGAGTCGCAAAAGCCAACTGCCCTGCGCCACTTTCAGCGTGCAGTGTCACCGGTGGGTTGTGACGCCGTTGGAATTTCGATGACATAATTCAGGCGGTTGTTGTTGAGGCCGTTTCCGGCAGGGTCTTTGACATTTTTAATCAGAATCTGAATCGTCCCGGAAGCTATGCCGCTGAGGCGCAGTAAGTAAGTATTTTTCCCTCTGCTTTCTATCGCGGTAATTTTGAGGGATTCAGCGAATTCACCGGTGAGCAAGTAATTATTCAAATCTTCGGCACCCGATATCTCTTTAGAGAATTGGAGTTCTAATTCAGACAACGCTTCGATTTTGCTGTTGTTTGCCGGACGTGCCCGTATCTCTACGGGCTTTAGGTCTATTTGGTAATGCAGCGACGTATTTTCCGGTGCGTTGCCTGCTAGATCGGAGATTTTTTCCCAGACCAAAGTGATGTCGCCTTGTGCGGCGGTACCGGAAAATAACAGTCGGTAGTCGTCTGTGTCTCCTTTGACGATTTTCTCCAGTTTAAGCGTTCCAATACCGTCGCCGCTTAGCCGATAATTCGCCGTATTTTCGGCACCAACGACCGGCTTGGAGAAGCGCAGCGTAATTTCAGATAGCCTGTTCAGCGGAGTTTGGGGCAACGGAGAAGCAGTCAGCATCGGCCGTACTGTATCTGCTTGATACACCACGGGATTTACAGCCAGAGTATTACCCGCCAGGTCTGCAATATTCTCCACGGCAAGTTGAATCGCCCCGCTTCGCGGCGTGCCGGTCAGCAGAATGCGGTACTCAGAGGCGCTTTTTTCGATGACACGATCTATCCTCAGGGTGCCGACACCGTCACCGGAAAGAATGTAATTTTTTACCTCGCTGCCACCTGAGACCGGCTTTGAATATGATATATCGATGCGGGAAAATTCTTTGGCCAGCGCGCCGCTCTTGGGAGTCACCACGAATGTCGGTGGAATTGTGTCTGCGCGGAAAACCTGTGTTTCATTTTGCACTCTGTTTCCGGCTGCGTCGGTCACATTGCCGAGCTGCAAAGTGATTTTGCCGTTTCTGGGTTTCCCTGTAAGAAATACCCGGAATTGATTTTCTGCGAGAGCTTCGGCGCGCGCAATTTTCAAATCACCGACGCCATCGCCCGTTAGTGAATAATTTGCAATCTGGTCAGCACCCAAAACAGCTTCGGAAAAATCCAGCTGTATTTCATCCAGTCTGCTCAGGGCTTTTTCTCCCGAGGGCAAAGAAGTGCAGCGCGGCGGTGTCACATCCGCCGTGAAGTTGAGGCTGTTATCCTGCAGCGGATTGCCTGCCACATCCGTGATGTTGCGAATCCGCAGCGTGATATCTCCGTCACTCGGCGTTCCTGTTAAATTCAGCAGGTACGCGCCATTTTTTGTTTTCGTCACACTCTTGACGCCGAGGTTACCTGCACCGGTTCCCGAGATGTTATAATTCTGCGGATTTTCCGCACCGGTAACTGCTTCCGAATACAAAACGCTGATCGTCTGCACGGCCGAGACAGTGATTCCGGTGGGCAGATCCGCCTGAAAAACCGGACTTTTGGTATCGAGATAAAAAAACGCATTCTGCACTGACGGAAGATTCCCTGCCCGATCGCTGATGTTCTGCCAGCGCAGCGAAATCTTGCCTTCGCCGCCTTGCCCCGCCAGCGTCAGCCGCACCTTGTTGCCCGATATTATCTTAGCGGATGTGATGCTGAGTGAGCCGAGGGCTTCGCCGCTGAGCGCGTAGTTCTGTGCGTTATCGGCGCCCGTGACCGGCTCAGAAAACTGCAATTCGATTTCACTGAGAGCTCGCAGCGCGGTACGGGTCGCAGGTGACATTTTCAGCAACTCAGGCGGATTGATATCCGCGAGGTATTCCGTGGCACCGGTTGCAGACGAATTTCCAGCCGTATCGGAAATGTTTTTCAGTTGCAAAACGATTCGACCGTTCTTCAGGGTACCGCTAAGGGATACTCGGTACCTATTTTCCGGGAGCGCCTGCACACCGGAGACTGTCAGCTCTTCTGCGCCTTCACCCAGTAAGACATAATTTTCCGGCTTATCTGCACCCATCACGGGTTATGAAAAATCCAGATCGATTTCTTTGATTGCATTCACGACCGAACCCGGCGCGAGGGATGTTTTGTACCGGGGTGGCGTGGTGTCGGCCGGGTACTCCAGGCCATCTATCCGCAACGGGTTTCCCGCTGCATCGGTCATGTTCTTCAACCGCAGCAGAATTTTTCCGTTGCCGGGTGTGCCGGCCAGGCGCAGCGCGTAATGCGTGTTACTCATCTTCTGGACTTTTTGCAGAGTCAGATTGCCGACGCCGTCACCCTGCAGAAGATAATTGCGCAGGTCATCGGCTCCCGTAACGGGCTCTGAAAATTCTACCTCCACTGCGCCGAGGCGTGCGAGTGCTGAACCTGGTGCTGGTTTCGCCCGCAATTCTGGCAGCTGCACGTCGGTCTGGTAGGCAAATGCATTTTCCTGCAACGGGTTGCCCGCCAGGTCGGTCACATTCGTCATTTGAATGGATATGGTTCCGTTGGCGGGTGCCCCATTGAGTTTCAGACGGTAACGCCCGCTGTCAGTGCGCATGATTTCCTGGACGCGCAGATCCCCCGCGCCGCTGCCTGCGATTGCATAGTTCTCGGTCTTCTCAGCGCCGGTAACAGTCTCCGAAAAATTGAGCTCGATATCGTTGAGTGCGCGCAAAAGCAAGTTCGGTGCAGGGGAAACGATCACAGTCGGGCTGATTGTGTCGGCCGTGTAGGTAATCTCTGCAGACTCCAGAGGATTTCCCGCCCGGTCGGCAATATTTTTCAGACGCAGTCTGAGCTCCCCATTGCCCTGTTTTCCCTTGAAGGTGAGCCGGTATTTGTTTTCTGCCGCATCATCCCGCACAACCTTCGCAAGCTTCAGAGAGCCGAGGCCTGAACCTGAGAGAGCGTAATTTTCTGTGCCTTCGGCCCCAGTGACTTCTTCGGAAAATTGCAACAGAATCTGATCGAGTGTGCGCACAGCAGATTTGTTAGCGGGCGATGCGTTGACCCGGGGTTGCGTCACATCCAGTTTGTATTCGATATTGTCGGTGATGAGTGCCGCGCCGACGTTATCGGTGATATTTCGCATCTTTATGACGAGATCCCCGTCGGTACCTTGACCGGAAAATTGCAGTTCATACTGGAACTTGCCCGTCTGCCTGATGCCGGAGATTTTCAGTGTGCCGAGAGCGCTTCCGCTCAGGCGATAGTTTTCCGGATTATCTGCGCCGGTGGTGGGTTCGGCGAATGAGATTGTGACCGTTTCGAGTCTCGCCAAGGGGGTCGCAGTTGCCGGTCTTGTCTCCAGCGAATGTGCCAGCACCGGCAGTTCTTTCAGATCCTTTTTTTCCAGAATTTTTTCGTCAGAAATATATTCAAGGCGCACACGGTAAGTGGTTTCGGTTTCTTCGAGCAGAATTGCATTGCGCAAATGCTGTCCGTCTTTGAATCGGAAGTTGTATTTTTTCCCCGTTTGCAGGGCAAATATTTGTCCCGCGGCCGCAAGACAGAAAAGTATCACAAGCATATACCTGCCTGTGCTCATTCAAATGCCTTTTGGCTGTCGATCTCGCTGCGCTGCCGGATTGCCTCTTTCGGCAAGCGGACAAGGCCCATGACGGTTATCAGATCCAGATTCTGTGCATCTTCTGCATCGATGACACCGGTGAATTCGTTACCGTCTGCCGCCTGTATGCGTGCCAGTCTTTTGAAATGCCTGAGCAGAATGTCTTTTCTGCCCTGCCGGCTGGTTCTGGGGTTCAGTAAAATGCTGCGCAGGCGTTCGTCGCGCTGCGTTGCACTGGCGCGCTCGATCATCTGGTCGAGTTTTCCGTGCTTTCGGCTCAGGCTTTCTTCGGTCCATTCGATTTCCTGCTTTGTTTCCGGGTCGACCAGTTTGATTTTTCCTGCGTCGTCCAGTTTGCGCTCTTCGATAACCTGCAGGGTCTCTGTGAAAATTTTGTCATCCCGCAGGTGCGCCACTTTGCCCGAATCGACAGCCTGCTCATAAGTTTGATTTTCGCGGATAAATTTTTCATCCCCCACAGCTTTGGCGAGCGACTTCGACTCTTCAGTCAGTTTCGCATCGGCCTCGTAGTAAGTGCCGAGGATATATAACCTGCGGTTGGCCTTCGCTGACCACTCAGACTGGCGGCCCATCGCGATAATGCGCCGGTAATCGGCGATCGCGTTTACCGTGTTACCGGTTTCTTCGTACGAGCGACCGCGGAAAAAATACGCTTTTTGCTGCGGTGAGCGCCTGATCGCCACATTCAGCGTGTCAATCGCGCGGTGGTAAGACATCAGCAGATATAATAACTCGCCTTTTTCAACTGAATCGGCCATGCGCTCGACCAGCGCGAGCCGCTTGTTGATATCGAGCAGAAACAGCGCGAGCACCTCTGCCGTGACACCAATTTCACCCTGGCCTGGGTCGTATGCCTTCGCCTGCCGGTAATCGGCCAGCGCTTCGGTCCTTTTACCGATATTGGAGTAGCAAAAGCCGCGATGGAGAAAGATGTATGCGAGCATTTCCTTTTGTTGCGCATAATTTTTGAGCGAAGCATTGTAGGCTTCGATTGCCTTGCTAAAGTCCCTGCGGCGCTCATAAAAAAAAGCCACCTCGAGAATTTTCTGTCCCTGATCCTCCGCGCGGTCGGCGATGGGTTTCGAACCGGTGAGCTTTCCGGCGAAGTTCAGGGCGGCGACGACGAGGCGTTCGAGCAGGCCGGCTTTGCGTGCATCGATGCCATCTTTCGAGACATCGAATGATGCGGCGGCCATGAGTTCACCTTCCGCAAGATAGTCCGAAGCTTTTTCGCCGCCTTGATTAAAGCGGTTCTGCACAAATTGGTAGCGTGTAATCAGGCTGAGCGACGCGCCTGTGGATCTTTCGGCGCCGACATTCTGCAGCTGAATCTTGAGTTCTCTGAACCGGACCTCGGCAATCACCCGCATGACCTGAATGCACAGGCCCACAAGAACCACGATGACGAGAAGAATGGACGCCTGCGCGCCGCTCAGGTGAAGCCGCTGCAGTAATCGATTCATTTGCGCTTGGTCGCTACCGCCTTTTTGGCCGGTTGCGGACTCTTTTTTTCGCGGCGTTTGGCGGCAGAACGCACAGCTGCTTTGCCACTTTTGTCGGTCACTTCGATAATCATCAGAGTGCAGTCGTCAGTGCGCGGCGCGTTGCCGGTGAAATTATGGTAGTCGGCAATGATACTGGCGATCATGTCTTCTGGTGCCAAGGCAGCCGACGCCTTGATCTGTTCCGTAAACCGCGCTGCGCCATATTGCTCGTGCTGTGTATTTGTGCCTTCTGTTATGCCATCGGTATATAAAATGAGCTTGTCTCCGGGGTGAAATTGAGTTTTTTTTGTTGCATACTCGATACCCGAATCGATGTCCATACCAATAAAAAATCCGTCCACATCGAGAGTCTCAATTTTTCCGGTTTTTTTCCGCAAAATGTATGATAGTTGGTGCGAGGCGCAGGCATATTCTGCGCTCAGATCTGGATGGATGATAACATAGAATGCGGTCAGGAAATGCGAGGTTACAATGACCTGCCTGACCTGTTGGTTGACTTCGGCGAGGGTCTTTGCTGCCCCGAGGTTCTTGGCTGCCGCTTCGGAAAAATATACCTTGGCCATGATGGTAATGAGTGCTGCCGGCACGCCATGCCCCGAAGCATCGGTGATCAGAATTCCCGTAGAGCCGTCGGGCAGTGTGAAAAAATCGTAATAGTCTCCCGACACTGTCTCGAGCGGCGAAAAATATACGGAAGATGTGAAACGTCCGGAAAGATTTTTCTGCGGCATCACTCCCTGCTGAATATTCTGGGCGATCATCAGCTCGTTCTGCATTTCTTCGTTGCGCTCATCGAGCTGCGTTATCGTTGACTGCAATCGGGTTGTTTTCTCTTTCAGAGATTCTGCCATCTTGTTGAAAGTGTGAACAAGAAAGCCGACTTCATCGTTTCTTCGGCCAGCATCGATGCTGACACTGTAGTCACCCATTGCGACACTGTGCGCACCGTCGGCAAGTCTCACAATGGGTGAAACCAACCGGCGAAAAAGGATTAGACCGAAGATGACTTGCACAACCAGCATCGTGCCCACCATAAGCAAGGCGAGTGTAATGAGCGCGCGTAATTCTTTCTGTATGGACGCCATCGGTATACGACTTTTGAATACCAGGTCTCGCGAACCGGAATTCGTCATCGGTATGTATATCTCGACCGTGTAGCTGCCGAGATCCGGAACCCCGTAAAAAAGCTGCCCTTTTAGTTCATGCAATTGGAGTGATCGCAGCACTTTCTGGAACGCATCCCGATCCAGCGTCCGCGATTTTCCACTCGAAGCCGGGTATTCATAGACGATCCGGTTATCAGACCCGACAATCTGAAATTCGTTAACGAGCAGCAGTTTCTCCTGTCTTTCGGCGCGCAATCTTTCCAGCATGAGGGATGCCGCTTTTTCGTTTTTGTCGCTGCGCATTTCGTTCAGCCAATCTTCATTCTGTGCAGAGTCGGTCAGCGTCTGCAGTCTGCGCAGAATTTCGTAAGACACTGTTTGTGTACTCAGCAGCGCATTCTGGCTAATGAGATTAATCTGGTTTGAACCGATGGCCACCCAGAAAATGATCAGATTTAATATTGTCAGCGACAGATACGTCAGCGAAATCGATGCAACAAGCCGGTTCTTGCGTTGAAACCCTTCAACTGGTGGTGATTGCAGTTTCTGAGAATCAGCTACCGCAGAATCAGTTACCTTTCCGTCTGCCATGCTTCGTCTGCCTGTTTCTCAGCGCCCGGTCGTCTTCAATGGTGGTGAGCGCAAGGGCTAATTCCGGTCTCTGACGCTACCACCCCGCAAATTTGCTTTGCGATGAATATACTTTTCCGGAATGTGAGTGACAGGGGAATCATAATTTTTCCGCAAAATATCCGAAGGCTTTTCGTCCGCTTTTTTGTCCCGCTTGGGCCGGTTTTTTTGTGCGGCCTAGCCTATGGCCAAAACCGGAATCTGCCGGTTCATAAAGACGGCGGCTTTCCTTTTCAGGGGTTATCGCCGGTTATATCCAGCGACGGCAATTTGTTGTTCTTTTGCCGCGAAGGCGACCCTAAGAATGTGGGATTCAAGCAGAGAAAATATGATCAGGATATCTGGCTGTCGCGGCGCCAGGCCGATGGCAGCTTCGGATCTCCCGAGCACCTCGATGCCCCGTTCAATACGGTAGGCTATGACTTTCCTGTTGCGTTTTTTTCCGAAAATCAGACCCTTTACCTCGGTAACACCTATTCAGCCGACGGCAAGTCGGCGCCGGGAATTTCCAAAAGCCGCCTCGCCGATGGAAAGTTTAGTTTTCCCGAGGCGCTGGACATCGAAGATTTTTACAACGACGTCAACCTGGTGGGTTACAGCATGGCTGCCGACCAGAAGACGCTCATTTTGAGTCTCCAGCGCAGAGACACGCGCGGCAAATCAGACCTGTACGTGAGCTTTTTGCAGGAAAGCGGAAAATGGACGAAGCCGCTGAATCTTGGCGACGACATCAATACCATTGCAGCAGAACTCACACCCTATCTGGCGGGCGATATGCGCACGCTGTATTTTGCCTCCGACCGCGCCGGCGGTTTCGGAAAATTCGATCTCTACATGTCTCGGCGTGAAGGCGATTCTTACACGAAATGGAGCGCCCCGAAAAATCTGGGGAAGAGTTTTAATACCCGGGGCAGTGATATTTCGCTCATGCTGACTCCCGACGGTACCGAAGCGATTTTTGCGAGCGACACGGCAGCGGGCGGTAAAAACCTGCGGACACAGTCCGTACCGGAAAAATTCCGGCCCATTCCGTTTCCGACCATTCGGGGCAGGGTGGTCGATATCGACGGAAAACCTGTTGAGGCAGAGGTGTTTGCTGAAAAACTCGGCACGGAAAAAACTATTGCGCAAACAAAAAGCATTTTGCCACAGGGGAAATTCTCCGTCACGGTTCCCCCCGGAATGAGATACGGCCTGCATGCCCGCAAGGAAAATTACGCGCCGGTCAGCGTGTCGGTTGACCTGACCAAAAACTCCGGCGCGCGCACGCCTGAGATCCGACTCACTCTGGTGCCATTACAGGCAGGCAATAAAATACGCCTCAACAATGTATTTTTTTCCACGAACTCTGCGCAGTTAGACAAAAACTCGCATTCAGAACTGAACCGTCTCGTATTGCTACTCAAGGCCAATGCCGGCCTGAAGATTGAAATCGCCGGGCATACCGATAACGTCGGTTCAGCGGCTGCAAACATGAGACTTTCGGCGCGGCGTGCGGCGGCGGTGCGGCAGTACCTGCTGTCGCAGGGCATCGAAAAAAAACGCATCAGTGCACGCGGTTACGGCGAAACAAAACCCGTCGGCGATAATCAAAATGAAGCGGGTCGCCGGCTCAATCGGCGGGTGGAATTCGGCATTCTGGGCATATAGTTCGCAGGCAAATTTATTCGCGGTACGGCCGTGACTGCAGAATGTAGACGCGGCCGTTCAGCATTCCCCATTCGATATCCTGTTCGACCTTGTCATCAAAGATCGTCCGTATCCTGA
>Ga0138256_10009717_pt1 | contig 10093 bp, 9 predicted proteins | sample KNB2016incub_MG_FD_105486 | JGI IMG/M metagenome (GOLD analysis project Ga0138256, IMG submission 105486) | Active sludge microbial communities from wastewater in Klosterneuburg, Austria - KNB2014incub_MG | ecosystem: Engineered > WWTP > Activated sludge > Unclassified | place: Austria...
ACCCATGCCGAAGATCGTCGCGCTGCTCACGGACTACGGAACGAGGGACCAATACGCGGGTTCACTTCGCGGCGCGGTTCTCGCCGCCTGCCCCGATGCGCAGGTGGTTGACATCTCGCACGAGATCAGCCGCCATGCCATCCGCGAGGCCGCCTTCGTTCTGCGCGCGAGCGTCACCGCATTTCCCGCGGGGACCGCATTCGTGGCGGTGGTGGATCCGGGTGTCGGCACGAACCGGCGCGGAATCGCGGTGCGCGCGGGCGGCTATTTCTTCGTCGGGCCCGACAACGGCATCTTCAGCTTCGTCCTCATCGACCACCCAGAGGCCGAGGTTCGCGAACTCACCAACGCCGGCCTGTTTCGTTCGAATGTCGCGACGACGTTCCATGGTCGCGACGTCTTCGGCCCGGTCGCGGGCGCCCTGGTCCGCGGCACCGCTTTCGAGGATGTCGGCGCGAAGGTCGAGGATGCCTTCCATTTCGAGTTCCCGAAACCTCAATTCGTCGAGGGCGGGGCTCTGGAAGGGCACGTCATCTACGTGGACGTGTTTGGAAACCTGGTCACGAGCCTCGGCGGCGGGCCTTGGGAGAAACTGCTCCAGGGAGTAGGCGGGGATCTCACCGAGCTCGTGGCCGAGGTGAACCGGGTTGTGGTTCCCGTGGTGAGCACCTTTGGTGATGTTCCCGAGGACGATGCCTGCGCCTACCTCGGATCCGCGGGCCGGATCGAGATCGCGGTGAATCAGGGTTCGGCGGCGGAACGGTTCGAGGCCGTGATCGGTCTGCCCGTCCGCCTACGGCGCGCCAACCGCGACTAGATGTCCGTTTATCTGGTTGCGCCTCTGCGCACGCCCATCGGCCGTTACGGAGGCGGCCTTGCCTCGCTTTCCGCCGCGGACCTCGGCGTCCATGCCGCGAAGGCCGTCCTTGATTCAGCCGGCGCCGACCCGGCCCTGGTTACGGAAGCGATCATCGGCTGCGCCCGCCAGGCCGGTGGTGGTCCAAACATCGCCCGCCAGATTTCCTTCCGCGCCGGGCTCGGTGAAGCCGTGCCCGCCATGACCCTGAACATGGCCTGCGGCAGCGGCCTCAAGGCCATCGACCTCGCCTTCCGTGCGATTCGCGACGGCGACGCCGAGGCGGTCCTCGCGGGCGGAACGGAGTCGATGAGCCGCGTGCCCTATCTCCTGACCAGCGCGCGATGGGGATCCAAGATGGGCGCGCAGGAGGTCACCGACTCCATGTACAAGGACGGCTTCGCCTGTCCTCTGGCCGACATGTTGATGGGGGAGACCGCTGAGCGCCTCGCCGAGATCTACGCGATTGGGCGCGAGGAGCAGGATGCGTTTGCCCTGCGCTCCCAGCAGCGAGCGGCGGTGGCCCAGCGCGAAGGGCGATTTGACTCGCAGATCGTCGCGGTCGAAGTGCGGCAGGGGAAAACCGCCACAGTGATCAGCAAGGACGAACATCCGCGAGCCGACTCCACAATAGAAGGCCTCCGGAGACTTGCGCCGGTCTTCAAGAAGGAAGGCGGCACGGTGACCGCGGGCAACTCCTCCGGCATCACGGATGGCGCCGCCGCCGTTCTGGTGTGCTCGGAGTCGGGCTTGGAGGCGCTCAAGGCGCCGCCGATCGTGCGGATCCTCGGCGTGGCCGCGGCCGGCGTCGATCCGAAGATCATGGGGATTGGCGTCGTGCCCGCCACGCGCCTTCTCCTCGAACGTCTGAAAATGAAGCTCGACGATTTCGGCCTGATCGAGGCCAACGAAGCATTTGCCGCCCAGATCCTCGCCTGCGACCGGGAACTGCGCTTCGATCCTGACCGGCTGAACGTCAATGGCGGCTCGATCGCACTCGGCCATCCCATAGGCTGCACGGGAACGCGGATCGTAGTGACGCTTGTCCACGAGATGGCGCGGACCAAAACCCGATACGGTCTGGCGACGCTGTGCATCAGCGGCGGGATGGGCCTCGCCGCCGCCTTCGAACTGGTCTGAGCGGCCGCCAATTTTTCGATTACTATTCCCGGAAGTGATTGCCATGTCCTGGGCTCTTTGGGTCATCTTCGGCGTCGGGCTTCTCGTTTTCGAGATCCTCACCCCCGGGGGTTTCTTCACCGTCTTCTTCGGCATCTCGGCCTTCGTCGTGGCCGTCCTGGTCAACTTCGGGGCTCTGCAGTCCGGCCCGGCGCAATGGCTCACGTTCGTGATTCTCGGCACTGCCATGATCCTGGCCCTGCGGCCGGTTTTGAGGAAGAAGTTCGAAAGCCAACCCTCGAAGGTCGATCAGATCGTCGGAGAAACGGCGATTGCCCTCGAGGCTTTCGGGGCGGACGCCCGAGGGAAAGTGGAGCTCCGGGGCACCTCGTGGAGCGCCCTGTGTCAGGGTCCGGCGGGCGTACGGAAGGGCGACCGGCTTCGCGTCATCAAGATGGACGGTCTCAACCTCATCGTCGAAAAAGAAAAAGAATAAGGAGCCTTCGAGCTATGGGTACTTTCGTTGTCCTCTTCCTGGTCATAGGCATCTTCGTGCTGTTCATGAAGACCGCCATCGTGGTGCCGCAGCAGAGCGCATTCATCGTGGAACGGCTCGGCCGCTACAGCAAGACCCTCGACGCAGGCTTCCATATCCTGATGCCCTTCGTCGAGACCATTCGCTACCGCCACACCCTCAAGGAACAGGCGATCGACATTCCCGAGCAGGAGTGCATCACGCGCGACAACGTCATGGTGGGCGTCGACGGCATCCTCTATCTGAAGGTCCTCGATCCCGAGCGCGCGTCCTACGGCATCTCCAACTACCTCTTCGCGATCTCGCAGCTCGCCCAGACCACGCTGCGTAGTGAAGTCGGTCAGATCGAACTCGACAACACTTTCGAAGCGCGCGGCCACATCAACCAGCGCGTGGTGGCCGAGGTCGACAAGGCCTCGGATTCGTGGGGCGTCAAGGTCCTGCGTTACGAGATCAAGAACATCAAGCCGCCGACCGACATCATCGCGGCGATGGAAAAGCAGATGCGCGCCGAGCGCGAGAAGCGTTCTGTCATCCTGACCTCGGAAGGCGAGCGCGATGCCGCCATCAACTCCGCCGAGGGCCAGAAGCAGCAGGTCATCAAGGCGTCCGAAGCGCGTCGTCAGCAGCAGGTGAACGAAGCCGAGGGTCAGGCCGCAGCCATCAGGTCGGTTGCCAACGCCCAGGCCGAAGCCATCGCGGCGGTCGCCAACGCCGTCAAGCAGTCGGGCGGCTATGAAGCCATCCAGCTTCGGCTGGCCGAGCAGTACATCGCGCAGTTCGGGCACATCGCGAAGACCTCGACCACGCTCGTTGTGCCCACGAATATCGGCGATGTCGCCGGAACGCTCGCCACGGCGATGGCTGCGGTCAAGAAACTCAGCTGAGATTTCAAGTTCTGATGTGACTTTGGTCGCTTTGCGCTCAGGCTCCGCTTGACACCCTGGGGGTTGACGTGTCAGCCTCTTGCCCTTCGATCTCGGGCATTTGTGTCCCCGGGTCATCGTGAGGGCGCATGAAAAAAGAGACAGTCTTCCTTTCCGCGGTCCTGATCGGCGCGTTCGTGGCGATCGCCTGCCAGTCAAAGCCGGAGCCCTCCGTGACCTCACCCTCGGCGGTCGTTGCCGCAGATGGCGACGGAGGAGTGACCTCCTCGATCTCGATACCAACGTCGTCGCCCCTTGGACCGAACCCGGGGTACCCTCCCGGTCCCGGCGGGCCTGGACCAGGCGCCCCCCCCACGTCCTCGCCGATCGGCCCGAAGCCCGGACTTCCAACCGACCCGACTCCAACGCCGACCCCCAGCGCCACTCCCACTCCCGGCACCACCCCTACGCCGGGCACGACTCCCACGCCCGGAACCACCCCGACGCCGGCCACCATTCCTTGCACGGGGATTTTGGAGAGGTCCATGGTGGTGCCTGTCGACTTTGCGTTCCCGACGGGTTCTCCCAATTTCCAGGTAGATTCACGGATTCTTATCCCCGGGCTCGAGCAACCGTGCTACACGGCGGCGGTGGAGGTGTCTTTTCGCATGACGAGTACAGATCTGGCGGCGTCGGCCCTGGTTGTTCGTCTGAACCATAACCTCGGCTCCGCCAGTGTTATCTCTCCGCCCCTTGGGTCCATTACGGGGACGCAGATGGGCAGTTCGTGCGGCAGCCTAGTTTTCAAGGACGGGAGCCCAGCCTTTTCGACTGCGGTTCCCCCGTACGACGGCTCCTTCAGTGCAGGGGACTCACTTGATGCCAAGTTTCTCAACCTGACTCCCAGCGCCTGGGGTCTCCACCTCCAACTCTTCCCATCCGGTTCTTCGCTACCACCCTCGACGCTCCAGTGCTGGACTATTCGGGTGACGCTTTCGAGCGTACCAGTCGGCTTTTGAGAGAACAGACTTTCATGTCGCGCTGTCGCGCGCAGCCTCGGAGACCGGCAGCAGCACCGGGCTCTGAAGAAGCCGCTTCACTTCGCCCACTGGACCACGGGAGTGATGAGACCGTGGCCAACTTCAAGACCTCTCGGCCCTACCTCACAGGGCCGCCTCTCCCCTGAGCACCGGCACACAGGTTCCGCCTACGCTGGCGCGGATCCCTTCGAGCGTTTGCCACGCCGCGGCCTCCAGCAGACTCGGTCGCCCCATCTGCACGCCCTGATGGATTGTGAACTCGTCCCGAACCCCTCCTGACAAGGACAGAAGCAGTGCGGCGAGCGGCGTCGCGGCGCTTCCCGTGGCAGGGTCCTCCCAGGTACCGACGACCGGCGCGAACATCCGGGCTGAGATCGCGCGGCCTCGCCGGTTGTAGAGGTAGAGGGAGAAACGGCCATCGAGTCCCGGCGTCGCATCGAGAATGCGGCGGAAGGCCGCCAGGTTCGGCGACGCCTGGTGGAGGCCGCCTTCGGTGACTTCGGCGATCACGTAGGTGTTTCCCACCGAAGCGAGGGTGGGGACGTGGTTGGATACGATGAGCTCGGACGCCGCGACGCCGACTGATTCGGCGACTTGCTCCGCGCCGATCTGCACGCCGAGGGTCAGCGGTTGCGGCGCCTCGATGATCGCTCCTTGAACAGCGCCGTCGGTGGTTCGACTCAGCCGCACCGTCACGAGGCCGGCGGGAACCTCGAAGCGGAGACTCTCGCCTGGTTCGCTCCGCCTCCTGGCCAGCACGAAGGCCGTGCCGACCATGGGATGACCCGCAAAGGGCATCTCGTGATTCCGGTTGAAGATTCGGACCCTCGCCGTGTTGGAGGCGTCCGCAGGAGGCAGCACGAAGGTCGTCTCGCTCAGATTCATCTCCGCGGCGAGCTGTTGCATCTCGCGGTCGGAAAGCCCTTCCGAGTCGGGGAACACGGCCAATGGATTCCCCCCGAAACGCTGATGAGTGAACACATCGACCGTCTCAAATGAGTATTCCGCCATTCCTCGTCCTCCCTGGCCACGCTTCCTGGTGGCCGAGCGCGCACTCTAGACTCTCGACCCTTTCGAGGAGGATTTGGATGTACACACCGCCCGTGAATGCCGAGACCCGGCTTCCTGTTCTACGTCAGATGATCGCCGCGCATCCGCTCGCCGCGGTGGTCACCCTGACCTCGAGCGGTCTCGTGGCTTCGCACATCCCCCTGGTCCTTGAAGACGATGGTTCGGAGCTAGGCGTGCTCAAGGGCCATGTTTCCAAAGCCAATTCGCAGTGGAGGGAGTCTCTCGAAGGCACAGACGCGCTTGCGATCTTCACAGGACCGCAGCACTACGTGTCGGCGGGGTGGTACCCCGGCAAGCAGGAGCACGGGCGTGAGGTTCCGACCTGGAACTACGTGGTCGTCCACGCCGGCGGCCCGTTGCGAATGGTCGAGGATGCGGCCTGGCTCCTCGAGCATCTCGAGGCGCTGACGAATCAGCAGGAAGCCGGCTTTTCGCCGCCCTGGAAGGTCGCCGATGCGCCGACCGAGTATGTCAACGCGATGCTGAAGGCAATTGTCGGCTTCGAGTTGAAGGTTCGACGGCTCGAAGGCAAGTGGAAGGTGAGCCAGAACCGAAACGAAACCGATCGTCTGGCGGTGATCGCGGGTCTCGAGCGCCTCGATACACCGGCCGCTCGCACGATGAGAGACCTCGTCGCTCGGGAATGAGCGCGAAACCGGGCCGCGAGGCCTCGTCGACCGCCTCGCTCCCCTAAACCAGCAGCAGCACCGGGCTTTGAAGAAGCCGCTTCACTTCGCCCAGGAACGTCGCCGAGACCGAGCCGTCGATCACGCGGTGGTCGGAACCAAGGGTGATCTTCATGCGGTGGCCGACCTGGATCTGATCATTCGCGCCAACGACGGGCTCCTTGCGGACGCTGCCGACGGAGAGGATCGCGGAGCCCGGAGGATTGATGATCGCCGTGAACTCATGGACATCCATCATTCCGAGGTTGGAGATGGTGAACGTGGCGCCGGTGTACTCCTCGGGCTTGAGCTTCTTGCTCTTCGCTCGATCCGCGAGTTCCCGCACTTCCGCGGCGATCTCGGTGAGCGGCTTCTGGTCCGCGAACTGGACCACCGGAGTGATGAGACCGTCCGGCAGGGCCACCGCGATGCCGACGTGGACATCGCCGTTCAAGACAATCGCTTCCGCGGAGCCGTCAGCCGCGGGCGCCCAGGTCGCATTGACCTGCGGGACGGCCCGCAGAGCCAGCGCGCAGGCGCGCACGATCAGGTCATTGACGCTGATCTTCTCGCCCGCTTCCTTGAGCTGCGTGCGGAGATCGACGGCGCGATCCATGTCCACATCGACGGTGACGTAGAAGTGGGGCGAGCTGAACATGCTCTCTGAAAGTCGGCGCGCGATGGTCTTGCGCATGCTGGACAGTGGCACGCTCTGCGACACGCCGGGCGTGATCTGGACGGAAGGCACAGGTCGGGCAGCGGCTGAGGGCGCTGCGGAACCGGCGACACGAGCAGGGGCGGCGGCAGGCGGGACGAAGGCTTCGACGTCACGCTTGACGATTCGTCCGCCGGGACCTGAGCCCGGAATCGCCTCGAGGGCGACATTCTTCTCGGCCGCCACTTTCTTCGCGAGAGGCGAGGCTTTCACGCGGGCCCCGGCGGGTCGAGCGGGTGGCTTCGACTGATCTCGTTCGATGGACTCAGCCACCGGTGCAGGGGCGGCCGCCTTGGCGGCCACGGGTGCCGCCGCAGGAGCCGAAACGGCCTGCGCCGGGCCGGTCGCTGAGCCTGCCGGAGCGGCCGAAGCGCCTTGTGCTGAGCCGGCCGAAGCATCTTTCGCCGCCTGCGCCTCGAAGGCCGAGATGTCCTCGTCTTTCCCGTCGATCACAGCGATGAGCCCGGCCACGGGAGCCTTCTGCCCCGCCTTCACGAAGATGCGACGCAACACGCCCGCGGCGAGCGCTTCCATCTCCATGTTCGCCTTGTCGGTTTCGACTTCGGCCAGAACGTCGCCCACCTTGATGGTGTCGCCTTCGTTCTTGCTCCATTTGACGATGAGGCCCTCCTCCATGGTGGGGGAGAGCTTTGAGAGGACAACCTTCGTGGCCATGGTCTCGTTCCTGTAGGCGGACTACGCCAGAACCTGTTTCACCGTCTCGACAATCTTCTCCGGCTGGGGCACGTACAGCTTCTCGAGGACCTTCGAGTACGGCATGGGCACATCGGGAGCGTTGACGCGCATGACGGGCGCGTCGAGATCGTCGAAGCACTCGCGCTGCACGCGATCCGAAATGTACGCTCCCACGCTGGCCTGCGGCCAGGCCTCTTCAACGATGACGCAGTGGTTGGTCTTGCGGACGGATTCGAAGATCGGCGCCTCATCGAGCGGGCGGATGGTGCGCGGATCGACCACTTCGCACTCGATGCCTTCCTTGGCCAGGATGTCGGCGGCGAGGAGCGCGTGATAGCACATCCGGCTCCAGGCCACGATCGTGACGTGATGGCCGGTGCGTTTCACCTCGGAGAGGCCGAGGGGAATGATGTAGTCCTCGTCGGGCACTTCGCCCTTGAGGTTATAGAGAACTTCATTCTCCATGAAGATGACCGGGTTGTCGTCGCGGATCGCGGCCTTCAGGAGACCCTTCGCGTCGCGCGCGTTCGACGGCATCACGACGATCAGGCCGGGAACATGGGCGAAGTAGCTCTCGAACGACTGCGAGTGCTGGGCGGCGACCTGAGCGGCGGCGCCCGAGGGGCCACGCATGACCATAGGGCAGCGAATCTGGCCGCCGGACATGTAGCGGTACTTCGCCGCATGGTTCACCATCATGTCGAGGGCGAGCAGCGAGAAGTTGAAGGTCATCATCTCGGCGATGGGACGCATCCCCACCCAGGCCGCGCCGACCGCCACGCCCGCGATCATCTCTTCCGCGATGGGCGTGTCGCGCACGCGCCAGTCGCCAAACTCCTGAACGAGGCCGGAGGTGATCTTGTAAGCACCCTGGTAGTGGCCCACTTCTTCGCCGATCAGAAAAACGTTCGGATCGCGCTTCATCTCTTCGCGCATGGCCTGGTTCAAAGCTTCGCGCATGGTGATCATGGCCATGGCTACTTGCCCCCCTTCCATGCGGGGTAGGCGACCGGCACCCGGTCATCGGGAAGCGAGCGTTCCCAGGCGGGGTCTTTTTCGACCGCGCGCCAGTTGAGGGTGGGGGTCTTCACGTAGATGTCTTCGTACATGTACTCGGCGGGAGGCCAGGGGCTTTCTTCAGAGAACTTGATGCATTCGTCGACTTCGAGATTCACATCCTTGTCGATGGCTTCGAGATCGGAGGGCTTCGCGAACTTCTTGTCGAGGAGGAAGACTCCGAGGCGGGCGATGGGGTCTTTCTCCTGCCACTTTTCGACCTCGTCCTTGCTCCGGTACTTGCCGGGGTCGGACATCGAGTGGCCGCGGTAGCGGTAGGTGATGACCTCGACGAAAGTGGGCTTCTTCTCCTTGCGCGCGCGGGCGAAGGCGTCGGCGAAGGTGTCGCGGACCTTGAGGAGATCCATACCGTCGCAGGGCAGGTGGACCATGTTGTAGGCCGCGCCTCGCTCGTGGAGCTGGGTCACGGCGGAGGCTCGCTCGACGGAGGTGCCCATCCCGTACATGTTGTTCTCGACCACGAACACGACGGGCAGATCCCACAAAGACGCTACGTTCAGCGCCTCGTGGAACGCGCCCTCGTTGATGGCGCCGTCCCCGAAGAAGCAGACGACGCACTGCTCGGAGCCGCGCATCCGGATTGCGTAGCCCATGCCCGCGGCCACCACGATGTGTCCGCCCACGATGCCGTCGCCGCCGAAGTTTCCGTTCGGGACGTCATAAAAGTGCATCGAGCCGCCCTTGCCGCGGGAGATGCCCGTGGCTCGGCCCATGAGTTCGGCCATGAGCGGCCTGGGGTCGGCGCCTCGAGCCAGGGTGTAGCCGTGGTCGCGGTACGCGCCGATGAAGTAGTCATCTTTGTGAAGGAGGCTCATGATCCCGCACGCGATCGCTTCCTGGCCGATGTAAAGATGCAGGAAGCCGCCGATCTTGCCCTCGACGTAGATCTGCTGAGCCCGCTCCTCGAAACGCCGGATCAGAAGCATCTGGCGGTAGAGGCGAAGCGCTTCCGCCTTGTCCAGGGGTGGCGCTCCCGGGCCGGTTTTGGCCGAGGCAATTGGTCTGACCACTGGTGCTTTGGCGGAAGCGGAGGGCCTGGCGGTCTTCGCGGGGGGGGGCGTGGCCGTTTTGGCCCGGGACTTGGGTGCGGCGGATTTCTTTGGCATTGGCAAACACGCCATTATAGACCGGGCTCAGCGAGCCCGCCCAAGCCCGGAAGCGCGCCTGAGGTCAGACCAACCGGAACATCGCCTTAGAGCGGCGGCGGGGTGGGGATATAGATCCGGGCGAGGAATGTGGCGATGACGAGCGCGATCACCGCCATCGCTCCCGATATGCCGATCACCACCGCGAAGAAGGAGTCGGTGTCGGGATGCTCGTCGCCCCGGAGCTGGTAGGCGAAGCCGATGACCCCGAAGGGAGCCATGAGGCAGGTCATCGTCCAGATCGTAAAGACCATGTAGTGCAGTCCGCGCGCGAAACGGAAACCGCCAAGGGCGCCGAGTCCCGCGAA
>Ga0138256_10009719_pt1 | contig 10093 bp, 5 predicted proteins | sample KNB2016incub_MG_FD_105486 | JGI IMG/M metagenome (GOLD analysis project Ga0138256, IMG submission 105486) | Active sludge microbial communities from wastewater in Klosterneuburg, Austria - KNB2014incub_MG | ecosystem: Engineered > WWTP > Activated sludge > Unclassified | place: Austria...
ACGGGATCATCTATTTTACCGGGCACCATTACTTCACCGCCTTTCGCTAATCTGATTGGCCAGTGGATAAATCGATCGAGTTCATCAGCCGGTCCGATCATATAGGTAGGCCTAACAATGATAGCGCGCTCTGGCCCAAAAGCTTTGATAGCCTCCAGTTCTGAATTGGCTTTCATGACTCCGTAACTATATTCTCCCTGTTCCTCTTCATCAATAATATTTGCAGGCTCTTTTAAAACCAGAGCGGTCTTTTCATCAATGTCCTTGCCTAAATATGGATAATAAACTCCTGTGGAAGAAGTATAAAGATAAAGCTCAGATCTATCTTTCAATAATTCGGCTGATCGTTTAGTCCAATCTACTTTACGCCCGGAATTGTCAATCACTACATCCCAATAGCCTTTTTCTAAAGCGGTCAAATCATTCTCCCTATCGCCAATAAGCTGCTCCACATCATTAAATAATTCCTTGTAAACGGTAGACACGGTTTTGCCACGGGTAAATGTAGACACAGCATGTCCTCTTGACAAAGCATAAGATATTTGGTGCGGTCCTAAAAAACTCGTTCCTCCCAGTATCAATATTTTTAATTTTGTCCTTGGGCCAGTATCAGTTATTTCATTTTTTCCTTTTTTTGAAGCACAAGAAATGATGGTCTGTCCCAATAAAGGAAATAGAAGACTTGATTTGATGCCAGTCTCAATTATTTTTCTTCGAGTAATAGTCTTTATCATCTTTTGACATTTAGGAATATACGCCACCTTTACTCACCCCATCCTCTTCCCATTCCCCACTGCCTGCATCAATCCTCTCATATACCCAAAGGCATACAAAGCCCCAATATTGCTATAACCCGCATGATCGTTGCTGTCGCCTGCCATAGTCGGGACATGATCAGGTCGAATAGGTCCTGTGAATCCAATATCATAATAGGCTTTCATCGCGGCATACATATCGATATCTCCCTCGTCATGAAAAGTCTCTTCAAATTTGGTGCTTGGTTTGTTGCCGCTTAAGTCTCTCACATTTCTAAAATGGACAAAATGGATCAGTGAATCAAATTGTTTTATTGCCTTGGGTATATCAGCACCCATCAATGAAAAATTGCCCTGGCACATCGTGATGCCATTGTAAGGACTTTTTACGATTTGAGTCATGCGTTTAAAATTGTCTACACTCGTCATGATGCGGGAGATACCTCTGATGCTATCGATCTGAGGATCATCGGGATGCATCGCGAGTTTCATACCTATTTTCTCAGCTTCCGGGACGACTGCTTTGAGGAAATATTCAAGGTTGGCCCAGAGGGATTCTTTAGAAACTTTGCCAAATTCTGTATCAGGAAGATCTTTGATCAATGCCTGATCAAAAGAAGTCACCAGGGCCCCGGCTCTGCCTATATCATCTTTTTTAGTGCGATACCAACCAATGGCTGGCATCCAATTATAACAGATCACCTCTACCTCACCATATTGTTTGAGGTTTTTCATAAAAGTGATAAAATTGGAGATTTCTTCATCTCGCCCAGGTAATGCCAGTTTGGTGGCATTGCCTAATGCAGGAGGGCCTTCTACAACATTAAACTTCATACCTGCTTGGTCCCAGGCTTGTTTAGTGGCTTTGACAGCTTCTGGGTCCCAGGGGTTTTGGTCTTTTGCCAACGAGCCCATAATCCCACCGACGGCACCATGTACATTCATTTGTCTGCAAAATGCAATTCGTCGTTCATCCGGCCCCCAAAAGAAAGCTTCACTCATCACCATGCCGGCATCTTTGACTATGGATTTCATCCCGGAAGAGGGCCGGGGTTTGAGATGGTGGTCAGTAGCAGCAATGGCAGTTGATTTTCCACCCAATGATAATGCAGCGGTAAGGACAGCACTTGTTTTGATAAAATTTCTTCGATTATTTTTCTTCATGATTTGAGATTCGTTGGATCAATGATTGTTTCAGGCTTTAAGTGCGTTTTTATTAATAGATTCTAAAAGACCACGCATATACCCAAGGGCGTACAAAGTACCCAGGGTACTATACCCCGGCCTATCGTTGCTATCACCCGCCATCGTAGGTACATGATCAGGTCTGATCGGGCCTCTGTATCCAATATCATAATAGGCTTTCATCGCAGCATACATATCGATCTGTCCTTCATCATGAAATGTTTCGACAAATTTTGTACTGGGTATCTTCCCGCTGAGATCGCGCACATTTCTAAAATGGACATAATTGATTTTGCCAGCCTTGCCCCATCGTTTGACGAGTGAAGGGATATCGGCGCCCATTAATGAAAAATTGCCCTGGCAGAGCGTCAGACCACTGTATTTGCTGGGAACCAGCTTGAGCATTCGATCAAAATTTTCAACACTGGTCATGATCCTGGAGATTCCTTTGAGCTTATCCACTTGTGGGTCATCGGGATGTAATGAAAGGTTCATTCCTATTTTTTCTGCTTCAGGCACGACTGCTTTTAGAAAATATTCCAGTGTAGTCCAAAGTGTAGCTTTCGATATTTCGCCATATTGTGTGACAGGCATCCTCCTGGCGTCTTCATAATCAAAAGAGGTCATCAATGCACCCCCTCTACCTACTGTATCCATCTTAGTCCTAAACCAACTCACCACAGGCATCCAATTGTAACAAATGATATCTACTCCGCCATATTGTTTGAGGTTTTTCATATAGGTGATAAAATTGGAAATTTCTTCATCTCTACCTTCCAAGCCAAGTTTGGTCTTTTCACCCAAAAGAGGAGGCCCTTCTACCACATTCCATTTCATGCCGAGGCTCTCCCATTTTTGCTTTACTCCAAGTATGACTTCGGGATCATAGGGCTTGGAGTCGCCTATATTTCGCATCCCATAGACTGCACCAAAGACATCCATTTGTTTCGCCATAGCTATCCTGGGAGAGTCGTAGGACGGGATAGAAAGTGATAGCTCCATACCGCCATCCTTCACCAAGGTTGTCAGTTTTTTGGGTACTATATCATGAGCCGGAACTGCCTTGCCAAGGCCCATTCCTGCTAAAGAGGCAGAGGTAGCGAGTGATGCTGTTCGTTTGATAAAAAGTCGTCTATGGTTTTTCATAAATGGCTTTGAACATTTTTATTGGTTTAAAGCTAAGCTTCCAAGTTCTAATATCGGCATATTTTAGTCAAATATTACTATTGTATTAAAATGTGTCTCAAGCCGACCTGGCAGTACTTTGGATTAAGCCTTTCCCAATAAACTTAGCAAATTACCATAGTCAATATTCATCAATCTTAAGGATAACCGGCTTTGCCAATTTTATATCAAAACATATATATGCCGACCTGTCCCGGACAAATTTGACACTATTAAAATCCAATAAAAATAAATTTTCAAAATAATATTCCATTATTTTTCAAATTCAAAAGGAACAGCATTGCCCACGATTTCAATTTGAGAGTATTGCTGTCTTAAAGCTTTGATGACATCTTGGTCAACCATGGTTTGGCCAAGATATAGTTCTGTTAATGCAGGCCATCGGGACAAATTATTAACCCCTGCCGCACTGACCCTGGTATTGAATAGATTAAGACATTCTAATTTGTCCAACCCTTCAATACTTTTAAGGCTTTTGTCCGTGATAGGATTATGCTCAAGATTCAATTTTCGTAAGTTGGATAATTGCCCTATAATCTCCATAGATTCATCATCAAGGTTGCTACCTGCCAGGTTAAGCCAGACTATCTGTTCCTTCATAAGTAATAACGATGTTAATTGCGTCTTCGAAAACAATTGATTAGGTTTTATGGGAACGATATCTACTATATTTTTTCCCGACGAAATCGATTTGATATTAAACCCATTCTTTGAAACGGAGTCTATCAATCCTGGTGAAACTGGAGGAACCTGCATATTTGATAGCGGATCCTCGGTTCTAGATCTCAACCCATACTGCCGTTCTAAGTATTGTGTTATTTGAGGTGTCCTCTCAAGCACTCCAATTTTTTTATCCAGGGTGGCACCCGACTCAATCCACCATTCTAACAATCTGACTTCGTCATAGGTCAGACCGATTCCATTGGGTGGCATAAATTTAGGATGATTGGCAGGCAAGCTTACGCGCTTAAATATTTTACTTTTGTAAGCACTGCTTGGCTGTATTATTTCGCCACCATCACCTCCACGCAGTAAACCCTTCGCAGAACTCATATCCAAACCACCATTTTGGGTACGTTCCTGATGACAGCGTATACATTTCTCCTGAAATATAGGAAAGATCAAACTTTCGAATAGGCTAGAACTATCGTTTATTTGGGCTTGAACACTCCTCATCTCCATCCTGGTTCGTGGAAGCAAATAATCAGGACCATGGGTCATCCTACCTCCTAAATGCCCAGCGATTGCTAACAAGATGAGGAGCCCAATATTAAGGATCAGAATTAAAGACTTATATCGTTGGAGCGGAACAATGTAAAATAATGTCAGCCCCAATATACCCAGGCCGATGCCTGACCACTTATGCCAGAATAAATTGTCATATTCATAACTGGCCGACTGAGCTAAACTCAAACCCGATGCAATAGACAAGCCAACAAATAAAGTCCCAACCAGATAAAGAAACCTGATGGTGCTACGATATTTTTCAAAACTTTTTCCTTTAAGCAATAAAACTGCTGCTGCGGCCATCACTAAGATACCAATCGGAAAATGTATTAAAAGTGGGTGAAATCTCCCTAACCATTCTGCCATTGTACTCTCAGCTTAATATATCGTGAACCACTTTGCCATAAACATCAGTCAACCTGAATCGTCTACCCTGGTACTTAAAGTTAAGTCTTTCATGATCAATGCCCAACAAATGCAATAAGGTAGCTTGAAAATCATGTATGTGAACTCCATTTTCGGCTACGTTGAAACAAAAATCATCCGTGCTGCCATAGGCCAACCCTTTTTTTAGTCCTCCGCCTGCCATCCAAATGCTATAACATCCAGGATGATGATCACGACCAAAGGATTCTGCAGTCACTTTACCCTGCGAATAAGTAGTACGGCCGAATTCTCCACCCCAAATAACCAAAGTATCATCTAACAATCCTCTTTGTTTAAGATCTTTAATCAGGGCGGCAGCAGGCTGATCAGTGGCTTTACATACTGTGGGCATCGCCTGCGGCAATTGACCATGGTGATCCCAGTCCTGGTGATACAACTGAATAAACCGAACATTGCGTTCAGCCAGTCGACGAGCCAATAAACAATTGGCTGCGAAGGTTCCAGGCTTGCGGCTATCTGGTCCATACAACTCGTAGATATGCTCTGGTTCTCCTTTTACATCCAATGCTTCTGGTACCGAAGTCTGCATGCGAAATGCCATTTCATATTGTGCTATTTTGGCATCAATCTCAGGATCTTTGACCTCGTTTTTCTGCAATTTTTGAAGCTCATTTAAATAATCTAGTTGTCTGCGGCGATCCTTACTATCCATACCGGATGGATTGTCTAGGTACAAAACCGGATCCTTTCCGCTGCGAAATTTGACCCCCTGATGCTGGGAAGCCAAAAATCCGTTGCCCCACAGCCGATCATACAGCGGCTGACCATTGCTGGTTTTAGAAAGCAATACAATAAAGGACGGAAGGTTTTCATTTTCTCCTCCCAAGCCATAACTTACCCATGAGCCAATCGACGGCCTCCCGGGTTGTTGCGAACCTGTCTGGATGAAAGTAGCAGCAGGATCATGATTGATGGCTTCGGTATACATGGAACGGATGATGGTGAGTTCATCAGCCACCTGGGCCGTAAAAGGTAGCATATCACTGATCATATGGCCACTCTGCCCCCTAGCTTTAAATGAATAAGGAGAAGGTACTACAGGAAAAATCTTTTGTCCGGCAGACATTCCGGTCTGCCGCTGAGTACCCCGAATAGAAGGGGGCAGGTCCTGACCCTGGTATTTAAGCAATTGTGGTTTGTAATCCAAAAGGTCCACTTGCGAAGGTCCTCCACTCTGAAACAAATAAATGACTCTTTTTACCCGTGGAGTAAAATGTGGCAAAACAGCTACTGCGTCATTTATGGATGTGGCTGCAAGAGCGTTCACCGGATCCAGGAGCCCTGCCAGTGCGATGGCCCCCATACCCAAAGCAGAAGTGGATAAAAAATCCCGACGCGAATGGATCCTGCGGTAATCTTTACAATGATGCATATTCTCTAATATTAAAAAAAATTAAAGATATTTTGAGTATTATCTTCTCATATAGGATTCATCGTGGTTCATAATGGTATTATTTACAATGGTGAGGGCAGCCAATTCATTTGGATCCCAACTTGTATCCAAAGGATATTCACCAATAGATAACAGCTGGTTAGCTTTGTTGGGATCATTTTTAAAATGGTTAATTTCCTGAGCATACAAACCAATGAGCACCTCCATTTCTTTTTCATTTGGCTTTCGACCTGTCAATCTTCTGAAGGCTAACCCAATCAGCTCCTTCGTGTCTTTATGTTGTTCGCTTTTCACTTTTTGAGCCAACATTCTAGCTGCTTCCACATAGGTAGGATCATTGAGTAGTATCAATGCCTGCAGAGGAGTATTGGTGGTGGGACGAGATACTACACAATAGCTGCGATCATTGCCATCAAAAGTCATCATGGCCGGAGGTGGTGAGGTCCTCTTAATAATAGTATACATCGATCTGCGATAAAGATTGGCCCCGGTATCCTGATTATATACAAGATATTTGGGTGAAAAAAAACTTTTCTCTCCCCAAATATTATCCGGCTGATAAGGCTTCACGGGCTCCCCACCTACTTTCTCTACTAGCAGGCCACTGGCAGCAAGGGCATTGTCACGAATCGTCTCTGCGGATAATCTAAAAGAAGGCCCGCGAGCTAATAAAATGTTTTGAGGATCTGCAGCTTCCAAATCTTCCCGATAAATGGAAGATCGTCTATAGGTGGCAGACTCGATAATAGTTTTGATCAACCATTTGATATCCCAATGATGTTCCATTAATTGTAGCGCCAGCCAGTCCAGTAATTCAGGATGGGATGGCAAAGCCCCTTGATTGCCAAAATCATTCGCGGTGGCTACAATACCTCTGCCAAAAAACATTTGCCAATATCGGTTGACAGTGACTCGTGCTGTAAGAGGATTGTCTCTACTAAATATCCATCTGGCCAGGCCCAAACGGTTTTGTGGGAATTCTGCTGGCATACCTTGAAGGCATAAAGGAACACCTGGCAACACTTTTTCTTTCTTCTCTGAATATACCCCGCGATCAAGAATATAAGTCGTTCTTGGGTGATCCTCATCCATAACCTGGACCTCTACTGCATCATCATATAGACTAGTTTCTTTTCCAACCCATTTTTTCAATAAATCTGTTAATCCCCGATGGGTTGAATCATTATTGAGTAAATAATATTCCATTAAGTTATGATCATCCCGAGATTGATTTTCATATTTAAAATCACCAAGGCTGGCTACCTCCAGGGCACTTAATTGTCGGGAAAATATTCTAATATCATCAAAACATCCTTTTAAAAAAGCTATTTCGCCGGAAAAGTTTTCATTCCACCTTCCCAATCTCAAGGCGCGTTTGACTGGTTTGAAAGTACCATCAACCGGTAAGCATGATCTGGTGAGTTGGTCATATACGATCCGGTTAACACAGGGTTTACCATTGAGAAAAATAGACATCCCCCTGGCAGATCCGCTACCATCATAAGTCACCATAACATGCTGCCATTGCCCAAATTCTATTTTCACGGTAGACTGAATCCTCAGCTGATCATGAGGCAAAGCATGTATGATCCTAAATATAAGCTCATCAGAAGTGTCTATTAAAACATCCCAGCCACGCCAAAGTGAATTTTTGTCACCCGCATTGCAGAAAATCGTTTTAAATCCCTTACCTATCTCAGGCTTGATCCAGACACCAGCTGAAAAGGGTTGGTTGCGATCGAAGAGACCTACGCTATCTAAAAATATACCTTGATATTCATTTTCCAGGCAGATGGACTTGCCCAGGTATCCGTCCTTAAGTTCTGCTTGACCATCTAATCTAGCCAGCGGATTTTGATCTAAGACAGTAACCTTATTTTTGTTTTTTGTAAAAGTGCTCAACTTTTCAACAGGCAAACGCATTTGAAGGCCATTTACATCTCCAGAAGAAATTTTCTGATTAAGATAATCCATATTGTTTTTGACCTTTTCAGTATTATTTTCAAGGTCAGTCTGAATTTTTTCAATATACTTTTTAACTTCAGCCAGTTGATGTTTGCTGCTGTCTGGAAGCAATAAAATGGTGGGGCCACAATTGCCATCATCACTATTCATTCCCAATTCGTCCACATTGTTAAAGAAAGCAGCAAATTGGTAAAACTCTTTTTGAGTGATTGGATCAAACTTATGGTCATGGCATTGAGCACATTTCATGGTAAGCCCTAAAAATGCAGTGGAAGTCGTATTGATTCTGTCAAATACGTATTCCATCCGATATTCTTCATCAATGACGCCACCTTCCGCGGTGATCTGATGATTGCGATTAAATCCTGTAGCTAAGATCTGTTCTTCAGTGGCATTGGGCAGTAAATCTCCGGCAAGTTGTTCGGTTCCAAACTGATCGTAAGGCATGTTTTCTTTAAATGCCTTGATCACCCAATCACGCCATGGATACATAGATTTCCAGCCATCAGCATGATATCCATGACTGTCCGCATATCTTGCTACATCCAACCATTCCATGGTCATGCGTTCGGCATATGCATCTGTTTGAAGCAGTTTATCCTCTATTGATTGCAGGTATTCGTCACTGGGATTTTTCAAAAATTCATCCATAGCCTCGACAGACGGAGGCAATCCGGTCAAATCCAGGTATATTCTACGCAGCAGACGCTCGGGGTCAGCAGGCGCAGATGGCTCGATACCTTCTTGTTCAAGTTTGATCCCAATAAATTGATCTATCGGATTTCGAATTTCTTTTTCGAAACTGACTTTTGGTACAGGTTTTTGCTCTATCGGTAAAAAAGCCCAATGGTCTTTCCAGGCAGCACCCTGGTCAATCCATTTAGTGATCATTCCTTTCTCTTTAGCACTAAGGGTAAGGTTACTTTCAGTCGGAGGCATGATCCAATCCGGATCAGTAGAATAAATATGTTTTATGAGTTCGCTATTGCCTGGACGACCCGGTGCAATAATTTTTTTACCGCTTTTGGTTTTGCCGAAAAGACCTGCACGCAAGTCCAATCTCAATCCAGCTTTTCTAGCTTTCTCATCAGGTCCATGACATTTATAACATCGATCAACCAGGATGGGCTTTATATGAAAATTAAAGTCAATTTTATCAGGCAGGTCTGACCTAAGACCCTCTTTGCAGGAAATCGAAAATTGACTGATAAAAAGTATGGAGCCCAGTAGCAAAAAAATAGTATTTCTGAAAGCGGTACCCATATTAAATTTAAGTGTAGCAATATAAGGCAAATATTCATTTTGCGTGCCGACTGCCATGGTCTATTTATTTACATGAGGCTAAAGACTAACTCTTTAAAAATGTTCAGGCAGTTTTCAATAATCGATGAATGTGCTAAAAGCAAATGACTCCATGCTTTGCATTAAAACTCAATTTAACAATTCCTCCAGCGTAGGAATCGAAGGCTGAGCACCTTTTTTGGTCACAGATATGGTCGCCGCTTTATTGGCTAGAGATATCGCTTCCACGAAATTTTTATTTTCGGAGATTGCAGCGGCCAGAAATCCATTAAACACATCACCAGCTGCTGTGGTATCAATGGCATCCACTTTATCCGTAGGCACAAATCCATTTTCACCATTTTTTGCAATAAAATAAACCCCTTTATGTCCCAGAGTAATTATGACTGATTCATTTACTTTTTTCAATAGGGTGGCCGCAGCCAACTTTACCATTTCTTCGGTTTCCGGATAGATGCCAGTTAAAATTTCTGTTTCGGACTCATTGGGGGTAATGATGTCTACCAGGCTCAAAATATCTTCACTTAAAGATTGGGCCGGCGCAGGATTTAAAACTGTCTTTACGCCATATTTTTTGGAAAGTCTCAATGAAAATTCAACCACCTCGATCGGGATTTCCAGTTGAATTAATACT
>Ga0138256_10009720_pt1 | contig 10092 bp, 5 predicted proteins | sample KNB2016incub_MG_FD_105486 | JGI IMG/M metagenome (GOLD analysis project Ga0138256, IMG submission 105486) | Active sludge microbial communities from wastewater in Klosterneuburg, Austria - KNB2014incub_MG | ecosystem: Engineered > WWTP > Activated sludge > Unclassified | place: Austria...
CTATCATCATGGTGCTCTGTCTACTTATTCCTCTGCTGCTTTAAAAACCATGGTTTTAATTGGAGGATTTACAAAAGCTATAGGGTATCTGGGTTTTATATTCCCAAAATTTATACGCGATTCTGTCTATCGGTTCATCGCTAAAAACCGGTATAAATGGTTTGGCATAAAATCTTGCCTGATACCGGGGCCGGAATGGAAAGGGCGGTTTATTAATTAGGACAAACCTGGCAGGTTTGATTAAATAAACTGCTTATAAACCTGCCAGGTTTGCCAGTTTCTATTATTACTTCCCCTTCCATCCCGCTCCCCGGACGGCCCTCCCTGGCTTGGCACCAGTATGTTGTCCATCTTTAATCACGGGTATTCCGTTGACAACAACATGTTTAACCCCTTCTGAATACTGGTGTGGTTTTTCGAAAGTGGCATTATCTTTTATCGTAGCCGGATCGAAAATCACGAGATCAGCATAATAACCCGGTCGCAATCTTCCTCTTTTTTTGATACCCAGATTTTCACAAGGCAATGAAGTTAGTTTTCGTATAGCTTCTTCGAGGGGAATGACTTTTTCATCCCTTACATATTTACCCAATAACCGGGCAAAAGATCCATAAGCCCTGGGGTGTACATTATTTTCTAAAAACATTCCTTCTGCTGCTATCGATCCGGCATCACTGCAAAAACTGACATACGGCAGTTTAATATTCCTTTTTACATTTTCTTCCGACATCATAAAATAAATAACCCCTACCCTGGTGCCGTCTTCAATGACCAGGTCAAGTATTGTTTCTGCCGGCGAGGTCCCTCTTTCTGTTGCAATTTCAGCGATGGTTTTACCGATATATTTCCGGAGATCCTTGTTTTGATATTCTACTGTGAGCATGTTTTCAGGACCGCAGAGTTTATAAAAATTTTCCCAATCCGCATTGGTTTGGGTTTCCATTTCATTCAATATCCGTTTGCGGTGTACGGAGTCTTTTAACCTTTCTGCCCAGGCCATATAACCACCTTCCTGGCACCAGGTGGGCATGGCGGCATCAAGACCTGTGGCACCCGCTGTGTAATTGTACATATCGGCGGTAATCCTCAAACCGGATTTCCGTGCGTTGTCAATTTTATTTTCAAGGCTATCCTGGTATTTCCAGTTTTCCTTTCCGCTGATTTTAAGGTGATAAATTTCAGCGGGGATATTGGCTTCTCTGGCGATAGTAAAGACTTCGTCAAGGGCAGACCAAATATTGTTTCCTTCACTCCGAATATGTGAGATATACATTCCTCCATATTTTGAAGCCACCCTGGACATTTCAATCAATTCCTGGGTATTCGCATAGGTACCGGGGGCATAAATTAAAGCAGATGCCACCCCCATTGCCCCTTCTTCCATCGATTGAGCCACCAGGGATTTCATTTTTTCAAGCTCATCCGGAGTGGCTTGCCTGTTGGCATAACCTAAAATATTTATCCGGGGTGTCGCAGCCCCTAAAAACGAACCAAAATTGGTAGACACCCCCCTTTTTTCAAGAAAATCAAAATAACCGCCCAGTGTAGTCCATTTGATTTTGTAATAATGCTCCCCCATGGAAGATTGCATAGCTTCTTTCATCGATTTGTTAAGTGGACCCATACTGTTTCCTTCACCAAAAATTTCCAAAGTAACTCCCTGGGTGAGGTCGCTCAGGGACCGCCCATCGTGTATAAGGGTTTCAGGGGCCCAACTGAGCATATTGACAAATCCTGGCGCCAAGGCCATGCCACCTGCATCGATGATCGTTTTTGCTTCAATAGCTATAGATGAACTTACGCTGACGATCGTGTCACCCTTCCAGTAGAGAGAGCCCGGGTAGGGCTGACCTCCTGAACCATCATAAATCATCGCATTGGTAATGAGCCCATCAACTTCCAGCCTTGGGGTTTTACATGCAACCGAAATGACCAAAAGGATAAAAGGCACAAACAGTTTATACATATCCGAAAAATTTGATCACAAATTAAGAATTAGAAGGTGATGAATACCTAAATCCCTAGATGCCTTTATTGTATATAAGCAGCCAGCGCTTCTACTAAAGCTATTAAATCGCTTTCCTTATTGTAAATATTCGGAGAGACTCTGATGGCATCATCCCGGTAAGAGACATAGATTTTTTGATCCATCAAGGCCTTTTTTAATCCTGCTTTAAACCCCTGTGGTGCGCGAATGCCAAATAAGTGATTTGCCCGAAATCCGTCATCTTCTATCCAAAGACCCTGATTTTCAATCGCCGGAAGGACCAGATCCACCAGGCCTTTACAATAATTCTGCATTGGCCCGACTCCCCATTCCAGGATCTGCGTTAAAGACCTGGCAAGCATGGGTACCTGGATAAATTGGGATTGTTCGCCCATGTTGTACCGTGCGGCACCTTGTTTGTAATCAGGCTCATAGTTTAATAAATCTTCAAATACCTCACTTCCTTTTTTATTCATCCAACTGGCCTCCAAAGGATATCCCTGATCAAAAGCCTCCCCGTAATAAGCGCATCCGATGGAATAAGGTCCTAATAACCATTTGTACGAAGCAGCAATGATGGCGTCCGCTTTAATTTTAGATTGATCAAAATCCAGAATTCCAAGACTCTGAGTTGCATCGACGATCAATAATGAACCCACCTCTCTGGCTCGTTCACCCACCTGAGCGAGATCAAACAAAGTGCCATCCGTCCAATGGACCTGTTCTATCGAAACCAATCGGGTACGGTGGTTTATACTTTGCATTAATAGTTCATTCCAGGACTTCCCTCTTTGTTTCAGTGTCGGAGGTATGCGGACAATGTGCAAGTCCAGTTGGTGTTGTTTGGCCAGTTCATGCCATATATAATAATTCGAGGGAAATTGTTTTTCCAATAACACGATCCGGTCACCGGGATTAAAATGAATGTTTCGGGCTGCATTCGTTATTCCGTATGAAACGGAAGGAATTATAGCTATTCGTTCACTGTTATCGGTATGAATCAAACGGGCAAACAACTTTTTAAGTCGTTCCGACTCATAAAAAAAATCCATAGGAAGGATATTCCAGGGCTGGTTTTTTTTCTGCAGAGCTTGTATCCCGGCCGCTTCAACCACTTTCAACTGGGGAGACATATACGAGCCGTTGAGATATGTCACAGAGGGGTCAATAAAAAAATGGTCTTTCTGGCAATTCATAAGTCTTCTTTATTTATTTTCCCAGAAATAAAAATTGGCGTGCTGGATCAGTTCAAATCCGGTCAGCGGATATAAATAATTGCCCACTGCATTGGTTTTATCTGTTTCCAACTGTATACCGGCCTGATTGTTTTCCCTGGCTAATTGCTGACAATATCGAAGCAGTTCTTTTCCTACGTTTTTATTCCGGGCTTCAGGTTTAACAAACAGATCGTTCAATAAATAAATGGGTTTCATTCGAACCGAAGAAAACAACAAGTAAATCAAGGCAAAACCATACAATTTTTCATCCTGGCTTGCGACGATCACTATGGCTTCCTGCCTGACCAGCCTTTCACTGAGAAAGGCCCTGGCCTGCACAGGATCCGCAGGTTGATGATAAAATTGCCGATATGCATCAAACAATGGGACTACCTGATCCAGTCCTTCAGGGGCCATCAGTTCTATTTTCATTTTACAATGATAATTTATTATCTTGAAACCAATCCTCTTGCTCCATGAAACCTTCCCGATCCTTTTTTATCCTGGCCATCCTGCTAGTGTTGATGACATCCGGATTTATTTATCAGACCAGTTCAATTTCAGGTGACTGGGTAAAAAAAGCTCAATACCTGCTCGGGTTGCAACTGACAGATAATGAAATTGATAGTATGTTACCTGAATTGGAGGACCACTTAAAAGGCTATTCGTTTAACCGCGGATTTAAAATTTCCAATGAAGTGATTCCCGCGATAAAATTTGATCCGGTGCCAGCGGGTTACCAATGGCGGAACAACAAGGCCAGGCCTGCATTTTCGCCATTACCAACCGGGTTACCTAAAACCTCTGAATATGCTTTCCTTACTGTCCATCAACTGGCTGCTTTGATCAAATCAAAACAAATAAGTTCGGTCGAACTGACCCGGTATTTTATTGCGCGACTTAAAAAATTCGATCCTACATTAAAATGTGTGATAAATTTTACAGAAGAATATGCCCTCGCACAAGCCGCTCTCCTGGATAAAGAAATCAACGCTGGTAAATACAGGGGCTTATTGCATGGAATTCCTTATGGTGCCAAGGACTTATTAGCGAAAAAAGGTTACCCAACTACCTGGGGTTCTGTTCCATTTAAAGATCAGGTATTCGATTATGATGCCGCAGTGGTTAAAAAAATAGAAAATGCCGGAGGGGTGTTGATCGCAAAAATGAGTGTAGGTGAATTAGCCTGGGGCGATGTCTGGTTTGGGGGTATGACCCGCAATCCATGGGATACCTTATCCGGCAGCAGTGGGTCATCTGCGGGATCCGCGTCGGCTGTCAGTGCCGGCTGCCTCCCTTTTGCTATTGGCACTGAGACCCTGGGGTCGATTATTTCACCCAGCACCATATGTGGGACGACTGGTTTGAGGCCAACTTTTGGAGCTGTTCCCGGCGAAGGGTGTATGAAACTGTGTCCATCGATGGATAAAATAGGGCCCATTACCCGTTCGGTCGAAGATGCTGCGATTGTATTTCAATATATTAAAGGCGATTATAATTCCGGCACCCGATCCGGGCCGATCGATTTCCCTTTTCAGTACAATAAAAACATCAAAACTTTAAAAATCGGATATTTAAAAAATGATTTTGATCGAACCTATCCTTTCCATAAAAACGATAGTCTTGCACTCGAGGTTTTTAAGGCAAATGGTTTAGAATTGATCCCCATTGAATTGCCCGAGTCACCCAATATGAGTATCATCCTTTCCGCTGAAGCCGGTGCCAGTTTTGATGAACTGACCAGAAGCGGCAATGATGATTTGATGGTGCGCCAGATCAGAAATGCATGGCCAAATGTATTCCGTGCCTCCCGGTTTATACCGGCAGTGGAGTATATCCAGGCGAATAAGTTGCGTTCTATTCTTATGGAAAATATGGAACAAATGCTGAAAAAAGCAGATGTCTATATTGCTCCTTCCTGGAGTGGAAGAAATTTAAATGTGACAAATTACAGCGCTCATCCATGTGTCGTAGTGCCCAATGGGTTTAGAAACAACAGACCTACAAGCATTTCATTTATCGGAAAGTTGTATCATGAAGATGAAGTGTTGCTTGTTGCGAAATATTATCAGGAACATACTAACTGGCATCTACAACATCCACCTCTTTCTTTATAAACTAATTTTTAAATATCGAAGAAGCCCATAATTCATAAAGGCCGGACCATGCTATATTTTACGCATAGCAATTAATATAATCCTTTTAACAGACTTTAAAAAATGCTAAAAATGGGAATGGAGTAGATCATTTTGACATTTTTTTTTATCTTCGTCGCACGTAGTAAGCTTTATTAGAACTATTCTAAATTTAAAACGAATGAAGCGTGGGACCAAACTTTATGCACTGCTATGCTTTTGTATTGGATTATACATGCAAGAAGTATCAGCTTCAAAAAATGCACTACCTGTCAATCTGTTTAAAAGGGATCAAGCCCAGGAATTGAGGTGGAACAGCCTTAGGACCAATGTTAGGGTTGCCGTTTTAGAGTATGACCCTGCCCAGTATCAAAAAATCAAACAAAGTCCCACTCCCGAAATACAGATAAATCTACCTACCGCTGAAGGGGACATCAAACTAAACTTAGTTCGCAACAATATTTTCTCTGAAGATTTTATACTCAATACCGATAAAGAACGAAATATAAAATTTACCCCGGGGCTTCATTACAAAGGGACTATTGATGGCCAACCTCAATCTATTGTAGCTATAAGTTTTTTCGATGATGAAGTGACTGCCATAGTAAATACAACCGATGGCAAACAATTCATAGTAGGTCATACCAATGCATTTCGCAGAGAAACTTTTGTAGTTTATGATGCGTCCAAAGTGAGTGGTCCTGCCCTGGGATGTGACAGTGAAAACCTGCCCAATTATGAAGAACGTTTAGCCAGCATAAATCAAAAAGTTATTGAACAAAGAAGTGCCGCAAAATGTGTCAGAATATATTTTGAATTGGGCAAAAGCGTATTTGATAATAAGGGGGGCAGTGCCGGAGCTGCAGCATATATTTCCAGTGTTTTTAATATGGTAGCGGCTTTATATGCCAATGAACAAATCACGGTAGTCATCTCTGAAATATTTGTCTGGACTACTACAGAACCTTACGCCTCTTCTTCCACCACCAGCGCATTATATAGTTTTGGTTCAAACCGAAAGGATAATTTTAATGGCGATCTGGGACAATATGTTAGGCTCAAACCTTCCGGAAGTATGTCCGGAGTTGCATGGCTCAATGTATTGTGCTACACCTATTTTGCATTGAATAAATCAGGCCGGTACAGCGCAGTAGAAATCCAGCCTACATACAATAGTTTACCCACCTATTCCTGGACAGTGGAGGTAATAACCCATGAGTTGGGCCATAATTTGGGATCACCACATACTCAAAGCTGCACCTGGGCGGGTGGGCCAATAGATAATTGTGCTGCTACTGAAGGCGGTTGCCCCAAAGGACCTGCACCAGTCAATGGAGGTACGATTATGTCCTACTGTCATTTAACTTCCTATGGAATCAATTTCAGCAAGGGATTCGGTCCTTTGCCAGGTGGACGTATTCGAGAGCGGGTCAATGATGTCCGTTGTTTGTCAGAATGTTCAGCAATTTCAGTTTCCTGCAGCCCACCTTCTGGTTTATCCACGTCCAATTTATCCTCTAATGCCATTACTCTAAATTGGGCTTCTTCAGGAGCAGATTCATATATGGTCCAATATAAACACACCAGTAGCTCTACCTGGACAACTGCTACCTCCTCAACGATTTCACTTTCACATAATCTGACCGGGTTATCCGTAGGGACCAGTTACAATTGGCAGGTCAAATCCATCTGCGATAATACCAGTTCAGCCTTTGCCGCAGGCACATTTTCAACACCATCATCAAGTTGTATAAGCACTTCACCTGGAAACCTATCCAGTGGCAATACTTCAACCAGCAGCACCACAGTCAGTTGGAGCGCAGTATCCGGCGCAACCGGATATGAAGTGCAATTTAAACGTACTACCTCGGGTTCGTGGTCAGTAGCAGTGGCTTCCACTACTGCTTTATCATGGAGTTTGACCAATTTGAGCAGCGGGATTACCTACGACTGGAGGGTCAGTGCGAAATGCCCGGACGGAGCTGGTCCTTTTTCCCAATCCCAATTTACCTCAGCAGCCCCTGAAGCCTGTAATGTTCCCGGAAATTTAGGTGTTTCAAATATCAATACCAGTTCCGCAACTGTTTCATGGGGTGCGGTCAGCGGAGCATTTAATTATTCCGTGGAATACAAACTATCTTCCGCGAGTACATGGACCACCATGAACCCAATGTCAGCAACCAGCTATAATTTTTCAGGTCTGTCATCCGGGACTACCTACGAATGGAGGGTAAAAACCAATTGTACCTCAGGAACCAGTGGCTATATTGCATCCTCCTTTTCTACTACCAGCCCTGCCTGCAACGCACCGGACGATTTAAGTGCAAACAATCCAACAGTAAGTGGAGTTACTTTAAGTTGGGGTGCTGTTTCCGGGGCTGTAAATTACAGACTGGAATATAAACTGACTACATCCTCAACATGGATCCTGGTTTCCGGCACCTTGTCTTCTACTACCTATAACTTGTCCAATTTAAGTTCTTCCAGCAATTATGACTTCAGGGTTAGAACCAATTGTGCATCCGCTTCCAGCGCTTATACGACTTCTTCATTTGCGACTGCCACACCGGTGTGTAATCCTCCATCCGGATTGACCACATCATCTATAACTTCAAATTCGGCTAGTTTAAACTGGGGTGCTACATCAGGAGCTGTTGGTTATACGCTTGAATATAAATTAAATACATCTTCTACCTGGACTAGTGTACCAGGCAATCTGAGTGCAACCAGTTATTCCCTGACTAACCTTAACGCTTCATCAAACTATCAATGGCAAGTTAAAACGAATTGCGCTACAGGCTCCAGTGGTTTCACTGCCGGTTCATTTACCACATCCGCTCCGCCGTTGTGTAATGCACCCACCGGGCTTTCAGTGGGTAGTGTCACCACGAGTTCTGCCAACATCAGTTGGGCTGCTGTGAGCGGAGCAATAAATTATACGGTAGAATATAAGCATAGTGCCACCTCGACATGGCTCGCAGTACCGGGAGGTCAGACCACAACTTCCATAACATTAAACGGACTCAATGCATCATCTGCTTACGATTGGAGGGTAAAGACCAATTGTAGCCAAGGGACTACCAGTGGATATTCGACTTCTTCTTTTTCCACTGCTGCGGTCGTTCAGCCCTGTAATGCTCCTGGCAACCTAAGCGCTACCGGAATTACCACAAACGGGGCAACTTTAAATTGGGGGACTGCCTCCGGTGCTTCGAATTATTCTATACAATTCAAATTAAGCACTGCATCGACCTGGACATCAGTCAACGGCACCATGACAGGATCCCCATATGCCCTTACCGGGCTTACTTCGGGCTCTGTTTATAATTGGCAGGTAAAGAGCAATTGTGTTTCAACTTCAAGCACCATGACACAATCCACGTTTACCACCCTGAGTAATGCTGTCAATGCCTGCCCGGGATCGGCTGATGTCGTCGAAAACGGTACCAGGACTGCAGCGCCTTCTATATCGTTAAATACCACGGTATTAGGCAAAATATTCCCTAGTGGAGATAATGATTATTATAAATTTGTCCTGACAACAGGTGGCAGTATTTCTTGTTCATTGACCAATTTGCCTGCGGATTTTGACCTGCGCATTGTCAATACGGTAGGGACTACCGTAGGACTTTCGCAAAAAAGTAACCTTACCAATGAGATGGTCACTGTCAGTTTAAATGCTGGTACATATTATGCAAGAATATACGGTTGGGGCACCGCTAATCATGCAACCTTGTGTTATTCTTTAAAAATACAATCAGGATCATCGGCAACCGACAGTCCCGAAAGCCCGCTTGGTATTCATTCCACCAATGAATTAATCACCACCGTATTTCCTAATCCGGTACAATCAGAATTAAACTTCGATATCCAGGGTTTGGATGCTGCTGCACGGGTGACTGTCCTGGATGTTCAAAACAAACAATTAATTCAAACTGTCACCAAAACCAATCTAAACCAATTGAATGTATCTCATCTGGCTCCGGGGTTTTATATTTTACGGGTGGAAGACGAAAATAAACGCAGGTCTACCCAGAAATTTATGAAGACACATTAAGGAACAGGAATCCATTTCTGATTGAATACACATAGCTGATTCCCGGGGAAAAATTTCAGACTTTGGAATGTTGAAAATTACATGATATCCAAAAAGAATAAAATTTAAAATAACGATTTGTAAATCAAATCTTTGTGCCCTTTGTGCCCTTTGTGTGGTTGTGGGATGCAATAATTTTTTAGGTTTTTAGCAACCCAATTTCTAAGAATAAAGTTTATAATGACGATTAATAAATCAAATTTATATCGTTGAGGAGTCTAATAAATTTTGCTTTATTGTCACCCAAATTTCATATTCACTTTAGGTTTCTTATTTATTTTTTCCTGTTTTCCGCATGTTTATCAATTATAAAATATTGACCCTGATTGTCAGACATTTATCAATTAAAATCGTAAGAATTGGGTGTTTCAATTTATTCTATTTTTAATTTGTCACTTTTTTTCCGTAAAAAAGTGACCAAAAAACTCGTGCCAAAAAAAACTCGCTTGACGAACTCGACTATAGTTAAATTACTTTCGCGGACAATAGATTTAAGCGTTGCTGAAAGTGCTTCGTGCTCGGACAGTTTTTTGGCACACGCCAAACTCTTAGATTTCATCATTTGACTGGAATGCTGCTTATGCTTGGGTTCGCCTATCACTTGCATGGAATAATGGTATAATAATAGGATAAGGACTATTTAGTTTGAATTCAAAC
>Ga0138256_10009721_pt1 | contig 10092 bp, 10 predicted proteins | sample KNB2016incub_MG_FD_105486 | JGI IMG/M metagenome (GOLD analysis project Ga0138256, IMG submission 105486) | Active sludge microbial communities from wastewater in Klosterneuburg, Austria - KNB2014incub_MG | ecosystem: Engineered > WWTP > Activated sludge > Unclassified | place: Austria...
GATTTTTGCTCTTGGGAATACGCACTATCCACTCGAACCCATTCTTGCATATAATCAACGCGAAGCAGAAAAGGCCGGCAGAAGCTGGGCCGAATTCAATCAGAGAATGGTCCAGAACCAGGCGAACTTCGAAGCGCAGCAACGTGCTTTTGTAAATAAAAGCAATGCAATAAACGATGCCATCATGAACGGATGGAGAGCAAACAATGCTGCAAGTGATAAACAACAGGAGCAAAGAGTCGACGGAATCTACGAGCGTACGAATGTTGCGGATCCTTCTAACGGTCAGCGCTATAAAGTAGCTGCCGGCGCCAACCAATACTGGATGAACAGCAATGGAGAATACATCAGCACCGACCGACACGATTACAATCCGAATTTAGATGAAAATATGAATGAACAACGCTGGCAGGAATTGAATGAGGTGAAATGAAAATGTTCCTGCATGGACTAGTTTCAACAGGGTAAATCAGTATTCTAGTTGATGAACAAACTTTTGTGCGTTATCATTAAATTGTAAAGAAAGTTCAATGGAATTTTAAACTTTGTTTTTGGAATTTGTCTAAAAAAAATAATTGAAAATAAAAAAGGTGACCCGAGTCCAGGTCACCTTTTTTATAAATAATTTTATTGTATTATTTTGCTAAATCAAAACGATCAAGATTCATCACTTTGTTCCATGCAGCAACAAAATCGTTCACGAACTTATCCTGCGAATCATCACAACCGTAAACTTCAGAAAGCGCTCTGAGTTCTGAGTTGGAGCCGAAGATCAAATCCACACGAGTGCCCATCCATTTGAGTTCTCCGGTTTTTCGGTCACGACCCTCAAATACATCCTGGGAATCAGAACTTGCTTTCCATGTTGTTCCCAAATCGACAAGGTTCACAAAGAAATCATTCGTGAGTGACTCCGGACGTTTGGTGAAAACACCATGCTTCGTTTGATCAAAGTTCGCATTCAAAACACGCAGTCCGCCAACAAGAACAGTCATTTCAGGAGCTGTTAATGTAAGCAGTTGAGCTTTATCAACAAGCATTTCTTCTGCAGAAACAGAATACCGCGACTTCATATAATTGCGGAATCCGTCAGCTTTAGGTTCCAACACTCCAAATGATTCTACATCTGTTTGTTCTTGAGTTGCATCGGTACGACCCGGAGAAAAAGGAACAGTCACATTGTGGCCGGCATTCTTTGCTGCATTCTCGACTCCGGCACAACCGGCCAGAACAATCAAATCAGCAAGTGAAACTTGTTTACCACCGGCAGCATTGAATTCCTTTTTTATACCTTCAAGTGATTCGAGCACCTTTTTCAGTTGACTTGGATTGTTAACTTTCCAATCCTTCTGAGGAGCAAGCCGGATGCGTGCACCATTCGCACCACCACGTTTATCAGAACCACGGAATGTTGATGCTGAAGCCCAGGCTGTAGATACCAATTGAGAAACGGATAATCCGGAAGCAGAAATTTTATTTTTTAAAGCTACAATATCCTGCTCATCGATTAATTTGTTTGTAACTGCGGGTATTGGATCTTGCCAGATCAATTCTTCTTTTGGTACTTCCGGACCGAGGTAACGTGCAATCGGCCCCATATCACGGTGAGTAAGTTTAAACCACGCTCGAGCGAAGGCATCCGCAAACTCTTTCGGATTTTCGTGGAAACGTTTTGAAATTTTCTCGTATGCAGGATCAACTCTCAGTGAAAGATCAGTCGTAAGCATAAACGGTTGATGTTTCTTAGCAGGATCGTGTGCATCCGGCACCAATCCGGCTCCTGCATTTCCTTTCGGTTTCAACTGGTGTGCACCGGCAGGACTCTTGCTGAGTTCCCATTCATAACCAAAAAGATTCTCGAAGAAATTGTTACTCCATTTAGTAGGAGTAGTCGTCCATGCACCTTCCAAACCACTGGTAATTGTATTCGCACCATTTCCTGCTCCCAATGAATTTTTCCAACCCATACTTTGTTCTTCAATTCCTGCAGCTGCTGGTTCAGGACCAATATATTTTCCGGGTTCAGCAGCACCATGGGTTTTTCCGAAGCTGTGGCCGCCTGCTATCAAAGCAACAGTTTCTTCGTCGTCCATTGCCATACGACCAAATGTTTCGCGGATATCTTTTGCTGCTGCAAGCGGATCCGGATTGCCGTTAGGTCCTTCCGGATTTACATAAATGAGACCCATCTGAACTGCCGCAAGCGGATTTTCCAATTCCCGATTTCCTTCATAACGTTTGTCGTCAAGCCATTTGCCTTCAGAACCCCAATAAATTTCTTCCTGCGGTTCCCATACATCTTCCCGTCCACCGGCGAAACCGAAAGTTTTAAATCCCATTGATTCGAGTGCACAGTTACCGGCAAGGATCATCAAGTCAGCCCATGAAATTTTCTTTCCATATTTCTTTTTGATTGGCCAAAGAAGTAATCGCGCTTTGTCCAGGTTTGCATTGTCGGGCCAGCTGTTGAGCGGTGCAAAGCGTTGAGTACCCGAACCACCACCACCACGGCCGTCTGAAATTCGGTAAGTACCGGCACTATGCCAGGCCATTCGAATGAAGAAAGGACCGTAATGACCATAATCTGCAGGCCACCAGTCTTGCGAATTTGTCATCAAATCGAAGAGGTCTTTCTTCAGTGCTTTAAAATCAAGACTCTTGAACTCTTTAGCGTAATTGAATTTCTCATCCATCGGATTGGACAAGGAAGAGTGTTGGCGTAGAATCGTTAACTTTAATTGATTTGGCCACCAATCCTGGTTTCGTGTACCGGAGCCCGCACTCTTCTTCAGTGCTCCTCCCGTAAATGGACATTTGGCTTCACCGTTGATCGTGTCGCTTGACATGTTGTTTAAGGTTTCCATAGTATGATTGATTTATTATTTTATAAGCCGGAGTACAAATTTATCAAACATTTTATCAAAAAAATGTTCTGAATGGGATAAAAATCAGAACACAAGATACAATCCTACAGCATCAAAATTACTGCTAAATGATTAATAAAAACGACATCTCAGGAGTCTCCTTTTACAGAATAAAGCAAAATTTAAACGCCTGTGAACCCGGACACTAAAAAAAAGAATTGAAAAATTTTAAAAAATATTTGCTACTTTAGTAATTGCATAGAGACCTGTTCACCATTTAATTTAAACCCTCAAAAACTAAATATCATGAGTCTCAGATTAGGCGACATCGCACCGGATTTCAAAGCTGACACCACCCAAGGCATCATCAATTTTCACAATTGGATCGGAGATGGTTGGGCAATTCTTTTTTCACATCCCAAAGATTTCACACCTGTTTGTACCACCGAACTTGGATACATGGCAAAATTGGCGCCGGAGTTCAAGAAACGGAATTGCAAAGTGATTGGCTTAAGTGTAGATCCTGTTGAAAGCCACTTAAAATGGGAAAAAGATATTGAAGAAACCCAAGGCACTGCTGTAAACTATCCCATGATTGGTGACCCGACTCTGGCCATCGCAAAATTATATGATATGCTGCCTGCGGAAGAGCCTGGAACTTCGGATGGAAGAACGGCACTTAACAATCAAACGGTACGCTCTGTTTTCGTGGTCGGGCCCGATAAAAAAATCAAATTGCAACTTACTTATCCAATGACCACAGGAAGAAACTTCAATGAAATACTCCGTGTGCTCGATTCAATGCAACTGACCGCGGCACACAAAGTAGCAACTCCGGTCAATTGGAAAGATGGAGAAGATGTAATCATTGTTCCTGCTGTGACTGATGCGGAGGCGAAAGAAAAATATCCGAATGGATGGAAAACAGTGAAGCCATACTTGCGTATTGTAGCTCAGCCGGGGAAGAATTTGGTAGAGCATTGATAAAGAAGCGGTGTTGTACAATTGTGGATCGGGAATCGACGAAAGTCAATTGACGATGGTTATTGCTGTTGAAAATTGAAGGCTGTAATCTGTTCATCACTTTCTTCTCTTGAAATTTTTATATCAAACAATTTTAGCCTTGGAAGATTCTTGAAAATGTTCGTTGAGTAAATGGCATTTTCAAGAATCGATCCACACAAGCTTCGTTTTCATTGTAGCCGACAAACCTTGTAATCAATTACCGGACAAACCTGGTGGATTAATTGTGGGATGCTTGTTTCTATTATAGTATCGTTTTCTTCTAAAAAATGGCGGACAAAAGTTCAAACGAATTTTCCTATGGCTAAAGTAAAATCCAAACTGGCTGAAATTAAAACCAGGGAAACCACTGCAAGTGTTGAAGATTTTATCAATAGTGTTCCGGATGAACAAAAGCGCAAAGACAGTTTTGTGATATTGGAAATGATGAAAAAAGCAAGTGGAGAAAAGCCAAAGATGTGGGGGAGCTCACTCATTGGTTTTGGGAATAAGCGGTATAAAAGTCCAGCCACCGGAAGAGAAGTAGATTGGCTTCTCATTGGATTCTCCCCGCGTAAAGCAAACTTGTCATTGTATCTCACAATGAATATCAAGGAACATGCTGATGTGCTCAAGAAACTTGGCAAGCATAAAACCGGTGTAGGTTGTCTTTATATTAACAAATTGGAAGATATCGATATCAAAGTGTTGAAGGGAATTATAGCCATTGCACTCAAGCGCAAATAGAATTTGTTTCGTATAAACCATATCCAGTAAATCTTTTGTCCCGACTGCCTTAGAATTGAATTCGTGCTGAATTTTTCGGCAGACTCAGATACAAAGACCTGAATTTTAATTCAATTTATCTTTCAATAATTTGTTTCTACAGAATACATTGTGCTTGAATATGTAACACAAATTTCGTTTCCGAGGGTACTGTACAAAAAAGCGAATTTATTAATGCTTGCAAGCGAATTAATATGAGAGGCGGCTACTTTTCTTTATTTTTTATATTCCTGGGAATTCTGTTCTCAAGTCGTGGTATTGCCCGGGATAAGAATCAGGAGCATATTGATTCCCTCCTCGCCATCATAGCTGTTTCCGGGGAAGATAGTAGTAAGGCCCAATTGATGTGTGACGTGTTGTATGCACATTCGTATTATAAACCTGAAGAAGGATTAAAGTATTCTATGGCGGCTCTTGAACTCGCCAAAAAAACAGATTGGAAATTTGGTGTTTGTCAGGTGTATTATCTTACCGGTAGGATTTATTGGCGATTGAAAAAATTTGATCAGGCATTAAAAAATCATGTTGAAGCACTTTCCCTTGCGGAAAAGAATAATTGGAACGGAATGAAAACTTCAGTGATGATCGCCATCGGCCAGGATTATGCCGATCAGTCCAATTATCCGGAAGCGCTAAAATATTTTAACAAAGCGTATGAGATCGCATATCAGTTGGGGGATAAAGACCAGATTTTGGAGCTGCACATCCTGATCTCCTGGGTATGCGAACAACAGGGCAATTATCCGGAGAAAACAAAATATGATTTTTCTGCATTGAGGTACAGCCAGGAAGTAAATGATAAATATTCGATTGCCATTTGCATGGCAAACATTTCATGGGATTACCTGGCACTCGGAAACTACGAATTAGCACTTCAATACCTGGATAGTTCGATCGTTCCTTTGAAAGAGGAACATGATTATATTAATCTTTGCGAAACCTACATCAGTATGGCTTCCATTCATACGGACCATCAAAATTTCAAAGAAGCATTAAACTACTTTGACCTTGCCTTGAAAATCGGTGCTGAAATTCATGACATGAATGTACTCGCAAGAGCCTATCGTTCCAAGGCCGGCCTGTTCGTTCTTCAGGGAAATGAACCTGAAGCCTTAAAAAATTTCCTGTCAGCATCGGAGATATTGGATTCAACTGAAGACAATCAGTCCAAAGCTGAATTGTATATTGAAATAGGAGCCTGTTATACACGCTTAAATAAATTTTCAGAAGCAAAAAAATATTTTGAAAATGCAAAAGCATTGTCAATGATGATCGAAAGTGAATCCATTTCGAACAAATACTATCAGAGCGTAGAATTGCTGGATAGTGCAACGGGTAACTGGAAGGATGCATATGCCAATTATAAAATGTCAGTGCAGCTTACGAATAAACTGTACAATGATGAAAACACAAAAAAAATAATGCAAACATCCATGCAGTATGAGTATGACAGAAAGGAAGCGGCTGTAAAAGCGGAACAGGAGAAGAAAGATATCCGGCAACGACTCCTGCGCAATTCTATTGCTACCGGGCTGGGTGGATCACTGCTATTTTTGGTGGTAGTGTACAGGCAGCGAAACCGGATTTCCAGAGCTCGGAAACGAAGTGATGAACTTTTACTCAATATCCTTCCCGAAGAGGTCGCTGACGAGTTAAAGGAAAAGGGAAGTACAGAAGCCAAACAATTTGATGAAGTAACAGTCATGTTTACCGATTTCAAAGGGTTTACACAGATTTCAGAAAAACTGACTCCGGCAGAGTTGGTGGCCGAAATCGATACATGCTTTAAAGCTTTTGATCAAATCATCACAAAACATAATATTGAAAAGATAAAAACTATAGGCGACAGCTATATGTGTGCAGGGGGTTTGCCTGTGGCCAATACAACAAATGCTTCAGATGTGCTGAAGGCTGCATTGGAAATTCAGCAATTCATGCAGCAACATTTGCAGGAGAGAAAACTTGAGAAGAAAGAAATATTTGAAATCCGAATAGGAATTCACACAGGTCCTGTTGTTGCAGGAATCGTCGGCGTGAAAAAATTTGCCTACGATATCTGGGGCGATACCGTGAACATTGCATCTCGTATGGAATCCTCCGGAGAAGCGGGTAAGATAAACATCAGTGGCAGCACATATCAATTGATAAAAGATCAATTTAAATGTGTCCACAGAGGTAAAATTCAGGCAAAGAACAAAGGTGAGATTGATATGTATTTTGTAGAATAAGATGAAAGCAGAATTAACTAGTCCTTTTTCTATGGTGTTTTATATGCCCCTGAAATTCGAAAAACTGAGTGATGATAAAGCGAACTCACCATGCAAGTAGTGTATAAATCAGTCTCACTCAGGGACCAAATGCTGAAATTGCCGTTTGCTCAGGGAATAAATATGGCCCACAAACGAATGGAAGAAATCATGCTTAAATTGAAATAGCATTACAAAAAAAAGGACAAATTTGGCGTTTGAGCGGATTTGCCGGAGTTTGCATCGTTAAATTAATCCCGATTGTATTATCTTGGTAGTTCAGACTGAGAGGACAACCGGAGTATTTTAAAAATTTGTAATAATGAGTAAGAATCAAAGCAATAAAAAAAAACTGTCTGCTGATCAAAGCACAGAACTGTTGCACCTGTTGAAGGTTCGGTTTGAAAAAAATGCAAAGCGACACAAAGGTGTTCAATGGGAGAAAGTAGAAGCACGATTAAAATCAAATGCGGATAAGCTTTGGTCATTGAATGAAATGGAATACACCGGCGGAGAACCGGATGTGGTTGCTCAGGATAAGAAAAGCGGAGAAATTATTTTTTACGATTGCTCAGCAGAAAGTCCCAAAGGCCGCAGAAGTGTTTGTTACGACCGAAGAGCACTTGATGCGAGGAAAGAACATAAACCAGGGAATAGTGCTATGGATTTGGCCACTGAAATTGGCATTGAAATTTTAACAGAAGCACAGTATCGGGAGCTGCAACAATTGGGTGAATTTGATACAAAATCATCCAGTTGGATCATTACACCTCCTGAAATCAGAAGACTTGGAGGAGCTCTGTTTTGTGACCGTCGCTATGACACAGTCTTCGTTTATCACAACGGTGCAGATTCCTATTATGCTGCCAAGGGATTCCGTGGTTCATTGAGAGTCTGAGCGTGAAACTAACTGATAGGATATGAATACCATGAATCCCAAAGTTGATTTTTATTTTAATAAAGAAGGGCAATGGCAGGAAACTATAAAGCTCTTGAGAACGATAATTCTTGACTGCGGACTCCTTGAAGAATTGAAATGGGGAGTTCCCTGTTATTCATTTCCCACTTCTACTGGCAAACAGAAAAGTAATATCGTTTTAATCCATGTGTTCAAAGAATACTGTGCGATTTTATTTTTCAAAGGTGTCTTATTAAAGGATGCCAAAGGTATTCTGATTCAGCAAACTGAGAATGTCCAATCCGCACGACAAATTCGATTCACAACTATTCGTGATGTAGTGAAATTGAAAACAATTCTAAAAGCTTACATTTATGAAGCTATCGAAGTGGAGAAAGCAGGATTGAAAGTGGATTTGAAAAAAACCACGGCCTTCTCGATGCCGGAAGAATTTCAAAATAAATTGAAGAAAATGCCGGCATTGAAAACGGCCTTCAATGGCTTAACTCCGGGTAGACAAAGAGCATATTTGCTTTATTTTTCCGCAGCGAAACAATCCAAAACCCGGGAATCAAGGGTTGAAAAAAGTGTTCAGCAGATTCTGAAGGGAAAAGGTTTGGATGATTAGTACATTCTTTGTGTTTTTTTAAATTGACATGACAGACAACAAACAATTTGAAATCAATTTAACAAAAACGTATACTGCAAATTTATCCGCAATTATAAATTTGTTCCGCGACAATACCATATTTGAATTTACCGGCGCAAATGAAATTGAAAGTGATTTTAATACGTTTGGTAAGTATCACCTCACGTTTAGTGATAGAGGAATTATTTATGGACAATTTATCAAAATCGAAGAAAATGAATTGGTACTGGAATGGAATGTTGAAGGATTTCAGAGACCAACAGAGTTGAAAACGATTTTGTCAATTCACCTTCAACAAAACAATGAACAATGTATATTGACTCTTTCGCACAATAATATTGTTGAGGCTGACTCCGCAGATGCAAAACGGCGGGCTTGGAAAGAAATCCTGGAAGGAATAGAATTGAAACTGGACGAAATCAATAAAACACTATGAATGAAGTAAAGAAAAAATCTAAGCCTCTTTCTGATGAGGAACAAGTAAGTGCTCATATCAAAAAATTAGATCCGGATACAAGGAAAATTATTCAGTATTTAAGAGACTTGATCCTGAGTACCGATAAGGAAATCGCTGAACGCATCAAATGGAATAACCCAAGCTTTTACTACAAGGGAGAAATGAAACCATTCGACCCAAAGGAATACAAAAGAGAGTTAATCGTTTTCAATTTATTCAAGGGAAGAATTATGCTTGTGTTTCCCAGTGGGGCTAAAGTGAATGACACCACAGGTTTTCTCGAAGGTGATTACAAGGATGGAAGAAGAACTGCTGTATTCATAGATCTGGAAGATGTAAAATCCAGGGAAAAGGACTTGAAAAAAATCATCAAGGCGTGGTTGAAATTGATTGACAAGTAATCTTATTGAAAATGGTTTTCTAATGGATGTAATATTTGAACTTATGAAAATGAATAAAGTAAAGTTATGGGTACTCTTTGGCTTACTGGTCAATTCACAATTTCAGGGAATTTGTAGTGTGCCTTCTGACAAAGTAGTTCATGTTGAAGAATCAATACTGCCTGCGGAACAACCAAAGAATGAAGCCGGACAAGGTCGTTCCATTTCGCCAGAATCCCTGGAATTGTATGGTGAAATACTACATATGGATAGCGTTTTGTTCAATGCATTCAATGCTCAGGATCTTGAACAAATGAAAAATACATTTTCAACGGATCTCGAGTTTTATCATGATAAAGGCGGACTAACAGATTACAACCAGACTATCGCGAATTTTAAGTCTTTGTTTGAGAAAAATTTAACGACAGGATTAAGGCGGGATCTAAATATCAGCAGCGTGGAAGTTTATTCAATAAAGGATTTTGGTGCATTGGAAGTTGGTATGCATAAATTTTGTCATGTTGAAAATGGTAAAGAGGATTGTGGTACCTTTAAGTTTATTCATCTCTGGCATAAGACAGATGGTGTATGGAGACTTACCAGGGTGATTAGTTATGATCATTAATTGGTGATAGTTTTGTTTGGTCTCCGAGAATCGTAAAAACTAAATTGTGTTAAATGAAAGCAATTGTATACACAAAATATGGTCCGCCTGAAGTTGCGGAATTAAAAGAAGTCGCAAAGCCGATTCCCAAGGACAATGAAGTATTGATAAAAATTCATGCGTCCACGGTCAACCGAACTGATTCC
>Ga0138256_10009723_pt1 | contig 10091 bp, 5 predicted proteins | sample KNB2016incub_MG_FD_105486 | JGI IMG/M metagenome (GOLD analysis project Ga0138256, IMG submission 105486) | Active sludge microbial communities from wastewater in Klosterneuburg, Austria - KNB2014incub_MG | ecosystem: Engineered > WWTP > Activated sludge > Unclassified | place: Austria...
GAGGCGGCCAGAATCAGGTGGATCATGACTTCTTTCTTCTCCCTGACAATCCGTTCAGCAGGAGGTCGGACAGGAACTCGGCATCGCTCTCGAGGCTCGGCCCGGCGGTCTCCGGAATCCGCCGGAACAGGAAGGCCACGAGCGCCTCGGAAAAGAACAGGGCCAGCCGGCGAGCGTCCGCCTTGTTCTCGATCTGTTCCTCGAAATAGCGGGTGAGGCGGTCGAGGTAGATCTGCTTCTCCGGCGGGGGCGTCTTGGCCCGGGCGTCGCACAGGGCGGCGTCGCGTCCCCCGGGGAAACGAAGCTCGAAGTGAACCCGGTACAGGTCGCGGCGCTCGTCGAAGAACCGAAGCTGGGCGAGGACGAGTTCACGGAGGGTCTGCTCGAACGGAAGCGACCGGGCGAAGACATCCTCGATCTTGACCAGAAGCTGGGCGAGACCCCTCTCGCTCACATGCTGAAGGAGTTCGTCGCGGTCCTTGAAGTAGAGGTAGAGAGTCCCCTTGGAGATCCCCGACTCGTCGGCGATGTCCTGCATGGTCGCTGCGCCACCCTTGCGGGCGATCGCGCGAACCGCGCCTTCGGTGATGGACTCGACACGGAATCGCTCGAGGACGGTTTCTCTGATGTCTGACGGGTGGGTCACTTGGGTTACCAAGCGGTCAGTTTACTGACCGGCTGGTCATTCGCCAAGTGTTTTCAAGGATCAGACCGGGGCGGTGGGCCCCACTCGGGCACGATACTCGGCCGCGACGCGCCACGAAGCGAAGGCGAACGCCGGCTGGGCCGCGAGGCTCAGCAGGAACACAAGCATATGAATCCAGATGGTTTGAGACGTGAATAAGCGGAGTCCCACCACGAGAATCATCGCGAAGGCGCTCAGCGCGAAGAGTCCGGCCGCCATGTGGAGCTGCCTTTTCCAGCCGAGGGCTCCGGCCCCGAGGCAGATGACGATATGGGCCGACAGAGACAGGGCGACCAGAGCGCGGCTCCAGGCGTCGCCCCCGACCGAAGCGTTGAGGTAGAAGGCCGCGATCAGGAAGAGCCAGGAGATGAGTGTGGGCGCAATCCAGGGATCGCGGCTCACCCGCGGTCCGTCGGCGTTCGCCCGGGCCCGCATCACTGCGGCCGCCATCAAGGCGAACCCTGGAGCGCCAAAGACGTGGAGCGTGGCGGCCAGGAGCCGAATCTGCTCGCCCGTGACCGCGAGCGCCAGATTCGAGGCAGCGCCCGCGAGGCCCCCGAGAATCACGAGGACGAGGCCCGAAAGGGCGAGGCGCCGGCAGCGGTGATCGAGCCTGTCCACGAGCTGGGCCAGGAAGAAAAGCCCCAGGGAGAGGAAGAAGAGCGGCGCGAGGTCGAGAAGCGCCAGGGCGATTGCGAGAGCCTTCAAAGCGATTGATTTTACGGGGTCCGCCCGGGAGCACGCGGAAAACTCCCCCGTCCGGGCGGCGGCCCTGCGAGTCGGACGGGCAATGCGGCCCATACTTATCGCGTTTAGTGATAACCTCGAAGCGAGATGCTTCTCGACTACCTCGTCACCGGCCGTGTTCGCCTGCAATTGCTTCGTCTGCTCTGGGGCGAGGGCGCTCGCGGGACGGTGAGTGAATTGGCGCGGGCGGCGCGGACGAGCTTCGCCGCCGCCCACAAAGAGCTGGCGGCCATGGAAGCCGTCGGTCTGGTGTCCGCCCGCCGTGCAGGGGGGCGCGCGCAGTACGCAGCAAGACCCGACTACCCCGAGGCACGGCTTCTTCGAGGACTGCTGGCGAAGGCAGATGCCGAAAGCCACTCGAACGCCGGAAGCGCTGCCCGCGACAACGACGACCAGGCGGCAATGGACTTCCTTTCCGCGCATGGAGCGCCCTGGGGCGCCGGCGCTCCCGGGTCGGCTGGGCTCGACGCGGAGGCACTGACCCTTCACTGTCTCGACCTGGCCCGGCGGGACGCCACGGTGGCGCGCGTCCTCCCCCTTGTCCTGTGGCGCCTTCGCGCCACGCTCGACTGGGACAAGCTCGTCGAACAGGCAAAGGCGCGAGGCCAGGCTCACGTCCTCGGTCTATTCCTCGAAATCGCGGGGAGGTTCGGCGGAGACAAAGCCCTGCGCTCGCTGTCGCGACGTCTCCGCGATCGGCGCCGCACGCGGCCACGTCTGTTCTTCCTGCGGCCCCATGGGCCGGAGGCGCTGCGCACGGCGCGGCGCAACACCCCCGCCCCTGCGCGCCGATTCGGCTTCACCATGAACCTCGGACTCGACAGTTTCGAGTCGGCGTTCCGGAAGCACGCCGAACATCCGTGAGCCACTATCTGCGCCTGGACCTGGTCCGGTTCCTCAAGGCGGTGGACCATGCCCTCGCCCGGCCGGCCCAGGTGGTGATCATCGGAGGCGCCGCGTGTGCGATTCGATACGGCGTTCTCCACGCCACGCGGGATATCGACACCTGGAGCGCGCCGTCGGCGGACTTGAGTGAAGCCGTCGCTCGCGCCCGCGAAACAACCGGGCTCGCCATTCCGTTCGGCCCCGCCGGGGTCGCCGACAGACCCGATGGGCTCGAAAGGCGGCTGGTGCGTGTGCTTCCTCAGCTGAAGAAGCTCCGGGTGAAGATGCCGGAGCGGCACGATCTGGTCTTGATGAAGATGGTCAGAGGCTACGAGCACGATCCTCGTCAAAGGCCGCTTGCGCTCAGCCGACTGAGCAGACGCCTCCTGGTTGGATTGATGACGACCGCAGTCCCGAAGGTTCGTCGCCGCCACAGATCTACCTCAAAGCACACAATGTCGCGACTCTATTTGCTTACTGGCAAATAATGACGCGTCGCGTCCCCGCCCTGGAGTGCTTGCAGCCGACCGCGTTCTGGGCTACGGCGTTCCGCCGGCGCGAATCTCGTCCCAGGGAATCGCGTCCACGTCGGCCGTGAGCCTCACCCGCTTCCGGCCCCGGTAGATCACCACGCCGCGCTTGAGTCCGAGGTCGGCCATGCACCGCCTCAGGGGGTTCAGTTCGCGCGCATCGACGGATCGGGACCTCTTGATCTCGATCGGCGTCATGACGCCGCGGGACTCAAGGAGCAGATCGGTCTCACCGCCGCCGTGGGTGCCCCAGAAGTAGCCCCGGGCCCCGGGATCGTCGATCTGGGCGCGGGTGATCAGTTCCTCGATCACCAGACCCTCGAACGAGGCGCCCCGGCGATCCCAGGTTTCCAGAGCCGCTTCGTTCTGCAGGCCCGCGAGATAGTGAAGCAAGCCGGTGTCGCGAATGTAGATCTTCGGACTCTTGGTGAGGCGCTTCTGAATACTCGCGAAGTACGGTGGAAGCCGGCGGATCATGAACGTCTGCTCGAGGACGTCGAGGTTCGCCTGGACGGTGGGGACGGAAATGCCGAGCGAGCGAGACAGGTCGGACATGTTCAGGATGTTCCCGTGAACGTGGGTCAGCATGGTCCAGAGAAGCCGCATCCGGGCGGCCGGGAGCCTCAGGCCCAAAGCGGGTAGATCCCGCTCGAGGAAGAGCTGGATGTAGGACTCGAGCCAGAGCCTCTTCTTGTCGTTGGATCTCAGGGTCAGCAGCGGGGGGAAGCCTCCGTAGAACTCCCGAAGCTTCGAGTAACGCGTGCTCGCGACCTCCTCTTCCAGGAACGGGGTCAGATGGACCACGCCCACTCGCCCGGCCAGACTGTCCGAGACTCCGCGCACCAGGTCCGGACTTGCCGACCCGGTGAGAACAATGCGCCCCCTGGCGGGCCGCGAATCGAGCACGGGGCGCAGGACGGAGAAGAGGCCCGGCAGGCGCTGGGCCTCATCGATCAGGATCTTCGTGGGGTGAAGGTCGAAGAAGCCCGAGGGGTCCGAGGCGATGAGACCCAGATCCTGAGGCCTCTCCAGATCGAAGTGGTCGAACTCCGGGAGACTTCCCTTGACCAGAGTGGTCTTCCCGCACTGACGCGGACCCAGGACCAGAACCGCGGGGAAGGTCCGGAGCATGCGCCGGAGGAGATCCGCAGCCTGCCGGTGGATCCTGGGCATGCGTGTATTTTTAAAGTATGACTTTAATTATGTCAACAGCCTCTCTCGCGGAGCAGGGGGTCGGGCTATTTGCGAGGTTCCTCGGCGCCCTTCGCCGCCGGGGCGCTGACGCTCGAAGCCGACTGCACTGCGAGACCTTGGAGAACGGCGACCACGCGCGCGGTCTGCGCCTCCAGTTCCACGATCCGCCCAACCTGCGCCTTGAGCGAGGCGAGCTCGGCAGTCAACGCCTGCCGGCTCACCTCGAGGTCGGCGATCCTGGCTGTCTGCTGTTTCAAGGCCGCAATCTCGGCCGCCTGGGCATCGATCGTCCGCAGACCCTTCTGCACCTGCGCGTCGAGACCCTTCAGCCCGATCATGAGAATCCCCGCGATGTCGCCGGAGTTGATGGTGGTCTCCGTTCCGATGGCGCCCACCTCATCGCGCCCGAAGGCGGCGAAGAAATCTTGCGCCATCGGACCATAGTGCCTGAACTCCTTGGGATCATGGCCGATGTAGTTCCAGCTGGTGACGCTCATTCCACGGAGTTTCGCCAGGATCTCCTGGGCGTTCACGTCGCGGAGGTTCTCCTTCTTGTTCCGATCGGAAGAAGCGGTGAAGGCCACCTGTCCCTGAATGACTGTGACGGCGCCGTTACCAATCCGAACCATGTCGCTGGCGGTCGCCTTGGCGCCATACCCGATCGCCGTGGCGTTATTGAGACCACCCGACGTGACGTCCGCTCCAACACCGATGGCGGTGTTGAACGCTCCGGTCGTGTTGCCCGCGAGCGCCGAGTAGCCGCCGGCCGTGTTGTAGGCGCCCGTGGAGTTGTTCCGCAGGGCTGTCGAGCCGATGGCGGTGTTCTGGATGCCGTTGGTCGAGGCCGTCGGCTGGTTGCTCAGCAGGGCGTGAAAGCCGACGGCCGTGTTGTCGGAGTTCCAGGCCGTGTCGGTATTGCTGAAGGATTGGGTCTGCAATGCTGAGATTCCGACGGCGGTGTTCTGCCCAGCGGTCGTGTTATAGCGGAGGGCCGCCCCGCCTGCTGCAGTGTTGTAGTTTCCCCTGGTGACACCGGAGAGCGTCCACATGCCCGCGCCCGTGTTCCCGGTCCCGGTCAGGCTCAGGGTTCCGGCGCTCGCGCCGATGAAGGTGTTCTCGGTTCCGGAATCGTGTATGAAGCTCACGCCTCCCTTTGTGATGTTGCCGGTGGTTCCCGTGGAATTCAACATTGCCAGATTTCCGCTGAGCCCATTGAGTGTGGTTGAACCTTGAACACTCAAGGCCCCGCCGATGTGCGCGCGGTCTGGCGTGTAGAGCCCGTAGCCCGCGGCGGAGTTGGCTTCGCCGTAGACGCCGTACGTGGTTCCCGTCGCCGCGTTTGCGGTTCCTCTGACGCCGGTGCCGCTGCTGCTCTGGCTGAAGCCGCGGACCCCAAGGCCAGGGCCCGTGGCGGCCGTCGCTAATCCGTAGACACCAACTCCACCGCTGGCGCTTGTGGTCTCGCCCAAGACGGCCATTGTGGAGATCCCGGACACAGTACTACTGATGGCTCTAGTTCCGGCAAGCGACGACGGGTTGCTGACGTAAATGCTGCTGAGCGGGCTCGTCGAGCCGAGCGACGTGATGTCGTTGTTCACTCCGCGCGCCGCTGCCCCGAGGTTGGCAAGCGCGGCCGAAGGCGTGGCCGCGCCGGTGCCGCCGTTCGCGACCGGGACGATTCCGGACACGCCTGCCGCGGTCGTGGCGGTTGTCGCATTCCCGTTGAGGCTCGCGGAGATGGTGCCCGCGGAGAAATTGCCCGACGCGTCACGCTGGACGATCGCGTTGACGGCGTTCGCCGTCGCCACCGACACACAACCCTCGGCCGCACCCAATTCGTCGATACCCGCGGCCATGCCGCCGGCGCAATTCGCCGGGTTGCCTGCAAGAGAGCTCGCGTAGGCCGCGGTTCCCGCGAGATCGGCACTGATGATACCTGCGGCGAAATTGCCAAATGCGTCCCGTCGCACGATTGCGTTCGCCGTGCTCGCCGGGACGGCGCCGGAAACCACGGTCGCACCCTGCGTGCCGGTTATCTCTCCGACCAGATTGCCCGAGAAGCTTGTAGCCGAGGCTGCGTTTCCGGCCGCCGTTCCCGTCCACGCGATGGACCCATCGCAGCTTGGCTGGTTGCAGTGCGCCACCTTGAGCGACCCGGGCCCGGATGTATTCACGGCGCTGACGGCGTAGCTGATGACGGGCAAGCCATCGGCGCCTATCGCCATCGAACTGCCAAGGCCCCTCCAGCTGGAGTCATTTGGGGTCGCGATGTCCAGCGTCGTGACGATGCTCGGTCCGGTACAGGCGGCGTCCACGCATTTCCTTACCCTCAGGCCCCAGCCCCCCACTCCACCCTGCAAATAGCTGATGACGGGGAAACCCTCGGGACCCATCGCGAGAGAGCTGCGAAATCCGGGTGAGCCAAAATTCGTGATAGTGCTCGCTCCGGTGCAGGCCGCGTTCGCGCACTTCGCGACCTTCAGCCACCATGAAGCCCCCCCTGTTTCCATGTAGCTGATGATGGGCCGACCGTCGGCGCCGATCGCAATCGAAGTGCCGTAGCCAAACCCACCCCCGACGGTCACGACATCGACGCCCGTGATAGTGCTGGCCCCCGTGCAGGCCGGGTTGACGCACTTCGCCACCCGCGGCCCCGTGCCGGCGAGGTAGCTAATGACCGGCAGGCCGTCGGCGCCGATCGCGATCGCGTTGTCGGCGCCCCCTGGCCCGGGGTCCACGACGGTGATGGTGATGGCCCCAGTGCAATCGGCGGACGCGCACTTGGCCACCTTGAGCGCGCCGGCTGTGGCGTCAAGATAGCTGATGACAGGAAAGCCGTCAGCGCCGATCGCGATCGAGTGCGACTGGCCCACGGCGTTCGCACCGTCCTCCACGGTGGTGAGGGTGCTGCTTCCCGTGCAGGCGGCGTTCACGCACTTCGCCACCCTCAGGGACTCAGTTGGGACGTCTTGATAGCTGACGACGGGGAAGCCGTCAACACCGATCGCGATCCAGGTAACCGCATTGGCGCCGGTCGTTCCCGTGATCGTGCTGATGGTAGTGGTTCCCGTGCAACTCGCGTTCGCGCACTTAGCCACCCTAACCCCTTGACCGCTCGGGGCCGTGTAGCTGATGACGGGAAAGCCATCCAGGCCGATCGCAAGCGAGGTTTCCTTACCGGCCTCGTTACCATACAGGCCGATTGGGTCGTCAATCGTGGTGATCGCGAGCGGCAGGGTATTGAACGGCTCGCACGCCACGGCGCCGTTGGCGTTCACGCCCCGGAGGTGCTGACCGGCGGGGCAAGATGCTGACAGCCGGGCCTGGACCTCGGCCGTGTTGATCTTCGTCAGACCAACGGCCCCCGACGCCAGTTGTGCGCTGCCAACTGCCCCATTTCCGATCATCGCGGCAAGGACTCCCCCTGGCGCGATGCCCAGTTCATTCGTCCCGGCGCCCAGTGTCTTGCTCAACCCACCACCAGCGTTCAGCCGCAGGTCGACCGTGCCGGATCCCAAGATCGGCCCGCCTGAGAGGCCCGCGCCGGTCGCTACACTTATCACGCCCGTATCATCCACGTTGTCGGCGAAGCCGGCGGGCTTGCTGGCAACGTTCGTCCAAGCCACGCTCCCCGCGCTACCGTTGATGTTCCCGGTGGCCGTCCCCGTCCAGGCGATGTTCCCGGCGAACGTCGTCGTATTCCCGGCGATAAACGTCGCGGTGTGTGTGCCCGGGGTGCCGATTCGGATCGTGCCTGCTTCGGCGGCGGCGCCAGTATTTCCGATATCGATGTTGTTGCTGCCTGTGGTCGCGCTGCCCGCATTGAATCCAATCGCGATGTTCCCGTTGCCGGTCGAATTGGCCTGAAGGGCGCCCGAGCCCGCGGCGACGTTCTGGAATCCCGTGGTGTTGAGGTGGAGAGCTCTCCGACCGATGGCGGTGTTGTCGCTGCCGCTCGAGTTGAACCCGAGCGCGTTCTCACCGGTCGCGGTGTTCTGGCTTCCCGTCGTGTTGGCGCCCAGGGCAATCGCGCCGGTAGCCGTGTTCGCGTTGCCGTCCGTGTTGGCGGTCAGCGCGATGGCGCCGCTCGCCGTGTTGTTGAAACCGGTGGCGAGATTCAGCAGCGCACTGATGCCGACAGCGGTGTTGCTGCCGCCGCCACTGGTCGTGAAATTGCCGGCGTTCAATCCAACGAAGGTGTTGGCAGTCCCGAAGTTATGAAGGAACCGGCTCGTGCCCTTCATGACGGTTCCCGTGGTCGATGTGGAAGGGGTTGGCAGAGTGAGATTGCCGGTCGGTCCGAACGAGGACAGCACCGCGCCCGTCGAATCCTGGAACTCCAGGAGGTTCGCGGTCTGGCTCGCCGCCCCCTTGACGATGAACCCCTTGCCCGCCGCGCTGCCGGTCGACACCGTCTGCGTCGTCGTGAACGTGTTCGCGCTCGCCATCCGCGGCACCACCGCAGTGTCGATGGAGACCGAGCCGGCGCCGGTGATGCCGCCGATCGGCGAGGTGACGAGGCCGGTTCCGCTGGTCACGCTCGTCACCGTGCCGCCGCCTGCGCCGGTGAGGTCGGCCCCGCACGTCCATGCTCCACCAACCCACTTGTAGACCTGACCCTCGGAGCAACTCAGCCCGACCGTCGTCGCCGTGGCCGCGTTGCCGCCGATACTGCCCGTGGCCGTCCCCGTCCAGACGATGTTGCCGGAGAAGGTGGTGGTGTTCCCGGCTATGAAGGTTGCGGTATGTGTGCCCGGCGTGCCGATTCGGATCGTGTTGCTTTCGCCAGCGACGCCCGGATTTCCGATGTCGATGTTGCTACTGCCGGCCGTGAGGTTCTTCCCGGCATCCACTCCGATGGCTATGTTGTCGGAGCCGGTCGTATTCTGGAAGAGCGACGCTATGCCGACGGCCGTGTTCTGCGCGCCGGAGGTGTTGGCGACGAGCGCATTCACGCCGATGGCCGTGTTGCTGCTCCCACTGGTGTCGCTCTGGAGCGCGTTCACGCCGGCGGCGGTGTTGTAGATACCGGTCATCGTGAAGTTGCCGGCGTTCTCACCCACGAAGGTGCTGGACGTGCCGAAGTTGTGAATGAAGCGATTCCCCCCCTTCATGACATTGCCGGTGGTCCCGGTGGATGCGACCAGGGCAAGGTTGCCGGTGAGCGTCTTGTTGCCACCCACGGACTGTGCCGTGCTGAGGTCCACGAAGTTCTGGGTCGCCGAGCCGGTTCCCCCGTTCGCGACCGGAACCGTCCCGGTCAGGCTCAGGTTGGGCGCAACGCCCCCGCTCGACGAGAGGGGTCCGGAGGCCGTCACTCCGGTGACCGTGCCGGTTCCACTGAGATCCGTGCCGCAGGCCCAGACCGCCCCGCTCCATTTCGCCACTTGCCCGGTGGCGCACGTGAGCCCGGCGACGGTCGTGGCCGTGGCCGCGCTGGCGGCGCTTCCTGTGATGTTGCCATTGAACACACCAGTCGGCCCGATCGAAGACAGCACCGTGCCGGCCGAATCCTGCAGTTCGAGGAGATTCGCGGTCTGGCTCGCCGCCCCCTTCACGACGACCCCCTTCGCCGCCGCGTCGCCCGTCGACACCGTCTGCGTCGTCGTGAACGCATTGGCTCCGCTGAACGTCTTGACTCCTGCCACATTCTGGTTCGTGGTCAGGTCGACGAAGGGCTGGGTCGCCGAACCGGTTCCCCCTTGCGCGATCGAGAGCGGCGTGGCCAGCGCGGAGAGCGAGGTGATGTCCCCGTTCGCGCCTGCGGCCGCCGCACCGAGGGCGGTTCGGCCGGCCGGCGCCGTGGTCGCACCGGTGCCGCCGCGCGTGACGGAGAGTGGGGTGGTCAAGCCGGTCAGCGACGTGATGTCCGCGTTCGCTCCACTTGCCGCCGCGCCCAGGTTGGTGCGCGCTCCGGTCGCGGTGGTCGATCCCGTGCCGCCGTTCAACACGGAGATGGTTCCGGTCAGGCTGATGTCCGGAGCCGATCCCCCGCTCGAGGCCAGAGGCGCGGATGCGGTGACCCCGGTGACCGTACCCGTCCCGGTAGC
>Ga0138256_10009725_pt1 | contig 10090 bp, 4 predicted proteins | sample KNB2016incub_MG_FD_105486 | JGI IMG/M metagenome (GOLD analysis project Ga0138256, IMG submission 105486) | Active sludge microbial communities from wastewater in Klosterneuburg, Austria - KNB2014incub_MG | ecosystem: Engineered > WWTP > Activated sludge > Unclassified | place: Austria...
CCACATCGGGCTCTTTCACACCCATACCGTCCACACATAAGATACAGCCATTCACGTTGACCCACACTTCCACGCGACGGTTCAGGTAGCCCTGCTTGCGCACCAACATCGTGTAGTGATTGCCTTCGGCAAACGAAAAGTTGAAGGTAGCTTTGGGCAATTTTTCAATGGTAAGTTCCTGTTGCTTCGTGGTATTGTTGTAAATCTCCACTTTGCACTCACGGAGCGTATTAATCGTGTTGTGCTCAAATGCTTTGTCAAAAATCGTGATGTCGAACACATAGCCTGGTTTGCGCTCAAGGCCCAGTTTCGTTTTCATCTTGCCATTTTTATCTGGCGTGACCACTACCTCCCTGTTGAAAAAGGTCTGGCGGTCGGCGTGGATTTTATAGCGCTCCACTTTCGGCACTTGCACCGAAAACCAGCCCTCTGCGTCCGTTTCCACAACGGCGAGCGGGGTTATCAATTTGTCGTCGTACACAGTTACTTTTGCTTGTGTGAGCGGAGCGCCGGTGACGCGGTCGGTTACAAAACCTTCTGCAGTAATGCTTTGGGCATTTTGCCCTGCGGCGAACAGGGGGAGTAAGAGGGCGAGGAGTATAGATGTCGTGTAGCGCATGGCTAATCAGTTTGGCTAAATGTTGTGCCCAATTATCTGGACACATAATTCAGACTTGCTAACCCCGTGCCAGTAGCGCGCGGACAAGTCATTTTAACAAAAAAAATTTTCCTTTAAATTTTTTTTAACGGAGCGGCTTTTGTAAACGACTGCCTTAAAAGGCGGTAAAAGCCGCAAAAAATGAGGAAAAAGCCGCAAAAAGGGCAAAAAGAAAGGCCGAACCACAAGAGCAGTTCGGCCCAAATTTTTTTTCAAATGCAATCTGGCTGACAAAAGATTTTGCGTCAGCTCTCCCGCCAAACAACTCCACCGAACCTATCTACATATTGCCATTTACCGTCCAACACCGTCAATGCCAGCCCATCGCGGAACGGGAAAACCGTATCAAATGCCGCAGGTATAGCAACTTGGCCTTCCGTGTTGATGTAGCCCCATTTGCCATTGATGCGCACTTGAGCCAGCCCTTCGGAGAACACGCCCGCGTCCTCGAATTTGGGCATGATGACCAACTTGCCCGCCTTGTCAATATATCCGTAGGCTCCATTGATTTCTACCAATGCCAGCCCCTCTCCAAAGTCGCCCGCGAAATCGAACATCGGTTCCACCGCCACCGCTCCATCCTGACTGACAAAGCCGTATTTGCCGTCGCGGAAAGCCAGTGCCATGCCGTCAAAAAATTCGCCGTGCGCGTGGCCTTTCACGAAAGAAAACTGCGGCGGCACGGTTTCTTCACCCAAACGGCTCACCAAGCCCCACCTTTCACTTTGTGTCACAACTGCCACATTACCTTGAAAAGATTGTGCGAAATCCCATGCCGGTTTTATTGAGAAAACACCTTTTTTGTCCACAAAACCCCACAGCCCGTTTTCGCTTGCCGGAGCCAGCCCGCCGCGGAAACTGCCTGTGCCTGAAAAACCAGGCTTGATGGCAAATTGCCCTTCGTGGCTGATAAATCCTGCCTTGCCCTCAAAAGTCACGGCTGCCAACCCTTCGCTGAAATCGCTCGCCTCTTCGAACATCGGTGGAATAGCTGTGTTGCCCCGCCTGTCCACAAAACCCCAAGCCTGTGCCACTTGCGCTCGTGCCAAATCTTCCTCAAAAGTGCCAACCGCTCGATACAACCGCTTGATATACAATCTGCCCATCGCATCCAACACCGCCCAAAGGCCATTCAACCGTACAATTGTACAGCCATTTTTGAACTCTCCCGCTTCCAGATACTGCGGCTCTATCACCACCTCGCCCTGAGCGTTGATGAAGCCAAAATATCCGTTTTCGCGGATTTTGAAGAGTGGTCTGTACATGGAAAAAGGTTGCAGGTGGCTAAGTTCCAAGGTTGGAGGAGCGCGGCAAAAGTAAGGAATTAGAGTTTTTCAGGGGTAAACGACAAAGCCACCTTCGAGGCAAAAATCGGGAAACAAAAAAACTGGCGGGCAGCACAAAGCCACTCGCCAGTTTATATGCCTGACTAATGTCAGTTTAGTTTACCACAATCATCTTCTTCACTGCACTGTGGGTAGGCGTATCAAGTTGGTAGAAAAGAATACCTGCTTGGAGGTCAGCACGATTCAATGTGACTGTGTTGATACCTTTGGCATAGGTTCCTTTCACCATTTTGACGATACGTCCCTCGGCGTTACTGATGGTCAATGTAGCGTCAGCTGCTTCAGGCAGGTTGAAAGTGATATTGGTCGTGTTTGTCACCGGGTTCGGCGTGTTCTGCAACAATTCGAAGACTGCTCCAGCTACGACAGTCCCGTTGGCACCGCCGTTGAAGCGCAATGCGAGGTCGTTGCGGTCGGCAGCTAAGGTATAAGCTTCGGTGCGCGTGATACGGTGGCTGAAGCCGAGCATTTTGCTCAGCTCGCCCGCTTTTTTGGCTCGGAATTTCAAACCGAATTCACCTGTGCCACTTTCTACCGAAGCCGTGATGGCCGCATCAAATACAGCGAAGTTGCTGGTCGTCATATTTGCTCCCGGTACGATTTCAACCAATTCTAAATCGTTGAACCCGAGTGTGAATTGGTAGCCAAGCATTTTTTCAGCGGCTTTGAAGTCCACGACAAATTCTTCTCCTGCTTTCACGGAGCGGTCGTTGACATCGAAGTAAACCATGCCAGCTGTGCGGTCATCCACCGGCATGAAAGAATTGGCAATGACAGTATTGTTCACATCACCGATTTTGACGGATATAAAGTCGTCGCCGAACGAGCTGGACTGCATGTTTATCACCTGCACCACTTCGGGGAATTGTTCTTGGAATGGATTGGACTGGTCGGGGAAGACGTATGCCCTGTTCACAAAACGCCACGATGTGTTACCCGGGAACTCATTAGTGAGGCCGAGGATAAGCTTGCGGATTTGAACAATGTCAAAAGTTGTAATCGAATTCGACTTATTGGCATCAGCAGCAATCATTTTATAGGGCGTGCCAAGCAGTTCAAGGCCGAGGATGTGTTTGCTGATAAGCACAAGGTCGAAGGTAGAGACCCCATTGAGCGGGTCGTCATCTTTTGTGGGTGTCAGTGTAAAATTCGAGCCCAAAGGCAACGCATTGGTGAATAAATACACACCGTTGCTGTCCGTCATTTTGGTCACATCCACCGGAGGCAAACCGTTCGGGGGTGTGCCTGTTAAGTTGACAAATGCGTTTTCGAGACCTTCCTGCATTTCCGTTTTCAAAATACCGGTAACGATTACTTGCGCACCGGGGTCACAAATGCCGTCATTGTCCTGAACCTCTACATAAGTGGAGCAGAAACTTGCATTACCGGCTTTATCACGTGCCCACAACTCTACGGGCTGACTGCCCAGTTGTGTGCAATCAAATATCACGCTTGTGATTGGATTGCCTTGTCCATCCATTGGGAAACCGGTGCCTGTGCCCGCCTTGCGAATAGCAAACACCAACTGATTGGGAGTAGGGATAGTGGAAGTCGGCGGTGTGCAGTTATCTTCTGCGTACAGCAGGAAGTCCAGAGCTGACATTGGCACCATGCCAGTGGTCATGATATTTACACTCAATCCGTTATGGCAAACCACGGTCGGCGGTTTACAATCTTTCACAACAAAGATGTACTCACAAAATTGCTCGTTGCCGCAACCGTCGGTGACGAGCCACTTTATTTTGTGTGTGCCATGCGGCAATTCGGGCACAACGCCCGCCAATCCAAGTGGGTTGTTTGGCGTGGGCAGTTGGGCAAGGGTTTTCCATTGAACACTTGCAACACGTGCGCTGCCGGTGATGGTTTGATGCAAGGCGAAACGGTATTTGTTGTTGGCTGGCACCGGGCGATGGTCAAATATGCGCGGGTCGCCGCCGGAATAGTTCGGGTTCGATGCATTGCCAAAGTTCACCGTCGCAGCAGCGGGCGGATTATTGCTGCTCACTACCGTTTCCATCGTGCCGTTGTTATCAAGGTCGAGGAAAAGGAGGAAGCTGATGTCAATGTTCGCGCCAGAGCAGGCGTCCGTTGCCGTGATGCTCAAGTCAGCGGGGCCTTCGCAAAGGTCGTGTATCTGGTGAGTAGCATCCCACCAGTAGGACTCGTTCCAAAGGAGCGGGTCGTTGGCGGTTACGTCGCAGAATTCCACAGGGCTGGGCGGACAGGTAATAGTAGGTTTCTGACCGTCAATGACTTTGATAATCTGCTTGTACTTGTAGCAATTGGCGTTCGGGTTGTAGAATATCGCGTAGTTTGTCTGCGGGGCACCAGGCGTGATGGATACCAGAGTGGCACGCCAAGGGTCACCGGGAGTTGTGATAGGCGACACTACCGGTCCGGGCAGGTTAGTCGGGTGATTTGCGTTCGCGTTCGGGTTTGGGTTTGGAACAACAACGCAAGTCCCGTTCGGGCTGTAAGTACACCAGTTGATAATCGTCCAAGTGCGCTCTATTTGGTAACAGGCATCCGATATGACGGTGAAGACTTGGTCTTCATAAGAAACGCCCAAAAGTTCACAGTCCTGTGCTCCAAAGAAGGTAGGTGCTCCAAAAGTCCCGGTACCGTCACATTCTGTTAAGATAAGGTCGTTGGGGAATTTTATGTAGTAATCCTGCTCGTAAGTGACCACAATACGCTGTGTGCACTGGCTGTTTTGAGTGCCGCAGTCAAAGGCTTGGAATGTGCGCGTGATGGTACCCTTGTTGCACACCGTATCAAACAGGTTATAATTGACTGAAACCGTGACAGTATCGAGGCAGCAGTTGTCGGTAGCAGTCGCAGTGCCGTAAGCCCATAAGGATGGGTCAAAGCTTTCGCAACTGACTGTGATATGGGGGGGAGCTGAACAGACAGGTTTAATCTTGTCGTCCACAAACACCTGCACCATACAGTCGTTCGAATGCCATTCTTCATAGTCTATATCTACTTCTCCTGCCTGCACCGGCACGTCATAGACGCGGAAAATCACCATGATAGTGTCGCCTACATCTTCGCAGCAGAATTTGACCTGGTCAAAGAAACGGTCAACTACCTGGCAACCGTTGGCATCCATGCGACGCACTTTGAAAAACACAGGAGAGCAATTGTCGTAAGAGCCGTCATCGAAAGTGGAGGCATTCACGAATGCCATGCCATTACTACCGAGAGAAACCTGGGTGTATTCATCACACACAGCGGTAGGCGGAGTTTCATCCTCTACCGTTATATCAAAAGCACATACGGTGCTATTGCCGCAGTCGTCCGTGACAATATACTTCATCTCGGTAACGCCGATTGGCAGATTTTGCGCAACCCCCAACACGCCAAGTGTGTCCGGGTGCCAAAGGTTGTTGCCAGGGAATGTAGTCAGCGTACCGTTGAGCGTATAGCCAACTCCATTGACAGACCACTCTGCGCGAATAGAGGCTATTTGCGAACAATTATCCGAAATCAGGACATCAGGCAAGTTCCAGTCGCTCTGGCAATCGTTCGGGTTGGTGCCAACTGTTATATCCTCGGGGCATTCTACATCCGGTCCGGTATCGTCATTAACTTTGATGAGTTGGATGTAGTACACCGGATTGGTAAACGGCGGAGTGGGCGATGTCGGCAAACACCAATCGTACACCGTCCAAGTGCGAAGAATCTTGTATGTCCCGTCGCAAATAGTTAATATCTGGTCCGAGTAGGTTGCGTTCAATTCGCAGAAAGTAGTGCCGGGATAAATGTGAAACTGCTGCCCGAAATCCAGCACATAAGGTGTTCCGGTAACGGCGGGCGTAGTCACACCATCTTCGCAGCTAACAGTAATGTCAGCCGGGAATATCAAATCATTGATGTGACGGCGCTCAAAATAAATGTACTGAGTGCAAGTAGCGGCATTGCCACTTTCGTCCACCACTGTCCACACGCGTTTCACATACGCACTGATATCGGACAGGCCATTGATGGTGGCTGTGCAGGTGAGGTCGTACCAATTGTCTGAATAAGTTTGGGTAGTGTTGGTGCAGTTTTCATCCACATCGGGATACGCTGCTGAAATCCCGAGCTCATCGTAGAGGTAACCGGGTGTGTAGGTGGTGATAGCACAGGAAAGTGTGATATTCTCACAAGTGAGCACCGGTGCCAGTTTGTCCTCTACATGGATGTATCCCCAGCACATATTGCCAGAGATGAGGTCGCGCACTCTAACCTGAATAGTCTGATTGATATTGGAAGAAGTAGCGACAAAGTTGCCACTCGCCGGCACCCACACATTATTGATTTTGGCCTGCACTTGGAGGTTGCCGTTGGGGCAGCCGCCGCCTTCCAATATCATGTCGGGGGTGATTTCCGAAGCACAAGTCTGGTCGAGAGAGACTTGCACTAAGTTGTTGCAAACCAGTGTACATTGAGCAGATGCGCTGACGCTGACTGTAAACGCAACCACATATGCCACCAGCCAACCCCACAGTTTGGGAGATAATGTAAAATTCGTTTTCGTCATGAGATTACAAGGAAAAGTTTTGATGAACAAAATATGAATGGAGAATCAAAAATGCCTCAGTTGAAGTCTTCAGGAGCGCCGACCCGTATTTGCACAAAAATCTTCAGGGGGATTGCTCCCGACTGTCTGCCGCTCAACTCAAAAAAACTACGGATGAAATACAAGAGGATTTTAATTGCCAGGCAAGTAAATTGCCCTTATTCGGCAGGGATGCCATCGGGATTGGGCCGCAGGCGTACCTTTTGTATATCATTTGGACAAAACAGTACAACCGGGATTAAAACGATTCAGAAGTCGCGTCAAAGGTAGAAATCAAGCCCCGCACTCACAAGCATTTCATAGGAAAAGGTCGGGTTTAGGCGTTTAATCCTTTCAAGCGCACAAAAGTAGCGGCTTTAGCCCACCCTTTCCTACCTGCCATAAGGTATTTTCCAAAAAATAATATTGCGCGGCAGATAGCCACCACGCAATCAAACAAGATTGTTTTCAAATGCCATTTTGATAAGAGTAGCTGTATTATTCACCCCAAGTTTGCGCATAATATTTTTGCGGTGGACACTTACAGTCTGGTCGCTGATGAAGAGTTTTGCAGCGATATCTTTGTTGTTCAGTGCCTGACCAATGTAGCGCATCACCTCGATTTCGCGGCGCGTGAGACCGTACTTGCGGGCAAAGCGTTTATCGGGCGAAACGTTGTCTGCTCCATTGCCTTGACGATGGTCTACCAAAGCAATACCATGCCCCAAATAAGTGTGCCCGGCGATTACTTCTTCGATAGCCCGAAACAACTCATCCTTCGTACCGGATTTGAGCATATAGCCATCGGCACCAGCTTTGAAAGCGGCCTTTACCAACCGGGGGTCGTCGTGCATCGTCATCACCAGCACCCGGGTATTGGAAGAACCCTTTTTGAAAGAAGGCATTATTTTGAGGCTGTCCGTCTCCGGCAAATTCAAATCCATGAGCAACAAGTCTGCATGGCTTTCGCTGAGCATCTGTGTCAATTGTGAGCCGGTGCGTGCCACACCTTTTATCGTGTATGCAAACTTCCCGCCCGAATTGGACAGCACAGCCTGCAAGCCTTCCACGAAAATAGGGTGGTCGTCGGCTACCAAAATATTAAGGAATCGCATGGCGGGATGATAGTGTTATGTTAAGACTTTGACCTGCAATTTCCATACCATACTGCTTTTAGGTAATGAAGGGCGTGTCGTTTTCGATACTTTGGCTTACTCCTGACAACTTTGCCTTTATTGCAGCCCCAAACGGCGTACTTTCAACGGCAACCACCAACCATTAAAATATGCATTCGCTGTATCCTCACCTTTTCTCTCCACTCGATTTGGGATTTACGACCCTGAAAAACCGTGCCCTCATGGGTTCCATGCATACCGGGCTGGAAGAGCACAAAGATGATTTGAAAGCACTTGCGGCCTACTTTGCCGCTCGAGCCAAAGGCGGCGCGGGGCTGATGGTCACGGGCGGCATCGCTCCCAACCGGCAAGGCTGGCTCGCGCCCTTCGGAGCCAAAATGACAACGCACAGCGAGGCCGCCAAACACCGCAATGTCACTTCCGCTGTCCATGCAGAAGGTGGGAAAATTTGTTTGCAAATACTCCACGCCGGTCGTTATGGGATGCACCCTTTCCTCGTAGCGCCCTCCCCAATCAAAGCACCGATTTCGCCATTTCGCCCCTGGGGTATGAGCCGCCGGCTCATCCGCGCCACCATCAACGACTTTGCCTCATGCGCCGCCCTCGCCCGTGAAGCAGGCTACGACGGCGTGGAAATAATGGGCAGCGAAGGCTATTTAATCAACCAATTTATCGCGCCGCGCACCAACAAACGCAGCGACGACTGGGGCGGCTCTTTTGAAAATCGCATCCGTTTCCCCCTCGAAATCATGCGCAACGTGCGGGAAAAAGCAGGAAAAGATTTCATCGCCATCTTCCGCGTCTCCATGCTCGACCTCGTGGACGACGGCTCGACTTGGGAAGAAGTGGAGCAACTCGCCCTCGCACTCGAAGGCACCGGCGCTACCATGATTAACACCGGCATCGGCTGGCACGAAGCCCGTGTGCCGACCATCGCCACACTCGTGCCGCGCGGTGCTTACGCCTGGGTGACAAAAAGACTCATGGGCAAACTCCGCATCCCGCTCATCACTACCAACCGCATCAACACGCCCGAAAAAGCGGAACAACTCCTCCGCGATGGCTATGCCGACATGGTCTCGATGGCGCGGCCTTTCCTCGCCGACCCAGATTTTATGCAAAAGGCTTTTGAACGCAGAGCGGACGAAATCAACACTTGCATCGCTTGCAATCAGGCTTGCCTCGACCATGTTTTTCAGAAAAAAGATGCGTCCTGCCTCGTCAATCCGAGGGCGTGCAAGGAGTCGCGCTTTCCTTCAACCCCACCCCCGACCCCTCCCCCAAATGGGAGGGGAGGTGCGACATACACAGTAGATCTCCCTGCGTCTCCCCTCCCATTTGGGGGAGGGGTCGGGGGTGGGGTCGAGCAACGAAAGATAGCCGTCGTCGGCGCAGGGCCAGCCGGGCTTTCTGCCGCGACTGAATTGGCGGCGTTGGGGCATGAAGTTCACCTGTTCGAGGCTTCAAGCGAAATCGGCGGCCAATTCAACATGGCGAAGCGGATTCCGGGCATGGAGGAGTTTTACGAGACGTTGCGTTATCTTGGGAAAATGATTGAAAAACACGGCGTTAGGTTGCATTTGAACACCCGCGTAGACTCTGATTTTTTACTCAAAAACAATTTTTCAGAAGTCGTCGTCGCGACGGGCGTTTCCCCCAGAACACCAAAATTTGAGGGTATTGAACACCCGAAAGTGCTGTCGTACATTGACGTTTTGTTGCACAAAAAACCTGTTGGAAAAACGGTCGCTATCATCGGCGCAGGCGGAATCGGGTTTGACGTGGCGACTTTTCTAACGGCTTCGTTCAACCCCACCCCCGACCCCTCCCCCGATGGGAGGGGAGATGCGGCACACTCTACGTCTCCCCTCCCATCGGGGGAGGGGTCGGGGGTGGGGTTGAACGAAGCCTCTATCGAACACTACCGCCACGAATGGGGCATTGACCCAACTTACTCCCGTCGCGGCGGCATCACCCAGCCCCAACCCGAACACTCGCCCCGCCAAGTCTGGCTGCTCCAGCGCTCCAAAGGCAAAATCGGCGAGCGGCTCGGCAAAACGACCGGCTGGGCGCATCGCCTGACCCTGAAAAGCCGAGGCGTGCAGATGTGGCCGGATGTGCAATACCAAAAAATTGACGATGCGGGCCTGCACATCACCGTGAAAGGTATGCCGCAAATCCTTGACGTGGAGAATGTTGTGATTTGTGCCGGGCAAAATCCCCTGCGCGAATTGTACGAGCCGCTCGTGCAAGCAGGTATAAAAGTCCACCTCATCGGCGGGGCAAAAGAGGCAGGAGAGTTGGATGCGAAAAGAGCGATAGAGGAGGGGTGGAGAGTAGCGATGGTCGATGTGCGACTGACGACTTAGGGGGTTCGCAATTCCTCCACCGCCGCCAAAAAAGCCCC
>Ga0138256_10009726_pt1 | contig 10090 bp, 6 predicted proteins | sample KNB2016incub_MG_FD_105486 | JGI IMG/M metagenome (GOLD analysis project Ga0138256, IMG submission 105486) | Active sludge microbial communities from wastewater in Klosterneuburg, Austria - KNB2014incub_MG | ecosystem: Engineered > WWTP > Activated sludge > Unclassified | place: Austria...
ACCTGCGCGCGCTGCAGCGCTCGCTGGAGCGTCGTGGCCACGCCATCCAGACGGCAACAACCCCGGCACGGGCCATCGAAATGGCCGCTGCACAAAAACCCGACTATGCCCTGGTCGATCTCAAGCTCGCCGAACAGAACGGCCTCGACCTGATTGCACCGTTGCGCCAGGCGCATGCGCCGATGCGCATCATCCTGGTCACCGGATACGCCAGTGTTGCCACCGCAGTCGAGGCGATCAAGCGCGGTGCCGATCACTATCTGGCCAAGCCGACCACGATCGAGGCGATCCTGCGGGCGGTCAACGCGGATGCGAACGAGGAGCCAGCCGAAGCCGAAACCACGATGACGCCGCTCAGCCGCCTGGAATGGGAACACATCCAGCAAGCCATGATCGACAGCAACGGCAACGTCTCGGCAGCCGCGCGCCTGCTCGGCATGCACCGCCGCTCACTGCAACGCAAACTGGCCAAGAAGCCCGGTCGCGAGCGCAAGCCGGCCGACGAGCTGGATTGAGCCGCGACGCGTCGTCGACGCCTGGTTTCAGTTGACGGTTCAGCCGTTGACAGAGCAGGTTGCAGGCCTGCCTTTGATCGTGACCAGTTCGATGATGGTCGAACCATCAGCACCGGTTCGCGTCGTGTACGCGATCCCGGCGACGCACTTCAGCTTCCCCGGCAGCATTGCGTCGATGTTCCGGGGGCTCGGAGCTAAGTTTATTTCTTCACTTCGTTTCAACGGCATCTTGCCTTTGTATTCAGGCTTGTCCCGTTCATGGATTGTCGTTTCGGAAATCTCGTCCGCTCGCTTCGACGTGGCGGGCAGGGTTTCGCTGAATGTCGGTGCCTGGTTGTTGCGTATCCATTGGTAGCCGAAATATCCGATTGCTGCGTGTCCTGCGGCTGCTCCGACAATCAGGATTGCGTTGCCGAGCCAGGTTCGGCGGCTTGCCCGTCGGAGCGACACACGGCGGCCTGGTCCCTTGATTTCAATTTCATCCCATCGGGGCCGTTCAGATATTGCCCGTGTATCGTCCATTTGAGCCAATGTTCCTCTGGTTGTTCCCTTTGGCCTTTGCTGCAGGGCGAACGGAGCCTTGGCGAATTGGCGAGCAGGCTCGGCGAGCGATATTGGACCGAACCCTTGTCGGTTGTGGCGCTAGACATTGCGCGGCCCGTGGACCCGGCGGGTGATAGCGAACGCGAATAGGCGCTGCGATTCAAAGTGTTCGGTCACAGAGATATCGATGTTAGAGTCAATGAGGGCAATGTCGATAAGGGAACTTTATCGGGGGTAGGGAAGGGTAAAACCCCAGCGAGTTCCTGCAAATCGAACGGATTCCGAGTACCGATCACCTTAAGAAACTCTTGATTTTCCTTGGACTTGTCGGGTTGCGCACGCTTGTTGAGGCGTGCCTTGGGAAACGCGTGGCCGTGCTTTTGATAGGCGAGCCACAAGTATTTGTCAAGACAAGTATAGAGGTGCATGGTTTTGGCACACGTACGTTTGCTTAAAGGTCTTTCTGTTAATACGTTGCATAAACGTGTATTGAAAAGTGTCGTTGCTGTGATATCTTTGCTCCAGGGGTTGGCGTGCCGGGGGGCGCGTCGGTAGAAATCGCAAGGCTTTTTGGGAAAAATCATGAAGTTACGGAATCTGGGCCTTCTTGGGTCTGGCGTGGTCGCGTGTGCGAAGGCGTGGAAGCGTGAGTTTGCGGCTAGTTTTTTGCTTGCATTTGTGTGCGCATGTTTTTCCGTATCTGCCTTGGCACAATCCTCGATCTGTGCCGAAGTCAAAATCCAGATTGATCAGAAGGTCAGCCTGGAGCGACAGGCGTTTGACGCCGTATTGAAAATCCGCAATGGCCTTGAGGGAGTTCGGGTCGAGCGCGTCGACGTGAATCTAGTATTCAAGGATGCGAACGGGCTGGCCGCGCAATCCCTGTTCTTCAGCCGATTAGACGCGGTCACAGGTATTACCGGGTCAGTTGACGATGGCACCGGAGCCGTCGCCGAGTTGACGACCGGTGAGGCTCATTGGTTGATCATCCCATCCCAAGGGGCAGGCGGAACAAGTGCCGACGGGCTTCGTTACCAAGTGGGTGCAACCGTTACCTACAGGCTCACCGGGGAAACAACCGATCGAACCGTCGAAGTCATTCCTGAAACCATCACCGTTCGTCCGCAACCTTTGCTCGATCTCGAGTACTTTTTGCCAGGGCCCGTTTACGCTGATGACCCATTCACTCCGGAAGTCGAACCTGCTATTCCGTTCACTCTGGGCGTGCGTATTTCCAACCATGGTGCGGGCGTCGCTGGAAGTACGACCATTGAGTCGGCACAACCCCAGATAATCGAGAACGAGCAGGGCTTGCTGGTCGGATTCGAAATTACACAAAGCTATGTTGACGACCAGGCGGCACAGCCTTCTCTCCTCATCAATTTTGGCGACATCCTGCCCGGATCATCGCGGATGGGTCGTTGGAGCATGCTGACAACGCTGTCTGGTCAGTTCTATGACTTCTCCGCTGAATACACTCACGCGGATAGTTTGGGCGGCGCACTCACTTCCCTGCTTGGCACGGTTACGCCGTATCTGCTGACCCATGATGTGTTGGTAGATCTGCCAGGACGAGACGGTATCCGCGATTTCCTGGCGCAAGCCTCGACGGCAACCCAGGACACGGACACCTATCGGGTGTACGAATCTGATGGAGCAACTTCGGAGGTTGTTCAGGAGTTCTCGGCTGCACTGACTGGGGCGACCCTTTCATTTCCCGCTTCAGCACCCGGTGTGCTCGTCTACGCGCGTGCTCCGATTGGATTCGATGGTCAGGGGCAGCCCGTCATGGCGACGCGTTCGGATGGACATCCGCTGTCGCCGGCGAATGTCTGGTTCTCCAAGCGGCGTGATGCCAGCGGCGAGTCCTGGCTTTACTTCGTAAACGTTTTCGAAGTCAATACTTCCTCATGCGTCGGTACTTGTTCCTACGCGCTCGACTACGACGGCGCTCCACCAGAAGCTTCAATCGCTGGAAACGCCTACGAGGACGTCAACGCTAACGGCCAACAGGATCCTGATGAACCTGCTCTGGCGGGCGTTGCCGTGTCGGCCAGCAACGGCAGTGTGACTCAGAATCTTGTAACGGGTTCGAATGGGTCATTCGGGTTTACGAGTCTTCCATCCGGAACTTATGTACTCACAGTAGGTGCGCTGGCCAATCACTACGATGGGCAGCACACGGTTGGAAGTACAGGAGGTATCGCAGGTGCCAACAGCATCAGCAACATCGTTCTGAACCCCACCAGCCATGGCGTTGGGTACCAGTTTGCGAAGATTCCGCTGCCCGATCAGCGCGTCGCTGACTTGGCAGTCACAAGTCTGACTGCAAGCACAACATCTCCGCGAGTAGAGCAGACCTTCAGCCTCACAACCCAGGTCGCGAACGTGGGTCCGGACACCGCTTCCGCTATTGCCACACAACCGTTGCCGCAAGGTATCGAAGTTCTGTCAGCGAATCCGTCGTCAGGAACCTATGACACCGCAAACGGCCAGTGGATGCTCGGAGATCTTGCCGCAGGGGCCGTCGAATCGCTCACGCTTCAGGTTCGTGCAAACCAGGAGGGTGCCTACTCAATCGTTTCCTCGGTCTCCGTGATCGACGCTTCCATCCTCGATCCGGTCGCGGGCAACAACGTGGCAACCGTGAACTTCGATGCGGGCCCGGAGTCCGACGTCTCTCTGAGCCTGGCGATCAGGAAGGAAAGCCGCGTACTCGCGCTGACGTCTTGCGGAGATGAAATCGACGACGACTGCGATGCCGATCGCGCCGAGGCGCTTGACGTCTACTTTGACGAGCGCGGCCTGGATCATCATGTGGTAACTGACATCCCAGAGTTCCTCAAGGAGTTCCGTAGCGGCCACTGGAATGTCTACTGGATCAATGGGAGCGCCTCGAAGTTTGACGACGAACTGGTGCAGGAGCTGGGCCTCGCCATCTTGCGCGGCGACTCATTAATCATGGATGGCGCGCACCCGCAAATATCTTCGATCATTGACGATTGGGTAGGTGCAACCTATCTCGGGGTTGCGGCTGACAACGGCCCCGAAGCGCTCAACTTCAACCCGAATGACTACTTCGATCTGACCTCGTTGACGGTCGATGGCGTTCGTCAGGACTACCAAGCACCGATCAGTTCCACTCTCGCGAGTTTTCAAAGCGGATCACCAGCCATCCTTCATGGGGTTCGTGGTACCGGACATGTGTTCACGTTTGCATTCGATCTTGGGTCGATGCTGACCAACCACACTTCGTTCCTGCCGCTGTATGAGCAACTGGTGAGCGCGACGGCTCCTGCGACGCAGACCTTCGTAACCAAAGGCGCATTTCTTCCGCTTGCACTTCAGCTGGAGAATTCGGCCGAGGCGGTCGGCGTCTCGCAGTCGTTGACGGTTTCCCCATTGGTCCGATTCGTCGCTACAAGTCCCGCGCCGGATGTGTTGACCGGCACATCGGCCGCATGGCAAATCAATCTTGACCCGTCAGCGCGATTTGACGCAACGGCAAACCTGCGCATTGGCAATGACGGCCTCGCATCTCTCGCAGCGGATGTCGATCAAATTGGTGGAACTGGTCAGAATCTTGCCCACCAGGAGCTTGCCGTCCCGGCGAATGACACCGATCAAGTCATTGCTGCGCTCGGGATTTCGATTGACGCTATTCCCGTCATTGGTAGCGTTGACAAGTCGTTGCGGAGAAACGCCGCCAGAAATCTCAGACAATCAAGCGATGCGCGCGCAGCCGGCAATCGGAAGAAAGCAATTACGAAGCTGCTGGATTCAGCGAACTCGCTGGAACAAATCGCTAGCGTCGACACATCGTCGTTGCGTGTTGACCAGGGCTGGTTGCTCCAGGCACTCGACCAGGAATGGTACCAATCGTTTCTGGCTTGCGGGTCCGTCACGGATTCCCCTGTCGAAGCCTCTGGAATCGACTTCGCACGATTCCGCCGGCGCGAGGGAATGCTGTTTGGTCAGCTCGAGCAAGGCGGCTTCGAGTGGCGCTTGGGTACCAACACCAATCGAGAGAATCGTTCCGTCGGAGGCGTGACGACCCCGGAAAATGGTCGCGAGTATCAGTGGTCACTAACCTATAGTGCAGATGGTACTGGCAGCTTCACAGTGAGCGATCAGGGCTTGGTGCTCCTGTCCGAGTCTTTCGTCCCGCGACCGAGAGCAGCTCATTTGCGACTCGGCAATGGTATTGAGCTTGCGGTGAATGCGGCAGCGGGTTCGATCGGATCGAGCGTTTCGATCGCCGTTTCGAGCTTGCAGGGTGTCACATTGGGCTCCTTGCCGATCACGGCAGGAAATTCGGATAGAAAGAGCAGTGCTTCGCTCTTTTACTATGGCGAATCGCTCTCGCATGGTTTCACGATGTCCGGGACGGCCACTGTCTCGGTACCGGCTCCATTGACCTTACCGATTGCAGAACTGAGTTTCCGAGTCAACGCGGGCGATATGAGCTGCGTGGATCCGAGTCGCTGAGCATGCGCAATCCACACAACGGAACATGGTCGAAAGCGATCGCGATCGCGGTGCTCGTTGGCGCTGCGGCGGGGAACTCGCACGGTTCTTCCGTTCAGGAAAATGCCGACCCAAAAAAGCAGGATGCGACGATCGATCAAGTCGGAAAAATTTTGTCAGCTTCCGCGTGCTCAGTCGATGCAACGATCGTTCTGCACCGCGACAAGGGAACCGTACTCATCGATGTTCGCCGCTCACCCGATCGGGAAGTCACCTGGATTCCGGGAGCCGTGCAGCTGTCTCTCGTCGAGGTCTCGCGCAGCTCGTTCGTCGACAAGACAAAGCAAGTTGTACTTATCGGAGACGGAAAAGATGCTGCGCGACTTCTCGCCTATTGCGAAACCCAACAGCGCAAGGGTCAACACCAATATCGCGTTTTGACGGGAGGCCTGCCTGGCTGGGTGCGCGCAGGCGGAGTGATCGCGGGGGATGGACCAAGAGCGCTAGCGCCACTGCGATTGGATGCTCAAGAACTTCATGCACTCCTCGCTCGAAAGGGTGCGCGACTGATTCTTGCAGGTGTCGCTTCTTCCTCGAATGCTGATTTTTCGAAGCATCGCATCATCGAAACCAAAGAGGGCGCCCTTCCGGGTACAACGCTCGCTCGACTCTCCCATGATCGAGAAAAACCTGAATCGGTTGTCGTTTTTCTCCCAACCGATGCGTTGATCGATCAATGGCGAAATGCGGCACGAGCACTAGCGCTGGCAGATCCCCTGTTCTTCATTGGCGACCTGTCGCAATACGACGCCTACCTTAAATTGCAAGACAGCATTGCCCAAGGGCTCGAACAGAGTCGAACCAGTATGTGTGAGCCGGAATGATGAGCTGCCAGAAGAACGCTTGTTGCGTGAGGGAGATGAAAATCGTGGTGCAGGACAGAACAACAATGAGCGAAAAAAAGACCTTCAAGATTTCGACGAATGGGTTCTTGCAGATTCCTGGCGCCATGCGGCCTGTCCGTCTGTTGTTTTCGCTACTGGGGCTGATTTTAAGCTTTACCTCTTCCCCTACCGTTGCATTGGGACCAAGTCCTGTGTCTGGTTTCATTTCGACGAACACGACGTGGACGGCATCCGAATCGCCATACGTCGTCTCGGGCGATTTGCAGATCACCAGTGGTGCACTTTTGAGCATCCAGCCTGGCGTAACCGTGTTGATGAACGGTGAGTTCAACTCTGAAGCGCAACACGGTTGAAGGAACGGTAGAAATCGTGTTCTGGCGTTCTGAATCCTAACCGCTTTCTGGGTCGCCGATTGATCTTGTCTTCGATGCGCTGGAGGTCAGCATCGGAGAACAGGGCCAGATCGCAGCCCTTTGGAAAATACTGGCGCAGCAGTCCGTTGGTATTCTCATTGCTGCCGCGCTGCCAAGCTGAGTAGGGATCGGCGAAATAGCTGGTCGCGTTCAAGGCGACATCGATCAGGGCGTGCTCGGCGAATTCGCTGCCGTTGTCCCATGTGAGCGTGTGCACGCGCGCCTTTATCGGATTCAGCGCGTTGAGGATCGCGCAGCGGGTCGGATCTGCCTCGCCGTTGGCTACACGGCGTATGCGCAGCAGACCACTCTTGCGCTCCACAAGCGTGACAATCCGTGCCGTGCCTTTCCCAACGATCGTATCGCCTTCCCAATCGCCGATGCGCTGTCGAGACTCAACCACTGAGGGACGCTCCTGGATGCGACGCCCGCCAAATCGTTGACGATCCCGCGGCTTTCCACAGCGGTTGCGACGTTGCTTGCGACGTCGCCTCAGACACTTCCAGAGACGCCCGCCGCGTCGTCGATCCTGCTCGATGTGGCCGTAGATGCGTTCGTGACTGACCACCACCTCGCCACTCCCAGCAATCTGCTCAGGGCTCCATTCTTCACGCAAACGATCTTCAACAATGCGCCACTCAGAGAGACTGATCCGTGGCACCGCGCTGGCCTGAGAACGTCGTTGCACACTGACCCGTTGTGCATTCGCGGCTTGATAGCTTCCATCGCCTGCATTGCGTTTAAGCTCGCGACTGATCGTGCTGGGAGATCGATCCAGTATCTCGGCAATCCAATGAATCGAAACGCTCGAACGGTAAAGGCGCTGAATCTGGTAGCGTTCGTCTTGGCTCAGGTGCGTATATCGCATGTGCAACTCCACTTGCCGGTGAGGTTGCGCAGGCTAACGCACCTGGGCCACTTCACTGCGTTGGGTGTTGCACTTCGAAGTTGAACTGTAAAACGCCGGATCGGCGCTGACTGTCGTCGATGGTGCATTGTCGGCGCAGGGAACTTCCGATCAGAAAATCGTTTTTACATCGTTCAACGACGTCGCCGGTTCGTCAACTCCCGCGGCGGCGGGTGATTGGCAGTCACTGACATTTCAAGATGGTTCGATCGATGCCGGGTGTGCCGTCAGTCATATTCAGATTCGTTACGGGCATGGCATAAAGATCGAAAGCGCATCCCCTGGTATCAGCGATGCGTTGATCGAACACAGCATCGGCGCTGCCATCGTGATCGATCTTCAGTCCTCCCCGTATGGCGAGCGACTGGCAGCAACCGGCAACGATCTGAACGGGGTTCTTGTGCCCCCAGGCGCGATCTTGGGTGACACGACCTGGAACCTTACCGGGATTCCGTATGTAGTTGCACAAGGGGACTTGGAAATTGGATTGGCGCCATTCGGAATGGAGCCAGAGGCGCTGCAACTGCAGGCAGGTAGTCAAGGGCAATTGACGGTGAATCTGCCCTATCCGGCACCTGCGGGTGGCGTTCCGATTACGATCGAAAGCAGCAACGCTTCTGTAGCAAGCGTGCCGCCTGCGATGTCGATCGTCGTGCCGGAGGGTGAACATGCCGTTTCGTTCGAAATCGTCGCTGTTGCCGCTGGCTCTGCAACGATCAGCGCCGGTACCGCGAATGACGGGCCGGCGCAGACAGTAGTTACCGTTCTCCCACTTCCAGGTTTGCGCTTCAATCCGAGTGAAGCAACTGTTGGCGTTGGCCGTTCGGTGCAAATGACCATCCAACTTGAAGACGGTATCGCCACTTCCGACATTCCCTTGACACTGAGCGGACCGGGCCTCGTTTTCCAGCCTGAACAAACGATATCTCAGGGTCAATCCTCGACTACTTTCGAGATCACTGGTCTCGCAATCGGTGCTCTGGAACTGACAGCGTCAAGTCCTGGCCGCGCTCCGGCAACTGCAGCTATCGCGGTCGAGGCTGTGCGGTTGATTGCGCCGAGTGTCGCATTGGTCGTTCCAGAAACCGATCCAGTGATTCTGGACGTCGAGCTGTCTCATCCAGCGCCTGCGGAAGGCGTCACGGTTGCAGTAGACAATCCAATGCCTGGAATCTTGTCGGTGCAGGGGGTTACGGTTTCGAGTGGCGCAACTCATGCCCTGATTTCACTAACCGGAATTCAGGAGAGTGCGAGCACAGTCGACCTGATCATTTCTGCACCTGGATATGCGTCGGCGACTACCAAGGTCACCGTACAACGAATTGCAGTACGTCTCGGCGATGGCACGCAGGACATCGTGATTCCCGAAGGAAGCACGTTGAGCCTTCCTGTTGTTCTGTCGAAGCCTGCTCCCGCGGGTGGGCTCACCATCAACGTGCAAACCTCGTTTCCTGAAGGTTTGGCTATCGCGCCAACCGTCGTGAGCATCGCTGAGGGGCAGACCCGAAGCGCCAGCAACGTCGAACTTCATGCGCTCGGAGACAGCGTGTCCGCTGTGATCCTGTCAGCACAAGAGGCGATCGGAATCGATGGAATCGCGCGTGTGACGGTTATGCCGAGGGTCGATTTGAAATTCAACCTTGTCGAGATGATCGTCGGAAAAGGACTTCAACTTCGTAGCGGCGATATTCAGCTGAAATGTACCATCGCAGGTATTCGCTGCAACTTTTCTCATCCAATTTCCATCGCTGTATCCAACTCACTTCCAGCCTACGTCAACGTTCCAGTCGAATTGACGATTGCTCCAGGCGAGGGCTCCGTGGATGTTTCTATCCGCGGAATGGAAATTACCGGCTCACAAGCCCTGATAAGTGCGGAAGCGCCTTGGGCCGATTCTCCCGCTTCGCTGGGGGTCTCGGTCGTTGCCCCTGTTTTGACAGTTCAAGGGTTGGGCGGAACGCCCCAGGAAGTTGGGGCAGCTCGGAAACGCATCGACATCGGATGGAGCGTGCCGGGTTCATCCAGTCCCTACCAACGAGCGCCAGTTGATCAGACGGTCTCTTTGTCTGCGGAAGGTGTCGTTGGTGCTCTGTACTCTGCTTCCTCAGGAGGAAGTTCCATCACGCAGACCATCATCTTGCAAGGAAATGCTGGTGCACAAACGATTTTCGCAGCTTCCCCACAAGCCCAAGGAACTTATCAGGTCCATGCGTCCGCTGACCTGCCCCCAACTTCAGTACCAACATGGCTTAAGCAGAGTCCTTGGTTTCGAGCCTATCGCTCGGTGATGGGTTTGGGTAGAGCAATCCTTGCTCGCGCAGGGTCTCTGCGAATGCCGCT
>Ga0138256_10009727_pt1 | contig 10090 bp, 12 predicted proteins | sample KNB2016incub_MG_FD_105486 | JGI IMG/M metagenome (GOLD analysis project Ga0138256, IMG submission 105486) | Active sludge microbial communities from wastewater in Klosterneuburg, Austria - KNB2014incub_MG | ecosystem: Engineered > WWTP > Activated sludge > Unclassified | place: Austria...
GGTAACACTCACGTAGCGGCGCACGGACGGAGGGGGAAAAATTCGCATCGAGGAGATCGAGATGCATTCCGTCACCCCCCTTCGTCCCGTGGCTGGGGAAGGTCCGTCTTCCACGCAGCCATCCCGGTCGGACGGCCGGGGCAGGTCGTGGCGCATCGTCACCCTGTTCACTCTCCTGGGTCTGGTGGGTTGGCTGGTGCTCACCGTGGGGGTGGTCTGGTTTGCGCGCGATCTGGACCAATGGACCATTGCCCGGGTGCCGGCCGGTTACTGGTGGGCGGCGCAGGGCGCCATCGGCGGCTACATCCTGATCATCGTCATCTACTGCGGCCTGATGGAATGGCTGGAGGCCCGGCAGTCCGGCGCCGAGCCCGACGATGTGGCCGCAGCTGCAAGCTCGGCTTCGCCGCCGGCAGGGCAGGAGTTGCATCGGCATGGCTGATGGACCGGTGGCGCCTTCGGACGAAACGCGCGTCTTCACCCGGGAGCTGAACCGCCGCTACTCGCTGTACACCGCGGGGGCGCTGCTGTTCATTGCAGCGTTGGCTCTGCTGGAGCGCAAAGGCTGGCCACGCAGCTGGATCGGCGGCACCTTCCTGATCGCGACGGTGGTGGTGTATGCCGCCATCGGGCTGCTGTCGCGCACCACCGACGAATCCGAGTACTACGTGGCCGGCCGCCGGGTGCCGGCGATCTTCAACGGCATGGCCACGGCAGCCGATTGGATGTCGGCGGCCTCCTTCATCGGCACGGCCGGGGTGCTGTACCTGCAGGGTTTTTCCGGGCTGGCCTACATCCTTGGCTGGACGGGGGGATATTGCCTGGTGGCGCTGCTGCTGGCGCCCTACCTGAGGCGCACCGGGTTCTACACCATCCCGGAGTTCATCGGCGCGCGCTACGGCGGCCGGGCGCCGCGGCTGGTGGCGGTGAGCGCGGCTGTGCTGGTGTCCTTTGTGTACGTGGTGGTGCAGATCTACGGGGTGGGCTTGATCACCTCGCACCTGACCGGTTTCAGCTTCGAAATCGGCATCTTCGTGGGCCTGGGCGGGGTGCTGGTCTGCTCCTTCCTGGGGGGCATGCGGGCGGTGACCTGGACTCAGGTGGCGCAGTACATCATCCTGATCATTGCCTACCTGACGCCGGTGGTCTGGTTGTCGCTGAACCAGACCGGCAGCCCCTTTCCGCTGTTCACCTACGGCAAGCAGATGGAGCAGGTCACGCTGCGTGAGCAGCGCCTGATCGACGATCCTGCCGAGCAGGCCGTGCGTCGTCATCTGGAGGTGCGTGCGGCCGATGCGCAGCGCAAGTCGCAGGACGTGCGCCAAGCCATGGCCGACGATGCCGAGACGCTGGCGGCCCACGCCCGCGCCCTGCGTGCAGCCGATGCGCCCTTGGCCAAGGTTCAGCAGGCCGAGCGGCGCCTGGCCACCCGGCCTCAAACCGAGGCGGATGCGTCGGCGGCCTACCAGATGGTGCAGGAGGATGCGCAGCGCCGATCCCAGCCGCTGGCCGGCATGGCGCCGATGGCCCTGCCGCATGCCGTCGGAGACCCCCAGGGCAATCCCGCTCAGCAGGAGAAGTACGGGAGCGCAAAGCGCAACTTCCTGGCGCTGGTGATCTGCCTCATGCTCGGTACGGCCGCCATGCCGCATATCCTGACGCGCTACTACACCACCCCCAGTGTGTTCGAGGCCCGGCGTTCGGTGGCCTGGTCGCTGTTTTTCATTGCGCTGCTCTACATGGCTGCCCCTGCGCTGGCGGTGATGGTCAAGTACGAGGTGTTCACTCATCTGGTCGGTACGCCCTTTGACCATTTGCCCGGTTGGATCCACCGATGGTCCAAGCTGGACCCTACGCTGGTGTCGGTGGAGGACATCAACGGCGATGGCCTGCTGCAGTTGGCCGAGTTGCACCTGGGCACCGATGTGATCGTGCTGGCGGCCCCGGAGATCGGTGGATTGCCGCTGGTGGTCACCTACCTGGTGGCAGCCGGTGGGCTGGCTGCGGCGTTGTCCACCGCGGACGGGTTGCTGCTGACGATCTCCAATTCGCTGTCCTACGATCTGTACTACGGCATGATCAACCCGCGAGCGCCGGCGCTGCGCCGGGTGATGCTCTCCAAGTTCCTGGTGCTGGTCGCAGCCTTGCTGGCAGCCTTCATGGCGTCGATGCGTTTTGCGGACATCCTGCAGTTCGTCACAGCCGCTTTCTCGCTGGCGGCCGCCGCCTTCTTTCCAGCCCTGGTGCTGGGCATCTTCTGGCGGGGGGCCACCCGGATCGGTGCAACGGCAGGCATGCTGTCGGGCCTGGCTGTGTGCGGCGGCTACATGGTGTTCAATCTGCCGTTGCTGAGGCGCTTTTTCGATGTCCAGACCCCGCTGGCCGAATGCACTTGGTGGGGCATCGATGCCGTTGCTGCAGGCGTCTTCGGCGTACCGGCCGGGGCGCTGGTGCTGGTGATGGTGAGTTGGGTCACCCCTTCTCCCGGTCCCCGCCAATTGGCGGCCTTGGACCTGATCCGGGACGCCGCAGCCGACGACGGTCGGTGCGATCTTCGTTGAGCTATACTCTCTGGTTCACTTGCTGCACCCGCGCCTGACGCTGCGGGGCAGCTTCCCTTCCAGGAACCCGTAAGGAGAGTCCATGCGTCATTACGAGATCGTGCTGCTCGTCCACCCGGACCAGAGCGAGCAAGTTCCGGCCATGCTGGAGCGTTACAAGAGTCTGATCACGTCCACCGGCGGTGCCGTGCACCGCATCGAAGACTGGGGCCGCCTGCAGCTGGCCTACATGATCAACAAGCTGGCCAAGGCCCACTACCTTTGCCTCAACATCGAGTGCAGCAAGGAAACGCTGGCCGAGCTGGAGACCGGCTTCCGCTTCAACGATGCCGTGCTGCGTCACCTGACGGTGCGCCGCGACAAGGCAGAGACCGGCGCTTCGTCGATGATGAAGCGTGTCGAAAAGGACGAGGCCCGCAAGTCCTCCCAGCAGCAGGAGGCGAGCACCTGAGTGTGTGACCTGCCCCGCGCAAACCCACTGGACTGCCCCCGGTCATGAACCGAGTGTTGTTGCAGGCCCAGGTGGTCGAGCGCGCGGCCCTGCGCTACACCCCCGCCGGACTGCCGGCTGTCGATGTGCGATTGGCCCATGCCTCGCAAATCGAACATGCCGGTCAGATGCGTCAGGTCTCCTGCGAGATCCACGCAACCGCCGTCGGAGAGGTGGCCGGGCAACTGGATCGGGTCGCGGTCGGACAGACCGTCGACGTGGCCGGTTTCCTGGGCAAGCAGCGCAACGGCCGGAACGTCATGTTGCATCTCACCGAGCTCACCCCTCACCCCGCGTCAATGTATTGAATTCAGGAGCATTCCATGCCCCCGCCACGTGGTAAGTTTTCCAAGGACCGCAAGACCAAGCGCAACCAGCAGTCGCTGCTGTTCAAGCGCAAGCGCTTCTGCCGCTTCACAGTCGCCGGCGTCAAACAGATCGACTACAAAGATCTGGACGTGCTGCGTGACTTCGTCGGCGAGAACGGCAAGATCACTCCGGCGCGCCTGACCGGCACCCGTGCGATCTTCCAGCGCCAGCTGACCACGTCCATCAAGCGTGCCCGCTTCCTGGCCCTGCTGCCGTACAGCGACCAGCACAAGGTCTGAGGAGAGACAGCATGCAAGTGATCCTGCTTGAAAAAGTGGCCAAGCTCGGCGGTCTGGGTGACGTCGTCAAGGTCAAGGACGGCTACGCCCGCAACTTCCTGATCCCCACCGGTGCCGCTCGCCGTGCCACCGAGAAGGCCATCCAGGAATTTGAAGCCCGTCGCGTCGAACTCGAGAAGGGCCAGGCCGACAAGCTCGCCGCTGCCCAGGCTGCCGGCGAGAAGCTCAACGGCAAGTCTGTCACCATCGCCCAGAAGGCCGGTGTGGACGGTCGCCTGTTCGGCTCCGTCACCAACGCCGACATCGCCGAAGCCCTCAAGGCCGATGGCTTCGACGTGGTCAAGGCCCAGGTGCGCCTGCCCAACGGCCCGCTCAAGGCAGTGGGCGAGTACGAAGTGGCGGTGGCCCTGCACCACGATGTGGTGGTCAACGTCGCTGTCAAGGTGGTGGCTCAGGTGGACTGATCCGGCAGGGCGGCGCGTCTGCCCTCCGCTCACTGACCTGCGCACACAAGGCCGGCAATGCCGGCCTTGTTGCATTTCAGGGAGGCTCTTTCCAACGCCGCACGTCACTGCCCAGTGAGCGGGTCTGAGCCTCCAGGGTTGTCCCGAGTTTTCCCCGCGATTTCCACAGAGCTGTGCACAGCGTGAGTGGAGCCGCGCTCCTATCATCGACCGATGGCTGCGATCCTTCCTGTTCCCCCTTCCGCGACCGCCCGTGGTGACGATGAGGTTGCGCGGCTGCGCATTCCGCCCCATTCGGTGGAAGCGGAGCAAAGCGTGCTGGGGGGTCTGCTGCTGGACAACAGCGCCTACGACCGCGCCGGCGACCTGCTGACCGATTCGGACTTCTACCGTCACGAGCACCGCCAGATCTTCTCGGCCGTGATGGGGCTGATCTCCGCCAACAAGCCGGCGGACGTCATCACCGTCTACGAGCAGTTGCAGAGCCTGGGCAAGGCCGAGGAGGTGGGCGGACTGGCCTACCTGAACGCGCTGGCGCAGAGCGTGCCCAGCGCGGCGAACCTGCGCCGATATGCAGAGATCGTGCGTGAGCGCGCCGTGCTGCGCAAGCTGGTGGCGGTGAGCGACGAAATCGCCACCAACGCCTTCAACCCGCTGGGGCGCGCCGCCTCCGACATCCTGGACGAGGCCGAAGGCAAGATCTTCCAGATCGGGGAGGAAGGCTCGCGCAACCGGGCGGGTTTCCAGTCGATGGACTCCCTGGTGGTCGAGCTGATCGACCGCGTGCAGGAGCTGGCCGAGAACGGCGCCGGCGATGTCACCGGCGTGCCCACCGGCTTCTACGACATGGACCGCATGACCGCGGGCCTGCAGGCCGGGGACCTGATCATCCTGGCGGCCCGCCCCTCAATGGGCAAAACCGCTTTTGCGCTGAACATCGGCGAGCATGTGGCCGTCAAGGAACAGCTGCCGGTGGTGGTGTTCTCGATGGAAATGGGCGCCTCGCAGCTGGCGCTGCGGATGGTGGGCTCACTCGGGCGCATCGACCAGCAGCACCTGCGCACTGGTGCACTCAACGACGACGAATGGGGCCGTCTGTCCGAGGCGGTGGACAAGCTGCGCAACGTCAGCCTGTTCATCGACGAGACTCCCGCGCTCACGTCGGCAGAGCTGCGCGCCCGGGCGCGCCGCCAGGCCCGCCAGTGTGGCCGGCTGGGCCTGATCATCATCGACTACCTGCAGCTGATGAGCGGCTCGGCCAGCTCCAGCGGTGAGAACCGCGCCACCGAGATTTCTGAAATCTCCCGCGGCCTGAAGGCGCTGGCCAAGGAGCTGCAGTGCCCGGTGATCGCGCTGTCCCAGCTCAACCGTTCGGTTGAAACCCGCACCGACAAGCGGCCGATGATGTCCGACCTGCGCGAATCCGGCGCCATCGAGCAGGACGCCGACGTGATCATGTTCATCTACCGCGACGAGTACTACAACAAGGACTCCAAGGAGCCCGGCGTTGCGGAGATCATCATCGGCAAGCAGCGCAACGGCCCGGTGGGCACCGTGAAGCTGGCTTTCCTGCGCGCCAACACCAAGTTCGAGAACCTGGCGCCAGGCAGCTTTGGCGGCAGCGAATACTGACACCGAGTCGATCCGGTGCTGCCCCCGCGGCGCACCGGCTGGGCAGCGTCAGCCCAGCCAGCCCTTGATGCGCTGGCCCAGAACCTCGCGGCTGATGCCGTAGCGGTCGTGCAGCGTGGGCAGCGCACCGGCGTCCAGGAAAGCATCGGGCAGCCCGGCCAGCTCGAAGCCGGCCGGCTGCACCCGGTGGCGCAGCAGCACCGCGGCCACCGCCTCGCCCAGGCCGCCGACCACCGAGTGGTTCTCGGCCACCACCACCAGCCGGCCAGTCTGGCGGCAGGCCGCGGCGATCGCCGCCTCGTCCAGCGGCTTGAGGGTCGGGCAGTGCAGCACCGCCACGCCAATGCCGTCCTTGGCCAGGTCCTGCGCCGCTTCCAGCGCACGCATCGTCAGGATTCCCGAGGAGATCACCAGCACCTCGCGCCCGTCGCGCAGCAGCTTGGCGCGGCCGAGCTCGAAGCGGTAGTCGTACTCGTCCAGCACCAGCGGCACATTGCCGCGCAGCAGGCGCAGGTAGACGGGGCCGGGGTGGTCGGCGATCTGTGCCACCGCCTGCGCGGTGTCCAGCGCATCGCAGGGGTCCACGATGGTCAGGCCGGGTACCGCACGCATCATCGCCAGGTCGTCGGTGGCCTGGTGGCTGGGGCCGTAGCCGGTGGTCAGACCGGGCAGCGCGCAGCAGATCTTGACATTGAGGTGCTCCTCGGCGATCACCTGGTGGATGAAGTCGTAGGCGCGCCGGGTGCCGAAGACCGCGTAGGTGGTCGCGAAGGGCGTCAGGCCTTCCTTGGCCATGCCGCCGGCCGCGGCCATCAGCAGCTGCTCGGCCATGCCCATCTGGTGGAAGCGCTCCGGATACGCCTGGGCGAAGAGGTGCAGGTCGGTGTACTTGGCAAGATCGGCGCTCAGCCCGACGATCTCCGGGCGGTTCGCGGCCAGCTCGACCAGGGCCTTGCCGAAGGGTGCGGCCTGCACGCGCTGGCCCTCGGAGGCGATGCTGGCGATCATCGCCGAGGTGGTGAGCTTGGGCTTCTTGTCAGCGACGGGGGCGTTCATGCGCAGGCTCCTTCGGCGGCACTTTCAGCGGCCTGCGGCCGCGAGGCGTCCAGCACGGCCAGGGCCTGCTGCCACTCGGGCGGATCGACGCGGATGAAGTGGTTCTTCTCGCGGGTTTCCAGGAAGGGCACGCCCTTGCCCATCAGGGTGTCGAAGAGGATCACGCGGGGCTTGGCCTCGGGGCACTGGCGCGCGGCGTCGAAGGCAGTCAGCACGGCCGGCAGGTCGTTGCCGTCCACCCGCTGCACGAACCAGCCGAAGGCGGCCCATTTGTCGGCCAGGGGTTCGAAGCCCAGCACCTTGGACGAGGGCCCGTCGGCCTGCTGGTTGTTGATGTCCACCAGGCAGATCAGGTTGTCCAGCCGGTGGTGGGCCGCGCCCATGGCGGCCTCCCAGGTCGAGCCCTCGTCGAGCTCGCCGTCGGACATGCTGTTGTAGATGAAGGCCAGGTTCTTCTTCTGCTTGAGGCCCAGCGCCATGCCCACGCCGATGGGCAGGCCCTGGCCCAGCGAGCCGCCGGAGATCTCCATGCCAGGCGTGTAGCTGGCCATGCCGGACATGGGCAGGCGGCTGTCGTCGCTGCCGTAGCTTTCCAGCTCGGCTTCGGGGATCACGCCGGCCTCGATCAGCGCGGCGTAGTGGGCGATGGCGTAATGGCCGTGCGAGAGCAGGAAGCGGTCGCGGCCTTCCCATTCGGGTTCGGCCGGGCGAAGGTTGAGCGCGTGGCGGTAAGCCACCGCCAGCACGTCGGCCCAGCCCAGGGCCTGGCCGATGTAGCCCTGGCCTTGCACTTCGCCCATGCGCAGCGCGAAGCGGCGGATGCGCCAGGCGGCTGCGGCCAGATTCTTCAGTCGAGCGTCGCTCATGCTGCGACCTCCGCAGGGTTCAGGTGGTGGTGCACGAAGTCCAGCGCCGCCTTCAGGCGCGCCTCGATGTCGGCCAGCGGCACGCGAAAGGCCGAGCGGCTGGGCTGCGCGTTGGAGCCGCGGTGCAGGCGCATCGGGATCTCGATGGACAGCGAGACGGGGGAATTCCGCAGCCCGTGCAGGATCTCGGCGCAGCCGATCTCGCCCTCGCCCAGCGCAGTGAAGAAGTAGCCCTCGGCCGTGCGCTTCACGTCCTTGATGTGGGTGTGCAGGCACAGCGCCATCGCGGCCAGCGCATCCGCGGCGGTGGGCACGCCCGGGCGGTGGGAGATGGTGTTGCCGGCGTCGTAGTTCAGGCCCACGCGCGCGTGGCCGATGCGCGCCAGCAGGCCCGGGCCGTCGGCGGCGACGTTGAGCAGATTGTCCGAGCCGTCGCCGGGGTTCTCCAGGCCGATCACCAGGTCCAGCTCCTCGGCCAGCCTGGCCAGCGGCCCGATGTGCTGGAAGAAGCGCGCCTCGTTGGCGCGGGCGGCGGCGTTGGTGTTGATCACCTTGGCACCGATGCGCGCGGCAAAGCGCATGCGGCCCTGGAAGACCTCCAGCGCATCCGCTCGGCCCAGGTCGATGTGCGAGGACATCGCGTGGCAGCCGATGCCGGCATCGGCCAGCCAGCGGGCGTACTCCACCGCACGGGCCTCGGTGAAGGCGGACTCATCGAAGGGCTCGGTGTAGCCGACGATGTAGGCCGGCTCCACGTAGGTGGCGCCGATGGAGGCCAGGCTCTCCAGCATGTGCGGTGCCGGGTAGCCGTCATAGGGGGCACCGGAGATCGAGACGATGCGCTGCCCGCCCGCGGTCGGTGGCATGTGTGGCGGCGTGTGAGAAGTGGTCATGGCCGTGGGTGAAGGGGGATTTCAGCGGAGGATGAAGGCCGGGACGTAGGAGATCAGACCCAGCACCACGAAGGCGACCAGGTAGAAGGGCACCATTTCCTTCACGGTCTCTCCCACCTTGACCTTGGCCAGTGCGCTGGTGATGAACAGCGTGGTGCCCACCGGCGGCGTGTACAGGCCGATCGCGAGGTTGACGACCATCATGATCCCCAGCTGCACCGGGTCCATGCCGATGCTCTGAGCCAGCGGCATGAACACCGGGGTCAGCAGCAGCACGGCGGCCGGCAGGTCGATGAACATGCCCACGAAGAGCATTATCAGGTTCATCAACAGGATTACCACCTAGTCGATGTCGACGTTGCGCCCGACCCACTCGACCACCTGCTGGGGCAACTGGTCGAAGGTGAGCAGCCAGCCGATGGCGGCCGAGGCCATGATCACCAGCAGCACCACCCCGGTGGCCAGTCCCGCCTCGACGATCGCCACGTGCAGCCGCCGCCAGGTGAGGTCGCAGTACAGCAGCAGGGACACCAGTGCGGCGTACAGCGTGGAGAGCACGGCCACCTCGGTGGGCGTGGCGATGCCGAAGCGCAGGAAGATCACGATCAGCACCGGCAGCAGCACGGCCGGTGAGGCCAGCAGCAGGTCGCGGCGCATGGCGGCGCGGTCGGCGCTCTGCGTCTCGCGCGGCAGGTTGCGCCGCTTGCCCACCCACCAGCAGGCCACCATGAAGCCACCGCAGAGCATCAGGCCCGGCAGGATGCCGGCGTAGAACAGCGCGGCAATCGAGGTGTTGGCCGACAGCGCGTAGAGGATCAGCGGGATCGACGGCGGGATGATGATGTCGATCGTGGCCGCCGAAGCCAGCGAGGCCGCCGAGAACGCCATCGGGTAGCCCAGCCGGCGGTGCCAGGGCATCAGCAGTGCGCCGATGGCCGAGGCATCCGCCACCGCCGAACCGGACACGCCGCCGAACAGCGTCGACGACAACACGCTCACCTGGGCCGGGCCGCCGTGCCAGCGGCCGACCAGGCGCGAGAGCACGCCGATCAACGCTGCACCCAGTTTGCCGCCCATCATCAGCGCGCCCGTGAGCATGAAGAAGGGGATGGCAATGAGCGGGAAGCTCTGCACCTGCGCGACCATCTGCTGCACCAGCAGGTCCAGCGGCACGCGGTCGGAGGCGGCGGCCGCCGCCAGTGCGGCCATCAGCAGGGCGTGGGCAACCGGCATGGCCGCCACCGCTGCAGCGCCGAAGACAAAGAAGATCAATGCGGTCATGTCGAGTCTCTGTGTCGTGCGTCAAAACGCAGCCACGTCACGCTGAGGAAGCGGCGCCTGGGTCGGCGAGGCGGCATCAACCGGCGGTGCTGCCTCGGGGCGCAGGATGCGCCAAGCCGACAGCAGTGCCAGGGCCGCCAGCATGGCCATGCCGACCATAACGCAGCCATAGATCACCAATCCGAGCACACCCAAAATAGAACTGTGCTCATCGGCCACGATGTCCAGCATGTTCCAGA
>Ga0138256_10009728_pt1 | contig 10089 bp, 6 predicted proteins | sample KNB2016incub_MG_FD_105486 | JGI IMG/M metagenome (GOLD analysis project Ga0138256, IMG submission 105486) | Active sludge microbial communities from wastewater in Klosterneuburg, Austria - KNB2014incub_MG | ecosystem: Engineered > WWTP > Activated sludge > Unclassified | place: Austria...
CACATCATTAACTGGTCCGAGTGTTGTACTTCCAAACCATTCAATGTTCCAGTTTACAACCTCAAGTGTATTTACAGGGTCAATGCTAGTGCCCTTCAGATTTAGAATTGCATTGCTTACTGAAGCAGTACTAACTGTTATTGTTCCTGTAAAATCGATATTATTTTGCGATGGAGAAAATCTTGAATAAACTATTGAAGGAACATTATTGGCTGCTGCCTGGGTTAATGTTATAGAGTTTGTAAAAGGACCTCCTGCATTGGTTGACAATGTAAAGCCTGCGGAAGCTGTTAATGTAATATCACCAGTAATGTCATTACCGGTTACAGTAAAGCTTTTATCGATATTGTTTCCAAAAGCTGCAAATCCAAATTGAATATCAGTTGAACTGAGAGTTAAACTTGGAGGAGGAGGAACTGCAGAATTTGTTACCTGAATATCATCAAGCGTCCACCTGGCACCATCATCTGCTGAAGAAGAATAAACAAAGGCGAAGTAAATATTTGCTGTTTTAAAAGGAGTCAGGTTAATGTTGTTTGATTCAGTCCAGACATCACTTGTTTGCCCGGGGAGCTTTCCATTAAGATCGGTCCATGTATAATTATTTGGATTGCCAAAACCCGGATAGTTGGTAGACACCTTTAATTGCAATGGAGCACCATTGAATTTTGTGCGGCTCCAGAAACTGAGTAAAGGAAAGTTTGTGGCAGTAAGATCAAATGCCGGTGAAATGAGCCAGTCTTCATTTAAAATATTTGTACCGCTGAATCCATTTATCTGCAACCCGTTGGCAGCGCTTCCTGAAGGGGGATTAGCAGCATCTCTTCCAAATGTTGTACATGCCCAAACCTGCGGGCCAACAACACTGAAGAGGCTAAAGCCATCCGTCAGGCCGGTTGTGCAGGAGTTGAAATTATAAAGATTACCAACAATGCCAAGTGGCATGTTTCCTGATGTAAAACTCCAGGTACTGTTGCCGGTGAAACCAGCAAAACTATTTCCTGAAAGATCTTTAAATGCACCATCGCTTACTTCTAAGTAATAAGATGTGGTAAATGCAAGCCCCTGGATTAAAAAAGAAGCTGAACTACCTGCAACAGTTACTTCAGCATCTGTTACATCAAATGTTTTTAAGATGCTGCCATCAGAAGTTTTTCTGAGTGTGATGCTTCCTGTACCTTTTTCAATATTTTCATTAAATGTAATGGATGCAGTAGAAGCAGTGGTCACGTTAACGGCTCCGTTTGCAGGGGACAAAACAGAAACCAGCGGAGCTGTAATATCTGTTACAGAGTTTTTAGGAGTAGGAAGATCTGCCGTAAAATCTGTGCCGTTCTGATTTGCATCAGAACCAATCGGTGTTCTTTGAATGGAATTGATTGCAGACGGAGCAGGAGCAGGGCCCGTTCCTTCAAATCCAATGGCAACAGTACCATATCCTACTTTATCAACAATAGAACTGTTTAGCGGATTGTTTCCGCTTAAAGCAGTTGTATTATTCACTAATGCAACTTTTCCTGATCCTGCTGCCATGGCAATACCTCCTGTTGCATCCGGTGTAGGGAGATCTGCAACACCACCTGCGCCAGCGCCTTCCTGCACTAAATAATAACTATGTGCAGGAATAGATCCAGTAAGATTGGTTACCTGCCATGCACCGGTACCGGTAGCAGAATTATATTGAACAGACCAACCGGCCAGGTTAACCGCAGTATTGCTGTTATTATACAATTCAATAAAATCATTTTTAAAATTAGCACCTGTATTTCCACCACCACCATATACTTCATTAATCACAACCGGTGGGTTATCATTATCATTCAGATTGATTGTTGCAGAATTTGGAGAGCCAATCACAAATGAGTTTGAAACAGTGCTGAGTGTAATGCCAATTGTTTCAGTGCCTTCAATAAAAATATCATTACTTACACTCAACGTAATTGTTCCGTTAAGGCTGCCTTCAGGAATGACAATACTTCCGTTCAATGCATCGCTGTAATCCGTATTTAATGTAGCTGAACCATTCAACGTATACGTAACAGTGAGGCCACCGGCTGGTGCAGGTGAAGAAAGGTTAATGGTAAACGTTCCATTTGTTGCAGGCTCTGCGGCATCAAGACCTGCTGCAATTGAAACAGATGGTGCAGCATCATTATCAGTAATTGTAATATTTTGTGCGGTTGTGCTTCCAAGTACTATACCTGCAGATGGGTTGCTGATCGTTAAAGCTGCAGTTTCAGCACCTTCTGCGAGATTATCATCAACAACAGTAAATGTTGCAGTTCCAGTTGTTTGGCCGCTGAGGATTGTAATTGAACCACCACTTAATGTATAATCTCCTGAAGTAATGTTTACGCCTGAAACACCAAGATCAATCGTTTGATTACCTGTTACCGCCTCGCTTGCAGTTGCTGTAACCGTAATCGCTGTTGCGTCTGCTTCAGTACCTGAATTAGTGCTAACAGAAAGAGTAACAGATGGAAGAGCTGTAATAGCATTTGCAACTCCATTGATGGTAACATTATCAATACTGAATGTACCTCCGGAAGCTTCTGCATTCCATCCATAAAAACGAAAGGTAACAGCTGATGTAATTGCATCGTAAGAGGAGCCTAACGTAATGGTGCTTCCATCTTCAGCAGAAGAAGTAGCATCTGAAACCTGGAATACATTAGTGGACACAACAGATAAATCGGTGTTTGCAGGCGAAATACCTGCAGGAAGGTTTGTGTTATAATCGAGACTTGATCTTACTGCATATTGTCTGATACCTGTTGCTGACCGTTGAAGTGTAAACGCAATTGAATTGATATCCAACGAATAGCCTGGAGTTGGTGTAATAGTAACCTGGTAATACTGATTGGTATTTATGGAACCGGTAAAAATATCTGATGCAGTGGTTGCCCCTGTTGGATGGCCTGTAAAACTAAATCGACCGCCGGCATTTGGGTTAAGTGTTGTTTGTCCAACCGCAGTAAAAGAACTAAAGGTCAGACCAGTTGCTGTTGGTGCCGGGGTTGGATCAGTGGTTCCTGAAGAATTTGTAACATTTGCAAAATTGTAAATTCCTGAAAAAACCTGGCTCCGGGCCGATAAAGAAAACAAGAACAAAGCAGGCACGATTAAAAACGAAAATCTAAATAACTTTCTCATTGTGATGTTAGTTTACTTTTCTGAATAAAATAAGGAGGAGAAAGGATCGGATTAATCGGCAGGATTTTGGAGCGATAAATGTAATGCTAATCAGTATTCACTTTTTAATGTATTAGATTAAATATTTATTAACATAAATGGATGCTATTGTTGAATACTTTCAGGTTTATTGTTTAAACAAAATAACCCCTTCGAGGTAATTGAATTTTTTTACACGGAAAATCACATCAAACCCAGCCGCAAAAAACAATTCCTCATGCCTCGGGCTGGCATATAGTATATAAAAGGAGCGGGGATGCTCCTTCAGCGAACGGTTGATCTTTTGTATCACGGTTTTCATCAGCACCTCATCAAAAGGGTTAAACAGGAACACAGTGCTCACTTCCTTTTCTATTTCAAACAGGCTCACATCCTGCCACCATAATTGGTAATCCAGCCCTGGGATCTCCTGTTTTACCTCCCCAAGGTTTTTTTCTGCAGCTTCAATCATCTCTTTGGCAAAATCAATTCCCCATACCTTATTATAACCGTAATGTGCAGCAATACACATCGCCCTTCCCTTGCCGCAGCCAATATCAAGAAATATTCCTGCCCTCGCACTCTCTGGCAAATGAGAAAACAACTCTTCAATGGTGAAATAACTCACAGGCATATACTCTGTCGCATGCGCAAGCTGGTTGCCTTTAATATTGAAACGGGAAAGATTATTGAACGATGTTGTATTTATCCTGTATTTTTTTTCTCCTTTCAACTCATGATAGAAAGTGAAAAAACCAAGCTTGATTCCCCAGTTGGTTGCGATATAAAGAAAGTACCGGATATGTTGAAAAATCTTCACGATGCAGAGGATCTTATATCAATCACTTTCAGTTGAAGACTTACAGTTCCGTTCCAGTCATTTTCATCAATGCTGTAGATCACATCAATCGCTCCCTGTTGAACTATCGGGAATAAATGAGCTGCCCTGAAACAGATTCCTGTAATCACAACATCTTTTTGTTTTACAACTAAACGCAGGTGCTGTTCTTTTACAACCTTACTGTAACCGGTGTCAGTCACATTTCGACTAATGAATACGGGCCGCATATTTTCCGGGCCAAATGGCTCCATTTGTTTAATGATATTAAAAAAGCCCGGGCGGATATCAGTAAATGAAAGTTCAGTATCAATTACAATCTCAGGAATCAATTGATCGGGTGTAATTGTTTTGCTCACCACCTCTTCAAAAGCATTGGTAAATGCTTCAATATTTTGCGTAAGTAAGGTTAATCCTGCAGCCGCAAAGTGGCCTCCATATCCCAATAAATGTTCACGGCAGGCGTGAACCGCTTCATACAAATTAAACCCACTAACACTCCTGGCACTGCCCGCAGCATAATCACCACTTTGAGTTAATACAATTGTGGGGCGGTAATAGTGTTCTGTTAAACGGGAAGCTACAATTCCAACAACGCCTTTATGCCAGTGAGGCTGAAACAGAACAGTAGATTTCTTTGCTTTCAATACTTCGCTGCTGTTGATCATTGCCAGAGCCTCTTCAGAAATTGTAGTGTCGGCTTCCTTTCGTTCATCGTTATCGGCATGCAGCATTTCTGCATAACTCAAGGCTTCTTCATAGGTTTCAGCAATAAACATCTGCACGGCTTTCTTTGCATCATCCATACGGCCGGCAGCATTTACCCTTGGGGCAATCATAAACACCAGGTTAGTAATGTGCATGATCTTATCTGCTTTGCTTAAAAACATTAATGCCTTTATACCATTGGAAGGTTTGTCGTTTACCTGTCTCAAACCATGAAAAGCAAGAATCCTATTTTCGCCGGTTATCGGAACAATATCAGCTGCTATGGCAGTAGCCACCAGGTCGAGATAACAGTTTACTTTTTCTTCGGAAACACCAAGTTTTTGGGCTAATGCGGTGATCAGTTTAAATCCAACACCACATCCGCAAAGTTCTTTATAAGGGTATAAACAGTCCTTCTGTTTTGGATTGAGTATTGCGGTTGCCGGTGGAAGAATATCATCGGGCAGATGGTGATCACAAACAATAAAATCTATTTCAAGTTCTTTGGCATAGCTGATTAATTCAACAGATTTTATTCCGCAATCGAGTGATATAATTAAAGTAAAATCATTTGCTTTGGCGAAATCGATCCCTTGTTTTGAAATGCCATAACCCTCCCTGTAACGGTGGGGAATATAAAATTCAACCAGTTCCTTCTGATAGACAGAAACAAGGAACTGGTACATGCAGGCTACGCTGGTGGTACCATCTACATCATAATCTCCAAACACAAGAATTTTTTCTTTTTGATCAAAAGCTGAAAGAACCCTGTCCGTAGCTTTATTTATATCCTTCATCAGCCAGGGGTCATGCAAATCGCTAAGTTGCGGGCGAAAGAAATTCTTTGCTTTGTCGAAAGTGTCAATCCCACGCTGAACAAGGATTTTGCAGATAGTTGGATGAATTTTCAGCTCAGCAGCAAGTGCCTCAGTTTTGATCGCATCAGCCTGCAAAATGGTCCATCTTTTTTGCATGCAGTTAGTATTTTCTATCGGTTGTAAAACGTACTAATGATTCCAGCCCATTTCTTATTTCATTTTCAGGGAACTGATGCAGCAAAGCAATTGCCTCATCCCTGTATTGGTTCATTTTTTTTGTAGCATAATCAATACCTCCCGCTTTTACTACTTCTTCAATAACATGGTTGATGTATTTCTTCTGCTTGTTTTCATTTTTAATAATATAAATCAGTTCTCTTTTCTTGGCCGCACTTACGGTATTAAGCGTATAAATTAACGGGAGGGTAAGCTTTTTTTCTTTAATATCATTTCCTGTTGGCTTTCCGATCGATTCACTCCCGTAGTCAAACAGATCATCTTTGATCTGGAAGGCAATGCCTGCCTTTTCTCCAAAAAGCTTCATTTGCTCTGTCTTAAAAGGATCATTTGTTGTTGACCAGGTTCCGGCAGCGCATGCAGAAGACAAAAGCGAAGCAGTTTTATTCTTGATGATTTCAAAATATACATCCTCGCTCAGGTTAAGCTTTCTTGTTTTTTCGATTTGAAGTAATTCTCCTTCGCTCATCTTTTCAACTGCTTCTGATAGTATTTTTAAAGTGGTAAAATCGTCATTTTTCAGAGACAGCAGTAAACCCTTTGACAACAGGTAATCACCAACAAGCACCGCAATTTTGTTCTTCCAGAGAGCATTGATGGAGAAAAACCCTCTTCTTTCCATTGATTCATCAACAACATCATCGTGTACAAGAGTTGCCGTATGCAGCAATTCAACCAAAGCTGCCGCCCTGTGCGTGCTTTCGGTGATATCTCCAAAAAGTTTGGCACTCAGAAATACAAACATTGGCCGCACCTGTTTTCCCTTTCTTTTAATAATGTACTGCATAATCCTGTCAAGTAAGGATACTCTGCTTTTTACTGCCGATTTGAATTTTTCTTCAAATTCAAGCAATTCATCTTTTACCAGAAGCTGTATTTGTTTCGAGGAGTTCATGAAGCGGCAATTTACATTAATTGAACATCTTTCATTTATTTTGAACCCAAAGCAACTTTTTGATTCTTCAAAAAGTCTCTTAACGTATTATTATTGTAAATAAATATTAAAAATTTTGCGTTTTTTAGTCACGGATATCTATTTTTGCAATAATCATCAGGAATTATCGAAACTTAATACAACAACTATGGCAAGCAAAAAGTACAGTCTCCTTCTGGGGGCCCTATGTTTAATCTTAACCAATCTGTCTGCTCAGAGCTATGATTGGAAGGACTCATCTCTGGTTCCAAAAAATGGAAAATCACAGCACAGTGAATTTTTACAGAATCAATACCCCTTTCCGGCAAAACCACGTAACCAGTGGGAAGTTGGATTAAGCGTTGGTAACGTAGCCATCAGCGGCGACGTTGGTGCACGTATCCCGCAAATTGGCTGGGGTGCTCATGTTAGAAAAGCTTTTGGGTACATTTTTTCTGCAAGAGTGCAATACAGTGGCGGCATTGCAAAAGGAATGAACTGGAATCCTGCTTTCAACTATGGCAAGAACACGGCATGGAAATCAAATTATATTGCTCCTATTAATGTACAAAGCCCCCCCAACAGTGGTAATCTTCGCCAACTGCAAAGTACAAATGGCTTTTTACCTTACCCGGTAGGTCAGTTAACAGGAGATCCTGTTTACTACAATTACAGAACGGTTTCTCACCAATTGGCTTTACAGGGAATCATCACACTGAATAATATCCGTTTCCATAAAGCTAAGACAGGATTTGTTATTTATGGTCTTGGCGGCATTGGTGGTATGATTTACGAATCAAAGGTTGATGCCTTTGATGCAAGCGGGTTGCCTTACACTTCTTTGTTTAGATCTGTATATAATAAATATCAGGTTGCAAATAAAAACAAAGGCGACATTTTACGTGACCTGAGAGCTGGAATGGATAAAAAATACGAAAGCGCAGCAGAAGGTCAGAATCTCCGCCGCCCTAAATTATTTGATATGACATTTAAGCCAACTGTACAGGTAGGTGTAGGTGTAGCATTCAAATTAAGCAAGCGTTTCAGTGTTGGTATTGAAGAAGTTCTTACATGGTCAAATGATGACCTGTTAGATGGTCAACGCTGGCAGGAAGCTTCAATGGGTGATGCTGCAATGACACGTGATTTTGATGCATGGCATTATACAAATGTTAACTTAAACTATAGCCTTGGATCTAAGGCAGTTGAGCCTCTTTGGTGGTTAAATCCTCTGGATTATGCTTATAATGAGTTGAACGCTCCACGTCACATGAAAATGCCTAAGCCTGTTTTGGATGATGCAGACGGTGATGGCGTTACTGATCAGTTCGATAACGAACCTAACACTCCGGCAGGATGTCCTGTTGATTCTCATGGTGTAAGCCGTGACACAGATGGTGATGGTGTTCCTGATTGTAAGGATAAGGAATTGATTACTCCAACACAATGTCAGCCGGTTGATGCTGATGGCGTAGGTAAGTGTCCAGATCCAGAGTGCTGCAAAAACCCAGTTATTGCACCTCCAACCTGTAACCTGGTTGATCTCCCAAGTATCAATTTTGCAGGTAATAGTACAGCTTTAAGTGCTGAAGCAAAAGCTTTGGTTGGCAGTGTTGCATCTTCATTACGTGGTAATCCTGAGTGTAAAATGATTGTTTGCGGCAGTGCTGCTAAGAGCAAATCAGGTCAGGCTTTAGGACAAAAACGTGTAGATGCAATCGTTAAATACCTCGTTGAAGTACAAGGTATCAGCGCAGACCGTGTTGTTGCTCAATACGACTGTCATGAAGGTGATCCTTCAGTGGTTGAGCTTCGTGCTGAAAAGAAGTAATAAATCAGAACTAATTGCTTATACAGCCCCGACTAAACAGTCGGGGCTTTTCTTTATGAAAAGATTAACCGGAAATTGTATTATTTGAAAAGGGATGGGGCTAATTTGCCCAAATAACTTAACTTCGTGGGCTTTTATGAATATCAGAACCAGTTTTTTAGTGTTTTTTGTGGGTTTCCTTTCACTTACTTCCTGTAACAGAAATGCTGTTACAAAAATTCTGAAGAGTAAGGACGTTGAATATAAACTCGGAATGGCTGAGCAGTATTATGCGAATAAAAAATTCGGCAAGGCACAGATGTTATATGAAGATCTGTTCCCACTGCTGAGAAACGACCCAAGATTCGAAGATCTTTATTTTAAGTATGCAAATTGTGCCTTTTACCAGAAGGATTATATGAATTCAGAAAACCTATTTAAGGGCTTTCTGGAAGCATTTCCCAAAAGTACAAGAGCATCTGAGGTAGATTATTTGAGAGCTTACAGTTTTTTCAAGCAATCACCGAGAGTGGAACTGGATCAGACATCTACGCAAAAGACAATTGGTTTAATGCAGGCGCATTTGAATAACTATCCGGATTCGCCCAAACAACAGGAAGCCAAGAATATCATTGAGGAATGCTATGAAAAACTGGAATTAAAGGATTTTAAAAGCGCCGAGTTGTATTATAATATTGGTTCATACAGGGCAGCGGCAATTACATTTACAAACCTGTTGAATCATTACCCTGAATCAAAAAAGGGGGAAGAATATAAATTGATGATCATTAAGTCCTATTTCCAGTATGCCGGAATGAGTGTGGAAGAAAAGCAGCAGGAACGATTTGAAAAAGTGATTGAAGAGTATTACGATTTTGTTGACAGGTTCCCGGAAAGTAAATTATTAAAAGACGCAGAAAAATATTTCAATTTATCTAAAAACAATTTAAACGCAAATAAAAATGAGCAGACTGATAAGAAAAGTTAGTGCCAATACAAGCAGTGTGGTTGAGACTAAAAATGTCGCTGATTTGAAGGCTAAAACCGGCAATCTGTATGAATCTATTGCAGTTATAGCAAAACGTGCTAACCAGATTAACATTTCTCTTAAAGAGGAGTTGCATAATAAACTGGAGGAGTTTGCAAGTCATACTGATAGTCTCGAAGAGATTCATGAAAACAAGGAACAAATTGAAATATCAAAAGCATATGAACGTATGCCTAACCCTGCGCTTCTGGCAACACAGGAGTTTACAGATGATAAGATTTATCATCGCCGGGCAGAAAATGATTTGTTTTCTTAATCACATAAGATATATTTTTTAATGGCGGCCACTGGCCGCCATTAACGTTTTAATATTACCTAATTTGCTCTATTTTACATAGCAAATGAAACTGAAAGGAAAGAAAATAGTATTGGGTATTACAGGAAGTATTGCTGCTTACAAATCAATACTTCTTGTACGTTTACTTATTAAAGAAGGTGCTGAGGTGAAGATAGTATTAACCCCTGCAGCAAAAGATTTTGTGTCTCCACTTGTTCTGTCAACTCTTTCGAAAAATAAAGTTTTAGTTGATTTGTTCGATGAAAACA
>Ga0138256_10009729_pt1 | contig 10089 bp, 7 predicted proteins | sample KNB2016incub_MG_FD_105486 | JGI IMG/M metagenome (GOLD analysis project Ga0138256, IMG submission 105486) | Active sludge microbial communities from wastewater in Klosterneuburg, Austria - KNB2014incub_MG | ecosystem: Engineered > WWTP > Activated sludge > Unclassified | place: Austria...
GCAAGGGCAGCGCGCCTTCGGGGCCTAGAAGGCCCAGCACCTCGACATCCACTTTGGGCGGGGCACCGGGGTGAAAGCCCGCGACGTCGCGGGTGCCGAAGGTCAGTCGGGCGCGCTGGCCAAGGCGTGCGGGCTCGCGTGACGGCCCCCCCGACCGACCAAAGCGCGCGCCATCGCGTTCAAGCCTGCGCAGAAGCTCGAAGAAGCCCATGCTTTCTGGCGCAGCCAGATCCCCGCTCAGATCAGGGCGCGGTTGCCCGGCGTCATCGGCCACGACACATCCTCCTGTCTTTGCATGAGATGGGTTTTCGTGCGCACGAAGGAATTGATCGCGGCGTGACGGGCGAAAAGCTGGTTGAGAAGCGCGGAAAGGAGAAGGGTGGAGCCACCCGCCATCGTCGTCTCATCCACGTCCAAAGTGATCTCGACCCCGTGGCCAAAGCAGATGGGACCGGGGATGCCCAGCCGTTCAACCACCTGGCGCGAACGGACGCGGGTGATCGACCGGGCATGCCGCACCATCGCCGGGTCGCCGCGCCCGGAATACAGGTCCAGCATCGCGCGCAGGGGTTCGGCATCCTGGCCCGGTTCGGCAAGCGACAGGTGATTCAGCGACAGTTGCGCCACCAGCCGCCAGGCAAGGTCGTCAAGCTGGCTTTCCCCGCCCGAGACGATGTTCGGCAAGGCGGACGCGACCGAGGCACGGGGGCGGCGGAAGGGGGCGATCAGTTCGATCCTGCCGACGGGATCGCCGGTTTCCAGGGAAAGCTTCGGGCTGTCGTCCAGGATCGGCAGGTCGCGATTGGAGCAGAGCGCGCGGATATCCAGCCGCCGGATCGCCTTGGTCACGGTCACATCGGCGGGCCGCGCGATCGACAGGAACAGGTCGTCGCCCGTGTAGCTGGTGCGGGTCTGGCCGCGGCGGATCTCGTCCTCGCCGGGGCGGCGGGGGCGGCGCTCGGTGCTGTAGACCAGGCCCGAGCCGCGGTGCCGGCCGACGGAGTAAAGCGGTTCGACAGTCGCGTCGGGGCCGTCGCTGTCGGCGTCTTCCACCCGTGTCAGGCGATACACCTCGAAATCGCGCGGGCGGGTGCGGTCGGCGTGGACGACATGGGCGGCGGAGCGACCGTCGATCTCGATCACGTTGCACTCTTTCTCGAAGAGATTGACCAGCGGCGTGACGAAAAGGCGGAAGTCCTTGGCGGCGATGTCCGAAAGCTCGGGCCGGGCGGTGTCGAGATAGACGACCACTTCGCAGGGGCCAGTGGTGCAGGCCCGGAACGCTGCGTTCAGCCCGTCAAGCCGCAGGTAGTGGAAGCGGTCGGGCATCAGGAAGTACTCCCGCATCAGCCGGTAGCCCTCGAACGAGGGGCGGACGCGGGGCAGCAGCCCCTCGCGGTCGGTCACGCCGACCAGAGACGGGCCGACAAGCGGATGCGGGCTGCCCTTGGGGGCGCGGGCGATGGCAGCGAAGCCGTGGCCGAAAAGCGCGTCGAAGATCGCCCCGCCCCGGCTGCCGCCGGTGAACCAGAGGTCCAGCCGGTCAAGGGAAAGTTCCGCCAGCGACCCCGGCCCGACGCGGCTCAGGGTAAAGCGGATCGCGGCCTCGGCCTCGGGCCGGTCAAGGCCAGCGGCGTTCATCGCCCCCTTGTCCTGAAGATAGTCGACCTTTTCCAGGGCGACGGGCCAAAGCGTCATGTCCTGCGCCGTGGTATAGGTGGCGCGGGTGGCAATCCCCTCGCGGTAGGCCGCGACGCAGCGGGTGCCGCGTTGGACAAGATGTCCGTCGATCATGGTCTGCACCTGCGGGCCGGGGTGCAGGACCGCCATCGTCATCGCCGGCGCGGGGCAGACGAGATCGGGGTAAAGCTCGTCCAGAAGATTGCGGACATAGCGGCTGCTTTCGGCATCGACCTTCAGCCGCGTGCGGGCGGCAAGATAGGCGACACCTTCCAGCAGGCGTTCCACATAAGGGTCGGGACAGGGCACCGCATCCAGCGACAAGTTGCGCGCAACGGTCGGGTGCAGCGCGGCAAACTCGGTCGCAAGCTCGCGGACATGGGCGAGTTCGTCTTCATAATAGGCGAGGAAATTGCGGTCCATCACGCCTCCTCGACCGCTGTGGTGGCACGCCCGTTGTCGAGGTCGATCATCGTGGAAAGCCGCAGCCGTTCCGGCACCGGCGACAGCATGAGCATCGCGTCCACCTCGATCCGCATCCCGGTCCGGTCGCCCTGGGCCACCTTGACCCGGATCGTGTCGCGCTTCAGCCGGGGTTCGAAAACGGCGATCACCTCGCGCAGCTCCTTGGCCAGGGCGGCAAGGTCGAAGTCCGAGATCGCTCGACCGGAAAAGGACGGGACGCCATAGTTCAGGACGGACCGGCGGACATGGGGAAAGTCGGCGATCATCTGTTGCGGGGTTTCGAAGCCCGTCTGTTCGATGTCGGTAAGTTGCAGGCCGGATTCAAAACGTTCGACGTTGAACAAGGCCTCGATGTCGCGGCGCACCGCCTCGCGCAGGACGGAAGCGTTCACCACGATACCGCGTTCCTCCAGGAAGGCGCGGCGGGCCATCTGGGTCAGGAACTGGTGCAGGTCGCGCTTGGTGTCGGCGTCGAAATCCTCGTCCGCTTCCACGCTTCGCCCCCCGCCTGCCAGCACGGCCTCGACCTTGGCTGCACCGATCCGCGCCACCAGATCGGCGCGCTGGCGGTCGGTCTCGGTCACGATGCCGGGCAAATCATCGACGAGGCGGTCCCACAGACTGGGTTGGACCGCCTCGGTCCGGGACAGCGGTGTCGGTGCCGCATCAACCATCGCACTGGCCCCTGCAACGGTGGCCTTCTATCAAACCTGAGTCCGCAGGTTGTATTCGAACTCATGCTCGCTGCCCGCCGCGTGGTCATCAGCCTGCTTGACGTACTTGCCCTTGATGCTGGTGTAGTTCAGCGAAAGGCTTTCCATCGGGGTCTCGCCGCCCGACGACATCGCATAGGACGAGATCAGAACGTCCGTCAGCGTGTAGATCAGATAATCCAGCTGATCCTCGCCGGTGTCCTTGCGGAAGGTGATGGTCACTTCATCCATCGACTTGCCCTTGGCGGCAGCCAAAGCAAGATCGTTGGACGAGGAATCGAACATCTTCGTGAAGACAACTTCGGAAAAGCTTGGCGTGCTGGTTTCGCGGCCAGAGCTGGTGAAGCTGCTCGAGACCGACCGGCTGACACCCCATTGGACCGAGGTGGCGGCGACGGATTCCTCATGTCCGGCCTGGGTGGTTTCGGCCGCGATGCCGTTGGGAAACTTGATGAATATAGCAGAGGCCATAACTTAGCTCCTTCCAGGATGATGCGTTGGGTTGGTGGTAAACTTCATGCGTTCTTGACAGAGGGCAGTTCGGACACCAGCCGCAGGCTCGCGTTGATCCCCTCCAGTTGGTAATGCGGTCGCAAGTAGAATCTTGCGTTGTAATACCCGGGACGGCCCTCGACAGAGTCGACCTGGACCTCGGCCTTGGCCAGCGGGCGTTTCGCCTTGGCCTTGTCGTCCGCCATGGCGGTATTCGCCAGGACGTAGCGATTGATCCACTCCGACAGCCATTTCTGCATGTCGGCGCGTTCCTTGTAGGTCCCCACCTTGTCGCGCGCGATGGCCTTCAGGTAATGCGCGAACCGACTGACCGGGAACAGGTAGGGCAGGTTGGCCGACAGCCGTTCGTTCGACTGGGCATCCGGGTCAACCAGCCGACCGGCGCGGGTTTCGTCATCCTGCAGGCTGTGCGCACCGATGAAGGCCGCGATGTCGGTGTTCTTGCGGTGCAGGATAGGCATGAAGCCAAGCTTCGCCAGTTCCGCCTCGCGCCGGTCGTCGATGGCGATTTCCGTCGGGCATTTCATCGCGACAGAGCCGTCGTCGGTCGGGAAGCTGTGGACCGGCAGGTTGATCACCGACCCCCCGGATTCCACGCCCCGGATCTGGGTGCCCCAGCCGTAAAGCTTGTGGCTGCGGTTGATGTTCACCCCCATCGCGAAGGCCGCATTCATCCAGACGTAGTGATCATGCTTGCCGTCGATCTCTTCCTCGAAGGCGAAGCCCTTCACCGGGATCGTCGCCGCGCCATACGGCAGGCGCGCCAGCACGCGCGGCATGGTCAGGCCGATGTAGCGTGCGTCTTCCGATTCCCGCAGCGACTGCCAGCTGGCATAGTCGGGCGAGGACACGATCTGCTGCAGATCCTGCGGGTTCGGCAGTTCCTGCCAGCTTTCCATCCGGAAAAGCTGTGGTGCGGCGGCGGCAATGAAGGGGGCATGCGCAGAGGCGCAGATGCCCGACATGTTGCGCAGAAGGCCCACGTCGCGGGGATGGTGGCTGAATTCGTAGGCCCCGACGATCGCGCCGAAGGGCTCGCCGCCGAACATCGAATATTCGTCGGTGTAAAGCCGCTTGAACATGGGCGACTGGTCCCACATCTGGCCTTCGAAATCCTCAAGCTGGTCGGCCAGCTGCGTCTTGGTGATGTTCATCACCCGGATCTTCAGCTTCTGGTCGGTCTCGGTGTTGTTGACCAGATAATGCAGCCCGCGCCAGGTGCCTTCCATCTCGCGCACTTCGGGGGCGTGCATGATCTCGTTCATCTGGGTCGTCAGCAGGCTGTCGATCCCGGCGATCAGGTTCTTGATCGACTTGACCGCATTGCCCGAGATCGTCGCCGTGCCGGACCGTTCGGTGGCCGCCAGCGCCAGGTTCTGCACCAGCTTCTGCAGCTTCTGGCTTTCGTCCTCCTTGACCCGGAAATCCTTTTCCAGCAGGTCGCTGAATTCGCCCAGGTCGATGGTCTGGGCCTCGGCGGCGGCAGTGCCTTGCTTTTCCTGTTCGGCCATCGCTCAGCCCTCCTTCTTCATGGCTTCGTCGGCGACCTGCATCAGCAGGGGCTCGTTCTGCAACAGCTGGGCGATGCGCTTTTCGGCGTTCACCTTGCCGTCCATGTAGCCCAGCAGTTCCTCAAGCTGACGGCGCATCTTCAGCAGTTCGGCCAGCGCGGGGACCTGCTCGGCCACCTTGTCGGGGGTGAAATCGGACATGTGCTTGAACGACAGGTCGACGAACATCTCTTCATCCGCCGCGCCGTCCTTGGCGGGCAGACGGTTCGGGATGCGAGCCTTCACGCGGGGGGCCAGCGCCTCCATGAACTTGCCGAAGCGGCCGGCATCGACATCGACGAAGGTCCGCTCATTGACCGGCTTCATCGCCTCGCGGGTTTCCGACTTGCCGGCAAGATCGGCCATCACGCCCATCACGAAGGGAAGTTCGATGGTGGTCGGGCTGCCGTAGTGTTCGACGTCATAGGCGATCTGCACACGCGGGGCGCGGTTGCGTTCGATCACCTTTGCCTTGCTTTCACTTGCCATGTCTCAGACCTCTCCTGACTTTCCTGCGGCCTATTGCGGGGCCGGTTTCGTCTTGTCGTCCACTCCGGCGACGTTCTTGAATTCCTTCATCCCGCTGGGGGCGATCTCTTCCATCAGTTGCAGGAAGTTCATCGGCACCATCTTCCGCATCCGCCGCGCCAGATGCGGGATCGGGCTGGAGGGTTCGGTGCGTTCGTAAAAGTCGATGATCATGTCGAGGCAACGCTCGACATCCCGGCGCGAGTTGACGGCACCGGGAATGCCGCCTGCAGCAGAGGGCGGATGCGCGCCGTTCGTTGCCGGCGGGGGGGCAGAGGGTTCGGCCATGGCAGTCACCTCGGATACGGCAGCGCCGGGGGCAGCTTGCGACTGGGCGGCGGCCAGCGGGGCAAGCGCCCGGCTCAGGACCTTGTCCAGCTCCTTGAACTTCACCCCGACGCCGTTCTCGCCGACGCGGGCGGTCAGCGCGGCTTCCAGCGCGGCCAGGGCGGTGCGGACGGCCTCGACCGATTGTGTAAGCGCGGCCATCTCCTCGGGCCGTTCGATGGCCTGGGCGCGACAGGCGGCGGTGACGCGGTTGGCCCGTGCCTCATGGCGCGACAGCAGCTCGGTCATCTCCTTTTCGCCCAGGCCGGATGGCAGCTCGGTCTGCGCCTGGTTGCGGGTCAGCCCCCCGGCACACAGATCGCCGACCGTGACCGGACCGATCCCGCGCGGGGACAGGACCGTGGCAAATTCCAGATCGCACAAGAGCCCGTTGTCGCTGTTCTCCAGCTGGAAAAGCGCATTGATCCGCCGCGTTGCCGCCTCACGCGGCGAGGCCGCTTCGCGCAGCACCGGATGCACCGTGTCCCAGTGCTGGTCGACCGTGCTGGTCAAGAGGTCCAACCCCTGCCGCATGCCATCGAAGCCTTCGGCATTGGCCAGCGCGCGGGCGACGATCACCAGCAGCCGGATGTCGCGCCCGGTCGGCGCAAGGTCCGCCGATTGCGACAGGATTTCCGACCAGTCGATTGCGACGCTGCCCGTCCCGCCCGTCCGGATGTTTTCCAGCCGGAAGCTGCGCGCGGCAGGCTCCAACAGCCGCTCGACAGCATGGAAACGCGGGTCGTTTCGCAGCTCCGATCCGGAGGCATCACCGTCGCCAACCCGAACCAGGAACGGTTCAAGTTCCATCTCAGTCCAAAGCCTTCCTCAAAACATACGAAAAATCGAATTCTGTGCGGCAAGTCTTGCACCAACTGACCTAAAGTCAAGGTCTTGCATCAATGACCCTGGAGGCGATTGACACAATGTTCCCAGGGTCCTTTGCAACAGCGTCCTTCAGCTCGTCCGCCAGCCCGCCCACCGACAGGGTCTCGGGCAGCCGGGTGCCGAAAAGCGAGGTCTTCGACAGAATCGCGATGATCTCGGACTTGCCGAAATTCGCCGGATCGACCTTGATCGAATAGACGCCCTTGCCGCTGCGGATGTCGTCAAGGCTGTAAAGCACACGCACGCGCCGAAGGCCGTCGATCACCTCGCCGATGTTCTGGATCGCGTGTTCGGGCTGCTTTTCGTTCGGCAGCAGGCTGAAGACCTGGTTGGTGTTGTCGACGACCAGCACCCAGAGCGACAGGTCGGTCATTCCGGGCGGAACCAGCACCTCGACCACCGGATTGTCGCCCGCGTGGAAGATGCCCGACAGGTTGACCGCGCCCGTCGCCCCGTCGCCGAACCAGATCACCGCATCACCCGCGCCCACCGGCGGCAGCACCTTGCGTACGGCGCAGAGGTCCTTGTTCAGGATCGTCACGTCCAGCCGCAGCTTGCGGTCGCCAAGGCCGGGCTCCAGCGCCGCCAGCACGGCATCGCGGGCCTCGCCCGATTCCATCGCCCCGGTGACGACGATGGTCTCGCCCATACCATAGACCTGCAACGGGCCCTTGTCCGGCGTCAGCGGCCCGCAAAGCGCGAAGGGGGCAAGCGCATCCAGCACCGTCTGGCCTTGCAGGCTGCGCGGGCCGGTCTTCAGACCGATGTCGGCCTGCATCCCCGTCCGCGTCTGCCAGTCCCGGATCGCCGCGCGTTTCTGCTCGGTCTGGTCGCGGCTGTCGCCCAGTCCGCTGACAGTGACGGCGTTGTCCGTCACCGTCAGCGACCATTCCGGCAGGCCCTGAAGCAGCTCGAAAATCTCGGCCACGCTGGCGACCCAACGGTCATCCGGCACCCCCTGCGCCAGCGGCAGGGCATCCTCGGGCGGGGTCGTGCCGGTGGCGGCGGTGAAGGCCAGACCCAGGCGCTGCGCCGCCTGCACATCCGGGGCATTGCCGGAAAGTAAGGCCCCCTCCGGCCCGAAGCTCGCGGTCAACCTGTAGGGCGACGCCACCGGCATCGGGTTGAGCCAGGGGTCCAGGAGTCCGGCATACCAGGCCCCGCCGCCCATAAGCCCCAGCAGCAGCACCAGCAGCAGCGCCACTGTCCCGCCCCGGCCCTTGCGCGCCGTGCCGTCCGGGGCAAGGGCCTGCCGCCCGCCGCGTGTCGAGACCGGCTTCAGCGTCTGGGCCAGCCGGGTGACCACCGCCTCGGCACTTGGCGCACGATCCGCCAGCGCCGGGGCAGCCAGCCAGTCGACCAGCGCCTTCAGCGGCTCCGGCACGCCTTCGGTATCCAGCCGCGACTGCTTGCGGCGCACGATCTCGCCCGGAGTGGAGCCACCGAACGGCACCTGCCCGCGATAGGCCGCCAACAGCGTCGCCCCCAGCGCATAAAGGTCCGACCGTTTCTCGGCCCGCCCCTCCAGCTGTTCCGGCGCGGCATATTCGTATTTCCCGGCGAATTCGTTGCCGACGATGGTCTTCGCCCCGGTCGAGGTATCCTTGGCGATGCCGAAGTCGATGATCGTCGCCTTCTCTGCCGCCCCGTCGCGCAGCACCACGTTGTCCGGCGACAGGTCGCGGTGGACGATCCCCCGCCCATGCGCCGCCACCAGCCCTTCGGCCACCCGATGCGCGATGATCATCAGCTCGCGCGGGTCCATCCGGCGGCGCATCATCACGTCGTTCATCGACGGCCCGTCGATGAAATCCATCACCAGGAACACATGCCCCTGTTCGGTGCGCGAACATTCGGTATAGCGCACCACGGCGTCGTTCAGCACGTCGCGCATCTGCTCTTCGCGGCGCATCAGCTGGATGTAGTCGTCATTGCCGGAAAACTGCGCGTTCAGCGCCTTGATCGCGACGATCCGCCCCGAAATCTGGTTGCGCGCCCGATAGACCTCACCCGTGCCGCCCCGACCCAGCACCCCCTCGATCTCGTAGGTGTGGTTCAGCACCTGACCCTGACGGAAGATGTCTCCGGGCAAGGGTCCGATCATTCCGCGCCCCCCGCCTGGGCCTCGGGTCCGGTATTCACGACCGGCGCCGCCAAAACATTCGCCATGCGAAAATTTCCGGACTAGAGTGACCTTGCGGAAAGCCTGCGTCTTTCCGGACTGATGAGCAAGCATATTCAAAACCGATAAAGGGCAAGCATTATGGCCCCTCGTGGTGGAACCGAAACGATCAAGCGCAAAGAGCTGGTCGGGAAGCTGAACCCCGTCTGCCTGAAGGCGTTTTCCGCCGCGGCCCAGACTGCGAAGGCGCGGGGAAACCCTTACGTCGAACTCGTGCATTTCATCGAGGCGCTGTCGCAATCGGCGCGGTCCGATTTCGAGATCCTCTGCGCTTCCGCCGGGGTCGACGCCTCGCGCCTCGCCGCCGACATCACGCGGGCGGTCGATGCCCTGCCGCATGGGGCGGGCTCGGTCGAGGAATTCTCCGACCACATCTTCCGCGCCATCCAGGAGGGCTGGACCTTTGGCAGCCTGGACTTCAGCGATGACACGGTGCGCTCGGCCTACATCCTGCTTGGCGCGCTGAAAGTTCCGGTGCTGGAAGGGCTGCTGTTCAAGATCAGTCTGGAGTTCGACAAGATCGACCCGGCGTCGATGTCCGGCCAACTGGGCGACCTGCTGGCCGAGTCTATCGAGGGCGCAAAACCAGAAGGCGAGGCCCCCAAGGCGAAGCAGGCCCCAGGCGGCAAGTCGGCGCTGGACCAGTATGCCACGAACCTGACCGAACGCGCCCGCGCGGGCAAGATCGACCCGGTGATCGGCCGCGACCCGGAAATCCGCCAGATCATCGACATCCTGATGCGCCGCCGCCAGAACAACCCGATCCTCACGGGTGAGGCCGGGGTGGGCAAGACCGCCGTGGTCGAAGGCTTCGCTTTGCGGCTTGCACGCGGCGACGTGCCCCCACAGTTGAAGGCAGTCGATCTGCACATGCTGGACGTCGGCCTGATGCAGGCCGGGGCGTCGGTGAAGGGCGAATTCGAGAAGCGCCTGAAACAGGTGATCGACGAGGTGCAGTCCTCGGAAAAGCCGATCATCCTCTTCATCGACGAAGCCCACACCCTGATCGGCGCGGGCGGGGCGGCGCGGGCGGCGGTTGTGTGCCTGTCACGGCTTGGCGCGGACCTCGCCATCGTCAACCGGTCCATCACCAATGCAGACAGCCTCGCCAACGAGCTGGCGCGCGGCGCCGAGACGGTTGGCTTCGAAGATCTCGCCTCGCTGGCGAATGAGGCCGACATAATCGTCAATTCAGCCAGTCTTGGACACGCAGGCGAGGCCTTGCCGGCCTTGCCGGCAGGCA
>Ga0138256_10009730_pt1 | contig 10089 bp, 7 predicted proteins | sample KNB2016incub_MG_FD_105486 | JGI IMG/M metagenome (GOLD analysis project Ga0138256, IMG submission 105486) | Active sludge microbial communities from wastewater in Klosterneuburg, Austria - KNB2014incub_MG | ecosystem: Engineered > WWTP > Activated sludge > Unclassified | place: Austria...
CACGTGATGGTGCTCGATCGGGACGACCTTTATGTCTTCCCGCTCGCCGATGCGGGCAGTGACGGGCTCGCCGTCAACTTCGCCTCGCCGTCTGTTCCCCTGCGCCGCCTCACAACACAGGGCGCCAACTACGCGGAGTGGGGCGATGGCGGACGCACGATCACCTGGAGTTTCGCCAACCACTACTATCGGGCGGCCACCGATCGCGTCATGTCCTCAGCCGACAGCGCAACCTGGGGCGTCTCGCGCTCGGCGATCGCGCTCTCGGTTCCGCGCGCCACACCGCAGGGGAGCGTGCTGCTGCGCGGCGCCCGCATCGTGACCATGAAGGGTGAGGAGGTGCTGGAGCGCGGCGACGTGCTCGTCACCAACAACCGCATCGCCCAGGTGGGGCCCAGCATTGCCGCGCCGTCAGGTGCACAGGTGATCGACGTCAGCGGAAAGACGATCATCCCCGGCCTCGTGGACGTGCACGCCCATCCCAAGACGGGGCGCGAGATGGCCCCCGACCAGGAATGGTCGATCGCCGCCAACCTCGCCTACGGCGTGACCACCACGCGCAATCCGAGCGGGACGCGCTGGAACGTGGCGTGGGGGGAGCTGATAGATGCCGGCGAAATGGTCGGGTCGCGCATCTACGCCACCGGCTTCCCGCTCACCAGCAACAACACCCCGATCAAGTCGTACGACGACGCCCTGAACGTGGTGCGCCGCTACAAGGGGCAGGGGGTCAACTCGCTCAAGCAGTACCTGCAACCCCGGCGCATCCAGCGGCAGTGGATCCTGCAGGCGGCGATGGTCGAGGGGATCAACGTGACCAACGAGGGGGCCGCCGACCTCAAGGCCGACATCACCATGGCCATCGACGGCTTCACCGCGCTCGAGCACTCCATCGGCCACGTCCCGCTCTACAAGGACGTCATCACGGTCATGGCCGACTCGCGCATCGCCTACACGCCGACGCTTGTCGTCGCCTACGGCGCACCGGCCGGCGATACGTACTGGCGGGCACGCATCGATCTCGACAAGGATGCCAAGGCGGCGTTCTTCACTCCGAGCGAGCTGCTCACACGTCAGGCGCGCCGCCGCCCGATGATCGTGGAGGAGGACTACAACTTCCCAGCCATCGCCCGCGGCGTGCGCGACATCGTGCGCGCGGGTGGGCGCGCGGGACTCGGGTCGCACGGCCAGCAGGACGGGATCGCCGCGCACTGGGAGCTCTGGATGCTCCAGAGCGGTGACATGACGCCGATGGAGGCACTGCGCATCGCCACCGTCATCGGCGCCGAGACCATCGGCTACGGTCGGGACCTGGGGTCGCTGGAAGCGGGCAAGCTGGCCGACCTCGTCGTGCTCAACTCCAATCCGCTGGACGACATCCGCAATTCGACCGACATCCGCTACGTCATGAAGGACGGCGAGTTGTTCGATGGGGCCACGCTGGATCGCGTCTGGCCGAGTGCGCGCCCCTTCCCCAAGCCGTACTGGGTGCAGGAGCGGGAGGCGCTGGAAGCGTTGCGGCGGTAGGGACGTCGGTCGCTGGGGGCGCAGGGCGCGGCGTGCACTCGCGTGACGTGCAGCTTGCCTGCGCCCGCGTGCCGCCGCTCCACGTCGAACAAAGTATCGGTGACCGGCGCGCCAGCTTCGCGGCCACCGAACGCGCAGCCTCGGACAGGCTGGAACCGTCCGCCGGGACGAATTTGGCGCACGCTGTTCTTGACACATGCGCCTGCGGACAGCATTCTTTGTTCGCTCGCCAAACAAAGCCCGTCGACTGCCCGTTTCGGCGCCCGTCCGGCTCGCCAGGTCCGCACCAACCGGAGCTATTTCGATGCCCCCGTCTTCATATTCGCGTCGTTTCCCGCCTCTGGTTGGCGCCATGCTCGTGGCCTCCCTCGCGGTCCTGACGGCCTGCGCCCGGGATCTCGACACCCTGGCCCCGGCGGCCTTTCCCACCACGGCGGCGATCTTCAACGACGTGTACGCCGGTGTGTCGTTCGAGGCGTTTGGTGGCTCCAAGGTCGATGCCGTATCGGTCGATCCGGCGACGCGATTTCGAGGGGCGGCGGCCATCAAGGTCGCGATCCCTGCCCCCGGTGATGCGTCGGGTGGCTACGCGGGTGGCGCCTTCGTCGCCTTCGTCCCCCGCAACCTCACGGGCTACAACGCCCTGACGTTCTACGCAAAGGCCGCGTCCAACGCGTCGCTCGATGTCGCCGGCTTCGGTAACGACAACTCGGGCAACTCGCCCTACATCACCCAGGTCAACGGTCTGGCGCTCACCACTTCATGGAAGAAGTACGTCATCCCGATCCCGCTGGCCGCGAAGCTCGAGCGGGAGCGCGGGGCCTTCTTCTTTGCCGAGGGTCCCGAGAACGGAGTCGGGAATACCATCTGGTTCGACGAGATCCAGTTCGAGAACCTCAGCACGGTCGCAAACGCGCGCCCGGCAATAACGACCGCGACGATCTACGACGAGGTCGGTGCCACCTTCAGCGTGTCGGGTACATCGGTGACGTTCGCGGTGGCGGGCGTAGACCAGACGGTGAGCGCTGCGCCGGCATACTTCACCTTCCGCTCGTCGAACGAAACGGTTGCCCGGGTTGCGGCCGACGGCTCGATCCAGGTCGTCGGGGCCGGAGCGGCGACCGTCACGGCCTCGCTCGGCTCGACCGACGCGTCCGGGACGATCACGCTCAACGCGGCTACACCTCCCACCGTCGCCTCGCCGGTGCCGACGCGCGCCCCTGCCGACGTCATCTCGCTGTTCAGCGACGTTTACACCAATCGCCCGGTCGATACCTGGTCCGCCACGTGGGACCAAGCCGATGTCGCCGATGTGCCGGTCGGCGGCAACGTGGCCAAGAAGTACACCAAGCTCGCCTTCGCCGGTGTCGAATTCATCTCGAACCAGATCAACGCGTCTGCGATGACGCACCTCCACATCGACCTGTGGACGCAGGATCCGTCGAGGTTCAGCGTGAAGCTCGTCGATTTCGGCGCCAACGGCGTCTTCGGCGGCAATGACGATTCGGAGTTCGAAGTCACGCTGTCGCGCACCTCGACTCCGTCGCTCTCCACCGGCGCGTGGAACAGTCTCGACATTCCGCTGTCGGCCTTTACCGGACTGACCGGGCGCGGGCACATCGCCCAGATGATCATCGCCGGCGCCTCTCCGACCATCTACCTGGACAACGTCTACTTCTACAAGGTCCCGGTCCCCACATCGCCGCCGGTCGCTGCGCCGACGCCGACCGCTCCGGCCGGCAACGTCATCTCGCTGTACAGCAACGCGTACCCGAATCGCCAGGTCAACACCTGGTCGGCCGACTGGGACCAGGCCGACGTCGAAGACCTGCAAGTGGCGGGCGATGACACGAAGAAGTATTCGAATGTCGTCTTCGCCGGGATCGAGTTCACGTCGGCACCGATCGACGCATCGGCGATGACCAACTTCCACATGAGCGTCTGGACGCCGGATGCCACGGCATTGCCGAAGTCGTTCCGCATCAAGCTCGTGGACTTCGGTGCCAACGGCACGTTCGACGGGGGCGACGACTCGGAGCACGAGTACACCGTGAACGCGTCGTCCACGCCGCCGCTCGCGACCGGGTCGTGGGTCTCGATCAACATCCCGATGTCCGACTTCACCGGGCTGACGGCACGGGCGCATCTCGCCCAGATGATCCTCGTCGGGGACCTGGGGACGTTCTTCCTGGACAACGTGTACTTCTCGACCTCGGCCACCCTCACCGCGCCGGTGAGTCCTGCCCCGGCGCCGACGTTTGCAGCCGGCGACGTGATCTCGCTGTTCAGCAACGCCTACCCGAACCGGACCATCGACACCTGGTCCGCCGGGTGGGACCAGGCCGATGTCGCCGACGTGCAGGTCGCCGGCAACGACGTGAAGAAGTACACCAACGTGGTCTTTGCCGGCATCGAATTCACGTCGCAGACGATCAACGCCACGGCGATGACCCACTTCACCCTCGACCTGTGGACGCCGGACCCGACCGATGCGCCGAAGAACTTCCGCATCAAGCTGGTGGACTTCGGCGCGAACGGTGCGTTCGGCGGCAATGACGACGCGGAGCACGAGCTGACGCTCTCGCGCGCCTCGACGCCGCCGCTGACCACCGGCAACTGGGTGCGTTTCGACATCCCGCTCACCGCCTTCACGGGACTCACGACACGGGGCCATCTTGCCCAGATGATCCTGGTCGGCGATCTCCCCACGTTCTTCGTCGACAACGTGCTCTTGCACAAGTAGGCCATGTCGCGGAGGAACGAGTGCCCCAGTCGTCGAAAGGGAAGGTGACAGGAATCGCCGAGGTCGCGCGTCCCGCGACGCTCACGCACTCGTTGCTTCGCCTCATCTGGCACGAGCGGGCGATTTCGCGTGCCGACATTGCCCGGCAGGCGGGGCTCTCGCGTTCCACGGTCTCGGAGGTCGTGAGTGAACTGCTGGAGACGCGCCTGGTGCGCGAAGCGGGAGAGGGGGAGTCCAGCGGAGGGCGCCGCCCGATCGTGCTCGAGTTCCAGGACGACGCCTGCGTCATTCTCGGTGTGGACATGGGGGCGACGCACGTCTCGGTGGCGCTCACCGACCTGCGCGGGCGGGTGCTGGAGTGGGAGCATGGCGAGTTCCCGGTGCGCGCGGATGCGCCGGGGACACGTGCGCTGATCGCCGAGTTCTGCGAGCGATGTCTCGCGCGGTGGGGCGGGGTGCGCAGCCGGCTGGTCGGCATCGGCGTGGCGGTCCCCTGCTGGGTGGACCCCAAGCACCAGGAGCGGCTCTCCACGCACGTGCTCCCGGCATGGGACGGGCGCACGGGGTTCGAGGCGCTGCGCCAGCAGTTCGGCGTCCCGGTCCACGTGGACAACGATGCGAACCTCGGCGCGTTGGCCGAGCGGTGGTGGGGGGCCGGACGCGGGCAGCAGGACTTCACCTACATCAAGGTTGCCACGGGCGCGGGCGCCGGGCACATGGTTGGCGGGCGCATCGCGCGTGGGGCGGGCGGGGTGGCGGGTGAGATCGGGCACCTGACGATCGACCTCTCCGGCGATCCGTGCGACTGCGGCAACCGCGGATGCCTGCAGACGTTCGTGGGCGCTTCGGCGCTGGTGCGCCGCGCGCGGCACCTTCTTCCCGACTACCCGGACAGCGTGCTGCATCGTGGCGAGCTCACGGTGGGCGCCATCGAGGACGCCGCGCTCCAGGACGATCCGCTCGCCGAGCGCGTGATTCGCGACGCGGCCACCTACCTGGGGATCGCCGTGGCCAACGTGCTCAACCTGATGAACCCCGGTGCGGTGATCATCGGTGGGGGGATCGCCCGCATGGGCGAGCGCCTCCTGGTGCCGCTCCGCGAGACCGTGCTGCGGCGAACCTTCGTGAGTTCGCTGGCCACCTCCGAGATCGTCACCAGCGCCCTGGGGCCGCGCGGCATCGCGATCGGCGCCGCGACGCTGATCCTCGACGCCGCGCTCGCGGACCCATCGCTCTTTCCCTCCGTGGGCCCGCGTTAGGCGGGTCGTCCCCCTCTCCCGTGCAGTCCATGCGCCGACTCACCCTCCCGCTCGTCCTCGCGCTGGCCGGCCTCGTCGGCTGCACCGAACCGCCCGGCCCCTGGGTCCTCACATGGGAGGATGAGTTCACCGGGGCGGCGGGGACGCGGCCCAACCAGGCCAACTGGCGCTACGACGTCGGCACCGACTGGGGGAACGCGCAGCTCGAGTACGACACCGATCGCGCGTCCAACGCCTCGCTGGACGGCGCGGGCAACCTGGCGATCGTCGCCCGCGCCGAGTCGTTCCTGGGGAGTGCCTTCACCTCGGCGCGCCTCACCACCGCGGGGCTGCTCGAGCAGCGGTACGGCCGGTTCGAGGCGCGCATGAAGCTCCCGACGGGTCGCGGGCTCTGGCCGGCCTTCTGGCTGCTCGGTGCCAACGTGGACCAGGTCGGCTGGCCGCAGGCGGGCGAGATCGACATCATGGAATACCGCGGGCAGGAGCCCAACCTGGTGCATGGGTCGCTGCACGGGCCCGGCTACTCGGCGGGCAACGCCCTGACCCGCAGGTTCGACCTGGGCGAGGAGCGGTTTGATGACGACTTCCACGTATTCTCTGTCGAGTGGGACGAGGACCAGATCGAATGGCGCGTCGATGGTCAGCTGTATCATGAGGTCAAGCGCAGCTACGTCTCCGGCGCGTGGGTGTTCGACCACCCGTTCTACATCATCCTGAACCTCGCCGTCGGCGGCGGCTACGTGGGCCCGCCGGACGGTGGCACGGTCTTCCCGCAGACGATGCTCGTGGACTGGGTCCGCGTGTACGTGCGCGCATGAGCGCGCGCACCCCGCGCCGGACACTCGCGCAACGCGCCGTCGCCGCCTGGCACGCGAAGCTCGGCATCGGTCGGACGGCGGAGCATGCCGTCCACTTCGAGACCGCGCCCGAGGACCGTATCTCGTTCCCGCGCAAGATCGCGTATGGCATGGGAGCGTTCGTCAACAACATGCTCGCAGCAGCCATTGGCGGCATGGTCATCGTGCTGAACCTGGGGCTGGGGATGAACCCGGCCCTCGTCGGGCTACTGGGCGCGCTACCGCGCATCACCGACGCGCTCACCGATCCCCTCATGGGGTACATCTCGGACAACACGCGCTCGCGGTGGGGGCGACGCCGTCCCTACATCTTCATTGGCGCGATCGCGGCCGGGATCATCTACGCGCTGCTCTGGCAGCTGCCGCTGGGCCGAAGCGAGACCTTCTACTTCTGGTTCTTCCTGGTCGGGTCGATCATCTTCTACCTGGCGTACACCATCTTTGCCACGCCGTGGGTCGCGTTAGGCTACGAACTCACCCCCGACTATCACGAGCGCACCCGCCTCATGGGGGTGCAGAACTTCATCGGCCAGCTCGCGTACCTCGTGTCGCCGTGGTTCCTGTGGATCATGTCCAACAAGGACTGGTATCCCACGCAGGTCGAGGGCGCGCGGTGGCTGGCGGTGGGCATCGGGATCATGACGATCGCCATCGGTATCCTGCCCGCGATCTTCCTGCGCGAGCGCTTTCAGCACGCCGCGGTCACCGCCGAGCAGCAGGCGCGGGTCGAGAGCCGCTGGGGGGCCATGCGCCGCAACCTGGCCGAGTTTTCGAAGGGATTCGGGACGACGCTCAAGTCGAAGCCGTTCATCAAGCTGTGCGCGGCGACGTTCCTGGTGTTCAACGGCTTCATCATGATCTCGTCGTTCCAGTTCTACGTGATCATCTACTACGTGTTCGGCGGCAACCAGGAGCTGGGGGCGAAGTATGCGGGCTACTCGGGAACGTTAGGCGCGGCTTCCACCTTCCTGGTGATCTTCTTCATCACGTGGCTCAGCACCCGCGTCGGCAAGCGCACGGCCTTTTATGTGTCCACCGGCGTGTCGATGGTGGGATATGCGCTCAAGTGGTTCTGCTACGACCCGCAGTATCCGCTGCTCCTCCTCCTGCCGGCCCCGCTGATCGCGTTCGGCCTGGGCGGGCTGTTCACCCTCATGGGTTCGATGATCGCCGACGTCGTGGACGTGGATGAACTGCAGACGCACCAGCGGCGCGAGGGGATGTTCGGCTCGATCTTCTGGTGGGTCGTGAAGCTCGGCATGGCGGCCGCGCTGGCGATGGGTGGGTTCCTGTTGAACGCGACCGGTTTCAGCGTGGAGCTGGCGGGGGCGCAAAGCGCGCAGACCATCGTGCTCATGCGTATCTGCGATGCCTTCATTCCATTCCTCACCTCGGGGATCGCGATTTGGGCGATTGCGACGTATCCGATCACGGAGGAGCGCGCGCACGACGTGCGGGTCGAGTTGGAGCGGCGGCGCGGGAGTGCGGCCGCGGCGGCGACCTGACGCGACCACGAGGCAAGGGAGAACGAGGGGGACTGGCGCAATTGCGGCGATCTCCCGGCTCTACCGCCCGTCGGCCCGTCAGCTGCTAGCCGTGGACCATGCGCCTGCATCTGTCGCGGAGGTGCAGGGTGTGGAGGTTGATGCGCAAGCTGATGCGGCGCGGGGACAGCGTGAGGTAGGTGAGGAGCTGCGCCGGGTGCACGGGTGCGAGCTTCTCGACTGCCTGGAGCTCGACCACCACCGGATCATCGACGAGCCGGTCCAGGCGGTAGGCGTTCTGCGGCTTCTTTCGCGGCTCAAATTGAAGCGCGGCCAGAGGCCGCGCCACCGCGTCCCGCCCGGCTGGTGCAGCGTTCGTTGACCCGCGATGCGCTCGATGGAGGCGTCGAGGAGACTCAGCACGAGTTGCTCCAACCGGACCTTGCGACGCGCATTGTCGATGTCGATCCCGACCAGATTGCCGTCGGCGTCGTAGGCGAGCACGATGCCGGCCGAGACTTCTCGGCGCTCCGCACTGGGTTGCTCGGAGAGGTCGATGTAGAGCGAATCCGTGTCGGGATGGTAGTTGAGCTTCATGGGACGAACCCGCAGTCGAGGACGGCGTTGTGAATCGTTGTGCGGTCGGCCAGGGTGACGACGCGGAGGTATCGTCCTTCCAGCTCCGGAATCGCGGCCCAGAATCGGACCCGATTGTTCTCCTGGGGTTCCTCTCGCACGGCATGCTCGATCACCCACGTACACCACTCGCGTCGGAGGTAAGGCCACGTGCGCAGCACTTCCGGTTCGAAGTCGGGGGTGAACTGCTAGTCGGCCATGCCGGACATCGACCTGCGGTGGCAACCCCCAGTCGGAAGCGGGGTAGACGTCCACGTTGAGCAGCGCGGGCGTCATATCGAGTGCGCCCCGAAGGCGCACGAGTCAGTCGTGCCCGCGTCTGCCCCAGCGCCCGTTAGGCGCCACGAATCTCTTTGAGCCCTTCGGGCACTTGCGCCAGTTCCTCGTGTGAGGCACGCGCGATGCGCCGGCCGATTCGTTCCGCAGCGATCGTGCGAATCTGGCTGCTCTTTACCGACGAGCGCTTCGGGAGGTTCACGCCGGCCGACTCCAGCCTGAGGGGAAACCCCGCCTGCTGCGGTTGGCTGGTGCGGGCGACGGCGATGGCCGTCCCGGGGCGCGCGTTGACGACGTCGTGACTGAGGATCAGGACGGGCCGCAGCCCCGCTCACCCGCTGCCGCGGGGCGGATGGAACACGGTCCAGCTACACCGTCCCTATTGTTGCTCTCGCAGCCGCTCCAGTCCGTTGAGGATCACTTCCAGGCCGAAGCCGAAGTCGAGCGTGCCGTCGTGCGAACCGTCTGCAACGCGAGCGGTCATTGCATGCATGTACGGATAGCGGTCGGCGGGCAACATCGGCAGGTAGCTGGCGGCGGCCGACGCGTAGTCGTCCGGGTTCACGGGGAAGTTCTGCTGCTGCAGCGCAAAACCGTAGATGTAGTTGTCCATGGTGTTCCACGCGCGATCCGTCTCTTCCCATGAGAGTCCTGCCTCGCGCAGCGTGCCGAGCGTTGCGTCGATGTAGCGCAGCATGTTGGGTCCGGCGTTGATGCGCGACACGATCAGCATCGGCGCCCACGGATGGGCCGTCAGCACCGCAAGCGCGGACATGGCGCGCGCACGCATGGCGGATCTCCAATCACCACTGCGCTCGGGCAGTGTGATTTCGCCGATAATCACATCCACCATGCCGTCGAGCAACACGTCTTTGCCGGCGACGTGATTGTAGAGCGACATCGCCTCGACTTTGAGCGTCGTGGCGAGCCTTCGCATGGAGAGCGCCTCGAGCCCCTGCCGATCGGCCAGCTTGATGGCAGCGCGCAGAATGCGATCCGGGCTGAGTGGAAGGCGTCGGGCAGCAGGCATGCGGTACACTAGAGGTACTGACAGTGTAAGGCAAGCGGCCAGGCGGCTTGACTACGTCACGCTTACGGCGTACGTTGAACCTTACACTGTAAGGTCATTCTCACCCATCGCTTTTCTGCCATGCGTTTCGTCGTCACCTTGCTCGTCGGGTTCTGTTCTGTCGGATCCCCGCTGTCGGGACAGGCCAGCCCGCCTGCGGTCGACTCCAGTACCGTGGTCATTCCACGGTGGTACGTTGGTCTGGCCGCCGACATTGGCCAACCGGTCGGCGCATTCA
>Ga0138256_10009731_pt1 | contig 10089 bp, 7 predicted proteins | sample KNB2016incub_MG_FD_105486 | JGI IMG/M metagenome (GOLD analysis project Ga0138256, IMG submission 105486) | Active sludge microbial communities from wastewater in Klosterneuburg, Austria - KNB2014incub_MG | ecosystem: Engineered > WWTP > Activated sludge > Unclassified | place: Austria...
AAATCAACAATCCTTCGGTCTTGCCGGAATACCTAAACCTCTATTTTCAAACGCCTCAGTATTGGGAGAAAATCAGCGAGGGAACTACCGGAAGTGCCCAAGGTGGATTCAATGCAACGAAGCTTGGTGAATTGAATGTTCCACTTCCCCCCCTCCCCGAACAGCAGCGGATCGTGGGAAAGTTGGATGCGGCCTTTGCGGCGCTGCGCGAAGCCGAAGGGCACGTGGAGCGCAACCGGGCCAACGCGCGGGAGCTGTTCGAGAGCTACTTGAATGGGGTGTTTGAGGGGAAGGGGTGGCCTGAAGCACGGCTTGGGGATGAGTGCAAGACCGCTTCGGGTGGTACACCATTGCGTTCGCGAAAGGACTTCTTCGAAGGAGGCACTATACCATGGCTCATGAGTGGTGAAGTCGCCCAAGGGGAAGTGAATAGCGCAACGAACTTCATCACACAAATGGCAGTAGAGAACTCTTCAGCAAAGCTATTTCCACCCGATACAGTTCTCGTCGCGATGTATGGCGCTACAGCTGGCCAAGTCGGTATCTTGAGATTTGAGGCGACGACTAACCAAGCTGTCTGTGGAATCTACCCGAACGCCAAGTTCCTTCCCGAATTCCTCTTTTATGTGTTTCTGCATAAAAAAGCCGAGCTCGTCGCACAAGCTACAGGTGGAGCGCAACCCAACATTTCACAAGCGAAAATCCGAGACACTAGAGTTCCTATGCCTATACTTGAACAGCAGCGAAGGCTTGTCAAACAGCTTTCTTCATTGAAGGTCCAGACGATTGAACTGGAAGCCACCTACCAGCAGAAGCTGATCGAGCTGGATGGTTTGAAGAAGGGGTTGTTGGGGGCGGCTTTTAGGGGGGAGTTGTAAAGAAGATTGGACCGAACATGATCGCGCGATTCGCAGTTCTACTTCCGTTTTCCTTCAGCATTCAAGAAGGGCTTGACATGAAGCCAGTTGAGATCGAGCAAGAGGGCTATCGTATCCTGATTCATCCCCCCTGCCAAGGCAGCCTTGCCAATCCTATACACCCTTTAATGCCTAATGCGTACGATCTGCCCGCGACGGAGATCAGATTAACACCCGCCCTTGCACCGTTCCCCGTAAAAGCATTGAACGTTAATGGCCGATCCACGATCGTTGCCGACCTGATAGTCATTGACTTCTTTGCGCAAGACTTCGACCGCAGTAAGGATTCCGGCGGTAAGGACTCACAAGATCAGCTTGTCAAAATTGCGTTTGTTCTAACCGACCAAATGATCGATCGCTTGCGCTTGGTAACCCGCAGTCCTTGGGCAAAACCGGTTGCAGTAGGCTTCAACTCATGGCGTGTGGATTACTGCAATGACGACGGAAGTGAGCTGCCAGCGGAAGCTGACCTGATCAGGGGCCACAGTGCGTTTGCTTCGAATATGCGAATCACGCACTTGTCGGAAGAGATATGGTCACTCGCTTGGAAAGAGCCCAATTCAGTGGAACTCCGGAACTGGGACAAACTTCTACTCGATGCGGTGGATCTCATAGATGAAATGGGGGCGGCGATCGCCGTTGCGAACTCCGGCATTGAGGCATTTGCGATCTGGATGAATAACTTACTTGCCAGCTCTTCAACGATGGACATGGAGTTGTGGAAGTGGATCGAGGATAGAGACCATTTCCAGCAGAATCCTTCTGTAAAAGATAGGTTCGACGTCATACTCAAGACTTTCACTGGGCACTCACTCAAGGAGAATCCTGAGCTGTGGCAAGTACTCACTGATTTGCGAAAAGCAAGAAATAGCTTCATGCACGAAGGTGCCATCCGAATAGCCAAGAATAGAGAGGTGCTAAGCAAGTCAGAGGCGCATACATTGGTAAGTCGATCGTTGGATATTGTGACCTGGGTAGAAGAACTCTTGCCGGCAGAGCATAGGCGGTTCATCAGAAAGGAGGACATGCAGATTGAGTATGTTCTTCAAAAGGGCAACGCAAGCAATTAGATATTTGCTCGCTTTCGCATGAACGAAGCCGAAACCCGCGCCGGGGTGAAGACAAAGGAGGGTTTGAGGAAGGGATTGTTGGGTGCGGCTTTTAGAGGAAGGTTGTAAAAACGCAAAACGAATTGACATGGCCGACGAAGAGAAAGCATCCGAGCAATCTGACCCACAAGAGAAACTTCGTCAGGCATTGGAGAAGTTTACCACTGACTCGGCGGAAATGCTCGGTGAAATAGGGCAAGCCGCAGCAGACGTCAAGGCAACGAAAGAAGCGCTGTTGAAGGATCAGGAAGAATTGACCAAGGCCAAGGATGAGGCCGCTAAGTCTACGGAAAAGATCCAAGAGTTCTATGCGTCATTATTTGAGAAGAGCGAGGGGAAGGACAAACCCATTGTGAAGGCTATCCCGGAAGCTGAAAAATCGATTATCAAGGCCAAGGAGAACATTGATGCCCTTGAGGCCAGGGCGACCGCTTATGTTGAAGCCTTGCTGGGCAAGACCGGGCCCGATGGCTTGCCCATCCTAGGTATCAAGGATGATTTGGAGAAGAAAGCGAAGGAACTCGAAGAACTGCACTCAAAGATCTTCAAGAAACCCGATCCAAACCGGTTGGCATTGTCTGAAGAGGTAGGAGCCTTTCTCGAAGATTTCACGAAGAAGAAGAGTGAGCTTGAACAGCTCTTAATTGATGCGGGCAGCTACCATGACGAGTTGCTTGGAGAGGAGGTCGATGGCAAACATGTGAATGGGATAAAGGGAGATGTGGAAGAATACGTTCAGCAGCTCGATGACCTTCTTGGCGCGAATAGGAAGAAGCAAGAGGAGCTACTGAAGAAGGTGGAAGATTTGCTCCAAGGTGCTAGTACAGCAGCATTGGCCACCGCTTCCAATGAGCATAAGACGTCGTTTGACGATGCCAATAAAACTTGGACATGGGTCTTCTTCGGGTCCATTGGTGTGATCATGGCAGTGCCGTTGATGGCTGTCTTGTGGCCGAGTATGCTAGCACTGCCTTGGTGGGAACAACTGCTCGTTCGTTTGCCCGTGGTTGGTGGAGCAGTCACCTTGGCTTGGTATGCGAGTAAGCAGCGGAGCCAGAACAAGCGATTGCAGCAGGAATATGCATACAAGGAAGATGTGGCGAAGATCTATTATGCCTTGAAAAAGGAGATCGAGAATATGGGTGAGTCAAAGCTTGGCGAGCAACTCCGGGAAGATGTGATCAAGCTCCTTGTCAAGAGTGTTGACTTCAATCCGAGTTCAACGTTGGATAGTAAGTCACACAATGATAAAGGCCCACTCGTAGAGCTCGTGAAAGAAGTTAAAGCTGGTGTAGTTGACATCGGCAAGATTATGAAAGTTCCAGGGGTTCAATGAACAAAGCCGAAACCTATGCCGGGATGATGACCTTGAATGGTTTAAAGAAGGGGTTGTTGGGGACGACTTTTAGGGGGAGTTGTAAGACTATGTGCCATGAGTAAAACACTTAAATTTTCATGTGCGCAGTGCGGTAATCGAACAGCTGCTGAACCCATTGGAACAGTCACAGATAAGCATTGGCACTATACGGAAGAAGACGATCCAAACTCGGCATTTTCATACGATACATACTACGAGGTGGTCCGATGTATCACATGCAATGTGATCCAAGTATTTGAACATGATGAGAGTAATGAAAATGGTCTTGACGGCGCGGAACTTTTGTATCCACTGAAGCGAAGCCTGCCCCAAGGCGTTCCTTTGGGCATAGCATTAGAATTTCGTGAGGCACAGAAGGTCGAGAAAATATCCAAGTCGGCCTATACAGTTCTGATAGGTCGAGTACTGGAACGCTTGTTCAAGGACCAAGGTGCAATCGGCGAGGAATTATACGATCAGATCAAAGACCTCTCAGCCCGAGGTATAATACCCGAGACGCTGTGCGAAATGGGACATGCCCTTCGATTCCTCCGGAATAAAGGTGCGCATGTCAGCGACTACGAAATCGAGGACAATGAAGTGGATGCGATGCGGGATTTCGTGATAACCATGCTTGAGTATGTGTATGTCGCGCCGGCGAAACTGGCAGCATTGAAGGCCGCCATTGAAAAGAAGAAAGCCGTTGTGAAAAAGCGGAAGAGTGACCAATGAACGAAGCCGAAACCCGCGCCGAACTGATCGACCCCGCGTTGCGCGCGGCCGGTTGGGGCGTGGTGGAAGGCAGCCGTGTGCGTCGGGAATACATCATCACCTTGGGCCGCCTGCAAGGTGCCGCTGGCAGGCGCAACCAGCAGGACATCGCCGACTACGTTCTTGAATACAAAGGCCGCATGGTGGCGGTGATCGAGGCGAAGAAGGCCAGCCTCGGCGTTACCGAAGGCTTGGGCCAGGCCAAGAAGTACGCCGACAAGTTGAAGCTGCGGCACGCCTACAGCACCAATGGCAAAGGCATCTATGCCGTGGACATGCTGATGGGCCGCGAAGGCGATATTGCTTCGTGGCCTTCGCCGGTGGAGTTGTGGGGATTGGTGCAAGGTGGCCGGGATGCCGGGTCGGGGCCCGGCATGACGACGCCAACGGAAGCCGGCATGACGGTGAACGATTGGACCGACCGCTTCGGAGCGATCCCCTTTGAGGACAAGAGCGGCACGTGGCAACCCCGTTACTATCAGGACATCGCCATCCAGCGCACGCTGGACAGCATCGCCAACGGCAAGGACCGCATCCTGCTAACCCTCGCCACGGGAACGGGCAAAACCGCCATCGCTTTCCAGATCGCTTGGAAGCTCTTCCATGCCCGCTGGAACTTGCGGCGCGATGGGGAGCGCCGTCCGCGCATCCTCTTCCTCGCTGATCGCAACATCCTCGCTGACCAAGCCTTCAACTCCTTCTCCGCCTTCGAGGACGATGCCCTCGTGCGCATCGAACCGGCCAGCATCCGCAAGAAGGGACAGGTGCCCACCAACGGCAGCGTCTTCTTCACCATCTTTCAAACCTTCATGTCGGGGCCGGAGGGCACACCCTATTTTGGGGATTACCCGCCGGACTTCTTCGACTTCATCGTGATCGACGAGTGCCACCGTGGCGGTGCCAATGATGAAAGCACGTGGCGCGACATCCTGGAATACTTCACCCCCGCCGTGCAGCTGGGCCTCACCGCCACGCCCAAGCGCGATGTGAACGTGGACACCTACCGCTACTTCGGTGAACCGGTGTACACCTATTCCCTGAAGGAAGGCATCAACGACGGTTTCCTCACGCCCTTCAAAGTGCGCGAGTACAAGACCACCTTGGACGATTACACCTACACCAGCGACGACACCGTAGTGGAGGGCGAAGTGGAGGAAGGGACACACTTCACCGATGATGAGTTCAACCGCACCGTGGAGATCGTGGCCCGCGAGAAGTACCGAGTGCAAGCACTCCTTGAGCAGATCGATACCAACGAAAAGACGTTGGTCTTCTGCGAGAACCAAGCCCACGCGCTCCTGATCCGCGACCTGATCAACCAGAACACGGAAAGCCAAGACCCTAACTACTGCCACCGCGTCACCGCCGATGACGGCAAGGTCGGCGAGCAGCACCTGCGCGACTTTCAGGACAATGAGCGCACCATCCCCACTGTATTGACCACCAGCCAAAAGCTGAGCACCGGCGTGGATGCGCGCAACGTGCGCAACATCGTGCTCTTCCGGCGGATCAAGAGCATGGTGGAATTCAAGCAGATCATTGGTCGCGGCACGCGGCTGTACGATGGCAAGGACTACTTCACCATCCACGATTTCACCAAGAGCCACGAACTCTTCAAAGATCCCGCCTGGGACGGTGAAGAGATGGACCCGCCCGAACCGCGCGGCCCACGCCCACCCAAAGGGGGCGAGGAATACCCTGAGCCGCCGGACGATGGACCTGAGGTGGATGATGTCGCGAAGCCCATGGTCCGCATCAAATTGGCGGACGGCAAGGAGCGCCTGATCCAACACACCGTGCGCACCAGCTTCTGGGATGCGAACGGCACACCGATCAGCGCGGAGCAGTTCATCAAACTCCTCTTCGGCGAATTCCCCAAGCTCTTCGGCGACGAAGCCGAACTACGCGCCATCTGGAGCCGCCCGGATACCCGCAAGAAGCTACTGACAGAACTAGCAGAAAAGGGCTTCCCCCTGAACCAACTGGAGGAACTCCAACGCGTGATCGATGCCCGCAACAGCGACCTCTACGATGTGCTGGCCTACATTGCGTACAGCCACGCCCCCCAGCTCCGCACCGAACGCGCCAACGCCGCGCGTGAACACTTCGATTCCTACTCTGACCGCCAACGTGCCTTCCTCGATTTCGTCCTCCAGAAATACGTCGACGACGGCGTACAGGAATTGGACCAGGAGAAGCTGCCTCCGTTGCTTTTGCTGAAGTACCGCTCGCTTCCGGATGCTACGAAGGAGCTTGGGGATATTGGCCTCATACGTGATACATTCGTTGGGTTCCAGCAGTGGTTGTATGCCGGGGCACTATAGTACTGGACCACATTACTATCAACCCTAAGTGACATACCCATGCTTCCCAGATTTGGCCACTCGATACGGCACAGCAGTGGACCAGTCATGGTAAATGGTTTGGGTCAATGCGTATTGGGTTTTGTGGTAATCCTCGCATGCAGTAGCTTTACCAATACGCTTTCAGAAGAATTAAATTTGGCTCCCGATAATATCGACATAGTGAATAGTCTGGCGGTTATGGGCTGGAAGAATTTATGGAATGATCCGTCAGGTCTTTCCGCTATCTGCGTTGCGATTTTCACCGCACTGCTTTATATAGTTTCGCGACAGCAAAAGGCGCCTATGCAGCTTGCCATCAGGCCATGGAACAGGATCGTAGAACACGAGCGCGGACGCTCGCGTCAGTTGAGAGGCTCGATGGGTACTTGTGCATGAATGCCGTCGTCATGAGTACTAACAAAGAAGTAGTTTAGCACTATGGTAACAGAAGACGCCGCGAAGGCGATACTTGCACATCTTGGGCGCAATGGATTGTACATCCCGAATGGAATTCCTGGTGCTATTTCGACTGATGACCTTTGGGATACAGCTAAGGCATTTGTATCAAGGAACCTTGCCGTCGTGGGCGATGGCTTTACGGCAGGACAGCTTTTCATTCGACGCACAGACAGGTTTGGACTCGAGACATCGCAGCCGGGTTTTAACATCTATCGCTTTCTAATGGGGCATGACGTAACGCATGTCGGATCGATGGCGAAGATGAATCAGGCATGCCAAATTTTACTTCACGAGAGGCTGGCATTTCGGACCATATCCGGAGAGGGTCATGATAAGTGTATTGACAAAATGGACTTCTCCGCTATACTACAAAATAGGATGGGCATTGATGCGGAGGAGGCCGATGATATCATAGAGACCCTAATAGACCATGGGTATATAACCATTGTTCGGCCAGAAAACCACATTCAGGTGCATCGCAAGTTGCGCATGCATTCTAATGGTGCGCCCTATAACGTGATTACAATGCGGGAAGGACATGGAACGGAGCACGCTCTCGCGACAGCTGGGTCAGTTTCTGTCCATATTAGTAAGAATGATGGTCAAGTAATGGCGCTCTTGGGTGACAATGCTAATGTGCGGCAAGTGGGGCGTTTCTCTTCCAACTTGGCAGGAACTGCCGCAACGGGCAATGATATACCACCCCAACATTTGTGGTACAGATTTCGAAGTTGGTTAAAGAAAAACAACATAGACAAGGTCGTTATTTGGATTTGTGCATTGGTGATTACTACGTTGTTTGGCCTTTGGGCAAAGGAACATTGGGGGTGATCAAAAACCTTTTAAGAATAGAGCCATAGTCGAACTCGTCAGGAGCTCTTCCTACTCGGGAGCATCCTCTAACTCTCAGATGTTCGAACCACCTTGTAGTAAGTGACCGCTATAGAAAGGGTCCCGTCCACTAGTGCGAGCGTATACGTTCGTGCTTTCAGGGATAGTGTGCGACGCCCCTCAATGCACCGCCCCCGCATCCACCCCCGCCTCCAATGAAGCCTGCAACGCCACAGGCAAGCCACTGAAGAAATCCAAGCCCGTAACCGCTTCGATCTCGTCCACGCTGGTGCGGTAGTCATACCACGGCTGGGCGTTGGCCTGCTGGGTGTTGGGCATGTCCACGGCGATGATGCGGGTATCGCTGGTGATGCGTTGGAGGTCATCCTCTCCCACGGGGAGGATCAGCATCACCTTCCAGTAGCGCTCCGGCACGGTGATGTTGCCGTTGGCGATGGTACAGGTGATGCAGATCCCCACCCTATCTTCTCGCCATCAACCTTTAAGAACAGGTTAGCGCCCCCTACACCGGTACCCTTCGTTGCCTCCCGCCGGGTCTCGCCTCCCAACCCTGCACAGCGTGGCGCCTTAGCGAAGTTGCTGCTGCTGTTCTGAAAGCCCTTGCATACCGGGCATCTGCCGGGAAAGCTAGCGCTCACCTCAGCAAGGTGACGTGTCCGGTGAGGTTCTCGCGTCGCTCGTCGTCCAGCGTCACCACGTAGTAGTAGGTGCCGTCCGGAAACCCTTGGCCGGACCAGCCTTGCTCCACGGAGCGCGTGGTGAAGACGGACTGCCCCCAACGGTTGAAGACCTCCAAGCGGGCGCCTGTGCCTTGGTAGATCACCGGCACGAACCGATCGTTCACCCCATCGCCGTTCGGGCTGAAGACGTTCGGCATCTCGATCACTCCCGGCAAGGTGATGCGCACCACGGTGCGTACGGTATCGATGCATCCGGCTGCACTGGTGACCACCAATAGCACGGGGTATTCGCCCGGCTCCGCAGGGAAGTTGGCCAGCACCGTCGGCGTGTTGGCCGTAGCGGGGTCGGCCACGCCCAGGTCCCACAACCACGTAACGATGTCGCCCTGCGAGCCGGTGCCGTCCAACAGCACATCGGTGTGTTCGGTATCGGTGGGCTCCGGTGTGGCGTTGATGGACCCGATGAGCACGCCCTCCACGGTGATGGCGTCCACCAGCAACGTATCGGCGGTGCAGCCTTGGGCGCTGATCACGGAAAGGAACACATCATAGGTGCCGGGTGCGGTGTAGGTGTGGGTTAGTGCACTGTCGGTGCTCAGCGTGCCATCGCCCAAGGTCCATTGCAAGGTGGAGCTGTTGGCGCTGCTATCGGCGAAGGCCACTTCCAAGGGCGCGCAACCGGCCGTGGGTGCGATGGACGGCAGCGGTACGGGGCTGATCTCCGGCAGCACATAGCCCACGCCCATCAGGCATTCGCCATTCACGGTGGTGGCCATGGTGTAGGCACCGCCACCGAAGCCGGCTTGGGCCACGTTCAGCGTAAGGCCTGTGGCACCGGGAATGGCCACGCCCTCATGGTACCATTGATAGCCCGTGGCCGCAGCGGGTGGCACAGCGACGGCTTGCGCGGTGCCCATGCACAGCGTGCCGCTGGTGCTTACGGGACTGAGCACTTGCGCGCCCGCCTCGGTGAGCAGCAGCTTGTCCAGCATGAAGTAGGCGTAGTACGTCTCCGCGTTCCCATCCGCGTCCACCACGGTGTGGAAGGTGTATGAATCGGGCAGGTCGCAGGCGGGGCCGAGTATGATGCTGTGGATGTCCTGCGTGGGTGTGAAGGTGATGGAGACCTGTGTCCATGCCTGCACGGATTGCACGGCGACGCGGCCCAGTTCGGTCCACCCCGGCTGGAAGCCTACGCAATCCATGGTAGCGATGGGGAAGGGTACGCAGGCATTGGCATACCCGAAGAGGGCCAGCGGCATGGGGTCCGGGAAGAGCACGTCCACCAAGCCCTGGTCACCGGGTATGAGCTGATCGTTGGTGACACTTCCGGCGATCCATACGGAGAGCGTGTAGGTGGTGCCCGCCAGCAGCGGATTGCTGGGTGCCGGAAAGGTGAGGCAGGTGCCTATGTATTCGTAGTAGTCAAGGTCCTTTATACTTTGGAAGCCCACGCAGGCATCGCCATCGGGCAGCGGCTGGGGGACGAAGGAGGGCATGTAGCCGCAGCTGTTGAAGTAGTCGGAAGTGGCGTCCGTGGCTTGTGCCCAGCCGGTAGCGCAACTGAGCCAGGGTGGGGAGATGGGGGTGACGTAACCG
>Ga0138256_10009733_pt1 | contig 10088 bp, 5 predicted proteins | sample KNB2016incub_MG_FD_105486 | JGI IMG/M metagenome (GOLD analysis project Ga0138256, IMG submission 105486) | Active sludge microbial communities from wastewater in Klosterneuburg, Austria - KNB2014incub_MG | ecosystem: Engineered > WWTP > Activated sludge > Unclassified | place: Austria...
CCAGGACGGACTGTCGTAGAGCGATGCTCGCCAATCAGGATCCGCAAACGGATCTGTCTGCAGGCCGAGGTCGAGCTGCGGCAGCTCCCAGTCGGCCGGCGGCGCCGCACGGGGTGGGAAGGAAGGGACGACCCGCTCGAGTCCCCGCCGGACGACATCGGCGAAACTCATCTCGTACTCGGCGGCGATCCGTTTCGCCTCCTGGTAGAGATGATCCGGGATCTGAATCTGGGTCTTGATCATGCTGGCATTTTGCCACGTGGACTATTTGCCAGCAAGTCACGTCTCGCAGGAAATGACTCGGATCACGCGATGCTTCGCGATCCCAGCCGAAACCTCTGCGAGCGCCGTGTTGCGCTGAGCTCCCGGCGTCCTACGGTCGCGAGAGTCTTCCGAGCGCCGCCAGACGCTCCTCGAGCAGCGGCAGATGGACGCGGTAATTCGGCTCTTCGGTTTCCTGGAAGCGCGCCTGGCGGAGGGCGGTCTCGAGGCGCGCGCGGGCGGCCTCCCGCTGGCCGAGGCGGGCGAGGAGCTCGCCTTCGAGGCCGTCGAAGAGCGGCTGGAAGCTCGACAGGCCGCCTCTCGCGGCGGCGATATCGGCGAGCAGACTCCGGGGATCTTCGCCGTTCAGCAGCCGGATCTCCAGCAACCAGTAGAGATGGAGGTCCTGGTACGGCGGGTGGGGAGGAAAGGTGACGACGGCCGGCGCATCGCCGGCGCGCCAGGCGAAGAAGGCCCGCTCGGCGCGGATCTGCTGCGCGGGATAAGCGGCGTCGAAGCGGTCGAGCTCGGTCCTCGCCTCGGCGAAGCGCCGCTGCTCGACGAGGATGAAGAGGATCCCCTGCAGGACCTCGAACTTGTTGCGGCCGAAGCCGTGCGCTCCTCCCTTGCCGAGCGAACGGCGGTACCAGTCGAGCGCCGGCGCGAGCGCCCCGGCGGCGTGCAGACCTCGGGCGCACTCGTAGGCGATCTCCGAGGCGGTGGCGGAGGTCGCCCAGAGAGCCTCATAGCGCGTCAGCGCGGCAACGCGGTCGCCAGCAGCGAGGAGCGCCCGCGCTTCGCGTCGCCGTGCCCAGTCGAGGAGCGCGGGATCGTCCGCGGCGCTGGCGGCGGCGACTGCCATGCCGAGGGCGGCGACCGCGTCGTGCGGATGCCCGGTACGCTCGAGCCGCGCGCCCTCGCGCAGGCCGGCGTAGGCCTCCGACCGGCTCAATTCGCGTGCGGCCGACGGTCTCCCCGCCCCCGTGCCGACGAGAAAGCCGTCGAAACCGAGCTCGAGCGGTCCGCCGACCTCGCGCCCGAGACGCAGGCGCCGACGGGCCGGATCGACCTCGAAGCGGGAGTTCTTGGCGAAGAGAAGCGGCGGCGGCAGCAGCTCGTACCAGAGGAGGCTGGCGTTGCCGTAGCTGCCCAGGTAGAGATCGGGCGCCAGCGCCAGCCACGCTTCCGAGCTCTCGGCGGCACGCGAGGCGAGTGCCGGCTCGATCCGGATCGCGGCGATGCCGCTCGACCAGCCGACGCGGTTGTTGATCCCCCAGAGCAGGAGCTCACGGCGGCCATCGCCGTCGAGATCGACCGCGCCGGCGAGGCGGTGATGCCCGGCGCTGGCGAAAACCAGCCGCGTGGCGTGGCGGTCGGGTTCGACGAGAACGTTGTAGCTCGGATAGTAGGGGCTGTGCGCAAAGCTCACCAGAATCGCATCGAGGCCGTCGCCTTCGAGATCGACGGTCTCGAGCCATTGGCCGTAGCTGTCGGCGAAGCCGTCGAAATGGTGATGGCCGGAGGGGAGGAGCAGGCGTTCGATCGACCGCCCGCTCTGCGGGTCGAGCAGGTCGAGAAAGGAGTCGGTCTGACTCATCGATCGCCCGGCGGGGACGAGGCAGGCCGCCACGACCTCGCCGCGCTGCGCCGTGCGGAGGCGGACGAAGTTGCCGTCGACGTTCACCGGCTCCTTTCTCCACAGCGTCCGACCGGCGCGGTCGAGCGCGCGCACGGCGCGGCCGCCATCCGGCACGATGTGGGAGAAGCGCGAAAGTTGCCAGGTGCGCAGCCCCCAGGAGGCAGCGACCATCGCCAGGCCGAAGGCGGCTATTGCCGCCCAGCTCCAGCGATGCGGTCGCCTTCCGGGGCTCGCCGACGCCGAGGCCGCTGTCGCCGCGGATCGGCCGCGCAGATCCGCCAGCACGGCGTCGGCCGACGGATACCGCCGGATTGGGTCGCGCTCCAGCAATCGGCGCACGACGGCGGCGAGCCAGGGGGGCGTGTCCGCTCGGAGTTCGCGCAGGTCGGGTGTCGCATCCTGCCGCAGGCGCTCGAGAAGCGAGCCGAGCGACGACTGGGTCACGAACGGCAACCGGCCGGCGACGATCTCGAACAGCACGACGCCGATCGAGTAGAGGTCGGAGCGCGCGTCGACCGGCTGGCCGAGCGCCTGCTCGGGAGACAGGTACTCGAGCGTGCCGAGGATCGACTCGTGCGTCGTGGCGCGGGTCTCGTCGCGGTCGAGGTGGAGGGCGAGGCCGAAGTCGGAGAGCTTGACCTCGCCGTCCGCGGTGAGCAGGAGGTTGCCCGGCTTGATGTCGCGATGCAGGATGCCCAGGGCATGGAGCGCGGCAAGGCCCTCGAGTGCCTGCGTCGCCCACTTCACCGCGTCGTCGATCGAGACCGGGTGGGTCGGCGAGTGCTGCGCCAGGCGGTCGACCAGCGAGCCACCTTCGACGATCTCCATGGTCAGGAAGACCGTCTCCCCGGCCTCTTCGATGTCGAAGATCCGCACGATGCGCGGATGGACGACGTCGCGCGCCACCGCCGCCTCGCGCCGGAGGCGGAGAAGGGCGCCCTGCGACAGTCGGTCAGGGCGCAGGACCTTGAGCGCCACCTCGCGCCTGAGGACTCGGTCGTAGGCCCGATAGACCACGGCGTAACCGCCGGTGCCGAGCACGTCGCGGATCTCGAAACGCTGCGCGAGCTCGGTGCCGCCGGCGAGCAGCTCGATGCGCGCCAACGGCCTTTCGCCTGGCGAGCCGAGACTCTCTGTCCTCGGTTCCTGACTCATCGGAGCTTCCTGAATGCGGATTGCCTGCGGAGAGCTTAACCGACCCCGGCCCGGGCGGGCCGATTGCCGACGCTAGGGACCCAATCCGAGCCGCTGCGCCCGCGCGACGAGCTGGCGCAGCCCGAGCGGGCCGGCAACGCGCTCGACTTCCGGGGCTGCGCGAGACGGCCCGGAACTCCCGCTGCGGCGCTCGAGTGCCGCGAGGTCGAGCCGCAACTCCAGCGCCTCGACGACTCTGCCGCCGTTTTCGGCGAGCGTAACCGCCTGGCGGAGGTCGGCCTGCATCGCGTCGGTTCGCCCGCGGTTCCCGGCGAGCGTGCCGCGAGCGGCGAGATAGGCGAGCCTGCGGGTCAGAGAGGGACTCGAAGCGTGCTCCGCACCCAAGCGGTCGAGCTCGTTCTGGGCTTCCGCCAGTCGGCCGGCCGACGCTGCGAGGCGCACCCGGACGGTCGCTCCGACGAGCGCCGTGGTACCTTCGCCGCCGCCTTCGAGTCGGGCGAGAGCGGCGGCGAGAAGACGCCCAGCGGACTCGACCGCACCCTCCCGGTACTCTTCGGTCGCGTGGCGGATGGCGATCTCTCCCGCCAGGTCGAGGTCGCCGTCCGCCACGTGCAGCCGCTCCGCCTGGGCGAGGCTGCGCCGCGCCGCGGGGAGGTCTCCGCGCAGCCAGGCGATACGGCCCCTGACCTCCTCGGAGTAGGCGAGACTCTCGCGGTTGCCGCTCGAAAGCGCCGCGGCGTCGATCTCGGCGGCGTCGCGCTCCGCCGCCGCGAGATCGCCGGCGTCGATGGCAGCATTGGCGCGCGCTGCGAGCACGACGGCGACGGCGGAGAGATCGTCGAAGGAGCGCAGGGCGGCGATCGCCGCTTCGCGCGCGGCGCTGGCTTCGGAGCTCCTCCCGAGATCGGCGAGCGCTGCGGACAGATTGCCGGTCGCCATCGCCGCGCGCTGCGTGCGGCCGGACGCCTCCCAGACTTCGATCGCTTCGCGGTAGCGGGCCTCGGCGAGGTCCGGGCGGCCGCGCTCGATGGCGATGCCGGCGAGGTTGTCGAGCACGAAGCCGAGGCGCGAGCGGTCGGCTAGCTCGCGCGCCGGCACGAGCGCCTGCTCGAGCAGACGCTCGCCGGCGGCGAGATTGCCCTGCATGAGCTCGTCGACGGCGAGGTCGTTGAGCGCCACGGCGAGGGTCGACCGGTCACCGATGCTTTCCGCCGCGGCGCGCCCGGCAAGCAGCGCCGCGCGTGCTTCGACGGCCTGGCCGAGGTCCGAGAGGGTGCGCGCCAGCGCCACCTCGAGGCTCGGCACGAGGTCGGCGCGCCCGTGGCTCGCGGCGTTGGCGAGTCCGCGCCGGAAGAGCGCCAGCGCGCGCTGCGACTCGTCGAGGCTGTTGGCGATCATTCCCTCGACTTTGTCGAGGAGCGGATCCTCGGCCGCTCCCGGCAGCTGGCGGGCCCGTGCCATGACCACGGCCGCCTCCTTGAAGCGTTCGTGGCTCAGCAATGCCGCAGCGAGATCAGCTCCCGCCTCCAGACTCGCGGGAGCCGCCGCAAACCGGCGCTCGAGCTCTTCGACGCTTGCCGTCTCCGCCATCTCGACGCTCGCTGCGCTGCGCAGCGGGGCGACGGGTGCGGCCAGCGCCGGGGCGCCACTCCCACTCATCGTCGAACGCCGTTGCACGCGCCAGGCGAAGACGATCGCGGCGAGCGCCAGCACGAGAGCACCATAGGTGGCCAGGCTTCCGCGATGCCGCGCAGCGAAGCGCAGCGCGCGGTAGCGCCAGCCGCCCCGGTGAGCGAGGACCGGACGCCGGTCGAGGAACCGGCGCAAGTCGGAAGCGAACTCGGCCGCCGTCGCGTAGCGGTCATTCGGTTCCTTGCGCAGGGCCTTGAGGCAGATGGCGTCGAGATCCCGTCCGAAGTTGCGCTCCGGCGGGCGCGATGGACGGACGGCGCCGCCCTCGCCGTCGCCGGCGCCGGTCCGCCTGGCGGCCTGGCTCGGTGGCTCGGGATCCGTCTCGAGCACGGCGTGCTCGAGCGCTGCGCGCGAATCGCCGCCGGCGGCAAACGGGCGGTGGCCGGCGAGGATCTCGTAGAGCACGACACCAAGGGAGTAGATGTCCGACGCTCGCGTCACCGGCTCGCCGCGGAACTGCTCCGGACTCGCGTAGGCGGGGGTGAGGGCGCGCGCTTCGGTGCGAGTGACTGCAAGGCTCTCGTGCGTCTCGGGATCGAGGAGCTTCGAGATGCCGAAATCGAGCAGGCGCGGCCGCCCGTCCTGACCGACGAGGAGGTGTCCCGGTTTGAGGTCGCGGTGCACGACGCCGCGCCGATGGGCGAACTCGACCGCTTCGAGCACGGCGGTAAAGAGCTCGAGCCGTCGCGCAAGGGGGAGCCTCCGGCGCCGGACGTAGGTGATGAGATCCTCGCCCTCGATGAACTCGAGAGCCAGGAACCAGGTGCCGTCGGGCGCGCGACCGCCCTGGATGAACCGGGCGATTCCCGGATGCTCGAGCGACGACAGGATCCGCACCTCGTCGCGGAAGCGGCGCAGGGCGTCCGGTGTCAGGTGGTCGACGACCTTGAGGGCGACCGTGCGCTGGAAGTCGGCGGTCTCCTCGGAGGCGAGATAGACACGGCCCATGCCGCCCCGGCCGAGCTCTCTGAGGATGCGGTAGGAGCCGATCCTCTCGGGCGGCGCGGCGTCGACGGCGAACTCCCCGGCGCCGGAGAGAATCGGCCACGGCGCATGGTCGAGCAGCCGACTGGGCGTCGCTGCGCCGGCAAGGAGGCGTGCCACTGCAGCAGCGAGATCCGGATCGCGGACTTCGAGATCGGCGAGAAAGGCGCGGCGTCCACCTTCATCGAGAGCCAGCGCTTCGGCGAAGAGCTCCGGCAGCGCCTCGTTGCTCACCTCCCGCCGGCTCCGTCGCCCGAAAGCTCGGCGACCAGCCAGGCGCGGGCGAACTGCCAGTCGCGCTTCACGGTCGCCGGCGAAAGATCGAGGCAGGCAGCGATCTCTTCGATCTCCAGCCCGGCGAAGTAGCGCATCTCGACCATCTGGGTCTGCCGCGGGTAGAGCTCGGCGAAGCGCTCGAGGGCGCGGTCGAGGTCGATGAGCTCGGCCTGCGGAGTGTCGCCCGAGGTGGCTAGAAAGGCGGTCGGAGTCTCGTCGGAGCGGCGCTTGAGGCGGTTGCGGGCGCGCGCATGGTCCACCAGGACACGCCGCATCATCGTCGAGGCAAGGCCGAAAAAGTGCGCCCGATCGCGCCAGTCGATGCCCTGCTGGCGCATCAGCCGGAGGAACGCCTCGTTGACGATCGCCGTGGGTTGCAGCGTATGGGCGACGCGTTCGCCGCGCAGCTGCGCCGCCGCGATGCGCTTGAGCTCGCCGTAGATGCGCGCGAAGAGCGCTTCGCCAGCCGTGCTGTCGCCGCCTCGCCAGGCGTGCAGGAGCCCGGTGACGTCCGTCGCCTCGTCCGCTGACATTTCCGGGAGCTTATGCCGGGATGAGCCGCGACGCTGTTGCACGGCGCGTAGTGATCATGAGACCCAACCGACTGCTCCAACGACGGGCCGCCCTCTTGGCCGCGACGACTCCGATCCTGATCGTCGCCGGCGCCGCTCTCCTCTTCGTCCCCGAGATGGCGCCTGCGACCGGCTTGTCCTCGGTCCGGGCGCAGCTCTTCGAGAACGAGAACCTGCTCTTCTACGCGCCGGAGCCGGGCGATCTGTTCGGCTTCGCGCTCGCCACCGGGGACTTCAACGGCGACGGCGCCGACGACCTTGCCACGGGGATTCCGCTCGACGACGGTCTCGCGGGCTTTCCGGTCGTCGACATGGGTGCGGTCGTCGTGCGCTACGGCATCCCGGGGCGCGGACTCGCAACGGGCCTCGCGGACACCTACCTCAGCCAGCTGCAGGCCGGCAGCCCGAGCACTCCGAACCCGGGCGAGAAGTTCGGGCGGGCACTCGCCGCCGGCGACTTCAACGGCGACGGCATCGATGATCTGGCGATCGGCGTGCCGGCGAACTGGACCTATAACGAGCAGGTAGGGGGTGCGGTGGAGATCCACTACGGCCTGCCAGCGGGCCTCCAGCTCGCCGCGGAGCACCTCCTCGAGGCGGGGGTGGGCGGCATCCCTGGTTGGGGGTCGAACGGCGAGCGCTTCGGCGAAGCGCTCGCTGCTGGCGACTTCGATGGCGACGGCTACGAGGATCTCGCCGTCGGGACACCGGCCAACTTCATCGATGGTGTCTACGCAGGAACGGTGTTCGTCCTGCATGGGGATGTAGGTGGTCTCTTGCCGTTCGATGGCTATCTCGTCAGGCAGGGGTACGAAGGTATTCCGGACGCCGCCGACGAGGGTGACGAGTTCGGCGCGGCACTCGCCACTGGCGACTGGAACGGCGACGGCATGGACGACCTCGCCATCGGCGTGCCCGCGGAGGACGACGTCGGCGCCGTTCTGGCGATCTTCGGCAGTCCGTTCGGCCTGCTGTTCAGCAACCACGTCTGGTGGGGCCAGGGAGACACGGGGGGCGTTGGCGAGGGCGGCGATCGGTTCGGACTCGCGCTCGCCTCGGGCGACTTCGACGGCGACGGCTATGACGACCTTGTGGTCAGCGCGCCCTACGAGGATCTGGTCGAGGGCAGCGCGATCGTCGATGCGGGGGAGTTCACCCTACTCTACGGCTCGGGCGCGGGCGCGCCGAACTGGTTCAACGTCGCCCGCACCAGCCATTTCCAACAGGGGAGCTTCTTCCTCGGCGGGGGCTACGACGAGGCTGGCGATCGTTTCGGGTGGGCGTTGGCTGCGGGCGATTTCGACCATGACGGCCGCGACGATCTCGCCGTGGGTCATCCCGGGGAGGACCTCGGAGGTATCGACGAAGGCGCCGTGACGGTGCTGATGGGCGCCACGGGGACGGGAATCTGGAACGGTGCCGATATCTTCGCGAGCGGCATCGGCCAGGTGCCGGGCGGAGTCCAGAGCTCCCAGGATCTCGGCTGGTCTCTCGCCACCGGAGACTTCGATGGCGACGGGCACGCCGACCTCGCGATCGGCGTTCCCTACCGCCATATCAACGGAGCCGGGGAGGACGTGGGCCGCGAGAGCGTCCTCTACGGCGCGCTCTTCTCGGACGGCTTCTACTACGGCTTCCCGTACTACTGGTCGGAGATGGCGCAATGAGCCCGCTCCACAGAAGCACGACAGTTCTCTTTCTGCTCGCGGCCGGCACCGCCGGCGCCGTCTCTCCGTTGGCGGCAGTCGCGCTCTCCTCGGTGCGAGCGCAGACCCTCGAGAACGAAGACCTCCTGGTCTACGCGGCGGAACCCGGCGATCTCTTCGGCTTCGCGCTCGCCACGGGCGATTTCAACGGCGACGGCGCGGACGATCTCGCCACCGGAATTCCGTTCGACGACGGACTCTCCGGTCAACCGATCGACGACATGGGAGCGGTGGTCGTGCGCTACGGAGTTCCGGGCAAGGGTCTCGACCCCGGTATCGCCGACGCCTTCCTGAGCCAGTTGCAGGCCGGTAGCCCGGGCAATCCGAATCCACTCGAGATGTTCGGGCGGTCGCTCGCCGCCGGCGACTTCAACGGCGACGGCATCGACGACCTGGCGATCGGCGTGACGAGGAATGCGGTCGTCTTCTCCGGGCAACGCGCCGGGGCGGTGGAGATTCGCTACGGACTTCCGGCCGGCATCGAGCTTGGCGCCGCGCACTTGCTCGAACAGGGCGCGAACGGGCTTCCGGGGGTGGGGGTCCAGGAAGATCGCTTCGGCGAGGCGCTAGCCGTTGGCGACTTCAACGGCGACGGTTACGACGATCTCGCCGTGGGCGCTCCGGGCGATGGTGTCGACAACCGAGGCGCGGTGACGGTGCTCCACGGGGCGCCGGGAGGTCTGTTGCCGTACGACGGGTATTGGATCTGGCAGGGGTATGAGGGCATTCCGGACACCTCGGAAGTCGGCGACGAGTTTGGCGCGGCGTTGACCTCAGGCGACTGGAACGGCGACGGCAGGGACGATCTGGCCATCGGCGTGCCGGGGGAGGACGACGTGGGCGCAGTCCTGGCTCTCTTCGGCAGCGACTTCGGACTTCTGTTCAACAACCGTGTCTGGTGGGGGCAAGTCGACACGGGGGGCATGGGCGAGAGCGGCGACCGGTTCGGGCAGGCGCTCGCCGCCGGCGACTTCGACGGCGACGGCTTCGACGATCTGGTCATCGGTACCCCCTACGAAGACCTGGTCGAGGGCGGCCCGCTCGTCGACGCGGGGGAGGTCACGCTGCTCTACGGCTCGGGCGCCGGCGCGCCGAACTGGTTCAACGTCGTCCGCACAAGCCATTTCCAACAAGGCAGCTTATTCCTCGGCGGGGGCTACGACGAGGCCGGCGATCGTTTCGGCTGGGCGTTCGCCGCCGGCGACTTCGACCACGACGGCCACGACGATCTCGCCGTTGGTCACCCAGGAGAGGTCTTCAGCCAGAGTGGCGAAGGGGCGGTGACGGTCCTCATGGGCACCGCTGGAACCGGCATCTGGAGCGCCGTGGACCTTTTTGCCACCGAGGCCGGCCAGATACCGGGAGGCACGGAGGTCGAGCAGAATCTCGGCTGGTCTCTCGCCACCGGAGACTTCGACGGCGATGGTCATGCCGACCTCGCGATCGGCGTGCCGTATCGCAATGTCAGCGGTGTCGGCGCCAACGTGGGGCGCGAGAACGTCCTCTACGGCGCTCTGTTCTCCGACGGGTTCTTCTATGGCTTCCCGTACTACTGGTCAGAGCTCGTGCCCTAGTCAGTCGATCGAGACGTGGACGTTCGAGTCCTCGTCCTGCACGCGGATGGAGAACGATCCGGCCGCCAAGGCGCGGTCGATCTCCTTGCGCGAGAGGTCCTCGCCGCCGAGGACGCAGCGGGCGAGCGACCAGGGGAGCGTGAGGTCGACGGTGTCGCCGTCCTCGTCGCGGATCTTCATCTCGAGGAATTTGCCGGCGCGCCGGGCGTCGATCTGCTTGTCGTCGTCC
>Ga0138256_10009734_pt1 | contig 10088 bp, 9 predicted proteins | sample KNB2016incub_MG_FD_105486 | JGI IMG/M metagenome (GOLD analysis project Ga0138256, IMG submission 105486) | Active sludge microbial communities from wastewater in Klosterneuburg, Austria - KNB2014incub_MG | ecosystem: Engineered > WWTP > Activated sludge > Unclassified | place: Austria...
CATCGACCTCGACGCGGCGCGGTGCGCGCAGCGAATGTGGGCCGACGTCGCACCGGTGGTCGCAGCCAACCTGCCGGCCGCGTTCGCGCTCAGCCTGTTCGTGGGCGCGCTCCACTTCGCTGGGTTGAGCTGGGTCCCCACGGGCCACGGCCGCCCTGGGCTGCGTGCCGCGCTGCTCGGCGGCGCACTCTTGCCGCTGCTCGGCACCACTCCCGATGCGAGCGCCGCGCGAGCGCTGTCGGCGCTGGTGCGCGCACCCGAGGCGCGCGCGTCGGGCAACGTGCACCTGCCCGAGCTTCCGAGCTCGCGGCCACGGCTGCCCCACGTGCTCTTCGTCTTGACCGAAAGCGTTCGCGCCACCGACTACTGCTCCGCGCCCCAGGCCCCGTGCCCGGCGGCGCCCGAGACCGCCGTCGCGCTTCCCGATCGTGTTGCGCTGCGCCGGCTCTACAGTCTGGGAAGCTACTCGGCCATCGCCGTCAACGCCTTGCTCGGCGGGCGCGTTCCCACCGGCGCTCGCGACACCGTGGCGGCGACACCCTTGGTCTTCGACTTTGCACGTTCGCTGCGCGCGGACGGCACTCGGCTTCGGGTTCACTATTGGTCGGCGCACGTGGATTCGCTGTTCGAGCGGAGCGACGTGCGGAGCGCGACGGATTCGTTCGTGACGCTGGAGCAGCTGGTGGGCCGCAAGGTCGACAGCCTCGAGCAAGTGCGCGACTGCCAGCCCGACGCGCTCTTGGCCGATCTGGCCAGCCAGCAACTCCCGGGCGCTGAGGGGCCGCTGTTCGTGCTCACGCATTTTTCGGGGACGCATGCACCGTACTGGGTCGACCCCGACCACGCTCCCTTCCAACCGTCTCGCCACGCCGCGTCGTGGGCGGGGCTGCACGAGCTACACAACGCGTACAAGAACGCCATCTTCACCCAGGATGCGCAGGTGGCGCGGGTGGTGCGCGCGTTTCTCGATCGCGTGGGGGCTGAGCCCTGGTTGGTGGTGCTGACCAGCGACCATGGCGAGGCGTTCGGCGAGCACAAGGCCATTCACCACGGACAGAACACCTACCCCGAGCAGATCCACGTGCCCGGGTTCGTGGCCTGGGGAAACGGCGCCCTCGACGCCGAGCAGGCCCGTGCGCTGGCGTCGCACGCAGAGCACTCGCTCTCGCACCTCGACCTCTTGCCGACGCTGCTCGACGCCTGGGGGGTCTGGGACGCCTTCGCGCTCACGGCAGCGCGCGCCCGCCTCGAGGGCCGGACCCTGTTGCGCCCGTTCACCCGTCCCCGCGCTCCCCTACCCTTGACCAACTGCACCGAGCTGTTCCCGTGCCCGCTCGAGAACTGGGGGGTGCTCGGTGAGCGACACGCGCTGGTGAGCCAGGTTTGGGACAGCGGGTTTCGCTGCGTCGAGCTCGAGGGCGGGCGCGACGATCTTGGATTCGACGTGCCCGAGTGTCGCGAGCTCTTGGGCGCATCGCGAGCGCTCTGGCCCAGCTTGCCGAACGGCAAACCCAACCGCCAGGCTCCGTGAGCCCGCAGGCCAGCTCTGCGTCCCGGCTCACCCGCCGCCGAAGTCGTCCAGCACACCGACGCCACTGGGCGTGCTCCACCCGAACCCGATGTATCCGGGCTTGGCAAAGTGCGACCACGACGCAATGCTGCCGCTGAGCTTGATGGTGCCGTTGACATACACGCCCACGGTGCCGTCGGCCAGGATGCGCGCGCCGAGCACGTCGCCATCGTTCAGCGTCAGCGCGGTGGACCCGTGCGTGCTCCACGTGCCGCTCTCGCAGCTGTCGATGCTGAGCTGTTTCGACTTGGGCAGGTACAGGATCTCGAGGGCTTCGCAGCCGTTGATGGCGTCTTGCCGTTTCATGCTCAGGTAGAGCTCGTCCGCGGCGGCGTCGACCTTCTTCACGGTCACGTAGGCCTCTTGCGCTGCGCAGCGGACGTCTTTCCAGAGCATCACCGCGTCGCCAGCGCTCTTGGGCAAGCTCGTCAGCGCGCCGCTCTCGAGCTTGTAGTCGCCCAGCTGCCCGAGCCACTTGGTGATGTCGATGGTCGACGCGCTGAAATCGTCGAGCACCGGGGTGAACGGGAACGCGCCGGTCAGCACGGGGCACCCTCCGGCGTCGGCGCCGCCGCCCGCGCCGCCGCTGCCGCCGGTGCCGCCGCCGTCTGCGCCACCGCCACCGCCCGCGCCGCCGCCATCTGCGCCACCGCCACCGCCCGCGCCGCCGCCGCCACCCGCGCCGCCGCCCGAGGTCGCGCCGCCGCTGCCCGCATTGCCACCGCTGCCGCCACCCGAGGTCACGCCGCCGCCGCCGGCCACGCCACCGCTCCCGCTCGACCCGCCGGTGCCGGCGTCACCCACGACATAGTCCTCGTCGATGCCGAGCAGCGTGGTGCACCCGGCGCAGATCGAGATCAAGATGAGCGCTTCGAATCGCACCACCCTCTACCTTTTCCGAGATCCGGCCGATCCGCAACGCTGTCGTCGAGTGCGCGGCTATCCGACATCGACGTGCCAGCGGGAGCCCTGTACCCTCGACTTCGTGTGCTCCATCGCACGGCGGGCGGCCTGCCTGGTGGCCCTGAGCGGCGCGCTTGGCGCGCCCGCGCCGTGCTTTGCGCAGGATTCGGCGGCGGCCGAAGCCTTGTTCAACAAGGCGCTGGCCGACTTCGATGCGGGACGGCTGGACGCAGCGTGCCCGGCGTTCGCCGAGAGCCAGCGGCTCGACCCCCGCCCCGGGACGCTGTTCACGTTGGCAGAGTGCGAAGCACGAGCCGGCTTGCTCGCGTCGGCGGTCGGGCACTATGGCGACTATCTCTCGCAGTTCGGTCGCATGAGCCAGGCAGAGCAGAAGAAGCAGCGGGGCCGGGACAAGATCGCCCTCGAGGCGCTCGAGAAGCTCAGGCCCGACGTGCCACAGCTCACCATCGTGATCCCAGAGGCCACCCCGCGTGACGCCAGCGTGTCCCGCGACGGCAAGCCGCTCGGGCGAGCTGCCTTGGGCGTTGCCCTGCCCGTCGATCCCGGCGAGCACGAGATCGTGCTCCGACTGGCCGACGGCCGCGAGTCACGGAAAACCGTGACGCTCACCAAGGGGTCGAAGCAGCAAGTCACCCTCGAGCTGCCGGCCGAGGCGAGCACCGAACCCGCGGGCCCGCCGGTGGCCCCGGCCCGCGGCGCGCCGACGGCGGGTCAACGCGGGCCGAGCGCGTGGCCCTGGGTGATCGGCGGCGTGGGCGTGGTGGGCCTGGGTGTCGGCTCGGTCACCGGCCTGATGGTGCTCGGCAAGAAGCGGACGATCGAAGACCACTGCGACGGTCGCGTCTGCGACGCCGAGGGCAAAGACGCGGCAGATGCCGCGCAGACGTTGGGCTGGATCAGCACCGCCGGGTTCGGGGTCGGCGTGGTCGGGCTGGGCGTGGCAACGGCTCTCTGGCTGAGCGATGGCGGCGCGAAGAGCGAGCGCGGTTCGCGCGCCCTGCCGGTGGTGGTCGCGACCGAGCGCGGCGCATGGCTCGGCGTCCGAGGGGCCTTGTGACCGACTCGCTCACCGGCGCCGCGCCGCTGCTCTTGGGGCGTTACGCGCTGTACGACGAGCTGGCGTCGGGCGGCATGGCCACGGTCCATCTCGGCCGCCTGCTCGGCCCCGTGGGCTTCGCGCGCACCGTGGCCATCAAGCGCCTGCACCCGCAGCACGCGAAAGATCCCGAGTTCGTCGCGATGTTTCTGGACGAGGCCCGGCTGGCCGCGCGCATCCGCCACCCGAACGTGGTGGCCACGCTCGACGTGGTCGCGACCGCCGGCGAGGTGTTCCTGGTGATGGAGTACATCGCCGGCGAATCGATGGCTGCCCTGCTCGGCGCCTCGTTCCGCGCCAAGCGGCGCGTGCCGGTGCGCTACGCCGTGCACGTGGTGGCCGGCGCGTTGCAGGGGCTGCATGCGGCGCACGAGGCCACCAACGACAAGGGCGAGTCGCTGCACATCGTCCACCGTGACGTGTCGCCGCACAACATCTTGGTGGGAAGCGACGGCGTTCCGCGGGTGCTCGATTTCGGCGTGGCCAAGGCCGCCGGTCGGCTTCAGACCACCGACGAGGGGCGCATCAAGGGCAAGCTCTCGTACATGGCCCCCGAGCAGCTCTCGAGCCAGGCTGTGAGCGCTCGGACCGACATCTTCGCCGCCAGCGTGGTGCTGTGGGAGGCGCTCGCGGGCCGGCGCCTGTTTCCGGGCGCCGATCCGGCCGAGATCGTGGGCAAGGTGCTCAACGCGGCGATCGAACCGCCCAGCCGCTCCGTTCCAGACGTGCCCCAGGCGCTCGATGACATCGTGCTCAAGGGGCTGAGCCGCGATCCCGAGCAGCGCTTCGCCACGGCGCTCGAGATGGCCGAAGCCCTGGATGCCGCCATGGGCCTGGTGTCGCCCCGCGACGTCGGCGCGTGGGTCAAGACCTGCGCGGGCGAGCGCCTGAGCGAGCGCTCGCTGCGGATCGCCGAGATCGAGCGCTCGTCGTCGGCGATCGAGGTCCAGGGTGAGCCGAAGGCCGCCGAGGTGCTCGCGCGGTTTGCCCCCCGCCCGACCCAGGCGTCGATGGAAACGCTGCCCGCTTCGGGAACGGGCCGCTCGCAAGTGGGCTCGGTGGTCGAAGCGCGCGACTCGCTGGCCGCCGGCTCGCGCTCGCGATGGTTCGTTCCGCTCTTGGGCGGCGCGGCACTGATCGTGGCCGTGGTCGGAGGTATCGCGCTAGCGACTCGGAAGAGCCCGGTGACGGACGCCGTGGCGACCACCGCGATGGCACCGGTCGTGGCGCCCAGCCCACCGCCGAGCGCGAGTGCCAGCGCACCCGAGCCGGCACCGCCAGTGGCGACGCCACTGCCCTCCGCGTCGGTATCGTCGCCGAGTGCCAAAGCCGTTGCGCCGCCGCCGGGCAAGAAGCCAGCGCCCAAGGGTCCAGCGCCCAAGAAGCCCGCCGAGCCGATCTACACCCGGGACTGAACCGGGCTCGGGGCTCAGCCCTGCTCGACGGTGATCCGGTCCAGCTCGGCGCCGCTCAGGTGCTTCTGCGCCTGGCCGAAGATGATGTTCTCTTCGCGGAAGATGTGGAGCCGCAGGGCCTCGCTCATGGTCTTGCACTGGCGCACGCCCGAGGCCAGGGCCACGAGCCCGGACTTCTGATCGGGCAGCCGGGTCGAGAGCCCGATGAACGCCACGGCCACCGCAGCCTGCTTCAGCGCCGTCAGGTGATCGTCTTCCATCACGTCCACGCCGGTGCGCTTCTGGTCCGACGCCGAGTGCTCCCCGGCGGCGATCAAGCGCTCGCGCAGCAGGGGGAAGAGCCGACGCTCTTCCCGGCGGTGATGGGCCGCGAGCTCGGCGTCGGCGAAGGCGAAGAACCCGGTGATCGCGGCGCCCGCTTCGGGGCTGAGCCCGCTCTTTTCGACCTGGGCGACGGTGGCGTCGAGCGCATCGAGGCGCTCGACGATGCGCCGATGGTCGTCCACCAGACGCTTCAAGAACGGGTGCAGCTTCTCGTAGGGCACCGCTTCGGTGGCCGGGGGCGCATAGGCGTCCGGCGGGTCCATGGGCGAAAGCTCGTCGCCCCCCGGGTCCTTCTCCACGTTGCGGATCAGGGGGTCGTCTTCGGCGAGTTTGCGCATGTCCATGGGCGGGCCTCGAGGGGCAGCACATAGCACAGCAAGCACCGACCGGAAGTCCGCGCGAAGAAAACCCGCAACTCCATCCCACGAGGTGCCGAAGGGGCGCCGCTCACATCGAGCAGGAGGTTTGCCATTTTCCATGTCACGCAATCACGTCGTTCCCGGTCTCTTTGCGCTGTTCATCACCACTGCCGTCGGCTGCTCCGGCGGCGACGATTTCAACCCGTCCGACGATGACGCCACGGGCGGCGCCTCCGCCTCGGGCGGCAAGAGCAGCGGAGGGGGCGGCAGCTCGGCGAGCGGCGGCAGCGGCGCGACCAGCACCGGCGGGTCAGGCGGCACCGGAGGGGCCTCCGGCACCGGCGGCGAGGCTGGCGCCAGCGGCGGCACGGGGGGCAACCCCAGCGGAGAAGCCAACGGCAGCCCGTGCGTGGCGGCCAGCGAGTGCGCCAGCGGGATCTGCGCCGACGGCGTGTGCTGCGGCACCTCGTGCGACGGCGAATGCCAGAGCTGCAACGTGACCGGCAAGGCCGGAACCTGCACGCCGCACGCGGCCGACACCAACCCCGAGAACGGTTGCCTGGGCAGCGCCAAGACCAGCGGCGCGTGCACCGGAACCTGTGATGGCAAGGGCGCGTGCGCGCTGCCCGGCGCCGAGAAGACCTGCGGAGCCAGCAGCTGTTCGGCGGGCAAGCAGACCGGAAAATCGTGCGACGGCAACGGCGGCTGCGCCGAGCAGCAGGCAGCGTGCGCGCCCTACGTGTGCGGGGCGACCGCCTGCAAGACCACGTGCAGCGTGGACGCCGACTGCGCCAGCGGGAACTTCTGCAAGGCGGGCAGCTGCGCGCCAAAGCAAGAGCTGGGTGTGGCCTGCACCGCCAGCAGCCAGTGCAAGAGCGGCAATTGCGTCGACGGCGCATGCTGCGCGGCAGCGAGCTGCGGCACGGGCTTCTCGTGCTCGACCGGCGTGTGCCAGTGCAACGGCCTGGTGTGTGCGGCCGGCGACAGCTGCATCGCCTGGTACGAAGACGCGGACGGCGACGGCTTCGGCGACAAGACCAAGAGCGTGAAGGGGTGCTCGAGCAAGGCGCCAGTCGGCAAGACGTACGTGAAGGACGCCACCGACTGCTACGACGCCAACAAGAACGCCTTCCCGGGCCAGACGGCGTTCTTCGCCACGCCCCGCGGCGGCGACGGCAGCTACGACTATGACTGCAGCGGCGGCGAGGAGAAGAAGTTCCAGAACGTGGGGACGCTGCAGTGCGTGGACTGCCACGCCTATTCCGTGGACCTCTGCAGCTCGGGCATCAACTGCGGCTTCCCGATCATCGGGGGAACCGGCACCCTCGAGAGCATGGGCTTCGAGTGCAACGCTGCCGGCAACTGCGGTGGCCCCAAGACCACCGAGGGCTTCGTGACCGACGTGCCTTGCGGCGGCTCGGCGGATCTCAAGCGCTGCTTGACGTGCGCGGCAGCCACCCCGCAGAGCCAGGGGGCGACCCAGCAGCAGTGCCGCTGAGGCCGTCGACCACGATCCGCGCCGTTCCCGCTTCCGGGGGCGGCGCGGTCGTGTTTTCCGTTGCGCCCCGCGCCGCTTGCAGTCAGGTTGACCCGGCCGTGAGATTCAGCCAGGTCCTGTGCATCGTGACGGCGGCCTGCGCGCCCCTGCCCTCGCCCAAACAGGCGCAGCCCGGCGTGATCGAGCACATCGTCGCCGTCCAGCCCGATCCCGGTCAGCGTGCGGGGGTCGTGCTGTTGCAGTTTCACGGCGAGGTGCACCGCATGGGCGATCTCTTCGCGGTGCTCGACGAGAACGGCTACCGCGGCCTGGTGCGCACGCGGCGCCAGGCGAGCATCGACTGCGATCACTGCCCGGGGCCGCTGGTCGAGGCCGAGCTCGAGGCGGGGCAAGGGCCGGCGGCAGTGGGCGCGGTGGCGGTGGGCCCGGTGCAGGGGCCTTCGCCCAAGGCCCGGCTCGGGCGGGGCGCCCGCGGGCGCTCGCCGACCGCGGCCTGGCAGCCCACGCTGCAGGTGGATCTCGACGGCGACGGTCGGTGGGACTGGGTCGAAGCCGAGCGCTGCGGCCACTCGGTGCAATCGGGCTGCGCCGGCTCGGCCGAGGTCTGCGACATGTTCTGCACCGGCGTCGCCCGGGCAGGGAAAGAGCCGGACGCGGCGAGCATGCATTGCCGCTCGGTCGTTCCCGATCTGACCGATTGTAGTCCTTGACGGCGCTGGGTCGCGACGCCAGAACTTGGCGCATGATTCAAATTGGCGACCGCGCCCCCGACTTCAAGCTGGCCGACCACCTGGGCCGCCAGGTGAGCCTGGCCCAGTTCCGCGGCACGCGGCACGTGATGTTGCTGTTCTACCCCCTCGACTTCACCCCGACTTGAAGCCGCGAAGTACCAGCGCTGGAAGCGCTGGCAAGTCGCTTCGCCTCGGCCAACACCCAGCCGCTGGGCATCAGCGTGGACAGCGTGCACTGCCACGCCAACTGGGCCGCGGGCATGGGCGGGATCTCGTTTCCATTGCTCGCCGACTTCCACCCGAAGGGCGCCGTTGCCAGCGCCTACGGCCTGTACCTGGCCGAAAAGGGCATCACCGACCGCGCCACCGTGATCATCGACGCCGACGGCGTGGTGCGCCACGCCTCGTCGGTGACCCCGGCCGGCAGTCGTGACATCGCCGAGCTGGCAGCCCTGTGCGAGGCAGTGAACCGGAACCACTCGGGCACGCTGCCCGCCGCCGAAGCGCCCCCGGGGATCTCGGGGGCCACGCTGTTCGTGAAGAATGGCTGCGGGTTTTCCCGCACCGCGCTGTTGGCGCGGACCAATCTGCACCTCGAGGCCGCGGTCCAGGTGAAGAACGTGAGCGACGATCCGGCCGCGCTGGCCGAGCTCGAGCAGCTCGCGGGCAAGGCGCAGGCGCCAGCCTTGGCGCTGGGCGGAAGCGTCCAGCTCGAGTCGGTCGAGATCGTGCGCACCCTGGTCTCGAAGACCACCGGCTTCTGACCGGCCGCGCGCGGCGCCGAGCCGTGCTAGCGTCCGACCATGGGCAAGACGGGGCTTATCGGGTTGGGGCTGGTGTGTTCTCTGGGGGTCGGGCTTCTGGTCGCATGCGGTGGCGACAGCAGCGCGGGGGGCTTTCCGGGAACGGGCGGCGCCGGAACCGGCGGTAGCGGCGGCGCCGGGGGCGGCTCGGGCGGAAGCGCGGGCAGCGGAACCGGCGGCGCGACCACCGGCGGCGCGGCGGGCGCCAGCGGCGGGGGCGGCAGCGGTGCGGTGGGCGGGGGCGGCTCCGGCGGCGCGGGCGGCACGGGGCCGGCGTGCACCAGCAAGCCCACCGACGATCAAGACAAAGATGGCTTCACCGGCGCCGAGGGCGACTGCAACGACTGCGACCCGCTGGTGAACCCGGGCGCGATCGAGTCGGCCGCCACGCCGAAGGACGACGACTGCAGCGGCAAGACCGACGACGCGCCGGCGCCCTGCGACGACCTGGTGCTGCTGGACGAGGCCGATCCGGTCACGGTGGCCAAGAGCATCGAGCTCTGCAAGAAGGCCACCGGCGCGAAAGACTGGGGCGTGGTCAGCGCGAAGTGGGTGATGCAAGACGGTCAGCCGATCCCGGCCGGCAAAGAGGCGAACTATCACCTGGGCCACGGCGCGCTCTCGGCCTTCGGCAAGAACGGCAAGGTGCAGGCCGGCAAGCGCATGCTGGGGCTCTCGAGCGGGACCGCGCGGCAGCCGACGGACATGGGCTATCAGGACGTGAGCGGATTCGACAAGGGCTACGATTCGGGTAGCCCGCCCGGCTTCCCCAAAGAGTCGCCGGCCTGTCCGAACGTCACCACCGGTGCGCCCCACGACGGCGTGGCGCTCGAGATCGAGGTGCGCGCACCCACGAACGCCGTGGCTTACTCGTTCGACTCGAGCTTCTACACCTACGAGTGGCCGGGCTACGTATGCAGCCAGTTCAACGACTTCTTCTTGGCGCTGATGGCGCCGATGCCCACCGGCCTGACCGACGCCAACGTGGTGTACGACGCTCAGAACAATCTGATCAGCGTGAACTCGGCGCTGCTCGACGTGTGCGGGTGTGCCAGCGGGCCGCCGTGCACCGCCGGCACCAAGACGTACACCTGCGCGCAGGGGGCAAGCCTGCTCGAGGGCACGGGCTTCGGGAAGGACAGCCCCAGTGCCACGGACCACGGCGGGACCGGGTGGCTGGTCACCACCGTTCCGGTGGAAGGCGGCAAGACCTTCACGCTGCGCTTCACGGTCTACGACTCGGCAGACGGCGTGCTCGACTCGACGGCGATCATCGACAACGTCACCTGGCTCTTCTCCGACGCACCGGCAAAACCGACCACCAAAGCCAAGCCCTGAGCCTCACTTCACGGTGACGCTCCACGGGAA
>Ga0138256_10009736_pt1 | contig 10087 bp, 11 predicted proteins | sample KNB2016incub_MG_FD_105486 | JGI IMG/M metagenome (GOLD analysis project Ga0138256, IMG submission 105486) | Active sludge microbial communities from wastewater in Klosterneuburg, Austria - KNB2014incub_MG | ecosystem: Engineered > WWTP > Activated sludge > Unclassified | place: Austria...
CTTAGTTATAATACACACTTTTTTATGTTGTGCTAAATGCAATGCGAGCGTGAATCCAGCCAATCCGCTGCCAATAATAAGCGTATCAAAATTGTTTTTAGGCATTAACCTGGGCGATATTTCAATAATTAGAGGACTGAATAATAACAGACTCAAAACGTTGTGGGCCTGTATTCAAAGATTAATCTTGCCTTACTATCAGTGAGTTCAAATAGTGAACTAATTAATCCTGTTAACTGTCTCTGAAAAGATTAGATGTAATTACGTAGTTCCCGAGATTGATTTGGATAGGTATACTTGTTCTATTGTGTCATTATGCTAAATTTAATGGAACAAGAATAAAATTATAAATTCATTCAAATGCTCAGGGATTGTGTTGTATGGGTGATCGGGAGATCGATCAGCAGTTAGTAGAAAGAGTTCAAGGCGGAGATAAGCATGCATTTGATCTACTAGTTATTAAATATCAGCGGAAGCTAGCTCGATTATTATCGCAATTTATACGTGATTCAGCTGAAGTTGAGGATGTAACGCAAGAAGCTTTTGTTAAAGCATATAAAGCATTACCTGCATTTCGTGGCGATAGTGCTTTTTACACGTGGCTATACCGGATTGGTATCAATACTGCTAAGAATTTCCTGGTTTCTCAGGGACGTAAATTGCCGGTTTTGAAAGGGTTTGACAATGAGGATGCTGAAGACTTTGAGGATAGCGGTTTATTAAAGGAGATGAATACGCCTGAAAGTGAACTGATGAGCAAACAAATTGCCCAAACAGTAAATCAAACATTGGATTCATTGCCTGAAGAACTACGTACTGCGATTACATTAAGAGAAATTGATGGATTAAGTTATGAAGAAATTGCAAATATTATGAATTGTCCTATAGGGACGGTGCGTTCGCGCATATTTCGTGCACGAGAAGCAATATCTGAACAATTACGTCCTTTATTAGGGACTAGTAAAGACAAGAGGTGGTAATGTGAAAAGTAAAGTATCTGCATTAATGGATGGTGAACTTGATCAACAAGAGGTTTTGAATATTTTTGAAGCAATAACAAAGAATGAAGATCTACAGGAAGGGTGGGAAACTTATCATCTGATTGGTGATACATTGCGACAATCCTCCCGATTATCAATGAACATATCTTCAAGCGTTAGTCAGAAATTAAAAGCCGAACCAACCATACTCTCTCCTAATATATCTAACATAGAAAAAAAACTGAAGCGTAAATTATATGCATTTTCAGTGGCGGCTTCTTTGATAGCGATGGTCTCAGCTTGGTTAGTCATGCAAAATTTACACGAGCCCCAGCAAATAATCGTGGCGGAACAACCAAATCATAGTAATAATTTGACTATTTCACCCGTCGTAGTTTCATCACCGCAATCAATACATCATTATCCCCATCCCCCAATCGAAATTAATGATTATCTGTTTGTGCACAGAGAATTCTCTCCAGGGGTCACGATGCGCGGACAAGTAACTAATGTTAATAGCGTAACCGAATATCACGAAAGTTATGGTAGATGATTAGCCGTAAAACAACCGCGCTGTTTCTATTGCTAACATTTTGTTTTCAAGCAACATTCGCGCAAGAATTACCCCGTTCATCTGAAAGTGCACTTGATTGGTTGAAGAAAATGGCCGATGCACCGCGTCGGCACAATTTTTCTGGAACATTTGTTTACTATGGTGATAGCCATATAGAAACATCACGCATCGTTCATAAAGTAGATAAAATCAGTGAGCGTGAAAGAATCGAAGTTTTGGATGGGGCGCCGCGAATCGTTTTTCGCAATAACGATGAAATGAAATGTTATCTGCCGGAGAGTAAAAGAATATACACGGAAAAGCGTTGGTTCCGTAAATTCTTCCCTGATATTCTTCCTCAGCCTTTTGATAATGTTATTGATGAAAATTATTATGTTAAAGAGACCAGACTTGAGCGAGTGACGGATCATCTGTGTCAGGTTTTGTCCTTGACGCCGAGAGATTCTTTACGGTATGGCCATCAATTCTGGATTGATGTTGAAACGGGCTTGCTACTGAAAGCTGCAGTGGTAAATGGTAGCGAAATCATCGAGCAATTTGCATTTGCGCTACTTGAAATTGATGGAGAGATTCATCCCGATTTATTGAAACCAAATCTATCTATGGTCCAAGAAGGATGGAAAGTAACTGATTTAATTACTTCCTTTCTAAATGAGGGTGAGTTGAAGTGGCAAGTCATGAATCTGCCAGCTGGTTTTAGAAAGCTGGTTGAAATGAAACGAAATCTAGCCGAGAAAACTACACTGGTGGATCACATCACTTTATCTGATGGACTTGCAGCAGTTTCAGTTTTTATAGAGCCAGTTACTAAAGATATGTCGGCATCCCTACCTGGTTTCTTTACTAGTCGTGGCGCAATTAACATATATGTTCGTATTCTGGACGACATTAAAATAACAACGGTTGGAGAAGTGCCATTGGAAACTATAAAATTGATAGGAGATTCCGTCATCAAGAAAGATTGAATTCCTGCAAATTAGAGTGCTAAGTAGAGTGCTAAGTAGTCTTGCATTTCTGTCACGGATTAGAATGCTTGATGAAAGTGGTCTGACACTGGCTTATTATTCAAAGACGTGTCACTATGTGCATTTTCGCCGGAAATCAGTTAAATATCCTGTTTTTTCTTCGTACATCCGCATTTTAAGACTTGAATATATTTCCCGAATCGATATTTAAATGTTAATTACTTTGCACAGGTTTATTGTGAGGATGAAAATTATGCTGCAACTTATATTAATCTCATCATTTTTTTTCTATTCAGCAATATCTCTGGCACAGATCAATGAATTGCCAGATTTTACTGGGCTGGTTGAGAAACATGGTGTGGCAGTGGTAAATATCAGTGCCGTACAGAATATAAACACACTGAATAACCAAATGCTTCCTGAAATACCTGGTATTCCGGAAAATTCACCCTTTTATGATTTTTTTAAACGGCATATGCAGCCTTTCCCTGCACCGAGAAAATCCGAACCCAAATCTTTGGGGTCAGGTTTTATTATTAGCTCGGATGGTTATGTTTTGACCAATGCACATGTTGTTGAAACCGCTGATGAGATTACCGTAAAGCTAAATGACAAGCGTGAATTCGTGGCAGAGATTATCGGTACCGATCGAAAAACAGATATTGCATTACTCAAGATACATGCAACTGATTTACCAAAAGTTACACAAGGAAATCCTGAAAATCTTAAAGTTGGCGAATGGGTGATAGCAATTGGTTCACCTTTTGGCTTCGAGCATAGCGTGACTGCTGGCATTGTAAGTGCCAAAGGACGTTCACTGGCGCAGGAAAATTATGTCCCATTTATACAAACGGATGTGGCGATCAATCCGGGAAATTCCGGCGGACCATTGTTTAACATGAAAGGTGAAGTGGTCGGTATTAACTCTCAAATCTACAGCCGAACGGGTGGATTTATGGGATTGTCATTTGCCATACCGATTAATGTGGCGACTGAAATTGCGGATCAATTAAAAGTCAACGGCAAAGTAAGCCGTGGAAGAATTGGTGTAATGATTCAAGAAGTAACCAAAGAATTAGCAGAATCCTTTGGTTTGTCGGATGGGAAAGGTGCCTTAGTCGTTACCGTGGAAAAGGGTGGTCCTGCAGATCTGGCAGGGATCAAAGCACGCGATATCATAATGCAGTTTGATGAGAAAGTAATCATAACTTCTGCTGATTTGCCGCGCATAGTCGGCAATACCAAACCGGGTTCAAAAGTTTCTATTCAGATATGGCGGGATGACTCTTTAAAAACCGTGAAAGTTGAAGTTGGAGAAACACCCTCTGATGAAGCGGCAGAAAACCGGAAACTCAAGCAAGGTAAAAAAACTGATACTTCAAATCGACTTGGACTAGCATTGAGCGAGATTACTGCCGAACAGAAAAAACAATTGGAAATTACGAACGGGTTATTGGTAGAAGACATGCAGCCAGGTATTGCCAGTCGTTCAGGAGTTCGTGTTGGAGATATTATTCTCGGATTTAACAGTAAGGATGTGAATACTATTGAGCAGTTTAATGAGCTGCTCAAACAAGTGAAAAGTGGGAAAAATATCGCTTTGCTCGTTAAAAGGGGGGATATTACTACTTTCATCACCATGAAACTTGCTGATGATGACAAAAAAAATTGAGTCTAATTCCTTTGATCCGGATCAGTTAAAAGCACTGATCGTATATGGGCGTGTGGATTGTCATCTTTGTCAAAACATGATACTTGCTCTGCAAAATTTGCAAGAGCAGGTGCCCTTTGACTTTCAGGTTGTTGATATCGACTCCGATCCAGAATTGATTGCGCTTTATGGAGAGAAAATTCCAGTACTAATTTCTCCAAAGACTAACCAAGAGATCTGTCATTACTTTCTTGATGAAGCAGCTTTAGATGATTATCTTGGTAAATTTCGTTAAAATGCTGCCTCTTTTGACTGCCAATACAATATTTTAATCCTTCGGGGTTTAATCTCTTCCGGGTTTAATTCCTCGCCCCTTGGGGCGAAGGCTGGTTGAAAACCAGCAGTCTGAAGAGCGCTTTTAATACCTCGCTGCTTGCGGCGGGGTGCTTTATTTCCGGTTTGGCACGTTAATTTTCCTTATTTTTTGGAACAAATCTTTTATATTTCATCCTGATGCAACATATTCGTAATTTCTCCATCATTGCACATATTGATCACGGCAAATCCACACTTGCAGATCGTATTATTCATTTGTGCGGTGGCCTGTCCGATCGTGAAATGGAAGAACAAGTATTGGATTCCATGGATTTGGAACGTGAAAGAGGCATTACCATCAAAGCACAGACTGCGGCTTTGCATTATAAAGCAAGAAATGGTGAGATTTATTTATTGAATTTAATTGATACACCCGGGCACGTTGATTTTTCATATGAAGTCTCTCGTTCTCTTGCCGCATGTGAGGGGGCACTTCTCGTTGTTGATGCATCACAGGGTGTTGAAGCGCAGACAGTTGCTAATTGTTATACCGCGATTGAGCAAGGTGTTGAGGTTGTTCCAGTTTTAAATAAGATTGATTTGCCGGCTGCTGATCCCGTGCGTGTTATCAGCAACATTGAGGAGGTAATTGGAATTGATGCACATGATGCGGTTAGAGTCAGTGCAAAAACAGGAGAAGGGGTCGAGGATGTTTTAGAAACATTGATTGCAAAAATTCCTGCACCAAAAGGAGATCCCAATGCACCGTTAAAAGCGCTAATTATTGATTCCTGGTTTGATAATTATGTTGGCGTTGTTATATTGGTCAGAGTTATGGATGGCACCATAAAATCAGGCGATAAGATTTTGCTGATGGCTAGTAAGGCAGTGCAACTGTGTGAACATGTGGGTGTGTTTGTGCCTAAATCACTCTATCGTGAATCTCTCAGCGCAGGAGAAGTTGGCTTCATTATCTCCGGCATCAAAGAACTGGATGCGGCAAAAGTTGGTGATACGGTAACGTCAGCGATCCGTCCAGCCGAAATACCGTTACAGGGTTTTAAAGAGATAAAACCACAGGTATTTGCCGGATTGTATCCCATCGAATCCAATCAGTATGACGCTTTACGCTCAGCACTGGAGAAACTGAAACTGAATGATTCGTCGCTACAGTTTGAACCGGAAGTATCCCAAGCGCTTGGCTTTGGTTTTCGTTGCGGTTTTCTTGGGTTGTTGCACATGGATATTGTGCAGGAGCGGTTAGAAAGAGAATATGACATGGATTTGATTACTACTGCTCCCACAGTGGTTTATCAAATTCTAATGCGCGATGGTACGATGATTGAAATTGAAAACCCATCAAAAATTCCAGATCTTTCTAAGATCGCTGAGATTCGCGAGCCCATTATTACTTCGACGATTTTGGTTCCAGAAGAGTATGTTGGTGCAGTGATTACATTGTGCGTCAGTAAGCGAGGGAACCAAACGAATATGCAATATATGGGTAAGCAAGTCATGCTTACCTATGAGATGCCTTTAAACGAAGTCGTTATGGATTTTTTTGATCGTTTGAAATCGACCAGCCGCGGATATGCTTCATTGGATTATGAATTCAAAGAATTTCGCGCATCAGATTTAGTGAAACTGGATATATTGATCAATGGCGAGAAAGTTGATGCGCTATCCCTGATTATCCATCGAAGCAGTAGTCAATATCGAGGGCGCGAATTAGTGCAAAAAATGCGTCAATTAATTCCTCGCCAGATGTTTGATATCGCCGTGCAGGCAGCCATTGGTGCGCATATTATTTCGCGCGAGACGGTTAAGGCATTACGCAAGAATGTGTTGGCAAAATGTTACGGTGGCGATATAACCCGTAAACGAAAGTTGCTGGAGAAACAAAAAGCAGGTAAAAAGAGAATGAAACGGGTTGGCAATGTAGAAATTCCGCAAGAAGCATTTCTGGCAATTTTGCAGGTTGATAATAAATAATGAATAATAAAAGTAAAGTTCTTTTATCTAATTTCAAATTAAAACTGAATCGCTTTAATGCGATATTTAATGTGTTATCAAAGGAATCGCAATGAATTTTCCTTTGATTCTGTTTGTGCTACTTGTAATTACCGGTAGTATTTGCTTACTAGATTACCTATTCTGGAAGAAAAAACGCGCTACGGGTGAAAGTGAACCATGGTGGATCGAATATCCTAAAAGTTTTTTTCCAATCATTCTGATTGTTTTTAGTCTGCGCTCGTTTGTGATGGAGCCATTCAAAATACCTTCAGGCTCAATGATACCTACTTTATTAGTCGGTGATTTCATTCTGGTCAATAAGTACACGTATGGGATCCGACTTCCAGTTCTTAATAAGAAAATTTTTGACATGGATCAACCCAAGCGTGGCGATGTATTGGTGTTTCGCTACCCAGAAGATCCATCGATTGATTACATCAAACGTGTCATCGGTTTGCCCGGTGATGTTATCACCTATCATAATAAACAATTAATTATTAATGGCGAAGTGATAAAAATGGAATACGAAGGCGATTACAAATATATAGAATCTGGGTTTGGATATATTTATTCCGACAGATTTTCTGAATATTTAAATGAAGATAGCCATTCCATTCTCATTAATCAGGAAGTGAAAGGACTTCAATATTCCAATGTAAGGCAGTTCGAATTTCGAGACAATTGTAAGTATCATCGCACAGGATTTACGTGCGAAGTACCAGCAGGCAGATATTTTACTCTAGGCGATAATCGCGACAGCAGTAGTGATAGCCGGTATTGGGGGTTTGTTCCAGAAGAGAATATTGTAGGTAAGGCTTTTTTAATTTGGTGGAATTTTGGCGATTTTGGCCGAATTGGACTATCCATTAAATAATGCTTGAGTCTTTTTCTTGGGTGAGGAGGTAAGCATGAGGTATCACACGATGTTACAAAAACAAAAAGGCGTCAGTTTATCTGGTTTGTTGGTGTGGTCTGTGATCTTGATTTTTATTGCCATTTCCGGTTTGAGAATTATCCCAGCCTATATTGAATATTCCACAATCAAAAAAAACTTAACAGCAATAGTCAAAGAGACGGATTCGCAGAATATGGATCTGAATCAAATAAGACTTTCTTTTAGTAAGCGTGCCCAGATTGATAATATTAAATCTGTTAGCGGGCAGGATATTAGAATCAATAGGGAGAATGGTCAGATTGTTTTGAGTGCAGGATATACAACAAAAATTCCACTCATTTCCAACATATCTTTAAATATTGATTTCGAAGCAACCAGCGATTGATCCTGAGCAGCACGATGCCAAATGACGCCATGCAAAGTAATTATCAATTTTTACTGGATACTTTCTGTAAACGCATAGGATATTCTTTTACTCAGTTCAAATTACTGCAAGAAGCGCTGACGCATCGAAGTCATAGCGCATTTCATAACGAACGTCTCGAATTCTTAGGCGATGCTGTATTGAATTGTGCAATTGCAGGATTAATTTATAAATTTTTTCCTGATTTTCCGGAAGGACATTTATCACGACTCCGTGCCAATTTTGTTAATCAGCAGGCATTGTCTGAAATGGCGCTTAGTCTGCAGATGGATAAGTTGATAAGATTAGGAGAAGGCGAATTGAAGAGCGGCGGCTGTCATCGCCCATCCATTCTTGCTGATGCCTTAGAAGCTGTATTGGGTGCCATTTATCTGGATAGTAATTATGCCCGGGCTGAAGATGTGATTATGATGCTTTACTTACCTTTGATGCAGCGTATTGATCTTAAAACACAGGGTAAAGATCCTAAAACCTTATTACAGGAATTCTTGCAAAGCCGGAAATTGGCATTGCCGGAATATGTGGTGGTTACAACTAGCGGAAAAGCACATAAACAGAAATTTAAAGTGGAATGTGTGATACCCATGTTTAATATTCGCACTTTAGGTGAGGGGGCAAGCCGTCGTAGTGCAGAACAGGCAGCAGCAAAATTAGCCTATGAAGAAGCTTGTCCGCATTCCGATTACTCTTAACATGAATGTTACAACGTTAATAAGTTATGATCTGTCAGAATGACCACTGAGTCCAATTTTCGCACTGGCTACATTGCCATTATTGGCCGTCCGAATGTTGGTAAATCGACACTACTGAATAAGTTGCTGCAGCAAAAAATCAGCATCACATCCAAGAAAGCACAAACAACACGTTTCCGGATTAACGGAATTTTAACGGATGAGCAGACACAATTTATTTTTGTTGATACCCCCGGTTTTCAAACGCAATATACTAACCGCTTGAATATCGCAATGAATCGGGTAGTAACGCAAAGTATGCAAGATGTGGATGTTATTCTGTTTGTTATTGAAGCAATGCATTTTGATCAACGCGATCTTAGCGCTTTAAAAATTCTTCCGAAGAATGTTCCGGTTATTTTAGTGATCAATAAGATCGATAAGGTAGCTGACAAGAATCAATTGCTGCCATTCTTAAGCAATATGGCAAAAACATTTGAATTTGCATCTATTATACCGGTTAGCGCCATACATAAAATGCAACTCCCAGAGCTTCTCACTACAATCCGTACCTATCTGCCAGTTAACCAATCGTTGTTTGGTAAGGATGAAATAACAGATCGCAGTCAGCGATTTATTGCGGGGGAATTTATCCGTGAGAAATTGTTTCGATTAGTCGGTGATGAAATTCCCTATTCAACCAGTGTCGTGGTGGATCAGTTTAACCTGGAAGGCGATCTGCATAAAATTTATGCAACAATTCTTGTTGAGAAACCTAATCAAAAAGCGATCATTATTGGAAAAAAAGGTGAGAAATTAAAGCAAATAGCCAGCCAGGCACGGAAGGATATGGAACTGTTAGTGGGGGGTAAAGTATATCTGGAAGTCTGGGTCAAAGTTAAAAGTGGATGGGCTGACAGTGAGCGTGTATTAAGAAATCTGGGACATGAATGATCGGGTACAAGCTATTCTGATGTGCTGGCATATTGGGGAACATAAATTATGATTGAATTAGGTGTCAATATTGATCATGTGGCCACATTACGACAGGCACGTGGAACAAGCTATCCGGATCCGATTGAGGCGGCACTGATCGCTGAATCTGCCGGTGCTGATGCAATCACATTGCATTTGCGTGAGGATCGTCGCCATATTCAGGATCGCGATGTGGAAATTTTACGTGACCGGTTAACGACAAGAATGAATCTTGAAAGTGCAGTGACTGAAGAAATGATTAATATTGCGCTTAAAATAAAGCCTCATGATATTTGCCTGGTGCCTGAGAGACGCGAGGAGCTAACGACAGAAGGCGGACTTGATGTCGTGAAATATTTTGATCTAATAAAACGTGTTTGCCAGAAGTTGGGGGAAGCAGAAATACGTGTTTCGCTTTTTATCAATGCCGATCCGCTGCAAATCGATGCAGCAGCCCGCGCCGGCGCGCCGGTTGTAGAGATTCATACGGGTAGTTATGCCGATGCAGATACTCTGGACGCACAAAAGCGGCAATTTATTGAAGTGCATAAGGCGGTCACAATGGGTATTGATCTTGGTTTAAAAGTAAATGCCGGGCATGGTTTGCATTATGGAAATGTTCAA
>Ga0138256_10009737_pt1 | contig 10086 bp, 12 predicted proteins | sample KNB2016incub_MG_FD_105486 | JGI IMG/M metagenome (GOLD analysis project Ga0138256, IMG submission 105486) | Active sludge microbial communities from wastewater in Klosterneuburg, Austria - KNB2014incub_MG | ecosystem: Engineered > WWTP > Activated sludge > Unclassified | place: Austria...
CAGCTGCCACGCAAGCAACGCAACGACGTGGCGTTTGAATTGCGTGCATTGATCAACGAAGGACTGCAGGATAAAGCCGAAGAAACCGGTCGCGCTGTCGATGCCTCGATGGCAACGGAATTTCTGAATGCCTTTGGTCATCCTGATGTCGTTGCCGCGCGTTATCGTCCGGCATTGAATATTATCAATCCCGCCGACGGACACAGATTTTTGCGTGCGACTTTTATCGGTCTTGCGATTATCTGGGGTTTGGGATTGCTGAAGTTGGTGCAGACTGCCACGGAATTCGGCTTTCTCAATGCGCTTGGTCAATGGCTGGGGGGCACGGTAGTCGGTTCGTTATGGTGGCCCGGCGTATTGGTAACGGGTTTCGGCATGACCGAATGGACGCGTCGTCGCTGGTCGCAAAACCAGGAATGGAAACCCAAAGCGAATGATCGTATTCGCGGTGGTCGACTGGGCATTGTGATGGGGCTTTTCGGCGTGATGTTCGGCTTGTATATTTTGGCTGAGCCACGTTGGGTGCTGGATGTCGTTTGGGGCGGTCACGCGGCACCCGTGGCGTATCAGGCACTTACCTACACCGACAGCTTTCTGCAGTTGCAGGGGCCGATCTTGTTCGCACTCATGCTGCTTTACATCCCGTTTTTTATCGCGGTGATCGTGAAAGGTCGGCACACGCCAATGTTGCGACGAATAGAAACCGCCTCGAGCCTGCTCACCTGTGTCGTCATGGTGTGGGCCATTATGGATGGTCCGATATTCATGACAGCAACCAGTGATGGCATGACCAAGTTTCTCTTGTCGCTTATCGTGATTTTTTCATTGATCGTCATGGCTGTCCAAATGTACCGCACCGTCAAGCCAACGCCAGGCAAGCAGGTTCAAATCGAGCAATAAGTAACGCGCAGCAAGGCCGGTTTACACGGGCGGGTTTATTTAATCGACAGTTTTGTCGATAAATGAACCCGCTTTTTTACTTTAAGCGAAGCAAAAAAATAATGGGTTAGTGTGAATGCCGAAAAACGGTATTCGTCAAGCCGCGACCGACTCAGACGCTACACGCGAGGTAAGTTACAACACGCATGAGGGCAACTGCGTAAAATCACTGTACCCCTCCGCCGGAGTTAACCAATTGAAAACCTTGCAAGCCCGTTTGATCATATCCAGCGTATTTCTGGCGACATGGGTTGCCGCCTATTGGCTCTTATTCTGGCTTGCTACGACCTATTTTCTGGAAGCAAAGAATCTTCAGCTGGATAATGTGCCGAAAAACTTTCACGTCGTCATCGAAGAGGCGGGGAAAAACGGAAATCCGGCCACCTATCGTTCCATTCCTTATCATGCACTGCCGAGGAATCTTCAATTGGCTCCCGGCGAATCTCTACGCCTTGGTACGAATATCTACAGTGATCTGGATTTAGCCGAAGCGCCGTCAAGCTGCTGCATGGATTTCAAAGTGCTCGATGATGGCCCGAATGGACAGCTGATCGAACTCAATATCGACGACATGTCGTACTTGCGATCACGCTATCTGGTGCGCGGGAACCAGGTGGTCCCAGTCTCGTTCCGAAGTGATTTCAGCTTGTATTACCTTGGCTATATTCTCCTCGGCGGCATCCTGGCCCTTCTGGTCACGCTTGGTTTGCGTGGACGGATACTGGCCTGGTCGAAAGAAGGCCGCTGATACTGAAATACGCCGCCTTCGTTCCCATTGCACAGTCCCGGAACCTGCGGCACCATGCAGACATGACCCATATCGATAAAAGGCATTACCCCCGTCGCCGAGTGAATCTGCATGCGGTTGTCGCGCAGCATGCGCCTGCCACGGCCGTGATCGACCTTTCCGAAGGCGGTGCCGCACTGGAATGGAATTTGCCGGGCGACATTTCGATAGGCTCCAAGGTTCGCTTGCGGTTCCTGCTGGCCGCCGAACAAAGCCTCGAGATCGAAGGGCGCATCGTGCGGGTTGCCGATGGCCGTGCCGGTGTCGAGTTCCTGAACGACCAGCAAAATCTGGTACGCCAACTCATGGCCGAGACGAAGTCGGAAGACTGACGCGACCTGTTGTCTGACTGTTTCGGATCGTTGTCCGGATCGCCGCCAAAATCCGTTTTCTCTTTTACCAATAGTCACTTTGGAGGAAGGGTCATGTCGGTTGATCTAAACAGCATCTCGTTGGCCGGTGTCGGTCTTGAACCCACATCCGAGCCTCCCGCACAGCAGGCCAGGCCCATCGAAGGCAAGGCGAAGTTTCTCGTTGAAAGCCGCGAGAAGGTAGATCGGCGCAACAACGTCGACCGGCGCGGGGAAATACGATTTGAACCCAGCAGACGGAAAAAAAGCGATCGTCGCCCAACTTCGGCAACCTGGGACGAGAAGAAAAACGTCTAGTAGGTGGCGCCGGCTTTAAAACACCGGCGGATAATGCCGCTGTCCGCGATCCATCGTGATCCAGCGTGTTTCGGTGAAAGTTTCCATCGCCCAGCGGCCGCCATGCTTGCCCGAACCCGATGCCTTGAAGCCGCCGAACGGCACATGCGGTTCGTCATTCACCGGCGAGCAATTGAGGTGGCAGTTGCCGGTATCAAGACGGTTGATGATATTGAGGCCGCGTTCTTCATCGCGAGTCATGACGCCGGCCGTCAGGCCGTATTCGCTGTCGTTGGCGATGCGAACTGCATCGTCGTCGTCTTGCGCGACGAAGATGGAGCAGACCGGTCCGAAGGATTCTTCCCGATAAAGCAGCATGTTGGGGCTGACATCGGCGAACACGGTGGGCGAAACATAACGCCCGTTGATTTCGCCACCGGCAAGCAGTCGCGCGCCATTGGCAAGAGCATCGTCGAACTGGCTCTGCAGTCGTTCGGCAGCACGATCATTGATCACCGGTCCAATCACGTTCGACTTGTCATTTGCGCTACCGACCTTGAGTTGTTTGACGCGTGGAATGAATTTTTCAAGAAAGGCGTCGAGTATTTTTTCATGCACGATGACGCGTTCCACCGACATGCAAATCTGACCCTGATGCATGAAGGCGCCAAAATTGGCCGCCTGTGCGGCACGTTCAAGATCGGCATCTTCAAGTACGATAATTGAGTTTTTGCCGCCGAGTTCAACGCAATATTTTTTCAAAAGGGCACCGGCTTTTGCGGCCACTTGCCGTCCGACGGCGGTAGATCCGGTAAAGGAAATGCCTTTTACCAGCGGATTGCCGATCAACTCGTCGCCGACTGCCGCGACATGGTTTCGCGAGCAGGTGACGACATTAAAAACGCCTTTGGGAAAACCGGCTTCTTCAAGAATTTCGGCAAACAATAGACCGCCCAACCAAGGCGTGTCTTCGCTCGGTTTCAGCACGATCGTGTTGCCCGCAACAAGCGCGAATAAAAATCCGCGGCCTGAAAGAATCAACGGAAAATTCCATGGCGTAATCACGGCAACAACGCCCATCGGACGACGCACGGCATACGAGAGTTTATTGTGCTCGGAGGGAAGTATTTCGCCTATCGCTGCATAGTTGGCGGCAGCGGCGGCGGGAAATAATTCGGCGGTATAGCCGGTCTCGAACATGCCCTTGCCAAACCAGCCTCCACCTTCTGCCTGAATGGCTTCGACGATTTCCATGCGGCGGTTTTCGAAAATATGCATGGCTTTCAACATCAATGCACTGCGTTGATTGAAAGGCATTGCCGCCCAAGCGGGAAAAGCGGCGTGTGCGGCCTCGATGGCCGCGCGGGTTTCTGCCACGCCGGCTTCCGGAATACGGGCCCAGACAGTATTGTCGGACGGATTGTGGTCGGGAAACGTTTCGGCCGTTGCCGTCCACTCGCCGCCGATATACAAGCCTTTAATGTGTTTTGTCATGTGGCGCCTTCGTTTTCGCGTGAGAGCGTAATTAGCACGATGTTAGCAGTCTGCTGCCTGCGAATAAACGAACTTTGCCGACTTTACTTGACAAGATAGTCCTGCCGCGTAGCATCGTAAAACACGGCGTGGGGAATGCCGTTTTTTTATTACTCGTTTTATCTTCCAGCATTTTTGCAACACACAGGGAAAGGGTCGGTCATGACGGAATGGTTTTATGTGCGCGACGGTCAGCAGAACGGACCGGTCAGCTTTGAAGAACTCGTGGCTCTCGCCCGTAGAGGAGAATTGAAAGCGAGTGACAATGTGTGGAATGAAACCATGCAGGGCTGGAAACCCGCCGGGCACGTAGAGGGTCTGATCGATACCTCCTATGCGGCGTATGAGCGCGGCACGCCACCGGCGATGCCCTCCAATCCCTATGCCGCTCCGCAGAGCAACTGGAGTGAATCCCTGCACTCGTCGCATGTCGAATTAAGCGAGATCGAACCCGGCAGCGATGTCATCGATCCGATGGATTGCATGAGCCGCGGCATTGAAATCACCAAGCGGAAATTTTTGGATATTTTCCTTATCGGCATCGTCTATCTCGGCATCGTATTCGGTTTGTCGATGGTGTCTAATATTATTCAGGCTGTTGTTAGCAGCGGCCAGAACCCGGGAGAGCCTACCACTGCGAGTTTTGTCTTCCTGATCATATTCCAGATCGTGTTCCAGATATTTACGATTTTCATGCAACTGGGTCTGGCGCGTGCTGGCTTGAATATCGTTTCCGGCAAGCAAGCTTCGATCGGCATGTTGTTTGGCGAGGGCAATAAACTGATACGCGCCATCCTGGCCTCGATTCTCTACGGCATCGCCGTCATGATCGGCTTTCTTCTGTTGATTGTTCCCGGTATCTATATCGCTTTGCGTTACGGCCAGTTCATGACGGCCATCGTCGATCGCGACCTGGGCATCATGGAAGCTTTCGACTACAGCTCGTCGATCACCACCAACAACCGAATGAACCTGTTTCTGTTCTGGCTGCTTGCCATCGTCGCCATCATTATCGGCATGATTCCATGCGGACTGGGTTTGATTTTCATCGGCCCGGTGGTCTGGCTCGCAAGTCTGGTGGCGTATCGCTGGATGCAATACGGACGTGATGCCGCGAAAGATCATCCTGGCACGGACACACCCATGCTGACGGGAATCTGATGGTTCCAAGCCCGGATGTCATGCAGGCATCCGGGATCGTTTGTTTTACCCACCATGGAGTTTGCCAATGAATATCCGTTCGACACGACGTTCGACTTTGCTGGCTCTGTTGGTGTTTATTTCATCGACGGGCTTTGCCGGCTCTTCGGAAAACACCGATAAGACCCCTGCGAAAAGCATCAAGGACCAAGTGACAGTCGGCCTGGACATGGCCGCTTATGCCAAGCTCAGCGTTTCCGAGGCCTTCATGACCGATGGAAAATGGCCGAACAATAACGATGAAGCCAAAGTCGCACCGGTGATCGACACCGATTTCACCATCAAGGTCGGAACCAATGGTGTAGTGACCATCGTTTATCTTGTGCCGGTCGAATTGGCGGGCAAGTCGATTGTGATGACACCATCGTCGGTTGAAAAAGGCACCGTTAACTGGGACTGCAAAAGTCCGGACATCGCCGCCGAATATCTGCCTAAAAGATGTCGCTAACGATCGTGTAATACGATAATCCGGAAGGGCGGATTCAATCGGGAGGGCACGTAATGCATACGAAATGTTTGTATGCCGGTTGGGGCGATATGGATTTCAATCCGCATATGCGCAACACCGCTTATCTCGACAAGGCGGCCGATGTACTGCAAATGCATTTGTCGGAACACGGATTTCCGGTGGAAGAATTTTCACGGTTGAGAATCGGTCCGGTGGTAATGCGAGAACGAGGTCAAGCTGCAGGAAAAAAATAGCGATCACATATCTGCTGGCAGGGCATGCACCAGACGGTAGCCGTTTCCTGCTTCGTCATGAAATTTCCGATCCGATGGGATGCCCAGCACCAGGGTGAAAAGTGCCGGAGGCTGGCTGGATCCGGATCAACGCCGGCTCGCGGTAGCGCCGCCGGCTGCACTATCGGCAATGAATTCGCTCGATAAAACCGATGATTTTGTCGAGCTGCCATCGAGCTTCGAAAACCGGTACTGAGTAAATGAAAATTAATTGCGGATTCGGTTTTTAACTGCACGAGTTCCTGAATGAAAACGTTAACGGACGCGTTCTACACAGGCAGGCCTTCGTCATGAAATGTCCGATTTTTCTTGTGTTTCTCGTTGATGTGGGTTGGAAGTCAAATTTTTTCCCTTCCCTCATTTTAAACAGGAGCGCTTTATGAAAAAGAACTTACTATTATTAGCCTTGCTCGGTGCAAGCTCGGGACAGGCCGCGGCCGCAGGCTATGACTGGACCGGCGGCTATGTCGGCTTTAATGTCGGCAGCCATCAGGGTGACTCACAGGCCGATGTTTCCCTGCAGGATCAGTGGTCCACCGAGTCGGCAGGTTTGCGAGCGGACGTCGTCGACGCGTGGAGCACATCGCTTGATCCGAGCGGCACCGGATTTGGTGTCCAGGCGGGTTATGACCATCAATTTTCAAACGATTGGGTATTGGGTTTTTCGGTAGAGTATTCGCATATGAATGCCGATGACGGAAGGCTTACCGGACAGATCGCGACACCGACGTTCCCGACGCTGACTTATTCATATGGCAATTCCATCGATGCCGAATCGAGCTGGGGGGTTCGTTCGCGCCTCGGTTATGGGTTCGAGAATTCTCTCGTCTACTTTACGCTGGGATGGATGTCGGTCGACGTCCAGGCGACTGCCGAAATTTTAAGTAACGGCGGATACAGCAAATTAGGTGTTGCCAATGAAACACTCAACGGCATTTCCTACGGCATTGGCTGGGAGTACGCGTTCAACGACAATTGGAGCATGCAACTGGAATACCAGCGTGCGAATCTGGATGACTTCAATTTCATCACGGCCTATCGTCCGGGAAGCGCTTTCGTTTCGCCGGCGTATACCGAAGTTTTCACGCAAGACCTGGATCTGAATTCGTTTCGAATAGGTTTCAACTATCGCTTCTGATGCGCGGACTCGTTGCCCGCAACTTCTTCAGGATATTTCCCGAACAAAAGCCGCCCAAGGGCGGCTTTTTTGTTGGCGCGTCGCTTTATGACTTTGGGCACTACTGTGACAAGTCCCTCCCAATGACAATTCATGCAAGCAACGATGGAGCGCCGATGAATAAGATTTCCGAGACAAATAAAGTCGACTGGCGTGCGGTACTGGCCTTCATCGTTCTGGCGTGTGCATGGTCCTGGCCACTGTTCTGGTTGCGCGATATGCATCCCGAAAGCTGGATGGCATGGCGCTTTCCGATGCCGCTGAAAAATACCTTGCTGATGTGGGGGCCGGGCATTGCCGCACTGATTTGCTTTCGCCTGTTTCGCAAATCGCATAAACGAACCATCACGTTTGCCGGTAATAAAAAGTTGCGCTCATTGGCATTTTATTTCCTGCCGATGATTGCTTTGGCCATTGTCGGTGTGCGCTCGCCGGAAATGGGGCCGGACCTCGTGCATCTATTCGTGCTTCTGATCGCGGTTATTGGTCTAATCAATATCCTGGGTGAAGAGCTGGGCTGGCGCAGTTTTCTGCAAGATGCACTGCGACCATTGTCCAAACCATCTCGCTATATCCTGATTGGCCTGATCTGGGCCGGTTGGCACTTCACCAATTTGTTTGCCCATCGCGAAGGCCCCGAACTCTGGACCTATCTCGCTTGGTATGTGCCGCTGACGATTGCCCTGTCGGCTTTGATTGGCGAGGCCACCGACCGCAGCCGTGCACTTCTGGTCGCCGTGACCTTGCATGCCTGGGTCAATATTCTTTGGGAGTTTTCCGGCACCGGGACTTATGTCGTGCTTGCGGTATCGCTGGTTTTCTGGGGCTGGATGCTCTGGTCCTGGCCGGACAAAGATATCTGACGTGAAGGTTGGTGGCGACTCGTAGGTACAGGCTAACCGCCGGTAGTAAACTACGGATTCGATATAACGGAGTCGCCCTCGTGAACGAGAAAAACCTATCGACTGCGCAGATCGATCATGCCGAGCATGACTGGGTGAAAGCGGTATTGCAGTTCTGGTTCGAGGAGTTGTCGGCAACCGACTGGTTCGCAAAAAGCGACGACATCGATGTGCAGATTCGCGAGCGTTTTCTTGCCTTGCACGAACAATTATCCGGAAACGATGCCGCCGGAATTTTTTCGCCGCGGGAAATACTCGCCGCCATCGTGGTGCTGGACCAGTTTTCGAGAAATCTTTTTCGAGGAAGCCCGCAGGCATTTGCCGCCGATCCAGCGGCAAGAAGACTTGCCAGGCTTGCCATCGAGCAGGGCTTCGATAAAACCATGACGAACGAAGAGCGCGTGTTCCTCTATCTACCCTTCGAGCACAGTGAAGACATCGAGGACCAGAAAAAATCGGTGGCCTTGATTACATTGCTGGGCAATGAATACTGGACGCGCTACGCCATCGCACATCTGGAAATTATCGAACGTTTCGGACGATTTCCGCATCGCAATGCCGTACTGGGCCGTGTTTCAACACCCGATGAAATCGAGATGCTGAAAGATCCGTCGAAATCGTTTTGACGCGACAAGCTTGTCGGGCTGGATTCAGGAAGCGGCAGACACTTCCTTGATGACCGCAACGGTTGCCGAATCGCTGGCATTTCGCGCGATATCGGCAAGCGATACGATACCTATCACTTCATTCTCGGCATTGACGACCGGAACGCGACGGATCTTGTTGGCTTCCATTAAATCGCAGCAGTCTTTCAGGCTGGTTTCTGCGGTTACGGTATGGCAAGGCGTGCTCATGCAATCACTGACATGCGCTTCCGCGGAATTGATTCCTGCTGCTACGATGCGCGTGGTGATGTCACGGTCGGTGACAACGCCTGCCAATTTTCGTGTCGCCATATTTTCGACGACGGGAATCTGTCCACAATCATGTTCCACCATCATGCGCGCCACTTCGACGAGTGTGGATTTAGGCGTGCAACATACGGGTGCTTCGGTCATTACGCTGGCAACGGTCATGGCTATCTTCCTGCAATTCGGGTCCGCGAAATACGGATCTGTTCGAGATAGCAATGTTCGGTCTTGTCGTTGGGCGGGTCTGTGCGAGAGCGCACACAGACCGTTACGGAGTGGGGCCCGGCACCATCACCATCCAGCCAATGCCGAAGCGGTCAATCAACATGCCGTAGCAGGGTGACCAGAAAGTTTTACCCAGCGGCATCGTGATTTGTCCGCCTTCGGATAGCGAGGCAAATACACGATTGGCTTCCGCTTCATCCGGCACGGAGAGCGCGAGTGAAAATCCGCCGAAACGGGATTTGTCGTCACAACCATCCGATGCCATAACGATGGTTTCGCCGATACGGAAGCTGCTATGCATCACTTTGGTTTCGAAGCCTGGTTGCAGCACGCCTGGAGGCAGCGGTTGCGGGCTTTGATCGAAGCGCATCGACATGAGGGTCTCGGCACCGACCGCGGCCCGATAGAATGCAAGTGCTTCTTCGCAGCGTCCGCCGAAGAAAAGATAGGGTTGCACTTTTGCGTTGGTCAATGCGGCCGGATTTGCGTTCATGAATTCACCTGGCTATGGAATATCGAGGGAGTCAAACGATGGGCTAAATCACGAATGGACTATAGCCCTTCTCGATGCTTGGTGTGAATAGAATCAAGCTGAGTTTTGTCACCAAGCGCTTATCGCTTCCCCTTGTTCTGCTGCGAGAATAGGAGCATCGTTTAAGACACGTCACCAAATTTCTGGAGCAAGCATGAGTCTCCCAGGTTCCGACGATTCCCGCACCAACTCGCCGTTCACCGACATCAAGAATCCGCCCGCCTCCGGCATGGTCGATCGGTTTATCCGGCGCTTCGGCGTTGTCTCGCATGCACTGGCCATTCTGGTGCTGTATGCGGTGGCGTCGATCGCAGTCGGTCTTGCGCTCGCACCGGCACTCTGGTTTTTGAGTATCAGCTGGGATTGGGTTGCCGATTTCAGTGCCTGGCAAAAATGGCCGCTATTCGGATTTTCGCTGGGCCTGGCATTCTTCATCGCCGGCTTTACCTTGTTGCTGGTAGTGCCGATCTTCAATTTACTTTTACCGACACG
>Ga0138256_10009738_pt1 | contig 10086 bp, 4 predicted proteins | sample KNB2016incub_MG_FD_105486 | JGI IMG/M metagenome (GOLD analysis project Ga0138256, IMG submission 105486) | Active sludge microbial communities from wastewater in Klosterneuburg, Austria - KNB2014incub_MG | ecosystem: Engineered > WWTP > Activated sludge > Unclassified | place: Austria...
AGTAACATTTGAAGGGACATTTACATTGTTGAGAAAAGCCTGTACCAAAACACTCCTGTGCGCCAGTGCACCGGTGATGTCGAGAGCTACTTTTGGATCAGTATTATTGATACCGATATTTTGGGCTGAACAAAATACAGTAAGTAATATAAGAAAAAGAAATACAAAAAACGACTTTTTCATGATCTGGAGATAATATTATAAATAAAATTCAAAATTACAGTCGATTTTAGCAATCGTCAAAAATACGGTGTCACATGATGATGTGAATAATTTTCAATCAGAGGGAAATTTTAAAATTAAAAACATCAATTGACAAAACTTCTTTCTGTTGGTTCTTCAACTTTAAGTTACAATGGAATAATAAATATTTTCAATTTCAACCAGGCATTGTTTCAATTGGCCTTAAGTTGAACCTATTTTTTTTATAAAAATGCCTGTTATTTTTAATAACCATTTGATTCCTTATTCACTGATCAGATAGCCGGATATCTTACCCCATGTCCTTCTGGAATGATAAGTTGCTGCCGGCGCACTTGAAAATGCTATAATACGGTCGAGGTGAACGGATTGAGATGCTGTCAAGTAGACATCAAATGAAAAAGTAGAATTATTGATGTATGTGTTTGTAACCAATGCGTTTGCGCTATATGGACTCTTTTCCATTGGTTTATTAAATTGAATATCATATACCATTGCACCGGCATATAATTGTACCCATAAATAAAGTAATTCCGGTTCACCACTCGAATAGGATATATCGTTATAAATACTACCATTAATTCTGTACAGCCCGGATTTGTTAATTGTAATATTTGAACCGATTGAAACATCAGCAGGAGACGTATTGTAAACCTGAGAATAAGTAAGGTTAGAATTATCAATATTTAATGGAATATTTGCTGCAAACCTTACATTATCGGAAAATGGTGGACTTTGCCATGTAGCGGGGCTTGTACCGTTGGATGTTAACACCTGCCCTGCAGTACCGCTGCTTCCGTTGATTTTTAATGCGCCGCCTACATCAAGAGGACCTGTAGTATTTATGCCACCTTCACCCCAGAGTTTTATTTTTCTGTTGGCAGCAGTAGTACCTGCACCTATTATATCCAGCGTACCTGCTGTAAAAGTCTGATAACCGATCTTTCCCGCATTGACTTCTTTGGTTACATTTGATCCCAGTTCTAAATAATTGTCATTTGTTAGTTGTACATCTCCGTCTTTGGTGATATGCATAGCAGGATTGACAATAGTAGGTATTCCTGTAGTCAGAGGGTTTGGGCTGGCATAAAAATTAAGTTTTCCTGTATTGATATCATGATCTATTCCTGCCACATAGCCTGTGACCAGGCTGGACGTTTCGTTTGCATTTTTCAGACTGTTGAAATGGATTCCGGGCAAATCACTGCTTATTGAAAGCCCTGAAGTATTGTCACCAAATACAGCGTGGGTATTGACTACTTTTTTTCTGACTATCAAACCACCGAGGTCTGGATTAAATCCGCCTTCTCCAATACCAAGATTACCGTCGCCTCTCAAACGCATGAGATAATATCCATTTCTGCTGAATTGAAAGTAAGAATCCTCACCGGTAGAACTATTGCCAATCAGTCCGTGCAGATTAAGATTTGGTGTACCGAAAACGTTGCTGAATTGCAATATTCCGCCTGAAGTATTATTCTGCGATGAGTCAATAATTGAAATGGAAGGAAAACTGGTCCCTAATGTCCGGTGATTTACCGTAAGTTTTCCATATCCTGTATGTGTGCCTATTCCGACAAAACCATCAGAACCGAGATTAAGGATGTCCTTGGTATTAAACAGTTCTAATTGTCCTTTGGCTTTGGTTGAAAAATTTAATGAAGGAACAAAATAATCATTTACATAAGACGCCATCCTGAAATCTATAGAATCCTCTGTCACGTTTCCGGCAGACATGACGATACAGTTGGTATCCATTAATTCGGCACTGAATTTCAGCCAGGATTTGTTACTATCCAGTCTGAGTCTTTCGGTGTCATTTGTTTTAAAAACCAAATCACTGGCATCGGTTGTTCCAATGAAGTCGGAGGCAGCGTTGATGCCGTTATTTCCTGATAATAGCCAGGCATCAGAAGTTCCGCTGTTTTTTCCTATTTTAAACCATCCGCCAATGGGTGCTTTACAGATAAATTCTTCTGTCTGCTCGGGTGGAATCGTGGTTCCTGAAAATACAGCATTGAATCCCGAATTGTTATATATTATCAACCTGCGTCCGTCAACCCAGATTTCGGCATCTGAAATATTGATCGTATTGTTGGCATTATTACCACCTATGACCAGGAAAGTAACATTTGAAGGCACGTTTACATTGTTGAGAAAAGCCTGTACCAAAACACTCCTGTGAGCCAGTGCACCTTTGATGTCGAGAGCTACTTTTGGATCAGTATTATTGATACCGACGTTTTGGGCTGAACAAAATACAGTAAGTGATATAAGAAAAAGAAATACAAAAAGCGACTTTTTCATGATCTGGAGATATTACTATTAATAAAATTCAAAATTGCGGATGTTTTTAGCAATCGTCAAAAATACGATGTCACATGATGATGTGATTTTTTTGTTTTTTACATCGATTGAGATAATGAAATTTTACTTTCTGGTTTAATATGCCAATGTTATAAAAGCCTTCAAAAGCCTTTGTATTTTATTCAAATTCTGATATGGACTGTCTGTGATATTTCTGAAATTTATAGTACCACACATCGGATAGTTCCTGCCAGAAAGCCATTTTCTGTCATGCTGATAACGTAAACACCCGGAGGGAGATGACCAGTTTCCAGACTGATTGGGCTATGATTTTGTATAGTAAAATGGTTGCTAAATACTGCTTTCCCTTCCATATTACAGCATTTAATATGTACATTTTTTACATGTAGGGGTGATAATTTTAATAAAAATGACCCATTGTCATAAGCAGCTGAAATGATGGCATTCTTATATTTTGGTTTCGGGATTTCAGTTGTATTTACAGAGGTTGAAGCCGGAAGGTATCTTCGGTATATACTATGTCCATAAGTGCTGATGACTACAAATAGCGAATCATTACTATACTTCTGATAATCCACATCTGTAATGGTAGCCCCTAAAGGCAATCCTGTGTCCCATCTCTGCCATTCTTTACCACCATCCACTGAGATAAATACACCAAAACCATCCGTACCTGTAATCAGAATGTTGTCATTTTCGGGATGCTCGAAGACAATGGTATAAGGCAAGTCAGGCAGATTACCTGATATATTGGTCCATTCAAGTCCTTTATTATCAGACCGGAATATGTGTTTTCCATGCAGATGGAGTCCAAAACCCCGCATCACAGCATACACCCTGCTCTCCAGTTTGGGATTAACGCTTGTGAAGACGTGCGGTACACTGTAGTTTCCATTATTCCAGTTTTTGGTTGGAAGTCCTTTAGTGATATTGACCCACTCATAAATGGAGAGATCAAGAACCATACACGAGGAAGAATCGGGACCGCCACCTGATATATAAATATTTGGAAATTCGCCATGAGAAATTCGCATGGAGTGAATATCTGTGATATCAATATCGCCAAAACTCATAAAATTCCAACTAAGTCCTTCATTTTCAGAATAATACACTTTTTCATCGGCTTGTGTATAGATCACTGCCGGTTGATTATAATCTGTTCTGACTATTCTCCACCATTGACCTGAAGGAAAAAGTCCTGTATTTCCATCCTGCCACCCTGCAGCTGACGGCCCCATTTTACGTACATTTCTGAATGAAAGTGGATCACCGCTCAATCCTAATGTACCGTACATCTTATTTTCATTGGTCGGGTCGATGGCTACACCTCCGCCATCTCCGAGATAATAAAACCATTTTTTTCCTGTAGGATTATAGTAAACCAGCCCATTATCCTGTGTCCCTCCAATGATGACGTCCGGATTTGTTCTGCTTACTGCCAATGAACCAAATTGGGTGATCGGTAGTTGATTATATTTTTGTACCCATTTCCATTTTTCATCAAAAAGGGTAGCATAAATTCCACCATCATTGGCATACCACGCTGTCCGCCCGTCACCGCTCCATCCACCTGCATGAAAATCAGCGTGCTGACCTTCTATAGGCCCATAAAAATTTTGGCCATCTTTGCTGTAAACGTACCATCCTCCACCGGAAATCACATGATCAGGATTGACAGGGGATACAGAAATAAAACTACAGTACCACGCCATACCCCAGTGATAATCCACATCTTTTACACCATTGGCATCAATGACAGTGCACCTCGTCCAGCTATCGCCGCTATTGGTGGTTTTATAGATGCCCATTGTTGTATTTTGAGTAGTAGTGTATAACGCATAAATGACATTGGGTTGAGTTTTGCAATTGGCCAGTTCGATTCTGCTGAACCCATTTGCCGGGAGTCCCGTCGTCGATTTTTGCCAGGTTTGACCACCATTTGTTGTTCTGAAAATGCCGCGGTCGTATTCAGATACCAAAACTGTATCGGGATGTTCGGGAAATATGACCATACCAGGATAATTTCCCGCTCTTTTTTTTTGCCATACGAGACCACCATCATCTGAATAAAAAACACCATCACTGCCGGCACACCACACTTTTCCTTTTTTAGCGGTAAAATCCATTTCATCAAATGCACTCATTCCGCCCGGCATATTAATTTTCGACCAATTTTTACCCGCATCTGTGGTTCTCCATAAACCTGTTCCTATACGCAGTGCAGGTTCACCTGTGCCATATAAAACGGTATTCGGATCAAACGGATCGCTTGCAACCGTACCACTCCATGCGCTTGTAACCTGTTCGGCAGAAATGTTTTTATAATTTACAGATCCGTCAGTACTTGTTTTAATATCCCACAAACCTCCACTTGCTGTAGCGACTCTCAGATGATTGTCGTTTAGAATTTCCACATCTCTGATACGTCCCGAACAGACAAAATCAATACCTTGAGATGAGAATGCACCGAAAGGCCCAGCCAATTGCCATTGACCAGTATTTCTTGTACCATGACTGGTATAACTTTTTACTTTAAATACTTCTCTCCAGAGTGAGTCTGATTTTGCAGGTGTCAGCATTTGCATGTCGGGGTTGATCCTTCGCAAGCGTTCTTTCTGTGATAGTTCTTTTTCTTGTGGTCCGATTTGGACTGACCCGGACTGAGGGACAGAAATAGTCACGGCAAAAAATAAAAACAGGAAAGTATAGGAGAACTTCAAAAGCCAGTTATGAGTATATTGACTCATGGTTTGATTTTTTTGAAAATTTTTAAAACTCAATTATTTAAATATAAACGATTATAAAACTAAGGTTTATTTTTAATACCGTTATATTTTTTATATCATTTTGTAAACGACAAAGCAATGGAGGTACCTGCCTGACCTGTTTTTACCATTAAGTTTCCATGCAATAATTTTGCTCTGCTCTCCATATTTTTCAATCCATTGCCACGCTTGATCATCAACGGGTCAAACCCTACACCATTGTCTCTAAACTTTAAAGTCATCTTCTTATTTATCATTTTGAATGAAAAATTTACCTTGGTAGCCTTACTGTACTTTGCTGTATTGTTGATGGCCTCTTTGAATATCAGATAGAAATGTCTTCGCTGCTCGGGATTGAGCTTTATGTTGCGCGGCACTTCATCTATATCAAAGTAGATTTCCATTCCCATAGGCTCTAATGTATCGATGGCAAATTCCTGGATTCTTCCTATTATGTTTTTCAGACTGTCATTTTTTGGATTGATACTCCAGATGATTTCTGTCATGTTGTTCATGACTTCTGCCGTTTTATCAGAGATAGTTTTAAAGGATTGATTGGCTTCTTTTCTCATAGATTCACGTTCACTCATCATCCTGATGTGGGACAAAGTACTTCCCATATCGTCATGCAAATCACGAGCGAGCGTGTGCCGGAGTTTATCGAGCTTTTGTCTTTGCACATCTCTGTATTTGAATATACTAAATATAAAAAGCGAGATAAGACTTATAATCAAACCATTAAACCACCAGGTACGCCAAAATGGAGGTGCAATATTTATGAAAATTAAAAATTCGTTTGGACTTTTTAATCCAAAACTATTTTCAGCTTTAACCGTCAATGTATAGTTTCCATATCCAAGGTTGTTAAACTGTAAAGTATTGTCAGACATTACCTTCCATTCACCTTTTTTATCTCCAAATTTATATTGATAACTATTGTTCTGAGCATTTGTAAAATTCAGATTTGTAAACTCAAAATACAGACTATTCTGATCATGGTTTAAATCAAATACATGGCCTGATTCAGGCATTCCGTTCAAATTGTATTGATCAATATGCAAATCAGATAGTAAAATTCTCCCGGCTGGTGCAATACTCAGACTATCCAATGCTATGGAATTTACAGCTTGAGCCTGACCAATATAGATGGTATTTGTTTTTTTAGAATAGGAGATATCAGGATTGGGAGTGAGCCCCATATTGGAATTGTAATAAGTGAAATTAGTTACAGTACTTGTGAAAGGGTCAAACCTGGCTACACCATAATCGGTACTCATCCAAACATTTCCGGATGGATCCGAATATATATTTTTTAAACCACCAAGCGGCTTTCCATTGTAGTTTTCGAAAAGCCTGAAGGTCAAAGTATCAGGAAAGGTGTTTATTACACAAAATCCATTGAAAGATGTCAGAACCAATTTTTCTTCAGAAATACTTTCTATTGCTTCCAGAGTCTTCAAAATTTTGAGTTCCGGGTGATTTTCCTGCGTATACATGTTGAAAATTTTATTACCCGGATCAAAGTTGAATAAAACATCTTTATCTTCATGTTTTTGAGTGCCAATTATCCAGAATTTTCCAGCATGATCTTTGGTAAAACTAAAAGTATAGGTTAACAATTTATTTTGTTCCAAAAAATGACGAATGTCCGCTTGCTCTGTGATTTCATTTTGTTTACGATGATAAATATACATACCAGTTGCAGATCCTAACCATAAATTTCCTTCTTCATCTTCTACCATCTTTAGTGCTTTTGGTATTTCTTTTTGTCCAATTTTATATTCAGGAACAATTATTTTTTTATCATTCAGGTCATACCCAACAAGTCCCTTATAGTAAGACGATAGCCATAGGATATTTTTACTATCAATAATTAATGTATTTGGACCAACTTTGTCACAATATTTTTTCAATATGGATGGTATAGGGGCAACTTTTTTTTGAATAAGGTCATATCTAAAAAAGGAATTGTATCTTATACTAAGCCACATGATACTGTCTCTTTGACTTCCCCGTTCAAAGCAGATATTGTCCAATACCCAATCAGACTGACCATCTGGTAAAGGAGTATATATATCCTTTACATTTTGTTTGAATGAGTCATATCGATGTAATCCTCTATAAGTACCAATCCACATGCCTTCTGTCCTGGTTGGTTCAAAACAAAACCCTGCGCCAGGTACCCCTTTGATATCATTATGGTCTTCGGTTTTATAATCTGTAAAAGTGTGCGTTATACAATCAAATGTTTTGACCCCATAAGTTGTACCGAGCCATAATATATGTTCTTCACCTGCGATTCCTGATTGGTTGATGGTCAGTATAGCATTTTGAATTTTTGTCACATCAGCATAAGTGAAATTAGACATTTTTTGTGTTTTTATGTCAAATTTCATCAGACCATACAACCAACTACCTATCCAGATGATATTGTTTTTTTGGTCATAATAGCTGCTAAAAAATCCATCATCATTTGGGACATCAGGGTTTTTACCAGGCCTGTGAAAAGCATTGGCATCGCAAGTGTTTGGATTATGTCTCCAAAGACCATCATTTCCAGCCAGCCACATGATACCATTTTTATCAATCTCAATGGAAAATACAGCATCTTCACTTATCTTGCCATCAATAAACTCTTTGTGTAATCTAATCTCCTTACCTTGAGAATAAAATAGTCCTTTGTTGGTCCCTATCCACATGACGTCATTTCGTTCATCATATTTGAAGGAATAAATATTGGGTTTTTTCTCGTTGTCTGATTCTTTGGGGATAGTGACTTTTTTACATTTCTTATTCCCGGTATCAAAAACATTGATGTCAGGCAATGCTGAGAACCATAGTCTTCCATGTCTGTCCTCTTCCATTTTACTGATATAATTGGATGACAAAGAAGTAGAATCCAACGGATTTGCCCGGTAAGTCTTGAATCGATGACCGTCATACCTTAAAAGACCCTGCTCAGTACCAATCCAGAGGAAGCCATCCTTTGCTTTTTTTATACAAATCGCTTGTGATCCTGCAAAACCCTGAGGAACACCATAATGGTCAAAAATAATGGTGCGAGAATGGTCTTTACCTGTATTCTTTTGACAAAATAAGGTAGTTGCAAAACTTATCAGAAAAACTATATGTAGGTATTTGCAATACAACAGTAAAAGAATATCTGGCTATTTGGTAAATAAAAGCATTAAAATTAATCCTTTTTTTCAATAAATACTTTATGTACTGCCTCAGTCACAGAGTGTACGTGTAGTTTTTCATAAATCCGCTTGATGTAAGTCCTGACCGTATCTATGCTGATGAACAGTTCATCAGCTACCATTTTGTAACTAAGCCCTTTGGACAACAGCTTGAGTATGCTAAGTTCTCTTTCGGATAGCAACTGTTCACCGGTATTTTGATGACTGACAAGTGAGGGCATAGACAATACACGTCTTGCAATCGACGGGCTCATCGGCGCTCCTCCGGCTTTTACTTCCCTGATACTCGTCAGCAATGTGGATAGAGAGTTTTTTTTGAGCAGATAACCGGTGGCTCCGGCTTTGATGGCATTAAAAATGCGGTCGTCGTCATCAAAAACGGTATTCATAATTACTTCTACTTCAGGGTAGTTGGATTTGAGTTCTTTTACACCTTCAATTCCTGTCCTTCCCGGCATATCTATATCCATGAGGATGACATCGGGCCTGAAAGCTTCGGTATTTTGTACCACATCGAGACAATGACCAAACTCGCCAGCCAGCTCAAATTCTTCAGACTCTCTGATGATACTTGCCAGAATATCTCTTAGTCCGGTGTTATCTTCATAAATGGCCACTTTGATGGGTTGCATGTGCAGATTACATTAATACACAAATGTATGAAAGTATTTAAAGAGTGCATATGGATGAATGTCACATGATGATGTGAAAATGTAAGTTTGTAAAAGGAAAGTGGAAATTTGTCAAACTATATCTTTTGTCCTGTAAATAATTTCGCAGTATTTGACTGGTTATGGTATGTGAAGTAGTTTTGACTAATAAAAAAAGTTTTAGCCAACTAAATATGGTGATCAAAAATAAACTGAAAAGCCCGGTGGATAGAGTAGAATTTTAATTTATATTTGCGATATATCCGAACAAATATGCGGATATTAAACGATATAGCAATAAATAGTAATGGGAGTAATAGATAATTTTATAAAACAGTACGAAAAGGAATACGATTTCTACAAGCAGCTTTCACAGATAGCAAGTGAGGTAATTGAGAACGAAGTCAATGATCGAGCTCTGAAGGCTTTGGTTTCTCATCGAGCTAAAAGAATTGACCCATTGCGTGAAAAACTTATTGACAGAAACAAAACAAAGCATTATAGGTCCAAGATAGCAATTGAAAAAGATATTGTTGATTTAGCTGGTGTACGAATAGCACTCTACTTTCCTTCAGACAGAAAAATTATTGATGATGTAATTGATGAAATTTTTGTTATTAAGGAAAGAAAAGAATTTCCAGAGAATCATCAAAAGCCAAAATTGAATAAGCGATTTTCTGGTTACTGGGCAACTCATTATAGAGTCACTCTAAAGCCTACAGATGATTTGGTAGAAAGGTTTACTGGAACTGTTTTCGAAATTCAAGTAGCATCAGTCTTAATGCATGCATGGGCTGAAGTCGAGCATGATCTCGTCTATAAACCTTATTCGGGTAAATTACAGGAGGATGAATTAGCTATACTTGACGAAATCAATGGACTTGTAATTGCAGGAGAAATTGCTCTTGAAAGATTACAAAAAGCAATAACAGAAAGAACAAA
>Ga0138256_10009739_pt1 | contig 10085 bp, 2 predicted proteins | sample KNB2016incub_MG_FD_105486 | JGI IMG/M metagenome (GOLD analysis project Ga0138256, IMG submission 105486) | Active sludge microbial communities from wastewater in Klosterneuburg, Austria - KNB2014incub_MG | ecosystem: Engineered > WWTP > Activated sludge > Unclassified | place: Austria...
CCAATTACTGCTTCAAACTTTGTGGTTCAAGCTCCAACGGATCAAGGAACTTATGATAATGTATTGGGAACATCTACTTTCACTGCTGCTACAGCAACAACAGTTAATACAGTTGCAATGGCATCAGCTCAGTTAGCAGAAACTTTCACAGGAAATTTTGCTTATGCAAAAGCAGCAAATTGTACAACAGTTAACCCTGGAAATACAATTGCAGATACAACTATTACACAAATAGTTACTACTCAAAACTCAAGTGCTACAGGAATTGTTTCAGGATCAGCTAATGTTACTTTACAAACAGCTAACACAGGAATTGTTACAGGTTTAACAGTAACTGGAGCAGGAATTCCAGCAGGAACAACAGTTACAGCTATCAGTGGAACTGCTTTAACATTGTCTCAATCGGCAACAGCTTCTTCGGCTTCGCAAACTCTTTTAACGTTTTCAATTGTACAAACACCAACAACTTTATGTAATTCACAAATGGTTGCATTGCGTTTAGAAAATGTAGTTTCTGGAAGCGGAATAACATATCAATGGCAATCATCAGCAGATGATGTTACTTATACAGATATTTCTGGAGCAAATGCTTCAACTTATGTAGCAACTCCAACTGGCGATACATTCTATCGTTGTATGGTAACTTGTCCATTTGGACCAAGTACTGCAACTTCTACACCAGTAGAAATAACTTTTACAAACCAAGCACCAACGGTTACACCAGTAACTATTTGTGATCCAGGTGTAGCTACTTTAGAAGCAACGGCTTCTTCGGGAACTATTAATTGGTACGAAACTGCAACTGGTGGTGTTGCTGTTGCAACAGGTTCAACTTATGCACCAACATTAACTGAAACTACAACTTATTATGTAGCTGCAGAAAATACATCAAGTTATACTGCGGGTAGAGTTTTTGCAGGAACAGGAACTCAAACAGCACCATTTAGTGGATTAGTCTTTAATACTTCTACTAATATTCGTTTGAATTCTGTAAAAGTACATCCAAAACAAACTACTGGAGCGGCTGATGCTGGAGCACCAATTACAATTAAATTGTATAAAGATGGTGTTCAAGTGCCAGGAACAACTGCAGTTACTTTTACACCTGCTACCAATGTAGGTACGGTTTCTGCTTCAATTTCAAATACGGTAGTATTAAATTATAACATTCCAGCTGGAACAGGTTATAAATTATTAGCAACAAATGGATTAAGTTCTACGAACGTTTTAGGTAGATTAAGCAGTTTTCCTGCAACAACGCCTACAGTAACTGGAGCAATTAGCTTTACTGGTTCGGCAAATAGTTTTGATGGAACTCCAGATGCAAGTTATAACAACTTCTTCGAATGGGATGTTACTGAAGTTTGTTCTTCTGCAAGAGTTGCCGTTACAGCTACAGTTGGATGTCAAGATTGTGCAACAATAGGAACCGCAACTACAACAGCAGTAACTTGTTTTGAAGGAACTGACGGAACAGCTACAATCACAATGTCTGACGAAACACCTTCTGAACCAGCAATTAGCTATACAGTTAATGGTGGAACTTCTCAAAATGCCACTTTAGTAGCTGGAGAATTTACTATTACTGGTTTAACAGTTGGAACACATTCAGTAGTAGTTTCAAATGTTGGTTGTCCTGATGTTACAGTTTCTATTACAGTAGCTGGACCAACTTCAGCATTAACTAATACAACGACTGAAGCAGTTTGTGGAAGTTATACTTGGTCAGTAACAGGTTTATCTTATACTGATAGCGGAACTTATACTGGTACAACAACTAACGGTGATGGTTGTACAGTTAACGAAACTTTAGAATTAACTGTTACCCCAAATACTTCAAACACAACTGTTGTCTCTGCTTGTGATACTTATACTTGGGCTGAAAATAACGAAACATATACAACTTCTGGAACTTATACATCAGTTGTAGATTGTCATACTGAAACGTTAGAATTAACAATCAATTCTGCTGCGACACCAACAGGAAGTGCAACGCAAACTATTTCTGTTGATACTGCAAACGAAGCTACTCTTGAAGATTTGGTTGTAAATCCAACAACTGTGATTTGGTATGCTTCTATTGATGATGCTCAAAACGAAACAAATCCTTTAGCGATTACTACCGTTTTAACAGATGGCGAAACTTACTATGCAGTAAATGTTTCTTCAGGATGTTCAAGTGCACCATTTGCAGTTACTGTAACAGTTGCATTAGGAACTAATGGTTTTGATACGGCTAATTTTAAATATTATCCAAATCCAACTTCGGGAATTATTACTCTTAGTTATTCGGATGAAATTACTGCTGTTAGCGTAATTAATATGCTTGGACAAATCGTCTTGGAAAGCAAAACAAATGGTAACCAAGTTCAAGTTGATTTATCATCATTACCATCATCGGCTTATTTTGTAAAAGTAGAATCTAATACTACTTCTACTGTGGTTAAGGTGATAAAAAGGAATTAAATTTAATTCCCATTAAAGAGGAAAGTTAAGTAATTTTCATAGATTTTTTTTAAGCAGAACCCTTCTCAAATATTTTGAGAAGGGTTTTTTGTATTTATTTTGTATTATTCTTAATTTTAAAGATTAATTTTTGCGTTTTTAAAGCCAAATTTTGTCTTAATTATTCTATATCTTTGCCAATACCGACTGTTTAATTTTTACGTTAATTCAAAAACAAATGAAATATCTTATCAAAATAGAAAGATGTTTTTATTTTATTTTAGTATTTGGATTTTTCCATACGAATAGTAGTGCGCAAAATCTTTTAAACAAGCATTATTTATCAGACGACATTCAAAGTCAAATAAATTCCAATCCTGATCAAGCATTAAAAATTGCTCAATATCTTTTGAGTAAAACTAGTACTGCTAATGATGAAAGGGCAAAAGTGAACTATCTTATTTCAAAAGCATATATTGTAAAAGGAGATTATAGCAGTGCCTTAAATTTTCTCTACGAAGAAAAAGACTATGGTGATTATCTAAACGAAGAAAAATCTATTGATATTGACATTGCTAAAATTCGTGTTTTAAGAGAATTATCGTTAGACAAACAGTCAAAAAAAATCATTCAACAACTTGAAGACAAACTAAAATCTACTTCAGATAGTAAATTAAAAAAATATTTAGAAACATCAATTGCAATTGAAAATGCTAACTATTTATTAAAAGAAAACAAATCAGAAGAAGGAATTTCACTTCTTAAAAAACAGGAATCATCTGCTAATGAAACCCTAAAAACTGCCAAAGAATTAGAATTAAATTATCTAATAACCAAAGGACAATTGTTTTTAGCAACTAACGATTTGGCGCAAGCAGAAAAGAATTTTCAATCAGCAATTGACAAAATAAACAAACAAAATGCCGACAATATTTATTCTAAAATAGATGCTTTAAATGGATTAGCCAATGTGCTTTTTCTAAAAAAAGAATACAATAGAGTAGTTTCTTTGGCAAACGAATCGATGATTCATGCTGAACGATTAAAGAATTTGTTTTTACAACTAAAAATCAGCGAAATCCAAAGCGCTAATTATTTGGCATTAAATGATTTTGATAACTACAAGAAAACGAACACCAAGTTTTTTGAATTGCAAACCGAAACGGAAGCCCAAGAGCAAGAAGCTATCAATACTAGCTACAATCTCATATCTGATGAATATACCGAAAACTATGAGAATGACGAAGCAAAATACTATGATATAATTTATATTTTCCTAGGATTAGTAATTATCGCTGCCTTAATTGGCTTTTTCTTTTGGCAAAAAACACTCCAACGCAAAAAACGATTAGATGAAATAATCAATTATATCGAAATTACAAGAAGCAATCTTTTGGGCGGTTTTAGCATAGCGGATAAAAAACAAGAACCAAAAAAACATGTCATTTTAAAAGAAACCGAAGAGCAAATTTTGAATAAATTAAAACGATTTGAAAGTTCAAAACGTTTTACTAGTAAAGATATTTCGCTTGCAGTTTTAGCAGGACAATTGGATTCAAATACAAAATATCTTTCGGAGATTATAAACAATCATTATCATGTCAATTTCAATACTTATATCAATAAGTTGCGAATAAATTATATCATAGAGAAATTAAAGAATGACCCAAATTTTATTAATTATAAGATTAGTTATTTGGCTGAAAATTGTGGTTTTTCATCACACAGTAGTTTTGCAACCGTTTTTAAATCGATTACAGGAATTTCTCCAGTTAAATTTATAGAATTATTGAATCAAGAAAAAGAAAATAATCTATTAGAAGAATAATGAAAACTAGAAAATATAGCTTTTGGATATTGATGTTGATTGGTTGTCTTATTACAACTCAATCTTTCTATGCTCAAAATTATAGAAAACTAGATAGTATAATTAATGTTGCGGGAAATGAAATTTATGTAAATCCAGACCATGTAATCGAAGTTGGTCAAACCATTGTAAAAAACGCAGGTGATAATGTAAATTATAAAATCAAAGGATATAAACTAGTTTCAGATGCTTATTCATCAAAAAGAGATTACGAGAAATCATTAGAATATCTAATAAAAGCTTCGGAGTTATTAGATCAATCGAACGATGAATTGTTGAAAATAAGTATTGTCAACAAAACTGGAATACAATACCATCAGTTAAAAGTTTACGACAAAGCTATTCAGCACTTAGACCAAGCAGAGCAGTTGATAGCAGATTATCCAAACAAAGATTCGATTCACTCCGAATTAGGGAAAAACTATATCGTTAGAGGTTTTATTTATAAAGAAAAATTGAGTTGTGCTATTGCTATTGCTTTTATTGACAGAGGAATTGCTGAGTTATTGAAGTCAAAAGACAGAGCTGACGCATCAACCAAAATAAGTATTGCGATATATAACAAAGGAAATTGTTATCTCTTGTTGCACGACAATAAAAAAGCACTTGAAAATTTTCAGCAATCAGCCAAAATCGCTCAAGAAGTAAATGCAAAAAGTTTAGAAGCATTTGCATTAAAAGGTTCAGCCAAAGTTTATACGCTGGAAGGAAAAAATCTGGAAGCAATAAATGCTTTAAACAAAGCAGTAGAACTTTCGTCAGAAGTAAATGATTTAATTTTAAATCAAGAAATTTATAGAGGTTTAGCCGAAAACTATTTGGCAATAAACCAATGGGAAAAATATAAAATTAACCAAGGAAAATTTATAGACATTCAAAAATTAATTAAAGACCGCGAAAGAAATTCTGTTAGCGAATCTCTAGATGTAAAAGAAGTTGAATTAAAAGCAAAACAAGAAGATTCTTCAAAAAAATTCTATTATTTAGTTTTACTTTTATCGGTTATTTTGTGTTTAGGAGTCTTATTTTTCTATGTAATTGTTAAACGAAAGGGGAAAGAAGTTGAAACAATTAAGAACCAAATCTTCGTATTGCAAAACAAAAAAGCAAAGGAAGTTTAAACTTCATTTTTATCCCCAATTTACCTCAAAATAACGTCATTATACTTTGTAAATTCAGTAAATTACAAAGGAAAACCGCTTCTGCTCCATTACTATTTTCGTATCTTAGTATAAGGAAATAAAAACTACTAATCATTTTAGTCAATTGTCTATATAAATCAAGGCATTGAGAGTAGTGTTTTAAGAAAAAAATATTTTAAAAATAGTATTTATTGATGTATAAAAAACTGTTTTTCTTTTTAAAAACTGTGAATTTAACATTAAGAAATGCAAAAATTTTGGTTAAATCCGTTTGATGTTTTTAGTAAGCTTTTTTTAAGAATAAAAGATAAGATTTCGAAAATAAAATTTGAAAACAATAGTATAATTAAAATTAATTTCTAGACGTTTTTCTTCTAAAAATTAATTTTTAAAATGAATTAAATTACCAACTAAATAATTTACAAAATGCAAAAAAATTACCCCTTTTTTGAAACCACATTATCAAAACCTGTAAATGGTATTTTTCAAAACAAAAACGCTTTTGGCAAAAATACCTTTCAGCGGTTTTTTGTTTTGTTCTTTTTGATACTAACTAATTTTGGTTATAGTCAATTAGCAACCGAATCATTTGAAAGTGGTATTCCGGCAACATGGGCAATTGGAGGAACACAAGGTGGAACTTCAACAACATTTACTAACAATTGGGTTCATACACCAACTGGCGGATATTTGGCAAGCGGTGGAGCTACTGTAAATCCTTCAACCAACAACACCGTTGGTACAACAGCTGAGTATTTTATGATTACACCTCAGTTTTTGACACCAACAGATGGTCAGATTCGTTTTTTTACTAAACAAGGAAGTTTTACTAATAGAGGAACTGTTTATCAATTAAGAATATCTACAGCAAATCAGCCCGATTTGAGTAGCTTTAACGTAACGCTTCAATCATGGACAGAGTCGCAATTAAATGTAGCGGCAACAACATGGGAAGAAAAAATTGTTAATATACCAACCATTCCTGCAGGAATTCCTGTTTATTTAGCATTTGTCGCAATCACTAATCAAACAGGAACTACAGCTACTAGCGGAGATTCTTGGTTTATTGATAATGCACGAGTAATTTCAAGTTGTTCACCAGTTACCAACCCAATGATTGTTCCATCTGAAACCGGAGCAGCAATATCATGGACGCATCCAACAGCAACTCAATTTGGAATTGACGTAGTTCCTACTGGTGCTGGACATAGCGCAACAGGAACTCCAACAGGAAATAGTTATAATGCAGAAGGTTTAGATCCTTCAACAAGTTATGATGTTTATATAATTGCAAATTGTGATTCGAGTACAAACAGTACTTGGGCTGGACCTTTCCCTTTTTCTACAACAACCGTTGGATTGTCTTGTAATACATCAATAAATATTCCTCCAGATGTAACGACAACACCTTTTGTGTTAAGTGATAATCTTGATCAATATTATGATAATACTACTTATGTTGAGATGAATAGCCAAGATTTTGGCTGTCAGCCAATTGGTCAAACTGGAAATCAGTTGTTAGGTAACCATGTTTATTTATCTTATACGCCAACAACATCTGGATTAATCAATATTACTCAAACGGCTAATGCTGTTTCTGGTGGTGGCGGAAATAACTGTTATAATAATCTTTCAAGTGTTTTTATATTTGATGGTTGTGCTGGTGTTGGAACTTCTGCAGCTTGTATAGGTGCAATGGTTACAACAAGTAATGCAACAACTGCTCAAATTTCAAATTTTTATGCGGTAGCAGGTCAGAACTACGTGTTTGTGATTTCGTCGCCATTTCAACGAACTAATCCTGGAGCTGGACTTTGTTTTACATTTACTATTAGTGGTTCAACATGTCCTTCGCCTTCTCAACCGTCAATTGCAATTGATGCTTTGCAACAAAATACAGCAACAGCTTCTTGGGATAATGTTCAAAATTTAGTTAGTGCTTGGGAATATATTGCTTTACCTGCAACATCTCCAGCGCCAACAGCTGGACAAACAGGAACAATTCCAACAACTACCAATGTAAATAATCCATTATCTGGACTTACTGCTGGATTTGCTTATAATTTATATGTACGTTCAGTTTGTAATGGAACTCCAGGAGAATGGTCAGCACCACGAGCATTCACCACACAATGTAACACACAACCGTTACCATACTATACAGGTTTTACAAACTCATCAACTGCTAATGGAAATCCTGAACCATGTTGGGCTGTTTTGAATTTGAATAACGATGCTTATGCTTTCAACTATGGCGGTGATTGGCAAGGTGAACCAGTAGCAAAACTATCAACAGGAAATGCAGGCAATAATACTGATGATATGTTAATTACACCTCAATTTAACTTTGATGGTGTTACACAAAAAAGACTTCGATTTACCTATTCAGTATATGGAAATTGGGGATTAATAGTTGATAATCCAACTGGCGGACCAGGTTCATTTGAAATATTACTTTCAACTGGTGGTGTTGGTGAAGCTGATTTTACAACAGTATTGGTTCCTTTAACTTCTTATACTACAGCATACAATCGCATTGAAATGATTGTTCCAATTCCAACAAATATTGTAGGAAATGCAAACATTGCTTGGAAATTGCCTTCGGGTGCTTTGCAAACAGGAATTCAATTCTATATTGATGATGTGTATATTGAAGATATGCCAGCATGTTCGGAGCCATCATATCCAACAATTACACCAGGTTCAATAACCAATACTTCATTGGAATTATCGTGGACAAATGGTTATAATAATACACAATGGCAAATCGTTGCGCAACCAGAAGGAACAGGAACGCCAACTACAACAGGAATTCTTGTAAATACAAATCCTTACACTTTAACCGATTTAATTCCGTCAACACGTTATGAAATTTACGTTAGAGCTTATTGTAATGAAACGGAACAAAGTATTTGGGCTGGACCAATATTTTTCCACACACTTTGTGATCCGCAACCAACACCATACTATGAAAGTTTTGACGATAGTGATCCAAATACTAAAAAATTCTGTTGGTCACAAAGAAATATAGCTGGCGATAACACCGAATGGAGAATTAATGAAAATGATGCTACTATTCAAGCTGCACCTTCTTTCTTTATTCCTTTTGGAGGATTTGACGATTGGTTAGTAAGTGGACCAGTTAATGCAGTAGGTTTAAAAAGACTTCGCTATAATTACAGAGCTGTAACAGGTATTTTTAATCCAGCACCAAGAGGTAATTTTGAAGTATTATTATCTACAACTCCAGATTTTGCTACTTATACAACCATTATTCCTTCTCATGATTTTACAAATACATCTTATGAAGAAAGAACAGCATTGTTTACAGGAACTGGAGTAATGTATATTGCTTTTAGAGTTCCACCAACAATGACCGATTTTAATAATTCGGGAATAATGTTTATTAATGATGTTACAATTGATGATGCACCAGCTTGTCCTTTTCCAACAGATTTAACAGCGACTAATCCAACTCCAAATGGAATCACACTTGGTTGGACAGCAGGATATAACGAAACAGCTTGGGAAATTGCTATTCAAGATCCAGGCGAAGGAATTCCTACTGGAAATGGAGTTTCAGTTTTAACAACGCCTTCAACAACTCAAGGTGGTTTACAACCAAACACAGCTTATGAATATTATGTAAGAGCAGTTTGTAGTGAAACCGAAAAAAGTGATTGGCGTGGACCAATTTCGTTTAGAACAGATTGTGTCGTTTATCCATCACCATTTATTGAAACTTTTGAACCGGCATCGGATACAAAATCGTGTTGGAGAGTTATCGACGGAAACCTTAATGGCGATACTTGGCAGTTGAACACAACGGTGAACCCTATTTTTGGCGAAATGATGGCAGGAATGTTTACTGGTAACAATGGTAATAATGATGACTGGTTAATTTCTCCAACAATCACGGTTCAACCAAATCAACGTTTACGTTTTTATTACAAAACATATAGTGAGTATTATGAAGAAGATTTGAAAGTTAAAATTTCTTTAAATGGTACAGATATTACACAATTCAACACAATTATTTATGAAAATAATAAAGTAATACCTACTGATGCTACAGGAACAATTGCTGGAGTTAATACCATAACAATGACTAATACTGATGGTGTTAGAATTGGAGATAGAGTAGATATTCCGGGTTGGGTAATTCCATATGGTTCAACAGTTACAGCTATTAATGGAAATGTTATCACAATTTCTGGAAATGCTGACGTAACTGCTGCTGGTCCGTTAAATGTTACTTTTGTTCATGAAATTATTAATAATACAGTAGTTCGTGAGGCGGTTATCAATTTAACAGGAATTACAGCTCCAACCAATATTAACTTTGGTTTTTATGTTCCTTATTTTCCACCAAATCCTTGGAATTATAGAGGTCAATTACTTTTTATTGATAATTTTATTATAGAAGATGTTCCAGCTTGTCCAACGGTATCAAATGTTAGTGTTTCAAATATAATTGACACTTCAGCTAGTATCAATTGGCAACCAAATGGAACAGAAACTTCATGGGAAATTTCAGTTCAACCATTTGGGACGCCAGCTCCAACAGGAGATACATTACCAGAATATTTATATACAGCAACAGCTCATCCATATGTAGTAACTAATTTAAC
>Ga0138256_10009743_pt1 | contig 10084 bp, 4 predicted proteins | sample KNB2016incub_MG_FD_105486 | JGI IMG/M metagenome (GOLD analysis project Ga0138256, IMG submission 105486) | Active sludge microbial communities from wastewater in Klosterneuburg, Austria - KNB2014incub_MG | ecosystem: Engineered > WWTP > Activated sludge > Unclassified | place: Austria...
AGGTCAATGGAGCTAATGGGGAATAGCATATTCTCGCGGCTTGCCGATGCCGAATGCCTCGCCGCGAACGGCCAACGTGAGAACGCCTATTCGAAGGTAGAGGACCTTGAAAGGGAAGGACAAAACCGTTTCGTTTCACCATACCAACTGGCTCTTGTTTACAGTTTTCTGAAAGAAAATGACAAGGTGATCGAAAATCTGGAAAAGGCATTTGAGATCAAGGAGAGTTGGCTCAACTGGATGGGTGTCGATCCGGCGTTCGACTCGGTCAGGGGAGATGAGCGTTTTGAGGCAATATTGGAGAAGGTCGGCTACCGGCCATTCTTCAATAGCTTCTCTACTTCGGCAACTACCGAACTGCACAGCCGAACACCGCAGCAGGATGTTCACAATTTAACAACCCTCGTCATTGACGAGAGCGACGTAACGGATGACGGCACCAGCCGGGACCAGCCCAAGCGGGGCCGTGTCATTGTGTTCACAATTGGAGCGATACTTTTCATTGCGCTTCTCGCAGCGGCCGCGGTCTTCTACAACTGGAATAGACTTGCATCGGGCCCGGGCCCGTCATCAGCCAGGCTCCAAAATTCAGGAATTGTTGTACTCCCTTTTTCGAGCAGTGATCCGTCAATGGTTGAGGTGGGCACGGGATTCGCGGACGCATTGTCGAACAAATTGGGGAATATTAAAAGCCTGAAGGTCATTGCCGGCAATACAAGCAGGGCTTTGACGGAAGCCCGCCTTTCGACCCTGAATAGTGAGTTGGGTATCGCTTATGTCTTAAGGGGTTCAATTGAAAAGGCCGGCGGCCCTGCGACGATAGCCGCGGAACTGGTAGATACCCGCAGCGGCAATATACTTTTTACGGAAAAATTGACCTCGCCGGAAAATGATCTTTTTGGCCTGCAGACCAAGCTCGCGGAATTGGTTTGGCGATCGCTTGGCATCGATCCGCTGCCGATAGAACGGCAGCAGATCGAACGCAGATATACCAACAATGTAGCTGCCTACGCACTTTATCTGCAGGCCCGCTCAGTCATGACAAACAGGTCAGTCAACGCTTTGAGCTCGGCTTCCGCAACCTTTTCGAGGGCGATCAATGAGGACGCGGGCTTTGCTCTTGCATATGTCGGCCTTGCCGACACTTTGTCACTATTGAATCTATACTCCATCTCGCCGCCCGCGGGAGCTTATGATCTTGCGAAAAAGAATGTTACTCGTGCACTTGAGATCGATCCGGATCTTGCCGAGGCACATGCTACGCTTGGATACATCAAGTTTTTCCATGAACGCGACCGGGCCGGTTCCGAGCTTGAATTTCGCCGTGCAATACAGATCAATCCCTCTTATGCCCCGGCACATCATTGGTTTGCCTTGACGCTTGCCGCGCAGGGGGAAAAGATCGACGCCGAAACCGAGATCGAGCTCGCAAAACGGCTCGACCCCAAGGCCGCGGCGATTCGTTCGGCCGGTGGCGTAGTCTATTACCACATCGGCGATCCGGCCCGGGCGATCGTCGAATGCGAATCCGGACTCACTATCGATGAAGCGGCGATTCCTTCTTACAAGGTCAAGCGTTGGTCCTATACCGCCTTGGGCGATGCGGCAAACGCCAGGCTTGCATTGGCAAAAGAAATGGAATACTCGGGAGCCTCGCCAAATGACCCGGGCTGGAAGATCATTCGGATCCAGATCGACGCCGCGACTGGTGACAAGCATTCCCTGTTGGCTGAACTTGAGCGGTCGGTCAATGAACCGTCGATCCGCGATAACCCATACGGATTTGCTTATGAGATCGCCCTTGCATATAACGCGCTCGGCGAATCATCTAAGGCTCTTGGCTGGATCGAACGGGCTGAACAGGCAAAAAATCATTCCTTTAATTTTCTTGGTGTAGATCCGCGGTTCGGCAATCTGCACAATGACCCGCGTTTTACGAACCTGCTTACCAAGCTCACGATGCGATAAGGTTACTTTTCGAACCTCACTGAGTTGAGGCACAAACTGACCTTAACTGCACGGGACGTCAATTTGACCGCGATTTTGAAGTAGTTCAAAATATTTGCAACGGTCATTTTCTGATGTACTAATGCAAAATTCCGAGCAGTTTGACGGACCCACCATGATCGGCCGCCGCATTGGAGCCTATAGGCTTGATGAAGAAGTAGGCCGCGGCGGGATGGGTGTCGTTTATCGCGCCCGTCGGATAGACGGTGAATTCGATCAAACGGTCGCTGTCAAACTTATCAAGCGTGGAATGGATACCGACCTTATTCTCCGCCGCTTCCGCCGCGAACGGCAGATAACGGCCGCGCTAAATCACCCGAACATCGCTTATTTTCTGGGCGGCGGCTCGACCGACGATGGGCTGCCGTATTTTGTGATGGAGTTTATCGTTGGCAAGCCTCTCTATCAATATTGCGATGTGAATCGGCTTAACGTCCGAGATCGTTTGCAGGTCTTTCGCGGAATTTGCTGGGCGGTTAAAGCGGCCCATGAATTACAGATCATACATCGTGATCTAAAGCCTTCTAACATCATGGTCAATGAGGACGGAAAGCCGAAGCTGCTCGATTTCGGAATTGCAAAATTGCTTGATCCGGACCTGATGGAGACGGACGGCGAGCCGACGGCAACACAGTTTCGCGTGATGACGCCGGAATATGCCTCGCCCGAACAATTGCGTGGCGAAGAACTGGGGGCATCGAGCGATATTTACTCTCTTGGCGTAATTCTTTACGAACTTTTGACCGGACATCGGCCATATCAATACACGGGCAATTTGCCCGAGGAACTGGCACGCGCAATACGTGATCAAGCGCCGACAAATCCGAGCGGCAGCCTGTCACGTGAATCCGGCTTGCTTCCAATGTATGAGGAAAGTCCTGCGGCACTAGGGACTATTTTCCACAACCGCGGTTCTTCGCTCGAATCGCTAAGGTCGGAACTCCGCGGTGATCTTGACCGCATTGTTTTGAAAGCATTAAGAAAAGCGCCGTTTGAACGGTATGCTTCCGTTGCGGGCCTGGCAGATGACATCACCAACTTTCTTGAAGGCCGTCCGGTCGCGGCCGAGGAATTCGAATCCACAGGGCTGCCCGATCTAGCCGTCTTGCCGGCAAAGACAACCCTGGCAATTCTTCCCTTTAAATATCTGTCCGGCAACCGGTCAAATGAAACCGGCGACGACTTTTTCGGCGTGGGGTTGGCCGACGGGTTGATAACGCGTCTTAGTGGAATTGCCCGGATAGTTGTCCGGCCGACCAGTTCCGTACTTCCATTTGCGGAATCAGACGCCCTCGAAGCAGGACGCCGGCTTGGAGTCCGGTACGTTCTGGACGGCAGCGTCAGACATGCCGGCGACCGAATTCGCGTCTCTGTTCAGCTGCTTGAGATCGGCAATAATTCAACAAAGTGGGCAAAGGCATTTGACGAAGACGTCAAAGACCTCTTAGAACTGGAAGATCTGCTTTCGGACCAGGTGGCCCAGGCCCTTTTGCCGGAGTTGACCGGCGACGAGCGGAAGCGCCTTGAACGACGGGGAACAAATAAGCCCAAGGCATATCGAGCGTATCTTCGAGGCAGATATTTTTGGAGCAAATTTACCGACGCATATTTGCTAAAAGCTGTCGAGGCATTCAACGAGGCTGTCGAGATCGACCCGGAATATCCGCTGCCATATATCGGGCTTGCCGACTATTATGTTTGGTCGGCCATCTTCGGCGAGATTCGGTCGATCGAAGGCTTCTCAAAAGCTCAGGCCGCACTCAGAAAGGCTCTCGAGATCGATCCTTCATTGGGCGAAGCGTATGCAGTTCTGGCATTTACAGTATTGTTTTATGACTGGAATTGGCAGGAAGCTGAGAAGTTGGTCCATCAAGCTCTCGAATTGAATCCCAATTATCCGTTTGCCCACGAGTGCTATTCAAATATTTTATCGTCACAAGGACGCTTTGATGAAGCCGTAAGCGAGATCCGGCGTGCCGAAGAACTCGACCCGGTTTCACCGCGTGCCATCCTAATGACATCGTGGACGCTTTATCATACACGCCGTTACAGCGATGCTATCGCATCGGCCCGCAAGGCGATGGCGATGCAGGAAGATTTTGCACAGGCCGGCATACACCTCGGTAATGCGTTGATCGAGACCGGCCATCTGGAAGATGCGGTCACGGCCCTTCGCGACGCGGCCGAGATATGGGGCAAGTCAGGAATGCCCCGATATTTACTGGCATTTGCCCGTGCGGGCCAAAACAACCGCGAAGCGGTAGATACAATTCTTAAAAAGCTTGTGGAGACAGAGTCAAGGCTCTATATGAAGCCGTATTTCATGGCTATGACGTATCTCGCGGCCGGTGACGCCGATCGCTCATTTGAATGGTTTGAAAGGGCCGTCGCGGAAAGAAACGAGTGGATGGTTTGGTTTGGCGTTGAACCAAAGTTAGATGGTCTTAGGGCAGACCCGCGTTATATCAGCCTTTTGTCAAGAACGAATAATCCGATCGGCTCGGAACAAATTTCGCGGACGGGCGAAAAGGAATTGTCTATCGCCGTACTGCCTTTTCGAAATGTCGGTGCTTCCGACCCCGCCGAAACCAGCAGCCGTGAGTATCTATGCCTTGGCCTGGCGGATTCGGTTACAATGCGTCTTTCCAACATTCGCCGCTTTTTGGTGCGGCCGACAAGCTCGGTCCTACCGTTTGCTGACGGTGCGGCCGACCCTTTCGCCGCCGGTCGCGAGCTCGGGGTTGAGTTCGTTGTCGATGGAATTATCAGGCACATCGACGACAGGATCCGGGTAACGGCCCAGTTGTTGAATGTGCGTGAAGGATCGACCTTGTGGTCGGCGAGTTTCTCGGAAAGATTTTGCGATGTCCTTGAACTGGAAGATTCAATATCCGAACGCGTTACCGAGCAGCTAGTGCCTAAACTTACCGGCGAGGAGCGCCTTAACCTCGCAAAACGGGGAACAAATTTGGCCGAGGCACATGACGCATATCTGCAAGGAAGATTCTTCTGGAATCAGTTCACGCCCGATTCATTTCCAAAATCAATCGCCGCGTTCAAGAAGGCTGTCGAGCTTGACGCCAATTACGCCCTGGCACATGCGGGAATTGCGGACTATTACACTTGGGCGGGGATCTATGGTTTCTATCCGCCGTCGGTCTCTTACCCGCTTGTGCTTGAATCTGCCAGCCGAGCACTTGAGATCGACCCGACGCTCGCGGAGGCACATGCCGCCGTTGGCCTGTACTACTCGAATATGCAGATGTGGAAAGATGCCGAGGAATCTTATAGAAAGGCGATCGGGTTCAATCCAAACTATCCGCTTGGCCACGAATGGCTTTCCTCGGTACTTATTGGTACCGGGCGCTTGGATGAAGGCGCACATGAAATAAATGTTGCCGAACGGCTCGACCCGCTTTCATTAAGGCCAAAGGTCCTTTCCGCCTGGCATCTGTATCAATCGCGTAACTATCCGGAAGCACTTGCCAAGGCTGAAGAGATATACGAATTAAGCCCGGAATTTATGCAGGCAAATCTTCAGCTTGCGAACATTCTGCTGGCGATCGGCGAGAATGTCCGTGCTTTTCAGGCATCAGAGCGTGCGGTCGAGGCAGCCGGAGACTCTGCACTTCCGATCTATATGCTGGCATTTGCGGCAGCGGCTTTGGGCGACCGCGAAAAGGCCGAGGAATTGGCATCATTCCTGATCGCGGAAGCGGATAGACGATATATCCCGCCATTCTTTATCGGCATGACAAGTTTGGCTGCCGATGACAAGAATTCCGCGTTTAAGTACCTGGCCGAGGCGGTTGCGGAAAAGAGCGCATGGGTGCTTTGGCTGCAGACCGAGCCAAAACTGGACCCGCTCCGGAATGATCCGCGATTTGATGCACTTCTTCGCGACAGCGGACACGCACCATGATTCAAATCGCAAAAAGGGCCGCATTTCTGCAGCCCTTTCCCGCCTTCCGAGCGTCCCCACTGTCGTTTGAAATCGCATTCAGGAGAATTCAAATGACCTTGGCAATGTCAATTGCCGATTGTTCAGGCCGGCGGTAACTGAATCAAAATCTCAATCGACCGCCGATTCCACAATATGTCAATTCAAATTCACGTTGGGCCAAAAACTTCTTATTGTCGCCCCCTGTCAAATAACGCGTAGAGCGATAGCAAAACCTATCAATTTAGAAAAACTTTTCTTTCCACAATTGATTTGGTGTTTCCGGTCATGCCTTTACGGCTTCGACGATGCTCATTGCCCCCATGGTCGGGATAATACGCGTCATTCTGAATCCTGAATCCGTCAGCAGTTGGCTAAATTCTGATCGGGTGCGCTCGACGCCGCCCGGTGCCATAAGCATTTCGAGGTCAATTATTTTACTGAAGTGCGGGTCATTGCCCTCGGGTACTACAGCTTCAACGATAAGGACCTTGGCATTGTCCGGCATGCTTGCTCGAATATTACGTAGGATCTTCTGGTTGTTATCATCATACCAGTCATGAATGATGTGCTTAAGGATATAGATATCAGCCCTGACAGAAACTTCTTCGAAAAAGTCACCCTCGACCAAGTTGACCCGATCGGCCACGCCGTAGGAATCAAGCATTTGCGGAGCTCCCTGAAGCGGGGCCGCAAGGTCAAACAGCACACCTTTGGCTTGCGGATTGACAGCGAGGACGGCGGCCAAAAGATGGCCGTATCCGCCGGCGATATCAGCTATCGTCATTGCACCCGAGAAATCGTATGCTTCGAGAAGCGGGCCGATCGACTGATGCGAGTAACTGGTCATTGCCCGGTTGAATATCTCGCCCAGCTCGGGATTCGTGTTGAACAAATACGGAAACACGGGTTCGCCGTGGACATTGTCCCAGCACGGCTTTCCGGTCTTTATGCTGTAAAGCAGATCGCCATAGACTTTCCAATGTTCGGGCTCGCCAAGCCAAATTGCAAGATCGCGGGTACTGCGTACGGCATTCGAGCGAAGCGTTTCGGTCATCGGCGTATTTTGAAAGGTCCTGTCATCCATCTCAGCAAATGCTCCAACGCTCGCAAGCGAACGAAGTACGCGATAAAGTGAATGTTCGTCGGAACCTGTCATTTCCGCGAGGAACGCCGTCGTCCGCGGGCCATCGGCAAGCAGATCGGCAATTCCCAATTTCGCCGCCGCATAGATCGCGGCTGATACAAATGCTCCGCCTATAAGCTGAAGCAGCTGGGCATCAGGCGGCAAGAGCTCCATTGCTGGGGCGACGGACGGATTGTTTGTCGTCATTTCTTCTTCTCCTTACGGCAGAGTATATCAATGCCGAAAAATGATTGCGGCCGATCGGCCTTAAATTAGATCGCGTAATTTGACTGCATACTGTATCACGAATTCCATCCTGGAAAATGGTCAAAGTATTTAAGGGCCGATCTCCCATAGAATAGCGATGCAGCCTCGCGATCCTTACTTTTGAATTGCCGCAAGAATGTTCTGGATAGCTTGATCTACAACATTGGCAATAATGTCTTCTCCATTTGACCGGGACTTTGCCTTAAGGGCCTTTTCAAGCACAGATGCACTTTCGCCTCGGTCGAGCTTTAGATCGAGGGTGAGCTCGTCCTTGTTTTTCATCTGGCTGGAAACTGACGATGAGGTTAATGTTGACTGCATAACCGATCCCGCGATATAGCCTCCGGTTCCAACCGTCGATCCGGCTGCCGGCAGGACACCGCCCAAAACCGGCGCAAGCGCTTTGAACATCCCAAAACCGCCGCCCTTTTTGTGCGAAATGGTAAGATTGGCTACAAAGTCGCACTCCTTACTTTCGGCCTCGGCCGAGATCGCGGAAGGGACCTTTGAGAGCAATGCGATCACTTCGATCGTTTGTCCATTAAGCTTTTGCATCAAAGTATTCCGGACCGCCGCGGCCAGATCAGTCGATGATATTCCCTCGCCAACGGGGCCCGACTTTACATACGGTACGCCGATGCGGAGAACTCCGGCCTTCTTAGGGCCGACGGTTTCCGCCGCCGCTGACCTGGGCGCTGTCTTAATGCTTGAATTCAATCCGCTCTCGGAATCCGGCGCGCTTTTTGCCTGGAAACCGGTTGAGTCAGTCATCGCACTTGACGCTCCGTAAAGTTGGGACTGGTCGGATATTTCGCGATACCCGCTCGGGACATCAAAAAGAGCGGCATCAAGCGTTGCCTGCGAAAACTCGACAACTTCGTTGATCATTGTGAATGATTCTCGGCCGCTCGCGTCGAACAACGTCGTCCTTTCGTAGATCGGGAAACCGCGTCGGATAGAGCCGATCGTCTTCATTTCATATCGATCCCGGCATCCGGCCTGCTTTCCATAGTTGGCGCCAAGGCCGCCCATTCCCTGATCGCAATCAAGCGCGAACGCGGCATCGACATACCAACCGTCCGTCTGCATCTTCGAATCCGCCTTATTGCAGGAATCAGCGGATGAAATAGTCTCCATCGTGATGATCAGCCGCCGCGCAGTATATCCAAACATCTGTTTACGTTCGCCAGTGTCTTTTGTCGTAATGGTGGTCGTTATCCGCCCGCCCGTCTGAACAACACCGTTCTTATCGGTAACCGCGGTTCCCGATTTTGAGGATGTATGCGTTGTTGTGGCTGCAAACGGTGTAACCAGATAGGTTTGCGACCCGCTATTGATTTGAACTCCGCGCTTGAGGTCGCATTGCGTAATGTTTACCATTCCGCCGATTGATTCGATACGCTGGCGCTTGCCCTTTATAAATGTTGTATTTTCATAGCTCTGGCCGCCGACCGTTTGCTTGGACCTAACCTTAACGTCCGCGAATGCCGCGGCGGCAAAAGCCGCAGTGATAGCAATTGCAAAAAATGTAGTTATGAAGTTTTTCATTGTAGCTCTCCGGGTTCACTGAAATCTTTGGCTTTTATGCCTCAACACCTTACGCGTTAGTTGTTCGCAAAAGCTATCACCCATTTGAAACAGGTTTGCGTCGATATAAAGCATTGCCTATAATTTGCGGTGCGGGACATCCAAATGAGTGAAAAACCACCGAGCGAAATTACGCGGATGCTGATCGAATTGACCGGCGGCAACCGTGACGTTGTGAATCAGATCTTGCCCCACATTTACGACGAACTTCGCCGGCTTGCCGGAAGTTATCTGCGTCGCGAACGGTCCGATCACACACTTCAGCCAACGGCCCTGGTACACGAGGCCTATATGAAGCTTATCGACCAAAAGCAGGTGCATTGGCAGAACCGGGCCCACTTTTTTGGGATCGCGGCCCAGGTCATGCGCCGCATCCTGATGGACCACGCACGCAAGCACACGGCTGAAAAACGAGGCGGAGAAGCTGAGAAATTGCCGCTTGAAGAAGAGATATTGATCGTCTCGCACGAGCGGTCAGCCGACCTGATCGCATTGGACGATGTACTGGAGAATCTGGCGACCTTTGATGAGCAGAAAGCAAAGATCGTTGAATTAAGGTATTTTGGCGGCCTTTCGATTGAAGAGACCGCCGAAGTGATGGGCGTTAGCGTACCGACGATCAACCGGCAATGGCGAATGGCAAAAGCCTGGCTTCACGCCGAACTTGCACGGACCTAGACACGCTTAACGATCACAAGCGTAATATCATCATTTGCCGGAGCGGTCTTTGTAAACGCTGAAAGGGCCGACTCAACGCGATCCCGAAGCCCGGCGGCAGAAGCATTCAAATTGTTTTGAATCACGGACGCGAGCCGGTCAAGGCCGAATTCCTCGCCCTCGATATTGTTCGCCTCCGACACGCCGTCTGAATAAATAACTAATGATTCGCCAGGCGTAAGCTCCATCTCGCCAAGTTCAAATTCCGCTGTTGGAATGATGCCGAGCGGAAATCCGCCCGATGAAAGCTGTTCGATCGAACCGTCCAGCCGGCCGATAAGCGGCGGGTTATGGCCTGCGTTGATATAGGCCAGCTTTCCAGTCTTTGGATCAAGCTCGGCCGCAAATAACGTAACAAATCTATTTGAGGGCGTGTTCTCAGCCAAATATCTGTTTACCGAGGAAACGGCCCGTTCTAGTGAACTATTTGCCGAAACCTG
>Ga0138256_10009745_pt1 | contig 10082 bp, 7 predicted proteins | sample KNB2016incub_MG_FD_105486 | JGI IMG/M metagenome (GOLD analysis project Ga0138256, IMG submission 105486) | Active sludge microbial communities from wastewater in Klosterneuburg, Austria - KNB2014incub_MG | ecosystem: Engineered > WWTP > Activated sludge > Unclassified | place: Austria...
CAATCCCTTATTTACTGGAACTGCAGCACCCGAAGACCGATCACCCATGAATGCTTGTTTCCTTTTAAAAGATGCCTCCATGGACGAAGCCTTCTTAGGCAAAGCAAAAGAAGCCGGCATTGTAGGTATTAAAGGTCATCGAAGTGTAGGTGGTTTTCGTGCAAGCATGTACAATGCACTTCCTGTTGAAAGCGTAAAAGTATTGGTACAGGTGATGAAAGATTTTGCAAAAACAAACGGTTAAAAAAAATTTCAGTTATGATTAAAATATTAGCCAATGACGGCATTGATGCTGCTGGAAAAAAAATATTTGATGCAGCAGGATTTTCGGTTTCTACAGATAAAGTACCTCAGGAAAAACTTGCTGAAGCACTTAAGAATTTTGATGCTATATTAGTAAGAAGTGCTACTACTGTACGCACTGATGTTATTGATGTATGTCCAAATCTTAAAGTAATTGGTCGTGCCGGTGTAGGTATGGATAATATTGATGTAAAGTATGCCCGCGAAAAAGGACTTGCCGTTATAAATACTCCGGCTGCATCATCACAATCAGTTGCAGAATTGGTGTTTGCACATTTGTTCACCGGAGTGCGAATGCTGTATGATGCCAACCGCAACATGCCAGCCTGCTCTTCCAAAGAAACATTTGAAAAACTGAAGAAATCATACTCCGCAGGAATAGAACTAAAGGGAAAAACAATAGGTATTATTGGTGCCGGACAAATTGGTAAGTGCGTAGCTGCCATAGCAGTTGGTTTGGGAATGAACGTTTTATTTCATAGACTCAACAATGAAGATGTTGTAGTAGATATGGATTTTCACCCTGCATTAGGACAGAAGAAAATCACTATTACTTTTAAATGTGTGTCTTTCACTAAACTACTTATTGAGAGTGATTTTATTACGCTACATGTGCCATTTCCAAAAGGTAGCGCACCGGTTATCGGGAAGAAAGAACTTGACCTCATGAAAAATGGTGCAGGCATTGTTAACACGGCACGTGGTGGAGTAATTTCAGAAGCCGATTTGATTGAAGCACTTAATTCAGGAAAAATATCATTTGCAGGCATTGATGTTTTTGAAGGCGAACCAATTATCAACCAAACACTTTGCACACATCCTAAAGTAACCTTGTCACCACACATTGGTGGTTCAACAAAAGAAGCACAAGAGCGCATAGGGATTGAACTTGCAGAAAAAGTAGTTGAATATTTTACTAAAAAATAATATCAGAATTAAAATATAGCAAAAAGTATGGCAACATTAAAACCATTCAAAGGAATAAGACCCAAAAAAGAATTAGTAAAGCGAATTGCTTGTCGCCCTTACGATGTACTTGACGAAAAAGAAGCACGTGCAGAAACTAAAGGCGACAAAATATCATTCTATCATGTTATAAAACCTGAAATTGATTTTCCGGACGATTTCGATCACTATGCACCTGAAATTTATAAAAAAGGCAAAGAAAATTTCGAAGCCATGTTTAAAGACGGAGTGTTTTTTCAAGACAACAAAGACTGCTACTATATTTATGCACAAAGCATGGACGGACGTAAACAATATGGCATAGTAGGCTGTGCTGCTGTTGACGATTACATGAATGATGTTATCAAAAAACATGAACTTACACGTCCGGATAAAGAAGAAGACCGTAAAAACCACGTACGTGTTTCCGGATTGAATTATGAGCCTGTATTTTTTGCCTATCCACAAGTCAGAAAATTAGATGAGTTGGTTGAGCATATTACCTCTGCTGCTCCCGAATATGATTTTGTAACTGACGATCACATTGGACATCAGTTCTGGATAGTGAACAACGATTCTGACATAAATATTATCACAGAAGAGTTTGCAAAACTAAAAAACACCTACGTTGCAGATGGGCATCACCGCACAGCTGCTGCTGCTTTGGTTGGCAAAGAAAGACGCGAAAAAAATCCTTCACACACAGGAAAAGAAGAGTACAACTTTTTTCTGGCAGTGCATTTCCCCGACAATCAATTAAAAATAATGGATTACAACAGGGTTATTAAAGACCTGAACGGAATGGATGCAAAACAGTTTATTGACAAGCTGAAAGAAAATTTTGTTGTTGAAGAAAAAGGAAGTGATGAATATCGTCCTGCAGCTTTGCACGAGTTTAGCATGTATCTGGAAGGCAAATGGTATAAATTAAATGCCAAACCGGGCACTTTCAATGATAAAGACCCTATTTGCGTTCTTGATGTCACTATCTTATCAGATAAAGTTCTGGCACCTTTGTTAAACATCACCGACCTGCGCAAGGACAAAAGAATTGATTTTGTTGGCGGACTTCGTGGTCTTGGTGAATTAAAAAGAAGAGTTGATAACGGAGAAATGAAGGTTGCTTTTGCACTTTATGCAGTAACTATGCAGCAACTTATTGATATTGCCGACAATAATCTTATTATGCCACCCAAGGTAACCTGGTTTGAGCCAAAACTTCGTAGTGGCCTCGTACTGCATTCATTGGACTAAATTTCTTACCGTCAAGTATTTAACAACCTGCTGTTGACTGTCTGCCCGACAGGCACTGCAGGTTTATTCATATTTTTTACCTTTGACCTCAATTTGAGAGAACCAATATAAGCTTATGATGCATGACGATGACTATGATGGACTTGATGATCAAGGTGAAAATTTAGGTAACAACGTTCAGCGCTTTGAAGAAATGCTGCGCAATCATGAAACCTACTTTTTTGATGCCGATTCGCTGATAAAAATTACCGACTTTTATTTAGAGAAGTTTGACTATGATAAGGCTATGGAAGTCATAAAATATGGTCAGAATCTTCATCCGGACAATACTGCTTTTAAAGCAAAAGAAGCCTACATCACCCACCTTCAGGGCAACTCTGAAGAGGCTCTGGAAATGATAAATCAGCTTCTTACCGTAAACCCAAAAAATGAAGACCTTTATCTGATTAAAGGTCTTATCTATAATTCTTTAGGAATGTTTCCGGAAGGACGTAAAACATTCAAAGAACTGTTGTCATTCACAGAGTTTAAAGAAGATGTTTGCTTTCATATTGCACAAACCTATCTGCAAACATTCGACTATCACGGAGCCATACATTATTTTAAAAACTGCCTCTTCGAAAACAAAAAAAACGAAGTTGCTGCCGATGAGTTGAGCGAATGCTTTGACCGTGCAGGAAGAGCATCAGAAGGCATCACTTATTTTCAGGCATTAATTGATCAGGATCCTTACAATGCATTGTTCTGGTTTCATTTAGGACAAATGTATCAGTGTTGCATAGAGTATGAAAAAGCTATCAATGCATACGACTATTGTATTCTGATTGACGAAAACATGGACGAGGCCTATATACAAAGCGGACAGTGTCACATGTTGGCAGGTAATTATGAAAAAGCTATTCAGGCATTTAAGCAAAGTTTTGAATATAACACCCCTGAAGCATTTGTTTATGATAATATAGCACAGTGCTATTTTGAATTGGGAAATCATGAAGAATCACGGAGCTATTTTAAAAAGGCTGTAAAAAGTAATCCTTCATTTCACAGCTCATGGTATGGCATTGGAATGACTTTGTCGGAAGAAGAGCGGTGGTATGAAGCCATTCACTATCTTAAAAAAGCAATTGAACTGAACAGTGATATTAGTGATTATTGGTTTTTGCTTGGAGACTGCGAACGCGAATTAGGTAACTTTGAAGAGGCTGATGAAGCTTATAGAAAAGTGATTGAAATGGACCCGGATTTTTTAGATATCTGGTATGAGTATCCCGAATTTCTGATGGAACAAAACCGAACAGATGAAGCACTTCAATATGCTTATCTTGCAGTAAAATATTTTCCAAATGACATTGCAGTACATTTGCGATATATCATTTTACAATACAGAAATGGTAACATAAAAACAGCCTACAGTTTGCTATCTGCTGCCATCAACAACGAAGAAAATATCAGGGAAATTATTGAAGAGATATACCCTGAACTTTTGAATGACTCTAACATTCAGAAAATTTTAGAACAAAACAATTAGTGACAATGAATTTTGAATTGAGTCAAGTGCCTTCACGAAGTATAAAACCTCGTGAGAATGGCTTAACCATGGTTATGGATAAAGGCCTTAGCCTTCGTGAAACAGAAGATTTTATTTCCTCCTCAGGCGAATTTACCGATTTGGTAAAATTAGGTTTCGGAAGTAGTCTGATAACCCCGAATCTGGATAAAAAAATCGCTCTATATAAAGAAGCCGGGATACCGATCTACTTTGGCGGGACATTGTTAGAAGCATTTCTTATAAGAGATGAGTTTGACAAGTACCTGAAAGTTTTATCTAAATACAAGATGGAATATGCCGAAATATCAGATGGCTCCATCGTAATTCCACATAAAATAAAATGTGATTATATTAAAAAGCTTGCCAAACACGTAACAGTAATTTCAGAAGTAGGATCAAAAGAAGAAGGAATAATTATCCGTCCAAACGTGTGGATTCAAATGATGGAACGTGAATTAGAAGCCGGTGTTTGGAAAGTAATTGCGGAAGCCCGCGAAAGTGGTACAGTAGGCATTTACCGTCCAAATGGAAAAGCACACGTAATGCTTATTAATAAAATAATTTCCAGAGTACCTGCCGATAAAATTATATGGGAAACGCCTCAAAAATCGCAGCAGGTTTATTTTATTAAGCAATTTGGATCTAATGTGAACCTGGGCAACATTGCACCCAGCGAAGTAATAGCGGTTGAATCGCTGCGCTTAGGATTAAGAAGTGATACTTTTTTCCATTTTCTTGATAAAGACTCTATCAATAGATTTACCAACTAAACTTACTGCTTTTCAGCACTAATCGTGCCTTGTAAAGTTGTACTTTTGCAGCCGCCCAAAAGGGGTAAGATTTTATATTTCCATTTCCTCTACATTCTTGACTGCAAACACAAAAATAAATTTAAAAAAACTGCTGATAATTTTTCTATTGGCGGGGTTCGTTGCAAAAATTGCCATTGGATTTCACCTTAAAGAATCCTTTCTGAATCGTGGTAATTCAAAAACCTATCTTAATGCGCTTGCAAGCAATTTGTATCTTAATGGTGAATATAGTCTTGTTCAGGGAATTCCTTCTGTTGACTATGAGCCATTGTATCCGGCTTTAATGAGCATCAGCTATGCTGTTACAGGATATAATTGGCTAGGTCTGACCATTCTTCAGGCTACTCTGCATCTCATTACCTCTCTCTTGTTATTTAAAATCGGCACCAGGCTTTTTCATCCCATTGCAGGTTTTTTTGCTGCATGTTATCATGCTTTATATCCCTATCTCTTTACCTATTCGTTTTCTATTTACGACACTACACTTTTTGTTTTTCTTCTTGTATTGATTATTGATTTATTGCTTACAGAAAAACTTTCTTCGAAAAAACTTGTACTTGCCGGAATTATTATTGGTCTGGCATTCTTAACAAGAGCAACTATCATTACCTTTCTTCCAGGTTTGTTTCTCTATGTATTCTATCGCTACTTCAAATCCGAGAATATAACAGCGGCATTTATCAGTTGCTCACTAATTGTTGCAGGAAGTCTTCTGGCAATGGCACCTTGGTTGGTAAGAAACTATGCACTAACAGGAAAATTATTAATCAGCACTCATGGGTCATTCGGCATGTGGCAAGGCAACAATCCTTTGTCATTCGAATATCTTAAAGCAAATAAATCATTAGACGAAATTTATAGATTAAGCCCGCCAGTGCCCATTTATGCACAGTATCCACTTGCCGCACGTACACCTGATGAGGCAGTAAAAGCAGCTGCAGCCTATCAGCAAGAGGCTGTAAATTGGATAAAAAACAATTTCCCTGAATTTGTTTCTATGGGTTGGCTTAAAGCAGAAAAACTTTGGAGTTGGAATCGCAACCCTGATAGTAAAAGTGTGAAATTCGGAAGCAATGAAGGACGTAAATCCGTTTATCTTATTTCATACCTGCCATTGTTACTACTCTTTCCCTTTGGATTGATAATATTATTTAAAAAACATCCGCCTGAGGCATTTATGCTGTTACTTATCTTACTTGCTTTCACCGGTGCACATGCCATTGCTATTGGGTTCACCAGAGCACGCATACCTATTGATTTTTTCCTGATGTTATGTAGTGGCATAACCATCACTTACTTAATGCAACGCTTTTTTCCATCCTTTTATCTTAAATTTAAATCATCATGAGCGACAAAAAATATACGGTCGTTTTTCTGGGAAAACTACCTCCACCCTACATTGGCCCTTCTGTTGCCTGCGAAATTATTCTCAACTCAAAACTCAAAGATGAATTTAATTTAATTCATCTCGACCTTTCAGATAAACGCGACATCAATACATTAGCAAAACTCGATTTTACAAATTTTTATCTGGCCTTTAAACAATATTTTCAATTGTTCTGGTATTGTATTCGCTATCGTCCAAATCTTGTATATGTTCCGGCAGGGCAAACCAACGTTGGCTACACACGCGATGCAGGTTATATTCTCATTGCAAAGCTTTTTGGCATTAAAGTGCTTACACACCTTCGTGGTGGATATTTTCTGAACTGGTATAATGAAAGTGGAAAAACAATGAAAGCTTTTATTCGTTTTGTACACAAAAAAGTAAACGGTCAGATTGTGCTTGGCAATAACCTTCGTAAATTATTTAACTGGATTGTTCCGGATGAAAAAATTTTTGTTATTCCCAATGGTGGTAATTTTCCGGTTAACTACAATGAGCGAAACAACAGTAAAGTTAAAGTACTATTTTTAGGGAACTATGTGCGCACCAAAGGTGTTTTAGAAGCATTGTATGCAGCACCATTAGTTTTTGAAAAAAATAAAAATGTAGAATTTGTGTTTGCCGGAGAATGGCGTGAAGCAGATGTAAAAACCGATTTTGAAAATTTTTTACAACAGCATCCTGAACTTCCTGTTATAAATCATGGACCTGTGAAAGGTGATAAGAAATTCAGCATTCTGAACGAAGCTGATATTTTTGTTTTTCCAACATACTATCGAAACGAAGGTCATCCATGGGTTACCGTTGAAGCTATGGCTGCCGGACTGCCTGTAATTTCTACAGACCATGCAGCAATCTCCGAAAGTGTACATGACGGCAAGAATGGTTATCTGGTAGAAAAGAAAAATATTAATCAGTTAGCCGAAAAAATAATTATTTTGGCAAACGATAAAGATTTGAGAAACAAAATGGGAGCAGAAAGCAGACGTATCTACCTGGAAAATCTGACAGAAGAAAAAATGGTTGAACGGATGGGTCATGCATTCAGAAGTGTAATAGAGAATTAAATTTTATTAAATTGAAAAAAGTATTAGTAACCGGAGGAGCAGGGTTTATTGGCAGCAATTTATGCGATGCCCTATTGGCTAATGGCCTTTACGAAGTTCATTGCCTTGATGTGTTTGACGATTTTTATGATCCTACCATAAAAAGAAACAATATTTCGGAAGCTTTAAAAAATAAAAACTTTTTTTTACTTGAAGGTGATATTCGTGACACTGCTTTTATTGATAAAATATTTCAACAACCATTTGATATTATAGTGCATCTTGCAGCACGAGCCGGAGTGAGACCAAGTATTGAAAACCCCTTGCTTTATGAGGATGTAAATATCAAAGGAACTGTTAACCTTTTAGAGAAGGCAAAAGAAAAAAATATCAAACAATTTGTTTTTGCCGGCAGCAGTAGTGTTTATGGAATCAACCCAAACACACCATGGAGTGAAAACGATTTTGTATTAAAACCTATCTCTCCTTATGCATCAACAAAAGTTTCATGTGAACTTACCGGGCATACCTACTCTCATTTATACGGTATCAGGTTTATCTCCCTCCGTTTCTTCACAGTGTTTGGCCCACGTCAACGACCTGACTTAGCCATACATAAATTTTTTAAGTTGATTCGTCAGAGTAAACCAATTCCATTCTTTGGGAATGGCGAAACAAGTCGCGACTACACCTTTGTAGGCGACATTGTGAATGGCATTATTGCAGCCATGCATTACGATAAAAGCAATTATGAAATCATAAATCTTGGTAATAACAGAACCATAAATCTGAATATGCTAATTACAGCTATCGAGAAAGAAGCCGGCAAAAAAGCAATTCTCGAAAAACTACCTGACCAACCAGGTGATGTACCTCATACATTTGCCGATATTGCCAAAGCAAAAGAATTACTCAACTACAGTCCTGCTACAACTTTAGAAGAGGGATTGATAGCATTCAGAAAGTGGTTCGATCAAAATTATTCTTCATAAACAATCTAAACTGCAAAAAATGGAACAGTTAACTCAAAATTTGAAAGATGGAAAAATGCAGTTACTTGAAGTGCCTTTTCCTGTACTATCATCAGGACAGGTTTTGGTACGCAATCATTATTCACTTATTAGTGCTGGCACAGAAGGCAAAACCGTAAAAGATGCTCGTCTGAGTTATATCGGTAAAGCCAGAGCCAGAAAAGAAGAAGTTAAAAAAGTGATTGATGCGGCAAAAACATTTGGCATATTAAACACCTATAAAATGGTGATGAATAAATTAGATGCACCATCATCATTAGGCTACAGTACAGCAGGCGAAATTATTGCTGTTGCACCAGATGTTACTGAATTCAGAGTTGGTGATTTAGTTGCTTGTGGCGGCAATAGTGCTGTACATGCAGAAGTGATTGCCGTGCCTGTAAATCTTTGTGTTAAACTTAACGATAAAATTGCACTTCAACATGCATGCTTTACAACATTAGGGGCTATTGCACTTCAGGGAATCAGACAAGCTGATCTTCGTTTGGGCGAAAACTGTGTGGTTATAGGACTTGGTTTGGTAGGCCAACTAACGGTTCAAATGCTGAAAGCCGGTGGCATAAAAACTATCGGTATTGATATTGACCAGCGCATGGTTGACCTTGCTTTGCATACTGATATTGATGCAGCATTTACCAGAAACAGTGAAGACCTTGAAAGCTCTATTAATAACATTACTAACGGCTACGGCACTGACGCAGTAATAATCACTGCCGGTACAGATTCCCTTGATCCGGTTGATCTGGCAGGAGCCTTATGTCGCAAAAAAGGAAAAGTGGTTATCGTTGGTGCAGTGCCAACAGGTTTTAAACGACCTAACTATTTTAAAAAAGAATTAGACTTGCGCATGAGTTGCTCCTATGGTCCGGGACGTTATGATACAGAATATGAAGAAGGGGGTATAGATTATCCCTACGGATATGTTCGCTGGACTGAGAACCGGAATATGGCTGCTTTTGTTGATTTAATTGCAACAGGAAAAATCAATCTGACCAATCTGCTTACTCATACATTTGATTTTAAAGAAGCCCCGGCAGCATACGACCTTATCATGAACAAAACTGAGCCTTTTGTTGGAATGATTTTAAAGTATGATATCAATAAACCATTGCAACAAAAAGTAAATCTCTCCAATCCTTCTTATACCCAGAGTGATGTGGTTGCCGGTATGATTGGTGCTGGCTCTTTCGGACAAAATTTTTTATTACCGGCATTAAAAAATACTCCTGCTAAACTCAGTGGCATTGTTACAGCCCGTCCCAATAATGCACGAAATATTGCCGATAAAAATCAATTTGCTTTTGCATCAGGTAATGCTCAGGATATTTTCAGCAACAAAGACATTAACACTGTTTTTATTGCTACGCGTCACGAAACGCATGCAGGATATGTTATGCAGGCATTACAATCAGGAAAAAATGTGTTTGTTGAAAAACCTCTTTGCCTAACAGAGGAAGAATTGGTGCAGATACAACATGAATTTACCAAGCATAACTGCAGGGTAATGGTTGGCTTTAACCGTAGGTTTGCTCCAATGATTCAAACTATTAAAAAAACTTTCTCTTCCTCCAATCCAATTGCTATCAATTACAGAATCAATGCAGGTGTAATCCCAGCTGATCATTGGGTGCACGACTTAAAAGTAGGTGGTGGGCGTATTGTTGGTGAAGCCTGTCACTTTATTGATTTATGTATGTTTCTTGCCGGTTCAAAACTTACAACTATCAGTGCTGTTGCATTGAATGATGCACAAAA
>Ga0138256_10009746_pt1 | contig 10082 bp, 7 predicted proteins | sample KNB2016incub_MG_FD_105486 | JGI IMG/M metagenome (GOLD analysis project Ga0138256, IMG submission 105486) | Active sludge microbial communities from wastewater in Klosterneuburg, Austria - KNB2014incub_MG | ecosystem: Engineered > WWTP > Activated sludge > Unclassified | place: Austria...
CTTCAGTGCATGTAAGTGCTTGATTTGTATGACCCCGGCATCCCATCTGGGGCGACAAATGGGATCAAAGTGTCGAACTCGGGGGTGCAGGATTCGACGGCGGCTGGGAGGCGTCGCCAGGGTTCGGCATATCGGTTTCGATCGAACAATCCTCAGGTGTTACGTTTTCACCAAGAAACCGAGCGAAGAAGCCTAGGAGCCTGTCGGACTTGGGAATCGTCGGCTGCAAACTGGCCTCAGCGGTCCATTTTCCACCGTCTTTTTGCCCCATAGCCCTGCTATGGAGCTGCAAATTCGGCGAAAACTGTCCTCGCTGGGGCCAGTTTTCGCTTTCGACGCCCCAAGTCCGACAGGCTCCTAGTTTCTGAACAGGTCAAGAATCTGGCCGCGCTCTTCCGGGGCTGGAACATTGCCGACCAGGTCCGGAGACGTCGGCTCCAGCCCCAGGCTGGACACGCCCGAATTGCGCGCGTATTCCTCGTAGAACCACTCGCCTGCCACATTGATGACGCCCGGGGGTACGGTGGGTTCCATCACGGGCACCCCCTTGAGGGCCCGTTCCATGAAGCTGATCCAGACCGGGAGGCTCAGGCCACCACCCGTCTCACGGCTGCCAAGGTTGCGTGGTGTGTCGTACCCAATCCAGGTCACGGCGGCGATGGTGGGCTGGAATCCTGCAAACCATGCGTCCCAAGAGTCGTTGGTGGTTCCCGTTTTTCCGTACAGGTCAGGGCGCTTGAGGGTCGCCTGGGCACGGGCTGCGGTGCCGGAGCGGGTGATTTCCTGCAGCAGGCTATTCATCACAAACGCATTGCGCGCGTCGATCACGCGTTCGTGTTCCTCGGGCGCGGGGGGCGTGAACTCTGTCAGGACCTTTCCCTTGTGATCGGTCACACGCGTAATCAGCCGCGGGTTCACGCGGTAGCCGCCGTTGGCAAACACCGAATAGCCAACTGCCAATTGCATGGGTGTGACCGAACCGGCCCCCAGCGCCATCGTCAGGTAAGCCGGGTGCTTGTCTGCCTCGAAACCGAACCGGGTTGCCCATTCCTGCCCGTTGCGTGGGCCCACTGCCTGCAAGATGCGAATGGACACCATGTTCTTGGAGCGTGCCAAGGCAGAGCGCATCGTCATGGGCCCATCAAATTTTCCGTCATAGTTTTTGGGTTCCCAGGGTTTGCCGCCGGTTACACCGGCATCAAAAAACAAAGGCGCATCGTTGATCACCGTAGCAGGGGTGAAGCCTTTCTCAAGGGACGCGGAATAAATGAATGGCTTGAAGCTTGAACCTGGCTGTCTCCAAGCCTGCGTAGCGTGGTTGAACTTGTTCTTGTCAAAGTCAAACCCACCCACCAGTGCGTGGATGGCGCCGTTGCGTGGATCAATGGCGACGAAGGCCCCTTCGACTTCGGGCAACTGGGTGGCTTCCCAGGTTTTCTTCGTGGTGTTGACTACGCGAATCACCGCGCCACGGCGGATTTTGATGTTGGGCGGCGCCTTGTCGCTCAGCCCCGATTGCACTGGTTTGAGGCCCTCGCCAGTAATCTCGATGGACTCACCACTTGGGCGCATCGCCAGAATCCGGCGCGGACTGGCTTCAAGCACCATGGCCGACAGGACGTCGCCATTGTCGGGATGGTCTGCCAGCAGGTCATCAATGCTTTCTTCCAGGTCCTGGGCGTTGGCGGGCAGGGTGACGAATTTTTCGGGGCCACGGTAATGCTGCCGCCGTTCGTAGTTCATGATGCCCTGGCGCAGTGCCTGGTATGCGGCCTCCTGCTCGGTAGCGTTGAGGGTGGTGTAAACGTTCAGTCCGCGGGTATAGGCCTCATTGCCGTACTGGGCAAATATCAGCTGCCTCGCCATTTCGGCCACGTATTCCGCATGAACGCGCGTGCTGTCATTGCTGGTGCGGATCTTCAGTTCCTGCTTGCGGGCGGACTCGGCCTCCTCAGTGCTGATGAAGCCGTTTTCCTCCATCCGATCGATGATGTGCAGCTGCCTTGCCCGTGCTCTCTTGTAGTTGCTGATCGGGTTGTAGGCCGACGGGGCCTTGGGGAGGCCAGCCAGCATGGCTGCTTCAGCAATAGTGACGCTTTTTAACGGCTTGCCGAAATAGGCTTCAGAAGCTGCGGCAAATCCATATGCACGGTTCCCAAGAAAAATCTGATTCATGTAAATCTCGAGAATCTGATCCTTGGTCAAAAAATGCTCGAGTTTGAATGTCAGTAATATTTCGTAAATTTTGCGCGTAAATGTTTTTTCGGAAGAGAGATATACATTGCGCGCGACCTGCATGGTGATGGTCGATGCGCCCTGGCTTTTCATTTTTCCCAAATTTGCCAGGCCGGCACGCAGCATGCCTTTGTAATCCACGCCGCCGTGCTGAAAGAAGCGGTGATCTTCAATGGCCAGCACGGCATCCTTCATGACCTTTGGAATCTCGCCGATGGGCGTCAGGTTGCGACGCTCTTCGCCGAATTCACCCAGCAATGCACCCTCTGCAGAGTAAACACGCATTGGCAACTTGGGGCGGTAGTCTGCCAAGTCAGAAATGTCTGGCAAGTTGGGATACGCCATCGCAAGGGCGACCGCGATGACCAGCATGAGTGCCAGCGCACCCGCCACTGCGAGGCCCAGGGCCCAGACCGCAAGCCGTACCAGCCAGCGCAGCCAGGCGGGCTGGTGGGTGGGGCTGGCGTGTTTGCCGGATTCGGAGGAATTGGAGGAGGCGGGGGGCGACATAACGCTCCGTGTTGGAAGGGGCTCCATTATAAAAATGGAGCCAAGGCAAATGCTGCAAAGAAAGACAAGAGAGCGGAAAACAGCACATCAGGTGGCCGGCAGGAATGGAGCGGGTGCCGAAAGGTTGCCCAAACGTCTGCTTTTGACAACGGTTGCAAAGGGGCGTTGCCGGAAAATCCTTTGCTGGAGAACTATCTTACTGATAGCATTCATGTGAAATGTTAAGTTTTGTTGTGTCAGGATGACAATTTTCAGGGGGCTATCTTGATCTCTGCGGGATCTCTGTTCAGTCGCCAGTCTGCGCCGCTGCTGGGCATCGACATTAGTTCCTCCAGCGTCAAGCTGGTCGAGCTAGGGCGTGACAAGGCGGGAAGCCTGGTTTTGGAGCGCTGCGGTATCGAGCCGCTGGAGCGTGGCTGGATCACCGATGGAAACATCGAAAAGTTTGATGAGGTGGCTGAGGCGCTACGCAGACTGGTCAAGAAAAGTGGAGCACGCACCAAGAACGTTGCGATGGCACTGCCGCCCTCTGCGGTCATAACAAAAAAGATCACCCTCCCGGCTGGCATGTCGGATCAGGAGCTTGAGGTGCAGGTGGAGTCCGAGGCCAACCAGTACATTCCGTTCTCGCTTGACGAAGTGAGTCTTGATTTCTGTGTAATGGGTCCGAGCAAGAATTCCCCGGGAGACGTCGAGGTCCTGATTGCAGCGTCTCGCCGCGAAAAGGTGCAGGATCGCCAAGGGTTGGCCGAGGCTGCAGGGCTCAAGGCAACCATCATCGACATCGAATCTCATGCCTCGCGGCTGGCTGCCAGCCGCCTGATCGAGGGGTTGCCCAACAAGGGGGTGGACACCATGGTTGCACTTTTCGAAGTGGGTGCGCTGACAACGAGCATGCAGGTCATTCGCAACGACGAGGTGCTGTACGACCGTGACCAAGCCTTTGGCGGGGCGCAGCTGTCGCAATTGATCGTGAGACAGTACGGTTTTTCCCCAGAAGAAGCCGAAAGCAAGAAGCGCAACGGTGATCTCCCTGACGACTATGTTTCAGCCGTCCTTCGGCCTTTCGTGGAAAACTTGTCTCAGGAAATCGGGCGGGCATTGCAGTTTTTCTTTACGAGCACCCCGCACAATCGGGTCGATCACATCATGCTCGCCGGAGGGTCTGCGCCTCTGCAGGGACTTACGGAAGCAGTCACGCAACATACGGGGTTTCCTTGCACGGTGGTCAATCCTTTTGACGGCATGGAAATCGGAAGTTCAGTCCGCATGAAAAAAATGGTGCGTGAAGCGCCGTCTTACCTGACATCGTGCGGACTTGCGATGCGGAGGTTCCAGCAGTGATTCTTATCAATCTGCTTCCCCACCGGGAGGCTGCACGTAAACGTCGGCGCGAAACGTTCCAGGCAGCCATGCTGGGTTCCGCGATGGTCGGGCTCTTGATCGCGGGGGGCATCTATTGGTGGTTTCAGATGCAAATTGAGGGCCAACAGGCAAAGAACGCCTTTTTGCAGAGCGAAATTACAGTACTTGAGAACCAGATCAAGGAAATTGCAACCATTGAAGAGGAAATTGCAGCATTGCGCGCGCGCCAAAAGGCTGTTGAGGACCTTCAGGCCGACAGAAACCTGCCTGTGCACTTGCTGAGCGAGCTGGTCGAGCAACTGCCCGATGGGGTTTATATCAGCACACTGAAACAGACCAATCAGTCGGTGGAGATGCAGGGGATGGCTCAATCCAATGAGCGTGTTTCCGAGATGCTTCGAAATCTTTCGAATAACACTCCTTGGCTATCCAAGCCTGAATTGGTCGAAATTGTTGCCAGCAATGTTGCACTTTCGCCGAGAGATCAACGCAGGGTCTCAGCTTTCAATTTGCGCTTTCAGTTGATGCGCACTAGTGAAGCTATGAAAGCCATGGAGGCCGCGAGCGAAGCGGGGAAATAAGCAATGGCAAAAAAACAAAGCCCTAAAATCGATGTGGCAGCGGTGCAGGAACAACTGCAGCGCCAATTCAGGAATCTCGATACCAAGGATCCATCCCTCTGGCCTGTTTTGCCACGTGCGCTGCTGTGCGCTTTTATTGCTGCGGGCGTCGCAGTGGCCTCTTGGTATATAAAGCTAACGGATTATCAGGCCGAACTTGAAGCTGAGCGAAGCAAGGAGGTGAGCCTGCGCGAGGATTACCAAAAGAAGCTACTGAAGGCGGTCAGTCTCGATCTGTTGAAGAAACAGCGAGAGCAAGTGCAGCAATACGTTCTTCAGTTGGAAAAGCAGTTGCCTAGCAAGGCAGAAATGGCAGCGTTACTATCGGACATCAATCAAGCTGGACTTGGCCGGAGTTTGCAGTTTGAGCTCTTCCGACCCGGTCAAGTTGTGGTTAAGGAATACTACGCCGAGTTGCCAATCTCTATACGAGTTACCGGCAGATACCACGATATGGGCGCATTTGCATCTGATATCGCTCACCTCTCCCGTATTGTCACGCTCAACGACATTTCCATCACTGTTCCAACAAGAGACAAGGACAAGCTGGGTGGATCACTGACCATGGACGCTACTGCTCGTACCTTCCGGTATTTGGACAATGAAGAATTGCAGGCGCAAAAAGTGGCAGCGAAGGGAGAGAAGCAATGAGAACTCTCCACATATGCTTGATCGCGTTTTCTGTTTTCACGTTGCTGGGTTGCGGATCCTCAGGTGAGGAAGAACTGCGTGAATGGATGGCGAACGAAAGGGCACAGGCAAGGCCTCGCATAACGCCGCTTTCAGAGCCTAAGCAGTTCAAACCTGAAGCATATGCGGTTGAAGCGGCTGTAGAGCCTTTCAATCCAATGAAACTGACCCAGGCCTTGAGGCGTGAGTCAGCTCAAATTGCATCGAATGCAGCGTTGATCGCGCCTGAAATGGCCCGTCGAAAAGAGCCCCTCGAGACATATCCACTGGACGTTATGGTAATGGTGGGGAGCCTGAACAAGGAAAGCAAGCCCACTGCATTATTAAAAGTGGACAACCTGCTCTACCAAGTGCAGGTCGGCAATTATCTGGGTCAGAATTACGGACGGATAACGTCCATCAACGAAACCACCATTCAGCTGCGCGAGATTGTGCAAGACCCCACGGGAGACTGGATCGAACGCACTACATCGCTTGAGCTGCAGGAGGAGGCGAAGAAATGAAGCAAAACAAGGTCGCAATCATGAAGTTGATCCAACAAGGGGTGGTGCTGACCGCTGTTGCCCTGGCATCTACCATCGCCTGGGCGCAACAGCTGGCCATTGAAGCAGTGACAGGGACAATACAAGCCGGCGCTGAGGTTGTGCGAATCGAGTTGTCCGAACCGCAATCGGCTCCTCCAACTGGCTTTGCTACCCAGTCTCCTGCACGGATTGCGCTGGATTTCCCGGGGGTCACCAATGCAATGGGTCGTTCAGTTGTCGAGGTCAACCAAGGCAACCTTAAGTCAGTCAATGTCGTTCAGGCGGGCGGTCGCTCTAGGGTGGTTTTGAACCTCAAGCAAGCCACTTCCTACCGTGCGGAAGTTCAGGGCAAAGCCGTTCTTATTCAGCTTGATCCAGTGGCGTCCGTTGCTGCAACTCAGGCTCCACAAGCCACGGTGTTTGCTGAAAGTGGAACCAGCGATGTTCTTCCCATCAAGGACGTCGATTTCCGCCGCGGTCCCGATGGCGCAGGGCGTGTGGTGGTTGGCTTGGCCAGCAATCAGGTAGGTGTGGATCTGCGCCAACTGGGTAAGGGCTTGACAGTCGATTTCATTCGCTCGTCGTTGCCCGAGGGGTTGCGCCGCAAGTTGGATGTCGCCGATTTCGGTACCCCAGTCCAGATGATTTCAACGACCCAGCAAGGCGACAAGGTTCGGATGGTGATCGAACCTGTTGGCGAGTGGGAGCACAGTGCCTACCAAAGCGATACTCAGTTTGTAATTGAAATCCGCCAGAAAAAGGTGGATCTGAACAAGTTGACCCAAGGGCCGGGGTACAGCACCGAGAAGCTATCGTTGAATTTCCAAAGTATCGAACTTCGCTCGCTTCTTGCTGTCTTTGCGGACTTCACCAACACCAATATTGTGACGTCTGACACGGTGACGGGTGCGATGACGTTGCGACTCCAGGACGTTCCATGGGATCAGGCTTTGCAAATCATCATGGACGCCAAAGGCTTGGGTATGCGCAAGACCGGCAATGTTCTCTGGATTGCCCCCAAGGACGAAATCGACGACCGAACCAAAAAAGATTATGAAGCCGCACAAGCGATTCAGAAGCTAGAGCCTTTGCGCACGCAGGCCTTTCAGATGAATTACGCAAAGGCGGTGGACATGGTCACGCAATTGACTACAACCAGTGGCGGAAGTGCTGGAAGCACGTCCAATCGGTTTTTATCTGAGCGCGGAAGCGCCATTGCAGAGCCACGAACGAACCAGCTGTTTGTGACCGATACTCCAACCAAGCTGGAAGAAGTGCGGCAACTGCTCTCAACCCTTGACGTCGCAGTGCGTCAGGTGATGATTGAGGCGCGCATTGTGGAGGCATCGGATACCTTTGGACGCTCACTCGGTGTTCGGCTGGGCGCGACGGATCTGCGTGCCAGTCGGGGCGGCGATGGTGGCTACAACCTAAGTGGAGGCAACCGTCTCGCTGTCGGAACCAGCTACAGCAATGCTGTTGCTTCCACAAGTGCCGGAGGCCTGATGAATACGCTCGGGAATTTTGTAAATCTGCCTGCTCAGGCGCAAGGTGGCTACGATCCGTCCAGTTTCGCAATATCCATATTCAACTCCGCTGCCAATCGTTTCCTTAACCTGGAAATATCCGCGATGGAAGCGGACGGCAAGGGGAAGATCGTGTCTAGCCCCAGGGTGGTTACCGCAGACCAAACCAAGGCATCGATTGAGCAAGGAACCGAGTTTCCCTATCCGGTCACGGCACCCAATGGAGGAACAATCATCGCGTTCAAAAAGGCTGTGCTGAAGCTCGAGGTCCTCCCACAAATTACGCCTGAGGGCAATATCATTCTCGATCTTGATGTTAACAAAGACAGCCCTGGCGAAATATTGAACAACGTGCGAGCCATCAATACCAAGCGCATCAAGACCCAGGTCCTCGTCGAAAATGGTGGCACCGTAGTCATTGGTGGCATTTTTGAGTTGTTTGAGGATGATGCGGAGGCGAAGGTGCCGGTCTTGGGTGATTTGCCCGGCGTAGGGAATCTGTTCAAAACCCGTACCAAACAGGCAAACAAGCAGGAAATGTTGATTTTTATTACACCTAAGGTTATTACTGACCGTGCCGTCACTCGTTGACGATTGAAATGTAGATAGGATTGGAAATGTCAAAAATCTTCAAGTGCTTAATGATTTTGCTCGCAGCAGCCTTGACTGCATGCGGCGGCGGTGGCGGGAGTGGTGGCGACTCTGCACTGCGCTACACTATTACATTGCGGTCAGATAAGGGTCAGTTGCCTATCAACATTTCCAATGAGGGAGCCGGTATTGGGGCTTATGCTCGATACACCAGCACACTTTATGTTGAGGCGCGCGAGGGCACGGCGCCTATTCCGGGCGGCGAGGAAGTATTTGGCTGTGCAATCGTGCAGGGCCTTGATTCCGGTGCTCTTTACTACCTTGATGGTGACGATGAACACGAGGATGACGACGGAAATCCACTCGCATACAGGGCCGTCACTCTCGACGCGAATTCGGGTGGCGCTTCATTCCATCTGCACTCGGGAACCAAGGCCGGAACCGTTCGGATCACTTGCTCGGTGACGGATCCGCGAGACCGGCAGGTCTACAGCACGAGTGTTGACGTGGTTGTTGGTGCAGCAACGGGTAAGCCAGCCAGTGTCCGTGCTGAGGTGCAAGCGCCAAAGTACCTTGGGACGCTTTCGAACACGGCAGGTTTGCGCAACAACGTGGCGATTCAGGCATTCCTGATGGATGATGCCAACCAACCCGTGCCTGATCCGACTGCAGCCAATATGCAGGTCAGTATCCGCCCATTTGGCGCTTCCGCAGGTGCTCGCCTGCTTTCTGGCAACCAATCCGGCAGTGTGCTCCAAGTACGTACCATTGGCGGAATGGGTCTGATATCACTCTCCAGCGGTGAGAGCGCCGGTAGCATCTTGCTTGAATACACCACGGACCGTTTCGACAACAACGTCAGCAACGGCATTCAGGATCCCGTTGTATCCTTGCAAGCGGTAGGAGTGCATCGCGCAGTTGCCACGGTTCCGCTCGCCATCACCGGAAGTGCCGAAATCACGATAGCCAATGGGCTGCCTTTCGCCTACGCCTTGTCTGCCGAAGGGGGTATTCCGCCCTACACGTGGTCCAGTGCGACGGCCCTGCCCACAGGTTTGACGCTGGACAGCGATGGTGTGATCAGCGGGACGCCGCGTGCTGCTCCTGGCAAGTACAACGTCGTGGTCCGTGTGACCGACAGTATTGGTAACGTGGTCAGCCGCAACCTAGTTCTGACGGTTGAGGGCGTGGTAATCGATCCGCTGTCGTTTGTAGTTAACGGCTGCTCTGGCGACGTGAATACCGCCTGCCCGCTACCCGACGCGACCACTGGTACACCGTACCTCTATGCGTTCTCGGCAACCGGGGGAGATCCCACTGCGGCGATCACCTGGACGTACGCGCCGACACCACCCGCCGCATGGCTGACCGCCACGGCTGCAGGCGACAATGGCGTCATCAGCGGAAATCCTCCTGCGGGAGCGTCGTGCACAAAGTTTTTTGTAACAGCCAAGAGGGGCACAATGTCGGTAACACGTCAGGTGTCGATCCGGGTCAATGGAGGGGTTTGCCCATAATATGCAGGTAGCGGGTGTATCGTTGCGCAAGTCTCGGCGATTTGTGCGCGATGCCCCGGTCTTGGCGCTGATAGGATCGCCCAGGCACCGTTTATGACTGCCCCCTCGCTTCAGGCCAGGGGGCAGTTCTTTTTTCCAAAGACAGGGGTACCGGCATAAGCCGCTGCTGTGTATAATTAAAAGCTTCGCAGCGCATTTGTGCTCCGCGGCGAAGTGTGCAGACCGCTTGCTGGCAACAGCAGGGCAGAATTGCGCAGGTACCACCTAAGAGGTTTCCACCCTAGAGAAACACCGACCGTGGAAAAGAGCCTTCAGGACACCGGCCCCTTTCTGGCCGGTCAAACCCCTCGAAAGAGAAAACTCATGTCTACATTCAGCGCAAAACCCGCTGAGGTCGTGCACGAGTGGTTTGTGATTGACGCCACCGATAAGGTGCTCGGCCGGGTAGCCAGCGAAGTTGCCCTCCGTCTGCGCGGCAAACACAAAGCCATTTACACGCCTCAC
>Ga0138256_10009747_pt1 | contig 10081 bp, 7 predicted proteins | sample KNB2016incub_MG_FD_105486 | JGI IMG/M metagenome (GOLD analysis project Ga0138256, IMG submission 105486) | Active sludge microbial communities from wastewater in Klosterneuburg, Austria - KNB2014incub_MG | ecosystem: Engineered > WWTP > Activated sludge > Unclassified | place: Austria...
ACATAAATTTTTGTATTGCGGGAAGAATCATCGAAAAAATTTCTGGTAAAACTTACAGCAATTATATAAAGGAAGATATAATGACACCTATTGGCGGTAACCAAACTGACATTAGTGGCAAAACAGCAGCGGAGAAAAAAGCAAATGAAGTTAGTTATTACGGACAGGGCAATGATGCACCTTATGTTTACAGTATTGCTTTTCCACGCAGGGATGCAGATGGTGGATTGATGACCACCGCACCTGAACTGTTACGGTTTGTAAACGCAATTGATGGTTTTAGTACAAGGCCTGATATTTTAAATGCAGGCCATCTTACTTTATTTACCACGCCATCTGCTGCATTCTCCGGGTATGCCTGCGGTATTGGTATTTGGAGTGCTGAAAATGTATGGTATAACTATGGCAGTTTACCGGGTACCCGTACCGGCTTTATGCGGCATTCAAATGGAATGTGTGTGGCACTGTTGCTTAATTCAAGGGTAGACCCAACAGCCGGTGAAAACCCTTTTGTGTTTGGTATGCAGGATGTAATGCTTGACCTGGTTAAGAATAGCAGTTACACATGGCAAAGCATTGACCAGTTTTAAGAATCAAACAATAAATACATATACATGACTTCACTTTCTTTAAGACCAGCAAACTTTAATAAGTTATTTTGCCTGCTGCTGTTGGGAATAGTTTTTTTCAATGCTACTTCCTGCAAAAAAAAATCACAAGGTAACACCTTTACCTATGTGGGTAAATGGACTGTTAATTACAATTTTACCACAGGCTCTAAGGCAAAGGGTACATTTACTGCAACCTTACAATCAAATGGAAAATGGGATTATGTTGAAGGCGGCTTTAGCAAAATTGACGCAGGTACATGGTCATTTTCGGGTAATACCATCAATTTTGTTTTTAACTTTTCCGGGCTTGCCAGTTATACGGGAATCAAAGTAACTGATAACAGCCTTAGCGGCACTGCAGTTGCAGATGCCGGCGTTTCAACAGGCACCTGGACGGCAACAAGGTAAATTCAAAACCTGAATCGGTAAACGCAATTACATATGCGAATCATATAGGGCAAATGTTATTGCTGAAGTAGTTTACTGATTCAATATTCTCATCCGGTATGCATTCATAGCGGTAATGCCTAATTTTTTAATTAAACGGTAATTCACAATTATTCCAACAGGTGCGCCTATCAGGGGTATTAGCTGAGCCATTTTTGCCAGATCAATATAGTCCCGGTATTCCTGTTGAAAATTTCTCCAGTCAAACTGGTTAATATCATCCGGAAGCAGTTGTTTTTTATTTTCCCAGTCAGTCATTTTAAGATATACTGTTTTTCGGTGGGCATGGCTGGAAAAAGCCAGTTCGAAAATATGCAGCAAGTACACCCGTTCTTTATAATCTTCCACATCAAAGCCGTACTGGTTTGCAATTTCAAAAAGTAATTTCAGTTTAATGCCGAGTAAAATGGGAAAGTCTGCAAGCCCTAATAAAATGCCACCGGCTCCTGTAATGCCTCCCTCTGCCGCTGCTGTTTTTTTATAGTTATCGATTTTCTTTAAAACAGCTGTTTCTGTTTCCTGGAAACTTGCAAAGGGTATTGGTTTTGAGGTTGTATGTTTTGCACCAAATAACACACCTCTAATTAGCTGCTTAATAGTGGCGGTAATGGCCGTATGTATTTTTTCAGGAATCCATGAGTTGATTTTTGTCTGCATTCTTTTTGACAGATCATTGAGCAATGATGGTCTGCGCAGCATGGTTTTTTGCCATGCCGCCAATTCCTTACTAACGGTGATATTGTATGGATTTGTCAAAATAAATTCAATTGTTTAAAGATACTGCAGTTCCGACTAGTGCCGGTATTTATGGCTCAGCACATTTTTAACCGGGTATTTCTCAATTTTTCGCCAAACAATTTGTTCATCAATCAGTATGCGTTTATTGATTTACTTTGAGGAAGCAAACGAATAATTAAAAACAAGTCAATTATAATTTATCATGAATGATCTTACAAACAAAGTAGCTTATATAACAGGCGGAAGCAAAGGAATAGGACATGGAATTGCAAAAATATTACTGGAGCAGGGAATGAAAGTTGCCATTACCGGAAGGAAATTGGCAGCTGTAAAAGAAGCTGCTCAATCATTAACTGCTGATGCTTCAAAAATACTGGCGCTTGAATCGGAGGTAAGTTCTCTGGCATCTGAAACAAAAGCAGTACAGGAAACTCTTACTCATTTCGGACAGTTGGATGTATTAATTGCCAATGCCGGTGTGGGTCATTTTGCAAATATTGAAAACATCACTGAAGAACAATGGAAAGAAACCATTAATACAAATCTTACCGGTGTATTTAACAGTGTGAAAGCCTGTATTGAACCATTAAAGCAAACAAAGGGATATATCATTACCATTGCAAGTTTGGCAGGCACCAACTTTTTTGAATCTGCTTCTGCCTATAATGCCAGTAAATTTGGATTAGTTGGATTTACACAGGCGATCATGCTTGATTTACGTAAGTACGGAATTAAGATCAGTACAATTATGCCGGGTTCAGTAGCCACGAATTTTAATAACCATGTTCCCAATGATGCGGATGCATGGAAAATCCAACCGGAAGATATTGGTCAGATAGTAGCAGATCTGTTACATATGAATCCCCGTACACTGCCGAGCAAGATTGAAGTAAGACCAAGTATGCCGGGTAAGTAAAACAAATCTGCATAAAAAACCTCCGGAGTTTTACAGCTGATCAAAGAAAAATTCAGCCTTGCTAAAATTCCGGAGGTTTATTTTATAGTTACTTTTTACTGATGCGGTACATGTTCCCTGAATCAGTAATAGTATAAAGCATGCCATCAATATAAGCAACATCACGAACACGTTCTTTTACATCTTCCATAATGCGTTCTTCACCCACTACTTTGTTATTAACGATCACTAACCTTGCAAGGTGTGCGCTGCTTTGTCCGCTGATGAACAGATTGTTTTCCCATTCAGGAATTGCATTACCCTTATAAAAAATCATACCGCCCGGTGATAAAACAGGATCCCAGTAATACACCGGCTGCTCCATACCTTCTTTTTGCTGAATAGCAGAACCGATTGGTTCACCACTGTATTCAATGCCATAAGTAATAATGGGCCAGCCATAGTTTTTTCCCGGCTTAATGAGATTGAGTTCATCACCACCACGTGGCCCGAATTCAGCTTCCCACAAATCACCTGTTACAGGATGTAAAGCCAGGCTTTGTACGTTACGGTTACCATACGCATAAATCTCCGGCATTGCACCTGCCTGGTTGGTGAATGGATTACCGGGAGCAGGTTTACCTTCAGGTGTTATTTTAAATATTTTTCCTAAACCCGATTGCAGCGATTGTGCCTGCACTCTTCCTTCAAGAACAGATCGCTCACCACTGCTCACAAATAGATTTCCGTCTTTATCAAAAAGTAATCTTGATCCGTAATGTTGTTTACTGTTGTCTAAAGCAGGAGTTGCACGAAAGATTACTTTCGGGTTATCAACTGTTCCAGCCGCTTCATTCAACTGTCCTTTGGCAACAGATGTAAGGTTGCCCACTCCATATTTTTCAGAAAAAGACCAGTAAATTGTTTTGTTGTTGGCGAAATCAGGATCAAGTGCAACATCAAGTAACCCGCCCTGGCTGGCATCATCTACTGCAGGTAAACCGGTAATCTTTTTTATTAATAAGCCATTACCATCATGAATTTCCATGTATCCTGATTTCTCAGTTATAATCACCCGTCCATCAGGGAGTGGGGTAATAGCCCATGGCCTGCCTAATTTTTCAGCAATTTTTTCCACCTTGTAAGGAGTTGCTGTTTTTACAGCAGCAATTCTTGTTTGTCCTTCAAAGGCAGGTTTATAATTCGTGTTTGGTTTCTGGGTTTCTACGGATGGAACTTTACTGGTATCCCCGTCTGTTATTGTTTTTGATGAAGTGTTTTTGCCGGCGCATCCTGAAGTTGATATTACTAACAGGAGGGCAGCTCCATAAATAAATTGTTTGGCTGGCATGTTTGTTTCTTTAAAGTGAGCAGTAAAAATAAAGAAACTGGAACTCATACTGAAAGGTATTATCGACTTCATTTATTTACGATGTACACCCCGAAAAAGAAAATTCCAGGCTTAAGTTCAATGCGTAGTTTTTTGATGTATTGATCAATGATGTAAAAGCTTCACAATCCTTATCTCTCCATTGTCTGTATTTGCCAGTAAGTCAATGACGGCAAAGCCATTCAAACGGTCCAAAGCAGAAATACTTTAGCCAGATGACCGGAATAATTTGATATCCCATATATTCAGCACAACATCATCGAGCAGGTATAAATGGAGTTTATTACTATCAGGTTTAATATAAACGCACAGCTGAAGAGGTAAATGAATAAATCAATAACAGCGAAGACTGTTCGCCTGAAATAATTTAGTTTTACATGAATACATAAAGATTAAAGCATGCACTATGAATCAAATCCGATGGGGAGTTTTGAGTACGGCAAAAATTGCCCGTGAAAAAGTAATATCTGCTATGCAGGCAGGCAGTTATTGTTCTGTTGATGCAATTGCCTCACGTAATCATGAACAGGCAAAAGAAACGGCTGCCTTACTTGGCATACCAAAGGCTTATGAATCGTACGAAGCTTTGTTGAGCGATGCTGATATTGATGCGGTGTATATTCCATTGCCCAATCACCTGCATGTGCAGTGGGCCATCAAAGCACTGGAGGCAGATAAACATGTATTATGTGAAAAGCCAATAGGTCTCAGTTCTGCTGAAGCAATACAATTACAGCAGGCAGCTCAGCAAAGACCGCATCTGAAAATAATGGAAGCATTCATGTACCGCTTTCATCCGCAGTGGAAGAAAACAAAAAAAATGATCCAGGATGGTTCAATCGGTGAATTAAAAACCATTCAGTCTTTTTTTTCCTATTATAACGTGGATGCCAATAATATCCGCAATAAAAAGGAAGCAGGAGGTGGAGGTATGATGGATATTGGATGCTACTGTGTTTCACTGTCACGTTTTCTTTTTGATGAAGAACCCATAACTGTTTTTGCTGATGTGGAGTTTGATCCTGTTTTGCAAACAGACAGGATGGCATCGGGCATCCTGCATTTTAATAAAGGAACTGCTACCTTTTCCTGTTCAACACAATTAATGCCATACCAACGGGTAAACATTCTTGGTACAACCGGCAGAATTGATATAGAAATTCCATTCAATGCTCCGGCTTTGGCAGCAACAAGTATCTGGCTCAGTACAAAAAGCGGACTTGAAGAAATTATTTTTGATGCGGTTGATCAGTATACATTACAGTGTGATCTTTTTTCAAAAGCAATTCTCGATGGTACAACTGTGCCAGCTGATTTGAACGATGCTGTTAATAACATGAAAGTAATTGAAGCAGTGTTTAAAAGTTCAGCTGAAAAAAAACTGATCAGTATTTAATTTGAAATACTTCTTTGTGCATTATTAAAAATCCCCGCCTGGTTTGACGGGGATTTTTAATATATCGGTAAATGGTTACTGATTTGAAACTATAAGACTACCGCAGTAAATCATTGGTCACTTTTACCTGTACCGTATAAGCTTCCAGTGTTTTTGCAATGATGCTGATGTTTTCCTGTTGACAATTGTAAAAAGAAATGTAAGTGATGAAACGTGTGTAAGCAATCCCAGGTTCTGTTGTAAATGATTTCATACCTGATATTTCAAATGTCCGCTTCACCGGCAGATATGTCCGTTTCACTGGCAGATAACTCTTCTTTAACAATGCCATTTTTACTTTCACGTTTGAAAACTGAATATAACCCTTCAATAAATAGTATAGTATGAAACGAAATCAAGCCTTCTCAGCAGTTGTTCTTACAATTCTTCTAATGACGGGAATACAATCCTGCAAAAAGGATAGTGCCGGAACAGCTGATCCGGGAACAGTAACTGATACAATTGTTACCAACAGTAAAGACACAACATTTGCCAATGCCGTTATGATAAAGTATGCCGGAAAAACAGCAACGGTTACCAATCCTTATGAAGGTTCAGGCATAAGTGTGGTTATTACAAATGGCGATGTAGTGGTTACTTCCACTGTAACTTCTGCGGAAATAAACTATGTTTTATCAGGCAATGCAACCGATGGTTCGTTTAAACTGTATGGTGAGTATAAATTCAACCTGGTTTTGAATGGAGTTGGAATTACAAATGCCGATGGCCCTGCTATTAATATTCAGTGCGGCAAAAAGGTTTCTGTGAATGTACTCAACGGTACCAATAACCGGCTGATTGACGGCAGCACTTATGCAACAAGTATCGAAGATCAAAAGGCAGCTTTTTTCAGTGAAGGTCAGTTGAATTTCAGCGGTACAGGTGCTTTAACTGTTATAGGTAATTATAAACATGGTATCTGCAGCGACGATTACATTTATATCACACAGGGAAACATAACAATTTCCAAAGCAGTATCTGACGGTATACATGCCAATGATTATTTTAAAATGGATGCAGGTACAATTGCCGTTACTTCATTAGGCGACGGGATTGATTGCGGGGAAGGATATGTAGCGATTAACGGAGGAACAATTACTGTAAACAGTGTGGATGACGGCATTACTGCTTCTTATGATGGAACAGATGCAGCAATTACTCCTTATGTAGAAATTAAAGGTGCTGTAATTAAAGTAACCACCACAGGCGATAAAGGCAACGGCATAAAAAGTGAAAGCTATACAACTGTTAACAGCAGTGATGCTATTACAATAAAAGTATCAGGTAAAGCTGCGAAAGGATTTAAAACAGGCGGAAATTTTATGTTGACCAATGGCAACATAACCGTTACAACTTCCGGCAATGCTTTTTATGATACGGATGATGCAGATATTGCTGCGGCTGCAGGAATTAATTGTGATGGCAATTTTGTAATGACACAGGGAACTGTAACAATAACAAGTACCGGCACAGCAGGTAAAGGCATCAGTGTTGATGGTACGCTTACTGTAAATGGAGGAGCTGTTAGCATCACTGCTTCAGGAACTTCATTTACTTATGGTGCAAATACAAGTGAAGCAAAGGGAATGAAAAGCGACGGTGCTTTAACTGTGAATGGAGGAGACATCAGTATTGCTGCAACTGATGATGGAATAAAATCGGAAGCAGCGATTATATTTAATACCGGAACAGTGAATATTACTAAATCAACAGAAGGAATAGAAGCACCCGTTATTACATTCACTAACGGTAATATCACAGCTGTTTCATCTGATGATTGTGTAAATGCTACTTACGGTAATGGCGGTGAAGCAAGCGATGGAAGTTTACTAACTTTTGCAGGCGGCAATGTTTCTTTAAGTTCAACAGGAGGTGACCCGATTGATGGTAATGGAAATGTTGTAATGACTGGAGGTACTGTAATTGTACAGGGCCCGCCATCTTCACCGGAAGTTGCCATTGATGTAAATGGTACGTTTAATATTTCAGGCGGGTTATTAATTGCATCCGGTCCCAACTCAGGAAATATGATTGAAGCAACCAGTAATACATCTGCACAATATACAGTGCTGGTAAAAGTAAATGGTAATGTTACAGCAGGAACTTTGTTTAATATCCAGGATGCATCCGGCAGCAGTCTTGTAACTTTTGCACCTGCAAGAACTGCTTATTATTTTGTTTTCTCTTCATCTGCATTCCAAAGCGGTTCTGCTTATAAAGTGTATACCGGCGGAACCTGCACAGGTGCAACTGTTACCAATGGGTTTTATTCCGGCGGTACTTACAGTGGAGGAACACAGAAAGGAACTGTTACAGTTTCAGGAAAGCTGACTACTGTATCACTTTAATTAATTGACAGATAAAAAAAAGAGGCGGACTGTTTACAGTCCGCCTCTTTGGTAATATATTATTGAAAAGATTGTTTAAGCATTCTGCTTCCTTACATATTTTGTAAGAATCACAATTAACTGCCCTTCAATTTTTCCTTCAATCTGTTCTGTATTGTCTTTTACAAGATGAATATTTTTTACAATTGTTCCCATCTTAGCATTCAGTGATGATCCTTTTACATCCAGTGATTTTGTTAAGATCACTGTGTCGCCAGTTTGTAAAAGGTTTCCGTTACTGTCTTTATGCAGATCAACAGATGAGTCATTATCATGATCGCCGGTTGTTTTGGCCCATGCAAGACGTTCATCTTCGAGGTACATCATATCGAGATTATCTGCAGCCCAGCTTTCATTGCGTAATCGGTTCAGCATGCGCCATGATACAACCTGCACGCCCGGCACTTCGCTCCACATACTTTCTGATAAACAGTTCCAGTGCTTATTGTCGAGTTCGGCTTTCTTTTCAATCTGTGCAAGACAGGTATCACAAATCATGATACAGTTGTCTTCCGTGGTACGGTCAACAGGAGGAACTTCATACATTTTTACATTGTTCTCACCTTTACATAATTCACATTTTTGTTCGCTTCGCTGAAGCAGTACATCTTCCAGTTTCATGCTGTCTTTGTTTGATTAAGGCGGCGAAGGTAATTCTTTCAGATCGCATTCCAATTTGAGTCAATAATACCTGATTCAGCAGCCGGTTAACCTGTTATTTTTTTATTTCCTCTTTTATCTGTTCACGGATATGATATTCCTGGATCAGTGCAGGATTTTCTGGTGAGAGTGTAAAATAAATTTCAATATTTATTTTCTCAGCTTCAATAATAAATGATCCACGCAGCTGGTTCTCCGGTTTTACTTCTTTCACTGCAATGATCTTTCCTGCTTTTGCATAAAGCTCTCCTGCATATTTCTTCAGTGTGTCAATCGGGTAATCAGGGAAAAAGTTTTCAGCGAATATGCCGCTTTGTTTTGCATTGTTCCAGTCGGGTAAAATTTTTACGAGTTCATTTTTGCGCTGCTCTAATATTTTTGATGCAGGTAATTGCCGTTGTTGTAAACCAGCCAGTTTAACAATCGTATCTAATACTCTTAAATTCACAAATCCCATTGGAGCATAGGTACGGTTGGCAAAAGCCATTACACCAATTCCATAATCGGGCATAATGCGCCATTGACTTCCGAAGCCCGGCAAACCACCACTGTGAGCGATATAGGTTTTTCCATCGCAATCTTTCATCCATCCCAATCCATAACAGTATGCAGTGGTTACTGCACAGGTTCTCCCATCAGGATACTGAAAGGAAGGATTAAAACCATTCCATCTCCATGGATGATGCATTTCTCTTACGGAACTTCTTTTAATAGGCCCGTTATCTGCGGCATTTTTTGGTGGCCATGCAGAAAGATGCAAAGCCATATAGCTGGCAAATTCATCAATAGAAGAAATCATACTTCCCATAGCACCCCATGAACCATCCGGTGTATCGTGCAGTAATTCTTCTTCGTTCCATTTGTTATTGAGCCAGCGGTAACCATGTGCTAATTTATCAGGAGCAACATTCCCATATTCCCATTCAGCTGTTTTCATTCCCAAAGGTTCCCATATATTTTTTTTGATATAATCCTGGTAACGCATTCCTGAAACAGTTGTAACAATTTTGCCCAGCAATGCAAAGCCGAGGTTGCTGTATTCATAAGCAATGCCGGGAGGATTAGAGAATGAAATTTGTTTGTCGATAAATTCCATCAGGTCCTTATCGGTATCAGCCAACTGACGGTCACCCCATGGATTGTCTTCAGGAAACCCTGCACTATGTGACAGTAAATGACGGATGGAAATATGCGGTGCATCAGCAGTTGGGTATTTGATATTTTTTAATTCAGGGATATACAGGTAAGCAGGATCATCCAGGTTCAATTTTCCTTCATCACGCAGTTTTAAAATAGCCATAGCGGTAAAACTTTTGCTCATGGATGCAATGCGAAACATGGAAGAAGAGGTAACAGGGATTTTCTTTTCAATATCCGTATAGCCATAATTGCCGGTATAGACTAATTTCCCATCAACCACTATTCCAAAAGAAAGACCGGGAAAATGATTTGAATCTGCATAGTCTTTGTAAATTTTATCAACAATTTCAAATGTCTGTTTAATTTTTTCCAGACGGG
>Ga0138256_10009749_pt1 | contig 10079 bp, 7 predicted proteins | sample KNB2016incub_MG_FD_105486 | JGI IMG/M metagenome (GOLD analysis project Ga0138256, IMG submission 105486) | Active sludge microbial communities from wastewater in Klosterneuburg, Austria - KNB2014incub_MG | ecosystem: Engineered > WWTP > Activated sludge > Unclassified | place: Austria...
AATCATTGGAAAAATATCACTAATGTACCTGAGTTAAATGTACCTCAATATTCACTTAATTTAAAGGGACCCAAAGGAACGCTCTCCGTCATGAGAAATCCTCTGCGTGATGGAGTAGCATCTGTTGCTTTACGTGTCGAGCAAGGATCATGGGGAAATTATCAATATTGGTGGTCTAGCCCACTTATTTCTGCAGGCAAGGAAAATAGTACTTCTTTTCAGGTACATGCTAATGGGTTTACGTATATTGGAGAAGGTGCAAGTGACGAAGGAACTTTAGGGTTAATGAGATGGCAAAAACTTGTGAATGGTTCTTGGGAAAGTACCAATAATCCTCATGTGTGGGATGCTAAATTAGTTGTGAAAGGAAAAGCAGTAGTTCAAGAGCTTTTTGTTACAACCAATGCAGATTATTGGGCTGATTTCGTCTTTGACCCAAGTTATAATCTTATGCCACTCGAAGAAGTGGAACAACATATCAAAGCCAAACATCATTTGCCCGATATTCCAAGTGCGAAACAGGTAAGCCAAGATGGCGGTACAAACGTAGGTGATATGCAAGTAAAGTTACTTCAAAAAATCGAAGAGCTTACACTATATATGATTCAACTCAAAAAAGATAATGAAGATTTACAAACTAAACTTACTGCGCTTCAACGCAAAGTGGATGAAAGGAAATAATTATGAAAACTATTAGATGGATTCTCATGGTTTTTGCTGCGATATCGTATTGCGGCTTAGCACAAAACAACACATGGTCTGATATGTATGGGAAGGATTTTAAGGTACCTAATGGGTATATTTCATCAATTTCAGCAGGTTCAATGGGTGAATTCATTGGCGGAGGTTTTTGGAGTATTCATGAGTTTACAAGTAGAGAATTACCAATGTACAATATTGCGAAATGGTTAGATACTTCTTGGACACAAGTAGGTAGTGGTGCAGAAAATGGGGTAAATAGTAGCGTAATAGCACTGTGTCAAACTTCACAACATCTCTATGTTTGTGGACCTTTTGATACAGCCGGAGTAGTCCCAGCACGTGGCATTGGCAGATGGAACGGTAGTTCGTGGCACAGTTTGGGCGCAAATTTACTTCCATACAGAAGTATCTTATCTATCAACGCTTCCGATAGCATAGTATATGTTGGTGGAATTTTTGATACTATTGGCGGTAGTGCTTTCATTAGTATAGCAAAATATAATGGCACGACATGGAGTGGGTTGGGTGCAGGGTTGAGAAAAATTTCTACGGAGCGTTCTTTATCTCCATTCGGGCAAGTGTACTCAATTGTGACCAAAGATTCGAATGTCTATGCAGGTGGAATATTCGATACAGCAGGTACGATTCCTGTGAAAAACATAGCACGGTGGGATGGTTCTTCGTGGCATGCAATGGGAGCAGGAATTAATGGACGAGTGAATGCTATGGCAGTACTGCCCAATGGTAATGTAGTGGTAGTAAGTAGCCGTGATAGTGGAACTACTGTGATAGAGAATCATATTAAAATTTGGAATGGTAGTGAATGGAACGAGTTACCTGCGATAAGTCCACAAAATTCTTTCAATGCAGTCGCATTGGATTCAAGTAGAATTTATATTGGCGGTGATTTCAGCGTTGATGGCTCAGACACCAATCGTAGCTTGGCAATGTGGGATGGGAATGCTTGGCAGTCTGTAGGTGGTGGTGTTTGGGGTACAGTTAGTACTTTGTGTTTCTATAACGGTTCTTTATACGTTGGGGGAATGTTTTCTAGTGTAGGGTCTAATTCTTTGCAAACTTGGAACATTGCTAAGTGGCAAGTACGTGATCAGGATACTATAGGGACAGGATCAAATCAATCTCCTACCTCACAGACAATTACCTCTCGTAGTTTCCCCAATCCGAGTGGAAATGATGAAATCACGATAGAGTTTACCTTGATGAAAGCCGGTAACACAACAATCCAAATGGTGACAACTGAAGGGCAAGTTATCGAAAAACTTGCCTCACGGTACTATGAAGCAGGCACCCATTCTGTCACGTGGAAAGTAAGTAAAGGCGCATCATCACAAGTGTATTATTGTCAGATTGCACAGAATGGTGAAATCAAAGCAAATAAAATTATTTTACAACACTAAGGAAGAGACCATGAAAACAAGTTTGCATAGAAATACAGTGATGTTTTTGGTTCTCTTTTTAGGTTCGTTTGTACAATCATTTGCACACAAAGAACCAACTCATCAATACATCATCCGTGAAGCATATAAGCTTTTAAAACTCCAGTTGGGAAAACCTATTCCAGAGTTTGAAAAGCATATAATGGGAGTAGGTATTACCGGAGTGAACGGTAATGGAAATGAAGCAGAATTTGATCGTAGGGGTGTGTGGGAGGAAAGAGAAACATTTAACGGCAAACAATGGATTTATATTCTCAAAGATCCGTGGTCGTATCTTACTGTACCTGGAGGAGCTTGGAGCGAAGATCAGCATGATCCAGTCCAACATAAAGATAATGATGGGTATGAAATTCCGTTCATTGGAGATAGCCGAGAAGCTTATACGAGTGTTTCGCATTTTTGGAACCCTGATATTACTGATACTAGGAAGGATGACAATGAAGAAATAGTTCTAACCTTGCCATGGAATCCATGGCCAACTGGATTAGGTCATGGGGATAAATGTGCAATGGCAAGAACATATTTAAGTGACTATAAAACTGATTTAATGGCGTATCGAAAAGCACTAATCTATAATGGAGATAATGCTTCTATTGAATATAAATTCCGCAAAAATGGAATCAGTTATTTTGCTCCTGGTTATCGCGGGACAGGATCACCAATAAGTTGGTATTTAGGCAATATGAGCTATCCTGAACACCCCGTCAATGATAATGATAAGAAAGAAGTTATCTATAATATTATAGGGAGAATTTCCCATTTACTTGGAGATATGAGTGTTCCTGCTCATGTACACATTGACGAACACGGGATATGGCACGACCCCTATGAAGATGCGATGAATTATAAAGCTTGGAATCATAATAAATATAGCTGTGAGCATGACGGTGGAATCATACCAGCTTCTACATCAAGAGTTGAATATTGGTATGCAAAAAAAATATTCGAGGAAAAAGGTGGCATAATAAATCCGTATTGTTTTCCTGAAGGTAAAAATCCTCTCTGGTTTTTATTCTACACAACAGCGCAAATAGCTGATCATTTTGCGTCGAATCGGTTCGGTGGAGATGATAACTTTCAGCACGTTGGAGAAATTGAAAGCATTATTAATGATGATTACAATAGCAACCACCCAGGACCAACAACACAATCGTTTATAGATGGTAACCCTGGAGCGAGCGGATATAGTCGAGCAGATGCAGATTTAAATGCAATTCGTGATGCTACATTTCCTTATGTCATTCGCGCAACGGCAGGGCTTTTATATTACTATGCCTTAGAATTTGGTTTGCTAACAGACGGTAGTTTTCCCACAGTTTGTCCCAAAGAAATATCCCTCCAGAATCTTGAAATAAAAGGTAACAACTATTTCTTCAAGGCAAAAGAGCAAATTCAAGCCGGCTTCAATGTTAATCCCGATAACACGACTGGTAATTTTGTAGTAAATTCTGCCGCTAAAAATGTAGTAATTCGTGCGGGAAACGAGATTGCTTTCAGAAATGGATTTGAGGCAAAAGCAGGTTCACAAGTCCATGCTTACATCGCTGGATGCGATAATTGTACTACAGAAGAATTAAATCCGGTGATCACACAGCGTAACAACCAGACCTTTAACATAAAGCGATACGAAAAGTCTGAAAATTTCCTGCAACTTCCTAAAGTAATTCAACTTGGAACAAATGTAATGCCTTCTTTCGTGATATCGGGTGAAAGGGATGTGCCTCACGTCTCTTACGGTGGCAGTTGCTGTGGAAAGAGTGGTATTATCAAGGTAGTCCTCACAAATTCACTTGGGCATAACTTGATTGAGATTGCTGATAGTAAGGGAGATTTATCAGAATATGAAATTGAAGAAATGTCCAAAAAGTTTCCGACAGGAAGTTATACCTTTACGGTTGAAAATTCAAACGGATATATTGAACGAAGGAATATCTACAATATTCAACGATAACCCTATGAAGATTAATATTCTAATATTTTTTATAGGAATAGCAATTCTTGCAGGTTGCGCTCCCACTTTCCCAATTCAGGCGTTAAAAAAAGGTGAGTGGGGTGGGAGCACTTCAATATCAGTCGGTCATACCGGCTCATTAAATTGTAGCTTAGGGTATGGTATTAGTGATAATGCGACGGCGTATGCAACGGTCAGTGATGTACTGAACTATCGTCTCGGCTTATATTATGCTATTACACACGCCAAAGGTTTCCTACCTGAAATTGGCATTAATGGATATGGTGGAATAGGTATTTACACATGGAGAAGTGGTGAATCTAACCCTACGATGGGACCTATTCCCGATTTTGGGGCATCCCTCTCTCTTTCGTATGGTGGAATAGGTTTCCATGCTCTATGGCAAGTAGATTCAAGAGGAACATTGCTCTATGTGGTTGCAAATAATTACTATCAGCCACATGTGGGCTATGCGTTTCGTCCAAGTTTCGGCGTTGCATTTCCGGTAACAGCAGGTGGTACGCTTTTCCAAATTGACGTGCAAACTCCCTTTATCTCAAAGGTAATAGAAGAAAGATGGCAGCCCTTGAAAAAGCATTTTGTAGTGGGAATGGGGATTACTTTTTAGAGGATATAAATTTATAAGTCAAGGTAAGTACATCAGGATTGGCACCGGAGATGTACTTGGTTGTTGTTAAAACAGCAAAAGGCACGACAACCAAAAACTTTGTAGTTCATCGGTAAAGTATGTATTAAATACCTCAGATAGATATGAAATTCTTTTAGTGGTATTTATTTTCTTTATAAGAGAATCTACATTATGTGGCAGAGGATTTTTTCCTTTGCCACACACATTAAAATACCTGTTCGGACGCACCGACAGGAGTGTATGTAATCCAAATAACACTTGCGGGTGAATCCCGTAGTTTTCCGGTTATGGTGATGAAGTAAATAGTCGTAAAGCCGTCATTTCATTTGGTTTGGCGGCTTTGTTGTTTTTATTTCTGTACGTTTTATTTTTCTTTGGATTGTTTCAAAATATTTGCTAAGTTGCACGAGTATATTTTCATTATGTAGAAAAACAGAGTAATAAACCATTATGTAGCAACTATGCGAAGCCGGAAGCCAGAAGCCCATATTGGACTATTACTTACGTATATTTGGTTAATAGATAACGCCCAAGCAATCGGTTCTTTTTCCAGTGACTTACAACTTAATTTTGTTGGAGCTTTTGCATCAAGGTTTATCTTATCACAAAGCGTTATAGACACATTGAGTAATTTTCCAATTGATATATGAAGGCAGCACTTACTAATGTAGCTATTATTTCGCATCAGTTGATTCAATTACCGCTTTCAACATCCGTTCGCATAACTGTTGAAGGTTTTGAAGCACCGGTACCACAAGAAGAATCAGTAGTTATGTTACCTGAAATAAAGTAGTACGGCAAAGCTTACGGCAGCATACCACCGTGTGATAATGTTAAATGGGAAACAGGAGTAAAAGCAAGTTGGTCAATTTGTTAATATACATACTTTTGTATTTATGCACTACTCTTCCAATAATTGCACAAAATTCGGAACGGGAAAGTGTAGATGTAGTAGTAATTGGCGGACAATCCGGTTACCGTTATAGTGATAATCGTGTTGTTTTAGGACTTTATGGTTCGAACAATTATTTTATAGCTAAATCTATTGCGATAGATATGTCCTTCAGTATGTTATTCCCACCATCGTATTTAACTACCAATAATACACTTGGACTCCGATTTTTCCAAAGAAAAGAGTCATTTGATATGTTTGTAAGAGGGGGAATAGGATTTGCAACTCAAACTTTACTTGATGACATAGGTACTTTAGATGGAAATTTAGGAAACAGTGGCTTTTTCGATACCAAGAGTAAATTTAGTATTGGATACAACATAAGTGCAGGTGTCTGGTATAAAAACATAGAGATTGCAATTTCGACGATGTATTCACCACTTTCTCAACAACAAATATTTTCAGGTATTTACATTGGTTATGTTTTTCGATAAATTCTCTTCTAACGTGTGAAGTTTGACAAAGTTGTTAGGTAAAACAATCTTTGAAATTTGACAGGTTACGTGGAATATTACGTTGGGATTATTCAGGTATTGGCATAGGGATTTACATTATCCAAATAACACTTGCCGGTGAATCTCGTAGTTTTCCGGTGATGGTGATAAAGTAGAAAGTCGTAGAGCCGTTACATACTAAGTACTACATCGCTTTCCTTATTAATATCAGGAAAGCATTTTTATGTACCACAGAGAAACAGAGGTAAATACACAAAGTAGTAGTTCGTGATTCTGAGTTAATTATACCGTAGAGTGTTTTGCTACTGCATTCTTTCAGACAGCGATAACCGAAAAGATTCACGAATTTCTCGGCACTTTGCACCAAAATTCAAGGAATATTCGTTAAATTTACATCAAAATTGAACAACAAAACCGAAACTGTTCTGCTTCCAATTAAATTTCAAACTTCTGCCGGATACAACAAGAGAAATCAACGATGACACGCTATGTAATTATTTTTCTGTTAGTTACGACATGCAATTACTCGGCACTTGCCCAAAAGCAGTGGAGCAACATTAGGAATTGCCAAGAACTAAACTCGGCTGATGATGATTTCGCTCCGGTGTGGAATCCCGTTCAAAACATCTTGCATTTCAATTCAAATCGTTCGGGACGCTCTTTATTTTATATTGCTTCGCAAAACTCCCGCACGTCGTTTTCTACACCCGCCATTCTGAATGATGTACTTAATGCCAAACGTGGCAATCAATCGTATCTTACGGTTGCAGCAAAAGGTGATGCGTATTTTTCTGCTTTTCGACTTGGAGAGCAGCGTTCGTATCTTTCAATCTTCCGAAGTTTTATTAGTGGTTCGTTGTGGAATCCACCCACGCCTGTCGAAGAGCTTGCCGATGAATCGTTTTCGGCTCATCCTACGATTTCACACAGCGGTAGTATTCTGGTTTTTTCTTCGGACAGAGCAGGCGGAGAAGGAGAAACCGACCTTTGGATTGCACGCAAACAAACCGACGGTAATTGGTCGCAACCTTTGAACTTAGTTGAATCTGTCAATACTTTGGGCAGTGAAATAACACCTTTTCTTGCAGGTGAAGATTCGCTCTATTTTGCCTCCGACGGATGGGGCGGAAAAGGCGGATATGAGATTTATCTTTCGGTGAGAATTGGTGGATTATGGCAACCGCCCGTGCCACTTTCGGAAATAAATTCAGAATATGACGACTCGGATTTCGCACTCATAAGCGGTGAAACTGCACTTTTTGCATCAAATAGAACAGGTGGTGCCGGCAAACTTGATCTCTATCAAACCGAGTGGAAATCATCCGACGAGCCGGCTCAAACACTTGAATTAAAGTTATCAACTCTCGTACCTAATATTACTGTTCAGCACCGTCAGGGCGGCAAGGTTTTTCCACTGTTGCCGGTTTTGTATTTCTCGCAAAATTCCGATGAGCTTCCCGTGCGATTTAATCGAGGATATACCTCTCAATTTTCCGAAGAAACTCTTATTAATGATGCAGATTCACTCTACAGTCAAACGCTTGATGTTATTGGACAACGAATGAAAGTGGATACTACTTCACTGCTTACGGTGGTTGGATGGGCAGATAAATCTACAAAAACAGAAACTATAGAACTTGCCGGACGGCGTGCCGAAACCGTAAAAAAATTTCTTATAAAACGATGGAATATTTCTGAAAATAGGGTGATAATTCACGCTGTCGAGCCGACTGACACAGCTTTATTTCGTATCAAAGGACAATATGCACGAGTAGATTTTCAGACGGATTCTCCGCGATTACTTACACCAATAGCTCCACTGCAACACACAATAAAAATTACACCTTCGCAATTAGAACTCGGTGTGGATGCTCGTCCGCGCTCACTGTTAAAATCGTGGCAATGCCTCGTTGCAGGCAAAACCATTGCTTCTTCGATAAATAATACATTGCCGTCTCAGTTCACTATTCAAAGTGAGGATTTACGTTCATATTGTACTTCGGATTCTATCGAACTTACCCTAAGGGCTTTGGATACGCTCGGTAATGCTGCCGTTCGTACAATAGTTCTTCCTGTGCAGCATATTCGTACAAAAAATAATTCAAATCTATCAAGTGATTATCTTTTACCTGTTATTCAGCCGATGATTGCCGCTTCTGCGGTCGAAAATATTGCTCGTAATGGTGTTACCGCAATTATTCTTCAGCCGTATAGTGATGCTTCCGGCAAATTAAATCCACTGTGCAATACTGCTATCGAAGAAATTAAATCGAGAACCGCAAAACTCAATCTTTCGGTGAAAGTTATTCCGAGAAAAGAAAAAGAACTACCGACGATTATCGAACAATTTGCTCCGCTTTATCTTAGTGTTTCCATTGAACGCCGTGAACCATGAGCGGCTGAATTCTTTAGAATAAGTAATCAACTATATCTCAATACGTTATGCCGTCAGCCCTTCAATCTTCGCTTCGCAACTTTAAGCTCTGGTGGCGTATTCGGCTGGGGTATGCAACGCTTCCACCGAGTATCAAAGCCGCTCAATTACCTGTATTGTGGATTGATACAATGCGACTTGCCGGAGTATTTTTTGGCGTTCTTATTATAACAGGAATTCTACTTTCACTCAATTACGAACCGTCGGCAAGACCGTTATTCAAACAAAATAAACCACTTGCAATGGCTCGTGCTTTAAAAACGATTGTGGTTGATTCCGATACAGTTTGTGTGGTAAATGAAATTCTTTTGTTTCCGATTCTCTCTTCCGACAGTGTCCAATTTCCTACCGAAGAACTATCAAATATTCAAATAATGCGTGATGAGCAATCTCAGATTCTTACCGTGAGTGCGGCGACGGCGAGTGTTGAGCGTGGCATTATGCAGCAAATACCTTTCGGGGCAATTATTCGCGGCGTTCATATTTTGAGTGTTCATTGTTTTATCGGGTGTTTGGCGATTGCGTTTGTAGTTTTGTTTCTTCGGCGTGGCTATCGTGCGCCGTTTGAATTAGTATGGTTTCAAACACTTGGAATTATTGCTGTTGCACTGTTTTCGGCATTTACAGGACACATTTTACCTTGGAATATTCTGGGGTATATTTCGGCTCAAATAGTTCTTAGTGCAGCGAATTATGTTCCTTTTGGCGAAACAATTGCCGCTATAATTCGCGGTGGAACTATACTCGGAACTGCAACATTGCCGAGAATGTTTATTCTTCATGTTCTCCTTAGTCCTTTGCTTATTATTTGGATGTTCCGTTCTACTTTTCGCATAGCAAGTAAATTAGATAATACGAGTTCTCCGAGATATATTTCTTATATTTCAAAAACAACAATTGCCATGATATTATTGGCAGTTGGAGTGATTATTTTTGTTCCGTTCGGGAATTATATCGAGCGACTTCCGGCTGATATGAGCAAGGCAATAAGCGGTGCGGCTACCTTGCGCCCAAGCTGGTATTTTTTGCCGGAATTTCAGATTCTCCAGGTGCTTCCAATGGATCTGGCGGCTGTTTTTATTGGTCTATGGTGTGGCTTTTGGGTTTTGCTTCCTTTTGTTGGGGGTGGCTCGAAGAACAAAAGAATTGCACTATGGGTTAGTGGGGCACTGCTATTGATACTTGCTTTAGGATTTGGCATAAGTAGCTTATTTTGATGAAGAAGTAGGAGTATGAGAGATAAGAATGAGAGCGAAGTTTATATACTTTGGAAGTCTGGTCGGTTGTTACAACCAACCTCAATTAACTGCCAATAAAAGGTATGTATTTTGTGGTCAGTTGTAACAACTGACCAGACTTGCAATATTAGTAGTTATCTGTTATGTCTTGCCTCCGTTTCGTTGCTTAGAATTGATAATTAGGATAAACAAAAAAGCCCTGAAAGAGAATATCTGTCAGGGCTTAAACTATGTGTCTATG
>Ga0138256_10009753_pt1 | contig 10077 bp, 7 predicted proteins | sample KNB2016incub_MG_FD_105486 | JGI IMG/M metagenome (GOLD analysis project Ga0138256, IMG submission 105486) | Active sludge microbial communities from wastewater in Klosterneuburg, Austria - KNB2014incub_MG | ecosystem: Engineered > WWTP > Activated sludge > Unclassified | place: Austria...
AGGATGCCCGAGGCCCCCATAACCCGTCCGTTCACCATCAGATACATCGCCCCCGCCAGGCCGATAACCAGCCCGCCGCCCAGCCCCCAGAGCCATTCCACCTGCATCTGCGTCCTCCCATCCAGCCCGCGCCTCTTGCTTAGACAGTGACGGACGGCACGACAAGCGCCTGAAACTATAGCTTTGACTTGCATCAAGGAACGCGCAGGCGCAGCCTTGTAGCCAGAGCGAAAGCAAAGGAGTTGCCAATGAAATCCCCCGCCGTGCGCCGCGAACAACTGTCTCAGCGCCAGCGGTTCCTTCTGGGCCGCATGAACCGCATTGAAGCCGAACTCGACACCCATGAGGCCAAGGATTTCGAGGAGATGGCGACTGAACGCGAAGGTGACGAGGTGCTGGAAGATCTCGGCGCCTCGGCCCAGCAGGAGCTCAGGATGATCGAAGCGGCTCTGAAGCGTCTTGATGCGGACGAATATGGTGATTGCACGCATTGCGGCGAGATGATCAGCGAGGAACGGCTCGATCTGCTGCCCGCGACCCCGTTTTGCGCGCGCTGCGCCGCCAGCCACTGAAAGACACGCGCTAAACCGACCTGACCCCATTGCCAAAAGCATTCGGCTGAAAGAAAGTTACCCAAAGGCAGGCGCGGGGAAGGAACCCCATGAACGGGCAGGTGGGCTTGGAGCTGGCGAACGGCGTCGCAGTGGTGACGCTGGACCATCCGCCGTTGAACACGCTGGGACAGGAACTGCGCGCGGGCATCGCCGCCGCAGTGGAACAGGCACTGGCCGCGCCTGAGGTGGACGTGATCCTCCTCAGGGCCGCGGGGCGCAGCTGGCCCGTGGGGGCCGACATCCGCGAGTTTGGCAAGCCGCCGGTCGCGCCCGCCCTGCCGGATCTTTGCACCGCAATCGCCGCAGCGCCGAAGCCGGTCATCGCCGCCCTGCACGGATCAGCCTTGGGCGGCGGGCTGGAACTGGCGCTGGTCGCGGCCTACCGGGTGGCCGCAGCCGATCTGAGGCTAGGCCTGCCCGAAGTGACGCTTGGCATTCTTCCCGGCGCGGGCGGCACCCAACGGCTGCCACGCCTGATCGGGGCGGCCGCAGCGCTCGACATGATCTTGTCCGGCGCTCCTGTCACCGCAACCGAGGCCCATCGTCTTGGCCTTGTCGATCTGCTGGCCCCCGCGGGGGTTGACGACGCAGCGACGGCGCATGCCGCCTTTGCGCTCGCCCTGAAACTTGCCCAGGCGCATGTCAGCGGCCAGCGTCGGCTTCATGCCGCCCATGCCCGCCCGATGGGCGGCAGTGCTGATGTGGGAGCCTATCTCGACGCGGTTCAGGTCGCGCGGGCCCGGCGCTTTGGCCCGCACGAACGCGCCGCACCGCGCATTATCGACTGTGTGGAAAGCGCCCTTCTGCTGCCCGAGGCGCAGGGGCTGGCGCTGGAACGCGCCGCCTTCCTCGATCTCGTGACCACGCCGGAGGCGCGCGCCCTGCGCCATGCCTTCATGTCCGAACGGCGGGGAGCGAAATCCCTACCGAAAGACACTGGCGCGTCGGCACCGAAGCATGTCGCCCTGGCCGGAAGCAGCCGAATGGCGGCAGGGTTGGCCGGGGCACTGCTTGGCGCCGGCGTGAGGGTGACACTCATGGGGGACGACAGCGCCGGTCTGGCCCGGGTTCTGACCCGACTGGCCAAGGCCGAAGAGGCTGCGGTCGCCACCGGCGCCAAGACCGATACCGCCCGAAAAGCGGCCTGGGAGCGCATCGCGGCCCGCCCGGGCGATACTTCGACGGCCTTGCAGGCTGCAGCGCAGGAACATGGCGAGGTCGATCTTCTGATCGAATGCGGGCCACCGGATGAATTGGCCAGCCTTGCGACCCGCCGTTCGGTTTTTTCAACCCTGGCCGGGGGGCTTGCGTATAATGTGCCGGTCCTGTCGGTACTGCCACCACACGGCGCTGCGGTTCTGGCCCGTGATCCGCTGGCTCTGGCCGCGGCCGATGACCTCAGAAACCGGCTTGCAGTGCTGGCGATGACCGCGCCCTACCGCAAGATGGCGCTGACCGAAGTGGCGCTGAACGAGGTCGCCGCCATTGGCCCGGCCGGTGCGGCGCTTCAGCTTTTCCTGCGCACATTGGGCTGGCGGGCGGTGCGTCAGGGGCCGATCGCGGGTTTCCTCGGACCGCGTCTGGCGACCGCACTGGCCGACGCAGCCGACCGCTGCCTTGCCGCAGGCGCGGCACCGCATACGGTTGATGTTGCACTGCGGCAGGCGGGACTGCCCGCCGGACCGTTCGAAAGCGCCGATCTGGCCGGGACGGACGACTGGATTCGTCGCTATCCGGACCGCCGTGCGGATGTGGCCGAGGCCGATGTGGCACGGCAATTGCGCGAGGCACTGGCCGCCGTTGGTCGCACCGGTCGGCGGTCGGGGCGGGGCTGGCACGACCATCCGGCCAGCGGTCCCTGGAAACCTTCCGCCGAAGTTATGGCACTGGCCGATGGGCTGCGGCCACATGCTCGCTTGGGGACCGCGGCGCTCTGGCGCCGGGTGCTGGCCGGGATGGCGAACGATGCGGCCTGGGCCTTGGCCGAAGGCAGGGCGCGCCAGCCCTCTGACATCGACCTTGTGGCCCTGGCGCAGGGATTTCCGCGCTGGCTGGGCGGGCCGATGCAGGCGGCGGACGAAGCCGGTCTTCTGGGCTTGCGCAACGATCTGCGCACATGGGCCAAGGCGACGGGCGATACGTTCTGGGCGCCCGCGCCGCTCTGGGATGAGCTGATCCGCGAGGGGCGGCGCTTTGCCGACCTGAACGCGGGCTGATCCGCCCGTAACGGGGGCCTGCCTTACTTACCCGTCCAATCGGCGCGGAAATGCACGATTTCGCGACCGGGGAAAGCCTCGGCCAGCGCCGTTTCGTTCAGCGTGCCCGCGTCATGCAGATAGACGGTGCCCCTGAGCCATGGATCGTTCAGCATCAGTGCCGACCCTTCGTCGCCATTGGGCGCCACCAGGACCAGCTTGCCCTCGAACCGTCCGTCTGCGGCAGCCTCCCGCACCGTCGGATGGAAGGCATTGTATTCGTAGTATTTCGTCACGGCCCGCCAAGGCAGGAAGACGCAAAACCCGAAAATGCAGGCATACCAGAAGATCGAATCGATACCGACGAAGGCGGCCTGATCACGGTCGGGGAAATGTTCTCGGATCGCCTGATAGCCGCGCGCCGACAGGTAGAGAACGGGGAAAGCGGCCAGGAACCAGTAGCGCGGCCCGATGTAATAGCTGTCGGCGAACCAGTAAAAGAACATGGCCAGCGGAAAGGCGACAGCGACCGCCAGCATCGCCCAATCCGCCCGCTCGGGCCGTTGCCAGAGAAGAAAGGCAATCAACAGGGCCAAGGACCCGATCGACCAACCCATCATCTCGAACTGAAGATTGGCGGCGAGGTTGAGGAGGTTCGCCACCCCCTCCGTGAAAGTATGCCCCGGCCTGAGGTCGAGCGTGCCCCAACCGCCCGGCGGGCCGATCTCAGGCCCAAACCCATAGGCGTTGGCACCCGGCCCCCAGCTTCGGTCGATATAGGCGGTCAGCGGCTGCAAGAATGCATTGCCGGTAATTGCGGCGTTGTAGGCCAGAAACAACCCTCCGGTCACAAAGCAACCCAACGCATAGACCAGCGTCCGCCCCGGCCCGCCTTGCGGCGCGATCACCAAAAGCCACAGACCCGTCAGCCCGCCCGCGACCAGCCCGTCCAGCGGCCGGGTGGCAAAGATCCAGCCCATCGCCAAACCGGCCAGGAACAGCCGCCTGAGCGCACCACGGCTGCCGTCGCCCGCCCGCATGATCAGCCACCACGCCAGCAGCATCAGAAACAGCGTCAGCGTATGGGTCATGAGCGAAGCCGCCATCGCCAGCAGCCAGGGCGAGGCGCCCATCATCATCGCCACCAGATCGGCCTGATCACGCCCTGCCATCCGCCCTGCCACTGCATGGGCCAGAAGAACCGACAAAGCCGCCAGCACCGGATTGACCAGCCACGGCACCCCCGCCACAACCCCCAGCGCCAACGCCGCGGGCCAGCCCGGCAGGGTCGCTGCATACCAGCGCCCGCCCTGTACCTCGAACAGATAATAGTCGAGACCGGGCAAAGCGGCCTCGGGCGGGGCAGGGACGGTCAGCGCGCCGCCGGCAAAGGTCTTGGCCTGAAAGAGATAGGCCACTTCGTCCTCGACATGGGGCATGCGTTCGAAGGCATAAAAGCTCAAGATCAGCGACACGACGAGCGTGACCGCCGCGGGCACCAAAGGCGACAGCCGGTAAAGCCCGCTGATCGGGCTCTTGACTTGCGACATCGCCGCGAAAACCGCGAAATGGACCAGCGTCAGCGCGATCCCCACCACCACATGCGCGCCGTAGGCCGCCCCTGCGCCCCGTGCCAGATAGCCCAGGATCGGCACGGATAAAAACCCGCTGATCAGAATGAAAATCGCGATCCGTCCCAACCCCAACCGGGCTTGCGTCTCAATCAGAACCCGACCGGGGTCTGCCCGAAAGAGCACCACAAGCGCCACCAGCCCCTCGGCCGCAATCACCGCGAAGGTCGTCCATTCCTTCCAGTTCTGCGGGTTCAGATGCAGCGCCGGGAACCACAAGGGTTCGGTCACGTAAAGCTGCGCCGCACCGCCGGTGATCAGGAAGAAGGCCAGGACGCCGAAGGCCGCCGCCTCACGTTTCAGACAGATGCCGAGCGCCAGAAACGCCACGCCGAGAACCGAAAAATACCAGCGGTCGATCAGCGCCGTGGGCCAGCCCAGCATTGCATCCGTCACCCAGATGGCCGCACCCAGCAGCGTCGCCCCAAGAATCTGGGAAGCCGCGCCCACTAGTCTTTCTCCCGTCATGTCCGCCCCCTATGCGCGCCTGACCGCACGGGGCGTCACGGCGGGCGCCTCCGTCAGACTGTCCTCGGGCGAGATATTCACCAGTTCGCGTTCGATCACCATCGGCCCGCCGCGCACCTGATTGTGGATCGAGGTGATATATTCCCCGAGCATCCCGATGAAGAGAAGCTGGATCCCCGACAGGAAGAAGAGCGCGACAATGATCGTCGTCGTCCCGCGCGGCGCCACACCCAGACCCATCAGATAGGCCACGACCGACAGGACCGCGAACAGGATGCTGGCCACGGCAATCCCGGTGCCAACAAAGGTGCAAAACCGCATCGGCGCCTTGGTGAAGGCAAAGATCGCATTCAGCGCCTGATCGACCAGCATGAACAGATTGTGCTTGCTGACGCCGCGTTTGCGCGCCCGCCAGGTGTAGGGAATGATGATCCGCTTGAAGCCCACGCTGGCGATGATGCCGCGGATATAGGGATAGTGGTCATTATGCTGGAGAACCGCATCCATCACCTTGCGGTCGATGAGCTGGAATTCCCCCACGTCGGGGCTGAGTTCGAAATCCGACAGCGCATTCACCAGCCGGTAGAATATCTTGCGGCTGGTCCTGAGCGCGAATGTCTCCTCCCGAGTGGAACGGGCCCCCGCGACGATCTCATAGCCCTGTTCCCACAGTTTCACGAATTCCGGCAACAGTTCCGGCGGGTCTTGCAGATCGACCGGCAGCATCACCAGCGTCGCATCCCCCGTCGCATGACGCAGCCCGTTGAAGGTCGAGCGGAACACACCGAAGTTGCGGGCATTCACCACGATCTTCACCGCAGGGTCCCGCGCCGCGATGGCCTTCAGAATCTCGACCGTGCGGTCGGACGATGAGTTGTCGATGAAGATATGCTCGCGCGCATAGCCCGGCAGGTCGCGTTCGAAGATCGCCTTGACTGTCTCGTAACAGGTCTCGACATTGTCTTCCTCATTATAGCAGGGGGAGACGACGGATATTTTCTTCATCTGCGGCAAATACCTGTAAGGGGCTTGGGCGCGAACGCGCATCACCTGCAATCCGCCCCAACGCGAGTCGGTTAAGTTCACACTAGCCCAGTTTTGCGCAGGCCGCTTCTTTCGGACCTGCGTATGGTCGGATTGTAGCGTCATTTCAAGATAATGGGGCATTTTCTTCGACATAATCTGAACGCAAGCGACAGGTTTACCGATCTTTCCTTTCGCCGCGCCTCACGATCCTGCGGCTTTCGTTAAATCTGCTTCGCTTTTCGGTAATCGTTAGCTGCGGCCTCGGTTATGCTTCCCGCAAATCAGGAGGGTTCCATGCCGCTTACCATGTCGAAAGAGGTCTTCATCACCTGTGCCGTCACCGGCTCGGGCGGGACACAGGACCGCAGCCCACATGTGCCGCGTTCACCCGAACAGATCGCCAATTCCGCGATCGACGCGGCCAAGGCCGGCGCGGCCATCGTGCATTGCCATGTACGCGACCCCGAAACCGGCAAGCCGTCGCGTGACCTGAAATATTACCGCGAAGTCACCGAACGCATCCGCGACAGCGCCGTCGACGTGGTCCTGAACCTGACCGCCGGCATGGGCGGCGATATTGTCTTTGGCGATGTCGAACACCCGTTCCCTGTCAATGCCAAGGGCACCGACATGGTGGGCGCGACCGAGCGTGTCGCCCATGTGGCCGATTGTTTGCCGGAAATCTGCACGCTTGACTGCGGCACGATGAACTTCAACGAAGCCGACTATGTGATGACCAACACGCCCGGCATGTTGCGCGCCATGGGCCGCATGATGACCGACCTTGGCGTGAAGCCCGAAATCGAGGCCTTCGACACCGGCCATCTGTGGTTCGCCAAGGAACTGGTGAAGGAGGGCATCCTTGCCCCGAACGCGCTCGTCCAGCTGTGCATGGGCGTGCCGTGGGGCGCGCCAAATGACCTCAACACCTTCCTGGCGATGGTCAACAACGTGCCCGCCGACTGGAACTGGTCGGCCTTCTCGCTCGGCCGTGATCAGATGCCCTATGTGGCCGCCGCCGTTCTGGCGGGCGGCAATGTCCGCGTCGGGCTTGAGGACAATCTCTGGCTCGGCAAGGGGCAGTTGGCGACGAACGCCCAGCTTGTCGAACGGGCCGGGACGATCATCGAAAACCTCGGTGCGCGGCTGATGACGCCTGCCGAAGTGCGAGCGAAGCTGGGGCTGACCAAGCGGGCGCCGCGCGCCAAGTGATCGCGCCTTTGGAATACGTTTGGAATACGTCGGGAATACCTGCGGCATACGTCCGCTGACTAAGGAAAGAGGCATCATGGCACGCAAGGCAGCCATCATTGGCGGTGGCGTTATCGGGGGCGGTTGGGCCGCAAGGTTCTTGCTGAACGGCTGGAATGTATCGGTGTTCGACCCTGACCCGCAGGCCGAACGCAAAATCGGCGAGGTGCTGGCCAACGCCCGCGCCGCGCTGCCCGCCTTGTCGGACGTGCCCCTGCCGCCGGAAGGGAAAATCACCTTCTGCGGAACCATCACAGAAGCCGTGGAAGGCGCTGATTATATTCAGGAATCCGTCTCTGAACGGCTTGAGTTGAAGCACCGGGTCTTCGCGCAGGTTCAGCAGGCCTCGCATGGCGTGCCGATCGGATCCTCGACCAGCGGCTTCAAGCCGTCCGAGTTGCAGGAAAATGCCGCCGACCCATCGGTGATCTTCGTCGCCCATCCGTTCAACCCGGTCTATCTTCTGCCCCTGGCCGAGGTGGTTCCAAGCGCGAAGTCCGATCCGAAACTTATTGAAAATGCAAAAGAAATCCTGCGAGAGATCGGGATGTTCCCGCTGCATGTCAGGAAAGAAATCGACGCCCATATCGCCGACCGTTTCCTGGAAGCGGTGTGGCGAGAGGCCCTGTGGCTGGTCAAGGACGGCGTCGCCACGACCGAGGAGATTGACGAGGCGATCCGCATGGGCTTCGGTCTGCGCTGGGGCCAGATGGGTCTGTTTGAAACCTACCGCGTGGCGGGTGGCGAGGCGGGCATGAAACATTTCATGGCCCAGTTCGGCCCCTGCCTCAAATGGCCCTGGACCAAACTCATGGACGTGCCGGAGTTCAACGACGAGCTCGTCGACCTGATCGCCGGCCAGTCCGACGCCCAGTCCGGCCACCACACGATCCGCGAACTGGAACGGATCCGCGACAGCAACCTGATCGGCTTCCTGCGCGTCCTGAAGGACCGGGACTGGGGCGCGGGCAAGGTGCTGAAGGACCATGACAAGCTCTTGGCCGCCAAACTGCCCGAGCCACCCAAGGCCGAGCCGATGGTGATGGCGCACATGCAGGTTCTGCCCGGCTGGATCGACTATAATGGCCATATGACTGAAAGCCGCTATCTGTTCGCCGGATCAGAGACTTGCGACAACTTCCTAAGGTTAATTGGCGCGGATATGGACTATGTGAAGGGTGGTCATTCCTATTACACTGCCGAAAGCCATATCATGCATCTGGGCGAGGCAAAGCTGGGTGACCGGCTGACCGGCTCGCTTCAGGTTCTGTCCGCCGACCAAAAGCGCATCCACACGTTCATGCGCATTCAAAGAGGCGCAGAAATGGTTGCCACTGTTGAACAAATCTTGCTTCACGTCGACATGAAGGCAGGCAAAACCAGCCCGGCCGCGCCGGAAGTGCTGGCGCGTCTCATGCCGATTGCCGAGGCGCATAAATCCTTGCCGCGCCCTGAAAGCGCTGGTCGTCACGTCGGGCAACGGAACTAAGGGGGGTCATCATGGATTTCGGACTGAACGAAGAACAGCGGATGATCGTCGACACCACGCGCGCTTTCGTGGAGAATGAACTTTACCCGCATGAGCTGGCGGTGGAGCGCAGCGGCCATCTGCCGGTTGAACTGATCCGCGAGATTCAAAAAAAAGCCATTGCCGCAGGGCTTTACGCGGCGAACATGCCAGCCGAGGTCGGGGGTGCGGGTCTCGATACGCTGTCATGGCTGCTTTATGAGAAGGAACTGGGGCGGGCGAACTATGCGCTGCATTGGACCTGCGTCGCGCGCCCGTCGAACATCTTGCTGGCCGGCAACGAAGAACAGCGCCAGCAATATCTCTATCCCTGTATCCGTGGCGAAACCTGGGACTGTCTGGCGATGACCGAACCGGGCGCGGGTTCGGACCTGCGCGGTATGAAGGCCACCGCCCGCCAAGACGGTGACGACTGGATCCTGAACGGCACGAAGCACTTTATCTCTCACGCCGATCTTGCTGGTTTTGCTATTGTTTTCGTCGCCACGGGCGAGGAGGACACTCCGCGCGGCAAGAAGAAGAAAATCACCGCCTTCTTCGTGGACAAGGGCACCAAGGGCTTCACCGTGCGCGATGGTTATCGCAACGTCTCCCATCGGGGCTATACGAATGCGGTTCTGGAATTCGACGATTGCCGCGTGAACAAGCGCCAGATCCTGGGTGAGGTGCACAAGGGCTTCGAAGTGGCGAATTCCTGGCTGGGCGCGACGCGGCTTCAAGTCGCCTCCACCTGCCTTGGCCGCGCCGAGCGGGCACTGTCGCATTCGATCTCCTACGCGGCCGAACGTCAGCAGTTTGGCCAGCAGATCGGCAAGTTTCAGGGAATTTCCTTCAAACTCGCAGACATGGCGATGGAACTTAAAGCAGCTGAACTGCTGACACGGGAAGCGGCCTGGAAATATGACCAAGGCAGCGTGACCGAAGCCGACATGTCGATGGCCAAGCTCAAAGCCACCGAGGTGCTGGCGATGATCGCGGATGAAGCGATCCAGATCCATGGCGGCATGGGGTTGATGGACGAACTGCCGCTGGAACGGATCTGGCGCGACGCACGGGTTGAACGGATCTGGGAAGGCACGAGCGAGATCCAGCGCCATATCATCAGCCGCGAACTTCTGCGCCCGCTGGGGGCGTAGGATGCGGGGGCTGTCTGTCCGCCCCCCCAGCCACCAGCGAGAGTATTTGAGCCAAGATGAAAGACATGAGCGAAGTGACAGCACGACGTGACCTGACGCGGCTCTTCCGCCCGACATCCATCGCGCTCTTTGGCGGGGGCTGGGTGGGCAATGTGATCGCCCAGTTGCAGAAATCGGGCTATGACGGTGCGATCTGGCCGGTGAACCCCAAACGGGCGGATATTCTGG
>Ga0138256_10009754_pt1 | contig 10076 bp, 11 predicted proteins | sample KNB2016incub_MG_FD_105486 | JGI IMG/M metagenome (GOLD analysis project Ga0138256, IMG submission 105486) | Active sludge microbial communities from wastewater in Klosterneuburg, Austria - KNB2014incub_MG | ecosystem: Engineered > WWTP > Activated sludge > Unclassified | place: Austria...
CGCGACCGCAACGCCCTACGTCGCGGCACGAACTGGCGATTCACCACCGAGGACGCGAGAATTAAACTAAAGTCGCTCTATCCTGTGCCTGACCTTGAGCGATAGATCGACTACTACTTGCTACTTGCTGACAACCAGCCTCGTCACACTAGCGGGGCTTTTTTATGCGCGGATAGAATGCGGAGCGAAGAAACATCGCTTACTTGCGGAATGAGCGTGGTCATGCACAACTGGAACGACAGTCCGTTGCATCCGATTATCGACAAGCCTCACCAGTTTCAAATCCTGCGGGTCGACTACCAGATTGACCCTGATGATTACCGGAATTCCTTCATCGACTTGGTGCTTCGGCGAGGTCAAGTCACAAGACGATTGCGGTTTCTCCGGCCACAAAATCTGAAAATCGAGGAAGGATTTCCCTTCCTGGCAACCAGCGGCCTTCAGGTGCTGGATATCAGCCATCGACAGTTAGACGACTTGACCGTGGAAGTCTCTGATTTCGAAGCCACGCCGGGTGCGATCTCGTTCTATGCCGCGGAAGTGATCGATCTCGACAAGCCCGAGAATCCAATTTCAAACTGACCTACTACCAAAACTGGACACTACCCATAACTTACGTCGACTCGCGGCACGCGGGCAAACGTGCTCCTAGACAGCCCAACCGGGGGGAGGATAGGGTATAGATACTTCTCTGCTTGTCGCCCGCTTTGATGTCAACGGTTCACTCGTCATGCTTTCCACTGCCGCGATCAAGAAAGCACTCAACAAGCTGGACGAGAAGACGCGCTGGGATCTGACGCAGTTCTCGCTCGACCTGATTGGCATCGTTGACCCCACTTTTATTGCCGACGGTCTGAACACCGTCATCAGTCTCTGCCGCGGTGACTGGTTCGGAGCCGCGGTGAGCGGCGTGAGCATGTTGCCGGCGGGCGATCTGGCCAAGATCCTCAAGCTGGAACGTTATCTGAAGACGATGCAAACGGTAGTAGCCAAGGCGACCAGTAGTCCCTACTTTCGCGCCGCGATTCGCCCCCTGATGGAAAAGCTCAGCAACATGCTGAATCGCTTGCCCGTCACCGATAACACCGTCGTGTTGCGATTGCGGGGCGAAGTGAAAGCGGTTCTCTCGCTCCCCGTGGCCCCGACCAAGTTCCCCAGCATCGGCATGCTCAAGCACACCAATCCCGACAGCGTTCGCGCCTTGCTCAAGCAGAACGGTTTTGTGGAAGCGAAGGCTGGTGCGGTTTCGTTTAAGGAAGCTTCGACGGTCAATAAGACGAGTGCCGGCCCCGTCGAAATCTGGACGAAGCGATCGGACGATGGCGGCTATTTTGCGGTCCGCATCGACAGCCAGGGTAACGCCACAAAAACAAACAAGCCGGGGAATTTCTCCATCGTCTCTCTGGTCAATAATCGGTACACGGCAACACACGGTGGTCGGCCTCACTACCACAAGGAATGGGTGCCGGAAAGCGATTACGCGAACTACCTCCTCAACAAGCGCCCCAAGGATTCGTCGAGGAACACGTTCAGCTACGATGACCTGGGCGAACTCAGTGACGATGCTGCCGACGTGCATATTCCCCGCTGACAGTGGCCGCGAAAGATGCAATATTCTCGCCATCGCCGCCGATGAGATTCCTGAGGCCAACGCATTTCGAGCTCTCGTAGAACCTTATGTCAGACGCTCCAACTCTTCCCGGGCAGTTCAACATCCGCGCTTTGCTCGGCGTAATGACACTCTCGGCCCTGGTGCTCGCTGCGTACCGCTTCTTTGGCTGGCCAGTCTTGGTATTTCTCTTTCACCCGGCAGCACTTTTTGTGTACGTGGGAATCTTCCTCGAGTGGCGTAATCGGCAGCGATTGATCGGCTTGGAAAAATCGGCCGCAGCGAGGCAAGTATGAGTGGCAAGTGGATGCGCTTCGATAGCCCACTTCTTTTCTTTCTGATGACGCTCATCGCAGTTCACTTCGCCATTCGCAATGGGGCCACTCTTTGGTCCATCCAGCTGTATGCACAGCTCATGGCAGTGCTTACCTCCGCCTATCTGCAATGGCGAATGACCGAGCTTCGTGTGTTGCGTCGCGCTTGGAATGGCGCACTCGCAGGTGGACTCTGCGTGGGGCTTTCTGCTGCAGTCATTGCTGGTGAAATGCTGGAGCTTCTTCGTAGGGGAACGCAAAACGAGTATTGGAGTTGGTCTCGCGATTGGCCCATCTTCGCAATTCACTTGGCGATCGTTATCAGCGTAGGAGCACTGATCGGAGCCATTCTGAGTGCCCCTTCCGCATCACCCTGGTTCGCCCACAAGCAACCAAGTTGACGTACGACTCGTTCCTCTTGGACACTGGCCCTGGCGCCAGTGTTCTATTGATCGAAGACAGTTATTTCAATACTGCTCCTTTCGGAAACCTTCGATCGTATTCAACTACTGCGGGAGATACGATCGACCTGACAACGACGGCTGAATACAAACTGATTGTTAGTGGCGGGACGGGAGACTTTCGCTTTCGCCTCTTGGACGTCGACAGTGCTCCACTTTTGCCGATCAATCTACCTGTGACCGGAACGATGACGTCCAGCGAAAGCTTCAAGCTGTGGCGAGTGCGGGGCCCGCTCGATCAGCCTCTTCTTGTGCAGAACAATGCCACGGCGGGAATGTTGTTGTTAGGTTCGCTAACACTTATTCGGCCTGACCATTCCGTGGCGGGATCTGCCACGCGGACCTTGGTCAACGATGATATTCAAACCAACGCCAACCAATCGGGAGATTATTTTCTTATTCTGCGTGGGTCTATCGACGGCCCATTCAATTACGACTTGCGATTGCTCGTCGGGCCGGACGCCCAGCCGTAGCTCGGCCCGGTGCTAACGAGCGTGCCGTCGTGTGGCTCAGGTTGCTTTCGAGCCCTTGAAGAACTTTCTGGCCAGCGGCGCGTTGTAGCTGGTCCAGTGACTATCGCTGCCGCTGTCTTCCTGGAGGAGTTGGCGGACGTTATGCATCTTGGCATCGAGATTGTCGAGATAGTGGAGCGCCATCGCTTCCATGGTCATCGGCAGCTTAGGACTGCCGAAGGCGTACTCGCCGTGATGACTGACAATCATGTGCTGCAAGCGCAGTAGTAGTTCGCGCGGGAATGTTTCGCCCGAGAGTTTGGCGGCTTCCAGTGATTTTTCGGTGACCATGCCCACGGCCATCACGACATGGCCGATCAGTTGTCCTTCGTCGCTGTAGCCGAGCTCTTTTTCGTACGTCAGTTCGTCGATCTTTCCCGCATCGTGCAAGAATGCGCCCATGCGAAGCAATTCCGGATCGAGATCGGGATAGTGCGGCGAGACCGAGGCACATAGTTCCATCAAGCTGACGACGTGTTCGAGCAGTCCACCCCGAAAAGCGTGATGGTTCTTCACGCCGGCCGGAGCCGTCGTGAACTTGGTCATGAAGGCCTCATCGACCAGAAAGCTCTCGGCCAGACTGCGGAGGTGAGTGTTGCGAAGCTCGCGCAGCATCTCGGCCAGCCGCTTGGCGAGCCGATCGACGTCGGCCGTTTGCAGCGTGGCAAAATCGGCTTCGTCGATTTGCTCGCTGGGAACCCGCTCCACTTTAGTGACGATCATCTGCAACTGATTGTTGTATAGCTGCACGGTGCCATGAATCCGCGCGTACTGTCCACCGTCGATGATGTTGGCGGTGCTCTCGGTGGCATTCCAGAGCATGCCGGTCAACTGGCCCGATTTATCGGCCAGCTTGAGTTGCAGGTACAAATTCCCCTGGCGATTCGCCCGCAATTGCTTATCGGCAATCAGGAAGACCTCGTTGACTTGATCGCGTTCGGCCAGCTGATTGATAAAGCGTCGGGACATGGGGGAGTTCAGATCGGAAGATGGGGAGACAAGGAGAATGGACTACTTCGATTTTGCGTCGGCGGGCACTGTGAACGACTTCGCCAGTCGGTCCACTTGGTCGACGGTCATTTCGCCTTGCTGCACCCACACGCGATAGTTCAGCTCGAGCGACTTCTTGGCATTGAGTTCGTATTCGAAGTACGAACCAAAGCGGCCATAGTCACGCTCACTGAAGCGAGCTTCCTTGGGGTTCTGCGGGCGGTCGAGCATTGCGATGGTGTAGCGGTCGTCGTCGAGCACGATCGAGAGAGCGTTCCACGGCAGATCGACGTGGGCCTTGTCGGCGGGCCAGTTGCGGAACTTGCCCGGTTCGCCCTTGCCATCGGGGCGCAGATAGTACGTCTTCGCAGCGGTCTTATCCGGCACATCTTGCGTGGCGCGAAACTGAAAACCGGCATGCTGTGGGTCGCCATCGAGCTTGACGGGGCCGGCGAGCGAATCGAGCCGCGTGGCGAATTCGATCAGCGTGCCACCGGTCGTGTTGTAGGCGGTCATCTCGCGAGTTTCTTGCGCGAAGGCTTTGCCATCCTTGCCGTGCCAATCGATTTGCACCGTGTGACGCCCCAGGATCGGGCCCGCTTCGCTGGCCAGGAACTTCTCGTGCGATTGAAACTCGCCGTTGTTGCAGTGCCAGGTATCGGCGGTTTGCTTTTCACCATAGCTGATGCGGTTAAAGCCAAAATAGAGCCCGCGGTGGTGCGGGAACTTGCCGCCTGGGCCTTTGGTAATCAAACGCTTGCCGGCTGGGTCGAATACGTGGTGATAAGGCTTGAACGTTTCCGAGCGTTTGTCTTTGCTTGATTCGTCCAGCTTGGCGTACATGTATCGTAGAACGGGCTTGCCGTTCATGATCAGGTCTGTGTGCATCCCGGGAGTATCTTTCCATTCGGTCGTCGACTTTTCGGCAGCCTTGGTGTTGATGGTTGCCTTCCCCTTCAGCGTATCGCCGGCTTTGAATGCCGGAGCGATGAAGACCAGATCGGCGTTCTGCCCACCGGCAGGAGCGGCGGCTGGCTTCGAGTTGAGCGCCGGCTTCGTCACTTGGGCGGGGATCTTCTGCCCGTTGATCTCCAGGGTGGCCTCGGCAGCCTGAAAGTTCGGCGGCAGCAAGATCGCCACGCGCAGGGGCTGGCCGGTGCGATCGACATTGCCGGCAGCCACTTCGATCTCGGGGCTGAAGGTCTCGGCGACCGCGATCGAAGCAGCGAGCACGAGCGGAAGAACGAACAAACAAGCGAACCTGCGCATATCCATTACTCAACGAGCGGAAAGGTTAGTGGATTCTCAGAACCGAACTGCCCAGCATATCGGACGAGCCCTGCCGGGGCTAGTTGCGCAAGGTTGCCGCGGTCACGGCATCAGCGTTTTTGTCAGAAAGAATTTGGCATGCCCGTGCGAATCCCAATCGGGCAATTTGCCCGCAATCGAGTAACCCAGCCGCTCGTAAAAACGCGGAGCCTGGTACTCCATCGTGTCGAGAAACGAATAGCGGCAATCTCGTTCGACAGCGATCATTTCGGCGCGTTGCAGGAGGCAAGTGCCGATGCCGTGGCCACGCGAGGAAGCATGGACGGCAACAATCGAAATCTTCAGCCAGTGGAACTGCGTCTCGGCAAACAAACCGCCGACGACTTGCCCGCCAGGATTGAATGCAAAGATGTTCAGGGGCAATGCGTCGTTTTCGCTTTGCGAACGGGCTGCGTACCACTGGGGATTGGCTTGGCGATTGTAAGTTCGCAGTTCAACGTTCACTGCTTCTCGCAACTCAGGCGAAGCATCGTTGATCAGCTCGTAGCGAACGGCATTGGCGGCGAAATGGTGCATGCCGTCGGTTACTTAAAGTCGTACGTGTCGGTGAGCACTTGGGCCAGATCGCCGGCGTCTGCCCCTTCGCGCGTGGCTTGCTCCAAGAGGTCTTTCGCTTTGGCGTCGGTCTCGCTGGTGCGATTTTTCGAAACGGCATAGAACGCCGCTTTGACCAGCTTGCCAGCGGGATCGTTTGGATCGAGCCGCTTGTTGATCAGGGCCATTGCCAGACCTTCGGGCAGGCTATTTGTCGCGTAGCTTTTGTTGACACCGCTGACGCGAATGATAAGGGTCTCGGGAGTTCGCTCGACAACATTGACAACCGTGCTCTTGCCAATCTGCAGTTCGGCGCCGGTGTCAAAATTGGGATCTGCGAGCAAGGTCTTCAATTGCCGATCAAACTGCCGCACATACTCGGAAAGAAGTTTCAGCCGACTGAGTTTTGCCAGTTGCTCCGGAGTTTTGGCCAATTTGTCGGCGATGGCCAGCTGCTTGCCCGATTCCTCGAAGTTTCGTTCCGACAGTGCCTCGCGCACCGTGGTCATGGCCTTCGACAGGCTGGCCAGTTCGACGGGCGTCTGCTTCACATCGGCGGGCATTTCCGGCATCGGCGGCGGAGTTGGCATCGGCGCGGGCATGGGTACCGGCATCGGCTCTGGTTTTGGTTCCGGCTTCATCTCCGGTGCGGGTGTTTCGGGAGTCTTTGGCACAGGTTTCTGCACCTCGGTCTTGTCGGGATCGTTGACCTTGGGCGGAATCATCACCGGCGGGGTTATCACGGGTGGCGTGGTTTTAGCAGGAACCACCGGAGCGGGTTTCGGTTTGTTGATATCCGGCTTCACCGGAATCACTGGGATGGGATGCGTTTCCGAGGGAATGTGAGCATTCGAGTTCTCGGCGATCTCGGTGTTGCGATTGCCTGAGTTCATCACCGCAAACCCAATCGCGCCAATCAACAACACGATCGCGGCTGCGGTGCCATAGAACAGCATCGAGTCAGCCGCACGCTTCTCGTTCGTGGCGGCCATCGTCACGCTGCGAGCAGAATTCGCGGCCAACTGCACGGGAGCAACCGCTGGTCCGCCTATCGGCTGCTGTGGACGTGTGGGTTCGCCACCCGCAGCCTGGGCTCGTGCGGCGGGTGAAACAGCTTTGCCCGTGGGAATCGCAGTTGCGGTTGCTGCAGCTGGCAACGTTGCCGTGGGAATGTTGGCGGATGGTAACGAAGCGGGCAAGGCTACGGGCGCCATCGGATCGGGGGCATGCATTCCCGGCGGCATGGCGGCATGTGGATACGCATTCATTCCGCCATAGCTGGCAGGCAACGGCGGTTCGGCCGAGGGCATTGCCACAGGGGGGGCATAAGCCGAACCAGGATATTGCGGTTGACCATAGGCCGGTTGGCCGTAGGGATTCATAGGCTGCGCGTAGGGCTGATAACCCTGCTGCGGCATTCCATAACCGGGCATCGTCGGTTGATAGCCTGGAGGCAACTGCTGCGGCACCATTGGCTGAGCATACATGGGTGCAGCCATCGGCGTTTGACCTGGCTGCGGTTGCCCCTGCGGCAGTTGTCCTGGTTGCGCGTATCCCGGCTGCGGATAGAGCATCGAAGCTGGCCACGCAGCCATCGGCACAGCAGCAGTCGGCGTTGTGGTTGCTGAGGCGATTGAAACTGGCGCAAGCGCGGGTGCTTGGCGAACGCTCTCCTCAGCAGGCGTCGCGAGATAGTTCGACGTGCTCACCTGCGCAGGTGGGGGCTGTCGATTGCCCCCTTCCTCAAACAAGGGAGAGAGGAAGTTCGACATCGATCCAGCGCCATCGGTCGCTGGCGACGAAGCAGCAACTGGTCGCTCTTTCGGCCGACTAACTGGCTTGGGCGCTTCCACCGGTTCTGGTCCGGAGAGCCCCACGTTTGGTCCCATGCCGGGAGGAAACATCGGATTGAATTGTCGTTTCTGAATTCCGGAACCGCCGGCGCTCGATGCCGGAGCAGGGCGCGGAGTATCGTGCAACGAATGGGCACTCGGATCGTTGCTCGTCTCGCGCAGTTCCTCGTCGTATTCGCGCTTCCGATCGGCGTCGAGCAGTTTTCCTTTCGCGAGCAGCAGTTCGTCGAGTAGTTTCGACCATGCGCGGGCATTCGGTCCCGGGCGAAAGCTGCGAACTTTATTGCTGGCCGTTTCGGCCGCCTTGGCGATGCGCGCGGGATCGCTTTCGAATGGCTCTAGTCCCAGCAATTGATACAGATTCGGCTCGCTCCATTCCCGCGGCAGTTCCAACCATTCAGCGTAAGGATTGAAGGGATCGGCCATGAGGAGCTTTCGCAGGTTCGCAGGATCGGATTCACGGAAAAACTGGGCGAAGGAACAGGCTCGCCACCAGAATGAGACGGTGGAGCGGGGCAAATCGCTCACACAATCTACAGTAAGCCTAAACTCCCGCTATCGCAACACTTAACGGGGACGTTGAGACGTTGCAATCGCGCGTTTGCCGCCCGAGCCTTCACTCTCTAAACGCTCGGCCCCGCGGTTTGGGTACGTAAACGGACTGAATCGTGTGAAAATCCGCACAGACAGAAATCGACCTTGACCCTCTTTTCCGCATGGCCTATTCTCCCGCCACGTCACTCGCACTGACGGAAAGAAAACCGCTGGCGGGCGAGCACATTGCTCTTGCTGGCGGTGACCAAATCACGTAGATCGCGACAGACTTGCGGCGTCCGCATGATGGCCTTCCGGCTTCGGCTCGAAGGCTTGCGGACCGCGAAAGAGCGGGTTGGCATGGATGCTGACAGCGCGCCTCGTAAGTGAGTTTGTCGCCCGCGGCGCGGCCAGCATGGATGCGAAGCCGCTAACCGTCCAATCGCTCCCGGTACAGCAGCCAAATCCTTGCCCCCCTGGGATTGAAGCAGCCGTCCGGGGGCTTTTTTATTTCTTGATGGTCTTTATCTCCTAGTCTCCCCCTCTCCCACTCTCCCCCTCCACTCTAAAATCGAGGGATGATCGCCCCTTCGACCAGTCCAGCATCAACCGCCCCTTCCCCGCTGCCGAAACTCCAAATCGGGCGGCTCGAAATCGGCTTTCCGGTGGTGCAGGCGGCGCTCTCGGGCTACAGCGATTGGCCGATGAGGCTCATTGCGCGGCGACATGGTGCTTCGTACACGCTGTGCGAAGTGTTGCTCGATCAGTTCCTGGTGACGTTCAAGGATCGGCACAAGAACAAGCACTTCTTGTATCTGACCGATGAAGAGCGCCCCGTCGCGGGCCAGTTGATGGGGGCGGAACCGGAACAGTTTGCTCAAGGGGCCGTGCGACTCGCCGAAGCGGGCTTCGATGTCATCGATATCAACTTTGGCTGCCCGGTGAAGAAGGTGCTCGGTCGTTGCCGTGGCGGATTCCATTTGAGTCAACCGCCGGTGGCGCTCGAGATTATTCGTCGCACGCGGGAATCGGTGCCCGCTCACATTCCCGTGACCGTGAAGATGCGACGTGGACTCGACGACACGCAAGAGAGCCGCGACAACTTCTTTACGATCATGGAAGGCGCCTGGCAGTTGGGCGTCGATGCGATCACCGTGCATGGCCGCACCGTCAAGCAGCGGTACATCGGGCCGAGTAAGTGGGACTTTCTCACCGAAGTGAAAAAGATGTACCCGCAGAAGACGATTCTCGGCAGCGGTGACCTGTTCACGCCCGCCGATTGCCTGCACATGATGCAGCAAACGGGCGTCGACGGAGTGACCGTCGCCCGCGGCTGCATCGGCAACCCGTGGATCTTTTCGCAGTGCCGCGCTCTGGCTGCTGGCCAGCCCTTGCCCCCGCCTCCATCGCTGTTTGAACAACGCGATGTTTTGCGCGAGCATTTTGTCTTGGCCGAGCAACTCTATGGTCCGCAGCGAGCGGGGCCGCAGATGAGAAAGTTCGGCATCAAGTTCGCGGCCTCACATCCACAGCATCTGCTCGTGCGCGAGTCATTCGCGCGCGTCAAAGACCTGAGCGAATGGGAAACGGTCCTCGGCCAGTGGTATGCCGAAGATCTACCAGGTTGTTATCCCGATCCCGCAGTCCATCGCGCGACAACCGAGTGCGGCGCAGAATAACCGGGCTTTAGCTTACCATGGCTGCTTCTTCGACCAAACGAATGCGCTGGCCGTCGTGGGTAGCGATCTGATTGCCGCCGAGATTGGCAGAAGTGTTTTGAGCGGCTTGGCCGCGGAGCAGCAAGCGAGCGGGGTCGTCGCCGGACATGGCTTCGCAAATACCGATGCTCAGCGTGATCTGCGTGGGAGTGCCAGCCAGTTTGGGGCGAGCCGATTGCAACGAGTTACGTAAGCGCACCGCAACCTCGATGGCCGAGTTCA